>Ga0136631_10000674_pt1 | contig 10664 bp, 9 predicted proteins | sample AntDrymUQ6012206_2_FD_104655 | JGI IMG/M metagenome (GOLD analysis project Ga0136631, IMG submission 104655) | Polar desert sand microbial communities from Dry Valleys, Antarctica - metaG UQ601 (22.06) | ecosystem: Environmental > Terrestrial > Soil > Desert | place: Antarctica: Dry Valley... | reverse complement strand
GGATGGGGGATGAGAACCGCGCGATCGCGACGACCTCGCCGGAAAAACCCGGGATCGTGAACCCGACGCGCCCGCAGCTGCTCGGCGCACTCGATCGGGTGAGAGGCTCCGGAATCCTGCCGTACCAGGAAGCGCGGCTCGCCGCCCGCCTCGTCGACAATCCTCCCGTCGGCGGCATCATCGTGTCTGAACGCCACGTGAAGGAGATCGGGGTCACGGAATGGAAGCTCTCCAACGGCGTGCGGGTCCTGCTCAAGCCAACAGACTTCAAGGCCGACCAGATCATCTTCAGCGCGTACAGCCCCGGCGGCGCATCACTTCTCCCCGACTCCGCTTTCCTTCCTGCCAGCGGCGCGGACCTGATCCCGGCGATCAGTGGCGTCGGGAAATTCAGCCTCGTAGATCTGCAGAAGTTTCTCGCCGGCACGAAGGCTTCGGTCTCGACCTCCATCGATGATCTCGGCGAAGGCATTTCGGGGGAGGGGTCGCCGCGGGATCTCGAGACGATGCTCGAGCTCGTGTATCTCTACTTCACGGCGCCCCGGCTCGATACGCCGGCGGTCACCGCGTTTCTCGAGCGCTACAAAGGCGTTCTCGCTAACAGGAACGCCAGTCCCGAGGTCGCGTTCTCGGACACTCTTCAGGTAACGATGGCGCAGCACTCGCGCCGCGCGCAGCCGATATCGTCGGCCCTCGTCGACAGCATCAGCCTTTCGAAATCCTTTGATTTCTACAAGGAGAGATTCGCGGACGCCGGCGACTTCACTTTCGTCTTCGTCGGCAACATCAACCTCGATTCGGTGAAGCCGCGGGTAGCGAAATGGCTGGGCGCGCTTCCATCCACCGGCCGGAAGGAAACGTGGCGTGACACCCGAATCCGCCCGCCGACGGGAGTAGTCGAGCGAGTGGTGAAGAAGGGGGTCGAGCCAAAAGCGCGGACGGCGATCATCTTCACGGGTCCGTTCGAGTACACCCGCGAAAACAGGTATCACCTGACGGCCCTCGCCGAGCTGCTCAACATCCGGCTTCGCGAGACCTTGCGCGAGAATCTGGGTGGAACCTACGGAGTCAGTGTCGGAGCGTCGGCGGCGAGGGAGCCCGTTCCCGCGTTCAGCTTCTCGATCGGCTTCGGCTCAGCGCCCGAGCGTCTCGACGACCTCACCGCGGCCGCTCTTGCCCAGATCGATTCCGTCAAACAGGTCGGAGTGACACCGGAGTATCTCACCAGGTTGAAGCAGGCCGCTCTCCGCAGTCGCGAAACCGGCCTCAAACAGAACAACTACTGGCTCGCTCAGATCTCGTCGTTCGACCAGAGTGGATGGGCGCTGGCGACGATTCCGGACGCGGACAAATTCATTGCGGCGCTGACCTCCGATGATTTGCAGAAGGCCGCCCGCAGATACCTCAGGACCGACAACTACGTGAGAGTCTCCCTGTTCCCGGAAAATCCGCCGGCCGCGACGCCCAGGGAATAACCAGTCAATGGACGACGCGCTCTATTTCTCCGAGCAGCACCTGGCCGTACGGAACATGGTCCGTGAGTTCGCCAGGGACGAAGTCGCTCCCGTAGCCGCCGAGCTCGACGCAAAGGGAGAATTTCCCTGGGCGAATGTAAAGAAGATGGGCGAGCTGGGATTACTGGGGATCCCGTGGCCGGAGGAGCTCGGGGGGGCGGGCTTCGATGTCCTCAGCTACATGATCGTTATCAACGAGATGGCGAAGGTCGATGCATCTCACGCGATAACCATCTCCGCGCACACCACGCTCGGCACCTCACCGATAGTCAACTTCGGAACCCCGGAACAACGACAGAAGTACGTGCCCCTCCTCGCGAGCGGAAAAGTTCTCGGCGGTTTCGGGCTTACCGAGCCAGCCGCCGGAAGTGATGCGGCGGGAATGCGTTCAACGGCGGTGCGAAAGAACTCGCACTACGTGCTGAACGGATCCAAGATCTTCATCACCCACGGCGGAGTCGGCGAGATCTTCGTCATCACCGCGGTGACCGAGCCGGGGAAGGGCACCAAGGGCATCAGCGCCTTCATCGTCACGAAGGAGACTTGCGACCTGGAGAAGGCGGCGGCGATCGGAGTCGGGCACGATGTGTCTCTCGAGCGACTTCGCGGGTTCACGGCGGGGCGCAAGGAGGACAAGCTGGGCTGGCGGGCGTCGGACACCAGATCGCTGGTGTTCGAGGATGTCGAGGTCCCGGCGGAGAATCTTCTCGGAGCGGAGGGAGAAGGCTTCAACAACTTCATGCGCACGCTCGATTCGGGGCGAGTGGGGATTGCCGCGCTCTCGCTCGGAATCGCCGAGGGCGCGTTCGAGCAGGCCCTGAGATATTCGACGCTGCGGAAGCAGTTCGGTCAGGCAATCTCCAGTTTCCAGGGCATCCAGTTCCAGCTGGCGGACATGGCGACGGAGATAGAAGCCGGAAAGCATTTGATGTTTCACGCCGCCTGGCTGGCGCAGAACAAGCAGCCTTTCGCGAAGCAGGCCGCCATTGCGAAGCTCTACTGCTCCGAGGTGGCGATGCGCACTACCATCAAGGCCATCCAGATCCACGGGGGGTACGGGTACACGAAGGAGTATCCGGTGGAGAGGATGTTCCGCGACGCGAAAATCTGCGAGATCGGCGAAGGCACATCCGAGATCCAGCGGCTGGTGATCGCAAGGCATCTGCTCAAGGAGCTGGCGGATTGACGTACTCCGAGGTCGCCAAGCGCCTGCGCCTCCCGCTTGGCTTTCTCTTCGGCATCGCCTACCTCGTGTTCGCGCGCCCCACGCCACTGACACTGGCAGTGGGAGGTGCAATCGCCCTGATCGGAGTGGTCGTCCGGGCGTGGGCTTCGGGACACATCTCGAAAAACGAGAGGCTGGCCACCTCGGGCCCATACGCGCACACCCGGAATCCGCTCTACTTCGGCAGCTTCCTGATTGCCGCCGGCTTCGCTATCGCCGCCCACTGGGGCCTGCTGCTGCTGGTGGTAGCGTTTTTCGTTCTGATCTACGCACCGACGATGGAGCGGGAGCGGGCAAACATTGCCGGCCGGTTTCCCCGGGAGTACGAGACCTACGCGGCCAACGTTCCCGCTTTCTTGCCCCGTCCCCGCGCCTGGAGGGCGGCCGAGATCGACCTGGCAGACGAGACCGGCGGCTTCAGCGCCGGGCTTTACATGAAGCACGGCGAGTGGAAAGCCGCGCTGACTTACGCCCTGGTAATGGTCTGGCTCGTCTGGCGGGTAGTGACCGGAGCCTGAGCCCGGGCGTCACATAACTATCTCGCGGGAATCAGTGCCGCGGGACTTGGCCACCGCGGCGTAAGTTGTTGTCATCATTGCGGAAACACGCCTGGCGGCCCTAGATTGTAGGCGCTGACTGTTGCGGTTCGTGCATGGGGTACCCGAGCGACTCGTGGGTCCCGAACACATGGAATCGAAGCGCGCCGAAAGTGAATTGCCCTGGAACTCATAACGCGGCCCTGTAGCACGACCGCGCAGACTTTTTTGGAACCGCCTCTACTCCGGCCGCCGAGTCGCCGGCCGCTGAGTGGAAGCGGGTAACGATGAAAAGAGAAATCCTCATAAACGCGGCTCCGCGCGAAACGCGGATCGCGATTCTGGAGGACGAGAAGCTCGTCGAGCTCCTCGTAGACCGTCCAGACAACCGACGCATGGTCGGTGACATCTACCTCGGCCGGGTCGACGCTGTGCTCCCCGGAATACAGGCTGCCTTCGTGGACATCGGCACGGAGAAAAGCGCCTTCCTCCATGCCTCGGACCTGGTTCGCCAGACCGCCGATGAGGCGGAAGACGAAGACGACGAAGACGACGCCGACGAAATCGACGAGCAGCCCGTAACGAAGAAGAACGGGAACGGCAGCAACGGGTCGGGCCGGCGCGGTAAAGCACCGCCGATCCAGGACGCGCTCAAGCGCGGGCAGGACATCCTCGTCCAGATATCCAAGGAGCCGATTTCCACCAAAGGCCCCAGGGTTACCGCCCAGATCTCGCTCGCCGGCCGGTTCCTGGTCTACATCCCTGATTCGTCCAAGGTCGGAGTCAGCCGCAAGATCGGCTCGGGGCCGGAACGGTCGCGCCTCAAGGAGCAGGTGCAGAACATCCTGCCCGACAAATCCGGGGGCGTCATCGTCCGGACGGTGAGCGAGGATGTCACGCCGGAGATGCTCAAGCGCGAGCTCGACGGTCTGATGGCGCAGTGGAAGAAGATCAATCGCAAGCGGCACTTTCAGAAGGCTCCGTCGCTGGTGCACCGTGAAACCGGCCTGACGCGCGGACTGGTGCGCGACCTGTTCAGCGACAAGGTGGACAGCCTGACGGTGGACTCGCGACAGGTCTTCAATGAAATCGCGGGCTACCTCAAGGAGATCGCGCCGGAGCTGATGCCGCGCGTCAAGCTCCATGAGTCGCAGGTGCCGCTGTTCGATACGGCCGACATCGAGTCCGAGATAAGGGACATCTTCAAGCGCCGCTGCGATCTGCCGTCCGGCGGATATCTGATCGTCGAGCCCACGGAGGCCCTCGTCTCGATCGATGTGAACTCCGGCCGCTACACGGGCAAGAAGGATCCGGAAAAGACTGTCTTCAGGACCAACATCGAGGCGGCCCAGGAAGTGGCGAGGCAGATGCGACTGCGCGACGTCGGCGGCATCATCGTCTGCGACTTCATCGACATGGAGACCAAGGCTAACCGCGACCGCGTTCTTCAGGAGCTGAGGCAGCACCTCTCACGCGACCGCGCCCGCACCAAGGCTTTCGCCGTCAGCGATCTCGGTCTCATCGAGATGACCCGCCAGCGCGTTCGGCAAAGCCACTATCAGAGCTCGACCGAGGCGTGCCAGATGTGCAACGGCACCGGCCGCGTGCTGACGCCGGAAACGATTGTGAGGCGGATGGAGCGGTCGGTGAAGCGGATGGCCGTGGAGGGCCGGCGCGATAATCTCCTCGTGAAGCTGCATCCGGACGTGGCGTTGTACGTGTTGGAGCAGGAGCGGGATCTGGCGCAGAAGCTACAGAAAGCCGCGAACTTCTCGCTCGAGTTCCGTGACGACCCGCTGCTCAAGCCGGACGAGTTCAAGCTCGTGGTCAAGTCGCAGGGGCGGGATGTTACCCAACAGTACGCTCTAGCCTAAAGCGACAAAAGGCAACTAAGAACGACACAGATCCGAGCGACCAGAAGCATAGATCCGAGTTGCTAGAACAGTTCTCGCAACTAATGCCCTGCGCCTCTGTCCCCTCGCATCTCGGTAGTTCTAAGTTGGAGTGGCCTGGGTTGACCCGATTAGCTCTCCGCGTTAACTTAAAAGGCTAATCAGAACACCCTAACCGCAACCAGTTCCATGGCTTACGCAATCATCAGAACCGGCGGGAAACAGTTCCGCGCCGAGTCCGGCAAGACGATCAGAATCCCGAGCCTTCCCGGCGACGCCGGCGCGAAGGTCACCTTCGACGACGTGATCCTCGGCTCCGACGGCGACAAGACGCACGTCGGCGTTCCATCGGTCAAGGGCGCGAATGTCACGGGCGAGATCGTCAAGCAGGGCAAGGGCGACAAGATCGTCGTCTTCAAGATGAAGCGCCGTAAGAACTACGCGAAGAAGCAGGGTCACCGGCAGGGCTTCACCGAAGTCCGCATCAACGACATCTCGTTCGGCAAGAAGAAGAGCGGGGGAGAGAAGTAATGGCACATAAAAAGGGCGTCGGCTCGTCGCGCAACGGGCGCGACAGCAATCCGCAGTACCGCGGCGTGAAGAAGTTCGGCGGCGAGAAAGTTGTCGCCGGCAACATCATCGTGCGGCAGTGCGGTACCAAGTGGCATCCCGGCCGTAACGTCGGCCTCGGCACCGACTTCACGATCTACTCGCTGATCGACGGCGTCGTGAAGTTCGAGCACAAGAACAGGACCCGCTACAAGGTCAGCGTCTATCCCGAGGCAACCGAGACGAACGCGGCGTAAGGTTCTGTGCTGAATCGGAAAGGCCTCCTGACGGGGGCCTTTTTTGTTGGTCGTTCTGGTGTGATACTGAATGGAAACCGCACGGCTCGTAATCACGTACGTGTAGTGTTCGTCAACACCCCGAGAGGCGACAATGGCATTACTCGACAAACTGAAACAGGAGCTGGACCGCGCCGGAAAAGTCGCGCAGGATGCGTTCGACGACGGAAAGTCCCGGCTCGAGGCGTTTCGCACCCGTCAGCTCGCCGACAAGGCGGCGCAGGCACTTGGCTATGCCGTATACCGGGCGAAAAAGGGGGGCGCGGAGCTCGACGCGGCTACCCACGACCGTTTGCGGGCGACGCTCGAAACGCACGATACCGAGGCCGCGAGGCTGGAGGCGGAGATCGAGCTGAGGCGGCAGCAGGCTGGCGCTCCCCGTGCGGCGACCGAGGGCGCCAGTCGAAATGCGTCGACGGCTGACTCGACCGAGGGATTCCCGGGGTCGTCTAGCTAGGACGTTCTTCTGTCGGGCGCAGTCCGAAGGGGAACAGCCAACTGTTCAGCTGTTGGAAAGGATGCCAGCTAGCGAACGCCAGGAGTGTTGTAGGTATTCGGCAATCGCTTGTACCTCTCGGTAAGCATGTCCTGCCTGGTCATGCCCGGATACTCTCTGCCGTTGATGAACACCCGCTCCGCGCGCGTCGTGAACTCGAACGGGTCGCCGCTCCAGATCACCACATTTGCGTCGCGCCCCGGCTGAAGCGAGCCAAGGCGGTTTGACACGCCGAACACCTCGGCGGGGGTCATCGTGACTGCCCTGAGAGCATCGTCCCAGGTCATACCGTAAGCCACGGCGTTGCCCGCTTCCTGCTTCAGATTTCGGACGTTGAATGCTTCCTCGTCGCCGCCTCCGGCGTTCCCGATCAGGGCGACGGCGACTCCGGCGCGACGGAGCAGGGCGGCGTTTTCCTGGCGCTGGCCGAGCGCTGCAAACCCGCCCGGAATGTTGTTCATCGCGCCCGTCAGCACCGGCACTCGCGCCGCTGCGAGCCGGTCCGCCATCATCCACGCCTCCGCGCCGCCGCCAATGATGATACGGAGATTGAACTCGCGCGCGACCCGCAGCGCGGCGTCGATGTCGGAAGCACGGTCAACGGTGATTATGAGCGGCAATCTTCCCTCGATCACGGGAATCATCGCCTGGAGATCCAGCCGGCTGGCCGCGAAATCTCTGGTCTCCGCGCGCTCGTAGGCGGCACGGCGAGTCTGGAAGAAGCGCGTATCCTCCAGCAGCTCGCGCAGCTTAACCACCAGCTCGCCGCGTGAGCTGACGCCAGCGGAGCTGGCATCGCCGATCTCGGCCACCATCGCGATCGGCGCCCTGATGATCATGTCGGTGGTCGTGCCGGGAACGACGTTCAATAGTGCGGCCTGTCCGGAGACCAGACCGCCAGCGGGCAGGACCGCGACCGTCGTAATGCCCTCGTTCCTCGCCGGGGCGAGCATTACCGAGTTCGGGTTCAGGCCTTCCCACACGGTGAACGCGGCGGCGATGTTGTCCTTTCCGCGCGCAGACATGTCACGGGTGTTGCTGACCTGCGACACTTCGATGACGCCAAGCTGCGTGGAGGAGTTGATGAATCCGGGTGTCACCCATTTTCCGGACGCATCGATTCTCTGAGCTCCGTCAGGTATCGAAAGATTTGCTCCGACTGCCGTGATCTTTCCGTTCGTGACGATGACGGTGCCACCGTCGATTGGCGGGCCGCTGACGGGGAATACTCTGCCACCGGTGATAGCGAGGACTTGCGCTGTCGCTGGAACAGCGGTCAGAGCCAGAGCGGTCGATCCCAGGATGAGCGTGCGCAGCGTGCGCGAATAGCTTTTCATTGTCAGTTCCGGTCGAACGGTACGAAGCCGAGCTCGAAATCCGTTCGCCAGTGCTGAGCGCGATCGAGCCGGTCATAGAGCAGCGCTCCATCGACCCAGACTTTTTCGGGGCGCGCATATACGCTGAAAGGATTCGCGGACCAGAGCACGACGTCGGCGTTCTTGCCCGCCTCGAGGGATCCGATCCTGTCGTCGAGACCAAGCGACCAGGCGGGGTTGATCGTCACCCACCTGATGGCCTGCTCCTCCGTGACCGGAATTCCGGCTGCGATCCCCGCCGCCATCGCCTTCGCCGCTTCCTGGGTCAGGCGCTGCGAGCCCGACGGATCGTCGGAGTGAACGATGGCTCTCGCCCCGGCGCGGTCGACAAGGGCGAGATTCGCCCTCACGGCATCGAGTGCCTCCATCTTGAAGCTGCCCCAATCGGACCACAGGGATCCCGAGATGCCTTCCCGCGCGAGAACATCGGCAAGCTTGTAGGCTTCGACCCCGTGATGAAACGAGCGGATCCGGTAGCCGAACTCCTTCGCGATGTCGATCATCTGCGCCATCTCGTCCGCGCGGTAACAGTGGTTGTGGATGAGAATGTTTCCCCGCAGCACTTCGGCGAGGGTCTCGTTGCCGAGGTCGCGGGTGGGAGCGTCACCTTTACGGTCGGTGTTCCACTTGTCCCAGCGGCGGCGGTATGCCTCCGCCGCGATCCATGCGGAACGGTAGCCCGCGACGTTCCCCATGCGTGTCGCTGGTCCGCGGGTCTGATAGACACGCTTCGGGTTTTCACCGCAGGCCATCTTGAGCCCGTATTTCGCGCCCGGGAACTTCATCCCCTGGACGGTGCGCGATGGAACCACCTTCAGCACCACGCTGCGCCCTCCGATCAGATTCGCCGAGCCGGGAAGAACCTGAAGCGTCGTCACTCCGCCGGCGAGGTTGCGTGGAAACTGCGGATCCTGGGGCCAGACCGAGTGCTCGGCCCAGACGTGCGGGGTGGTTGGATTCGTCGCTTCGTTACCATCGCTCAGCGCGCTCCCGCCTGGCGAGGCGTAAACACCCAGGTGCGAGTGGCTGTCGATGAGGCCGGGCGTCACGTACTTGCCGGCCGCGTCGATCACCACCGCATCCGGCGGTGCGTCGACGCTCTGGCCGACCGCGGCGACCTTTCCATTCTGGAGGAGGATGGCGCCGTTGCGAATCAGAGGGCCGGCCGCGGTGAAGATGTTGACGCCGCGAATTACCGTTGTCCGGGCCGGGTACGGAGCGTAGGTGCTCGGGAACGGATCGGCGTTGGGAGTCGATACGGCGCCAAGTCCCACACTGCCGGTCGAATCGGCGGCGGTTCTGGGGGGAATGGTGGTTACGGGAGCACGGCCGGTGGCGCACCCCGCGCTCACCGCCAGCATTACGCAGACAAAAGCACGCATGTAGAAGAGTCCTCTGAAGTCGGCTACGAGGATTAAAAAGTAGCGCAGTCAGCAAGCTGCCGCCGTGAGCTCACCGATGCGGTCGGTGCATATCCCGTCCACACCGATCGCTCGAAGAAAAGACCATTGAGCGATATCGTTCGCGGTCCACGCGATGACACGTGCGCCAATCGCGTGAGCCTGCCCGACCATGTCCTCATCGATGTATTCGACGTTCTGCCAGAGATCCTCAGCGCCGGTAGCGCGCAACGAGGCAACCGGATCGAGGTGCCGCGCGACCTGAAGGACCCCGCACCTGATCGCGGGAAATATCTTTTTGACGTTCGTCACGATGCGGTGGTCGAACGAGTGGACCGCGCAGTCGGCCCGGGACTCCCTGATGCACCTCACGACGTGCGGCTCTATATCTCCGGCCTTGATCTCGACGAATACCACGGCCCTCGTGCCGATGGCGTCGAGCGCCTGCGCCAGCGTCGGCACGGAGACGCCCGCTGTCAGCTGGTGGTCTTTCAATCGGTCGAAGGGAGTGCCGGAAATCCGGATGGGGTCCGACTGCGGCACACCTCCCGCATGAAGCACAGGATCGTGATGAACTACTACCACCCCGTCGCTGGTCGCATGGACGTCGAGCTCGACTGCTTCCGCTCCCAGCTCGATCGCCCTTTCGAACGCCGCGATCGTGTTTTCGGGGAGGCTTTCGTGGGCGCCCCGGTGGGAAATGCTGAGCGGTCTGGGACGGGCGTGGGGCAGGGTTCCTCCGGCATAACAGCGTGAAGGGGGCGAACCTATGAAAACGGGCCTTTGCGGTCAATTGTCCTTAACGTGGACACCGTGCGCGCGTCTACCGTTCGAGGCTCAATGAGTAAACGGGAAGAAGCGGAATCAGAGCCGACTGATCTCGAGCTCATCGCAGCCTGGAAGAGAGGCGACGGGCGGGCAGCGACCAGGCTGGTGGGGAGGCATTCGCAGGCCCTCGCCAGATTTGCGGCCAGCTCGGGCGAGCGCGACGGCATCGAGGAGCTGGTGCAGGACACTTTTGTCCGCGCATTCGCCTCTCTCGATTCGTTTCGTAACGAGAGCTCGCTGAGAACGTGGCTGTTCACGATCGAGCGTCGTCTGATGCTGGACCGCAGGCGAGCGGAGCGGCGCAACCGGGAAACGGTACCGATCGAAGATGCGGATCGGGTGAGCGAGTACGGAGCGCTTGACGTGCTCATCGCGGAAGAAGTGCAGGAATGGGTGAGGCGGTCGCTCGACGCGCTGTCACCCACTCAGCGCGAAGTTTTCACGCTGCGGGTGCAGCAGGGGTTGTCGTACAGGGAGATCGCGGAAGTCGTGGACAGCACGGAAGGCGCGGCGCGGGTCCATTATCACAATGCTATTCGCACGGTAAAGGAG
>Ga0136631_10000673_pt1 | contig 10667 bp, 13 predicted proteins | sample AntDrymUQ6012206_2_FD_104655 | JGI IMG/M metagenome (GOLD analysis project Ga0136631, IMG submission 104655) | Polar desert sand microbial communities from Dry Valleys, Antarctica - metaG UQ601 (22.06) | ecosystem: Environmental > Terrestrial > Soil > Desert | place: Antarctica: Dry Valley... | reverse complement strand
CGGCCCGATCCGGCGAAATCGCCGAATCTAGTAACACGCCCTGACACGCCAGCCGCAGCGAAACCCCTGGAAATAATCGCTTTCCACAGATCCAGCACGATCCCAACTGTCGAACTCGGGGCACACGGCCTTCGCGTTTGCGATCGCAGCCTGTCTCATCGCAGCCGCCGCTTCGTGGATGCGCGGCGGCCACGTCCAGGAGGATGTCCATGCACATTGAGTGGTACGGCCAGTCCGGTGGTTGCATTCACTCACTCGCATCGGTCGTCGAGCAGGCTCCTCGCCCGTTGCAGCGCGTCCCTGGCTTCGTCGGCGAGGCGGCGCGTCACCACTGCCGCGGGCGCATCGGTGGCGAGCTCGTGTGTCTGCCCGGCCCAGAGGTTCACGAGGTCGGGATTCGCACTCTGCCGCGCCGCCTGACGCAGCGGTGCCGTCACGTAGTGGATCGCCGGGTACGCGGCGGGAGCGGCCTCGCCGTGGTCGCGCATGAAGCGGTTGACGATGCCGCGCGCCGGCTTGCCGCTGAACGCGCGGGTGATCGCCGTGGGCGCCGCGGTCGCGAGCGCGGCACGGTGCACCGCAGCGGTCCCCGCCTCGGGGCACCGCAGGAACGCGGTGCCGATCTGAGCCGCTCGGGCGCCGGCGGTCAGCGCCGCGGCGACACCGCGCCCGGATGCGAGGCCGCCGGCCGCGACGAGCGGGACGCGAGCGTGCGCCGCTACGAGCTGAAGCAGCGACAACAGTCCGTAGGGCGCCTCGTCGCCGTCGGAGAACGAGCCACGGTGGCCGCCGGCCTCGTAACCCTGGACGACGAGCGCGTCGGCGCCGGCATCCTCGGCCTGTCTGGCCTCCTCCGGGCTCGTGATCGTCACCCACACCGACGCGCCGGTGGCGCGCAGCGCCGCGACGACCTCTGCGGGCGGGCAGCCGAAGACGAACGACACGACGGGCACCTCCAACTCGGTCAGCGCCGAAAGCTTCGCGTCCCAGTCGTCGTCGTCGAAGCGCGGCTCGCCGAGTGGCACCCCGGCGCGGCTCGCCTCGCTCTGGAGGCGCTCGACGTAGCGCGCGACGCCCTCCGGCTCGGACGCTGTCGCCGGCGGCGTGAAGACATTGACCCCGAACAACCGGTCGCTCGCGACGCGGAAGCTGTGCACCAGCTCGCGCAGGTCGGCAGCCGTGCGGTAGCCCGAAGCCAGAAAGCCCAAGCCTCCCGCCTCGGAAACCGCTACCGCGAGTCTGACCGTCGCTGGTCCGCCGGCAAGCGGAGCCAGGACGATGGGGAGCTCGAGCGTGTCGAGGATCGTGCGCGTCAGTCTATCCTCCGCATCTCGCATGTAAGGATCGCGCAGGGCGGGCGAGCGGGCGGGCGGCGGCGACAGCCGGGCTGCACGCGACCGCCCGCCAGCGCGGTCAGCCCGGGACGAGCCCGCAGCTGACGTTGACGATCGTCCCGGTCACGTCCCCGGCGCGGTCGCAAGCCAGGAACGCAGCGGTATCCGCCACGTGGGCCAGTGCGGGCGCGCGGCGCAGCGTCGTCATCTGCGCCACCGAGTCGACGATCACCGCGGGATCCATGTCCTGGCCCGAGACCTCGGCGATCCGCTCGCGGTTGAGCGTCTCTGCGACGGCGGCCGTGTGGATGCCGACGACGCGGACGCCCCGAGGCCCGATCTCGGCCGCCAGCGTGCGCATGAAGACCTCGACCGCCGCGTCGGCGGGACCGGTGTTGCCCATCCCGGGCGACGGCGCGCGCACCGTGCCGCTCGTGACCGCGAGTATGACCCCAGAGCCCTGCTCGACCATGTCGCCGCGCGCGACCACGTCGGCGACGGGTGCGTCGACGGCCGCCTCGTCGAGGACGTCGAGCACCGTCGCCTCGGCGGATCCGCCCGCAGCGGCGATGTCGGCCGCGAGCGCCTCGAGCGGTTCGCGCGTACGACCCGCGAGGAAGACCCGCGCCCCTCCCGTGCGAACGTCCTGGCGACGCCCGCGCCGAGTCCGCCCGCTCCGTAGATCACGGCGTTCTTGCCTTCGAGCAGCATGTCCGACCTCCTGGTTTGAGCGACTGGACCGCCTTAAGACGACCGACTGCCCGACAAGGAATCGCCGGCCGCGGACAGAGCGTGAGCGGCAGGCCGAATGCCGGAAGCGATGCGGCTCGGAGGCCGTGACATCGACGATCCTGCCACCCTCGACCTGCAGCACGTCGAGCACGGCCGCGTCGATCGCTTCGAAGCCGACTACCTCATGCAGTCATGACCCGGCCGGGCCCTCGCGCCGACCTACGGCCAAGGACCTCGCGCCTATGGACGCCCAACCCGCCGGCTATCCGTGGCTGCCACACATGATCGACAACGGCCGCGCAGCCCAGGCCGGCACGCTCGGCACCTACTACCGCTACCCGTGCCGATCGACGCCACATGCCTCCGCTGAGCTGTACCGGATCTCCGGGCGACGCAGCGGCAGGTCAGTGACGGCCACGCGCGCCTTGGAGCGCATAGCCGCTCAGCCCGGCGGCGAGTCGCGCGAGCGCCCGGTCGGCTTGGGCGAGGAGGGCCGGTGAAGCTGCCGACCGCAGAGCGCAACCGATCAGTCAGGGGAGCTCGGCGACCACGATCCGTAGGCCGACATCAGCCTCGGCGAGCTTCATCAGCGGGCTGTTGCGCTCAAGCCACGTGCCGTCGTCGAGGTCCGATCGGAGGGCCTCCATTACGTTGTCGACGTCGGCTGACGATATGCGGTGAAAGACGGAGATGTTGTCGCGCACGTCGGCTTGGAGGTACGCGTGCGGCCTTCGCCAATAAGCCATGTAGAACCCGTCGCTGCAATCGTGTGGTACGCCGAGAGCGCTCAACCGCGCGTCGCCGCCGAGCAGCTCGCGGACGTCGTGCCACCAGCGTCCGCGGGTCCGATAGGGCTTGGGAATGAGGTCGACGAACTGCGGAAGGTAGTCGCGCGTCAGCCAGAAGCTCTCGACGGCCTCCGGTTCGAAGCTCACCAGCACGACGCGATGACGCGCGACTCGGCACATCTCGCGAAGCCCGGCGGCGCGGTCAGCCCAGTGGTGGTCGCTCAGCACCGCCATCGCCGCATCGACGCTGTCGTCATCAAGCGGGAGGCTCTCGGCTGAAGCCTCGGTCGCGCGGATCGTTCCCGGTGGTCGCTGAGCGATCATGACCGGCGATGGATCGACGGCGATGACCTCCAGGTCAGCCGGCTCGTAGGCGCCGGTCCCTGCCCCTACGTTGACGACACTGCGAGCGTCGCCGAGCGCGGTGCGGATCTGCGCGGCGATACGAGGATCGGCCTGACGCGTAGCCGAGTACGACGTGCCGATGGTGTCGTACAGGGGAACCGACCCGCTCATGCCCGCGATGATGGCACGCCTTACCGCGCGGCTCGTGACCCCGAGCGAATGCCCAGCGCCCGCGGTGATCGCCATCAAGGGCCGGATGCCTGCCTACAGCACCCGGCCCTCGAACGGCGGCGGAGCGGCGAGGTCCTACCGTGACGGACGGAGGAACTCTGGCGGTGCGTACCTGGTGAACGCCGGCGCAATGGGCGCGTCCTGGAAGGTGCCGAAGTCCAGGACGAGCTGGTGGCTGTCACCGAGCTCGCGTGCCGCCTCGCTCAGGCGGCCTGGGGTCGTATCCGGCCAGCGGCCGGTGTCGATCCGCTCGAACAGCGTACGTAGGGCGACGATCTCCTCGGCGGCGCTGAACGAGCAGTGCATCCCCCGGTCGACGTACAGCTGGCGCAGCCGGCTCGGGTCGCCGGAGCGGTGGACCTGGTCGGCGTACCACTTCTCCTGGTCCGGGACCGCCCCGCCGTCGCCCGTGGTGTGCAGCGCGACGACCGGCACCGGGGTGCGACCGCGCGGGACGCCGAAGCGGTACATGTAGGCGACCGCGTCCCGGTCCGCGGCGATCCGCGGCGCGTCCGCCAGTCGATCCAGGTCACCTCGCAGGTCGAGCCCGGCTGCCCGGTAGGCCCGCCGGACCAGGGCCGATTGACTGGACCGGGCGAGCTGCCGGCTGTAATCGATCCCCACGTTCGAGGACGGGTTGCCGCCCGCCTTGCGCTCCAGATCCACCCGTGCGCTTGGACCGAGTCCGACGATGTACGCGTTCTTGAGCCAGGCGGCCTGCTGGCGGATCCACTCGGTCGTGTCCGTGGGTCGCGGCTGGTGCGCGGAGTACCAGCCCGTGACGTTGTTGAACGCGGCGGCCAGGGCCAGCCGGGCCCGCCCCTGCGGGGTGGTGAGCGCCTGGTCGAGCGCGTCCGCGAGAGCCTGGGTGCTGCGCGCGGGATCGGTGATGCGCACCAGCTCGACGTCCTGCTTCGGAGCGAGCAGCGTCTTGACCGCGAAGTTCATGTCAAGCACCGCGTTGAAGGTCCCCTGCGGGTCGTAGCCCCCGCACACCGTCGCCACCCCGGCGAACCGATGCGGGTTGCGTTCCGCGAGCAGGACTGCGATCGCCGCGCCCATCGACTGTCCGGTCGCCACGGTCTGACGCGGCCGCCCGACGTGGGCATCGAACCAGTCGAGCAACGCCAGCTGGTCGTGCAGTCCGTTCTCGACCTGGTAGCCGCCGCCCCCGCCCTGGAACTGCGACGCCGCCAAGGCGTAGCCGTGCTCCAGCAGCCAGGCCTCGGTCTCCGAGCGGTCCGGTGGACGGTTCGTCAGCGCGATCCCGAACGACGGGAAGCCCGGGGGCATGTAGCCGTGGCTGTACAGCACGAGCGTGCCGTTCCACCGTTCCGGCACCTCGACCCGGAACTCCGCCCCGTCGATCGTGCCTGAATATGAGTGCCGCCCCTCTGCGGCTGCGGCCGTCGGGGCCGCGGCTACGGCGGCCTCCCCACCGGCGAGCAGACCGACGAGCAGCCCGACGAGGACGACGCCTCGTGACCGTAGATGCATTGTCCTGCCTCCAGTCCTTCGAGAAACGGGTCGCGGTTAGGACCCGGCCGTCGGCAAGAACTCATCGGTCGGGGGCGCGACTCCGCGACCCGGGCCCGCGACTCCGCGACCCGGGCCCGCGCGGCTGAGGTGTCAGACGTCCTGCGCGCGAATGTCGTTCGCCACGCGAGCCAGCTTGACCGCGTACTGCGGGTCTGCCGCCCACGTGCCCGCGAGCCCTTCGAGCCTCGGTGCGACGCCGCGGAGTCGCTGTGGCAGGGGACGGAACGCCAATGCCTCCGCGATCAGCTGGGCTTGAGCCTGATTCTCAGTGCCGCTGGGCAGCGAGTACGCCAGCAGACGGCCGGTGTGGGCGCGAACCGCCGTCTTCCAGCTGGGAAACGACAGCCCGGCTCCCGGTGCGCCGGTGACCCCGATGCCTGCAGGATTTCGACGCGGTCGCTGTGACCAGAACGAGGTGAGCGCGCCCGTCTCCAGGACCATCTGCGCGACGACGAGCAGGGGGTCGAGGCCGACCGCTGGAGCGGTCTTGTAATAGTGGCCGACGATGACCCGGACGTCGTCGTCGCTGTATTCGCCGTGTGGTCCTGCGAGCAGGTACCGCTCGGCTCGTTGCGCGGGCGCGCGCGCCGCCGCGTGCAGTTGGCTGCGTGGCGTCACCGGCCGCGGCGCTGCCTGAGTGGCACGACCTCCCGTCATCGTGGGGATCTTCCCTTACGCTGCGGCGACGATGTGGGTCACGCGCGCCGCGGTGAAGCGTTCGACGCGGTGCGGCAGGTCGGCGGCCATCCAGCGCGACACCCCGGTCGGCAGCGTCGCCACGATGACCTCGTCGAAGCGGCGGGGGTCCCACGCGTCCTGGACGGCGACCATCGGGTCGGAGTCACCCACGACGCCCTCGACCGGTACGCCCGCCTCGCGCAGCTGCTGCACCGCCTGCTCCAGGTGCTGCGCCGTCGCCGTGCGACGCGCGCGCGGCGGGCCGGTGCCGCTGGATGCGGGCGCGACGAGCGTGATCTGCACCGGACCGGCGGCGGCGCGATTGACGATCGCGTTGCGGATCTCGTCCGAGTCGATGGTGCGGTTGGCGATGACGAGCAGCTTCGTGGTCCAAGGCATGGAATCTGCCTCCCCGCGCGGTTGTGACGGGGCGCGCTGAGCGCTCCTTCAGGGTGGTTGGCGATCTGAATAACAGGAGCAACATCGCGGCGCCGCTAATACAAATGTGTTCAAGCTCACGCTGTTCTGTGGAGCTCGGCTACAGTCGGTTGGTGAACCGAACGCAGAGCACCGAGATCGCACGGTCGCCCGACGAGGTGTTCGCCTACCTCACCGACCCGTCGAAGCTGTCGACCTGGCAGGACGCCGAGGAGGTCGCTCAGCTCACCCCGGGGCCGCTCGGCGCTGGGACCTGCTTGCGCGAGGTCCACAAGGCCCTCGGCAGGCGCCGCATGGAGATCACGGAGTTCGTCGTCTACGAGCCCGGACGGCGATTCGACATCCGCGTGGTCGAGGGCCCGCCGATCGACGGGCGCTGGGACTTCGAGCCGTCGGCCGCCAGCACGCGGCTGACCTTCACTCCGATCGTCCGCCTGAAGGGCTCCTGGCAGCGCTTCGAGCCGGTCGTCGTCCTCGCGACGCTCGTCGCGTTCCGGCGCTTTCACCGGCGCCTGAAGCGCGCCCTCGAAGCCGCTTGAAGCGCGCTCTCAGGACGAGCCGACCAGCTCGCGCTCCATGTCCTCGGAGTACTCGCCGCGCCGCGCGGCACCGGTGCAGCGGGCGCGGTGGCGGTACTGCGCCTGTGCGGCAGGCACCTTGTCGCTGTCGCCGTGCCATGTCGTCAGCGCCGCCGCCTGCAGGCCGCGGCCGTAGGAGAAGCTGATCTCCCACGGCTGGGGTCCCATCTGGTTCATGAGGTTCAGGCGCGCGGTGGCGTCCTCGTCGCTCTGGCCGCCGGAGAGGAAGACGATGCCGGGCACCGCGGCCGGAACGTGGCGGTGGAAGCAGCGCAGCGTCCGCTCGGCTACCTCGTCGTTGCCGGGCTGCTCGGGGCACTCGTAACCGGCCAGCACCATGTTGGGCTTCAGCAGCATCCCCTCGAGCAGCACGCGCTGCTCACGGAGCTCGCCGAACACGGTGGCCAGCACCGTGGCGGTGACCTCCTCGGAGCGATCGATCGTGTGGTCGCCGTCCATGAGCACCTCGGGCTCCACGATCGGCACGATTCCGGCCTCCTGGCACAGCGCCGCGTAGCGGGCGAGCGCGTGCGCGTTGACGTGCACGCAGTAGCGGCTGGGTCGGCCGTCGCCGATCTCGATCACGGCACGCCACTTGGCAAAGCGGGCTCCGCCCTCGTAGTACTCGGCCAAGCGCTCGCGCAGGCCGTCCAAGCCCTCGGTGACCTTCTCGTCCTCGGCTCCGGCCAGCGGCTTGGCGCCCGTATCGACCTTGATGCCGGGGACGATGCCCTGGTCTTGCAGCAGGCGGGGGAAAGGGACGTCGTCCGCGGTGCTCTGACGGAACGTCTCGTCGTAGAGGATGACCCCGCTGATGTGGTCTGCCACGCCCTCGGTGGAGAACAACAGGTCGCGCAGCGCGCGGCGCATCTCTTCCCCGGGCTCCACGCCCGCGGCCTTCAGGCGCTTGTCCATTGTGCCGTTGCTCTCGTCGGCGGCCAGGATTCCCTTGCCTTCGGCGACCAGCGCGGCCGCAGTCTGTCGAAGCTCGTCGGTCACGATATCTCCTTGTGGGCGTTCCCCGGAGGGGGAAACTAAAACATGTCCACCCGGGCTTCTACCCCATGCGACGAGGTCACCGCCCGAGATTGCGTTACGGCTACCCTGCGATCTCTTCGAGCAGCTGCGCTCCCGCGCCGCCGCCGGCGGCCTTGCCGGGGTGCTGCGCGCCGTTCAGGCCGTCAAAGCGCGGATCGCTCACAGACCGATCGCCGAGGGCGACCTGCTCGCACCCCGACGAAGCTGCGAGCAGCCCCTCCACGGCGCTCTCGACGTAGGCCACGTCGCTGCCCGGCCCGCAGTCGTAGAAGTCCAGGCGTGGCCCTCCGTACAGCACGTCGTCGCCCTCTCCCCCGCTGACGCGGTCGTTCGCGCCGCCGCCGAGCACGATGTCGTTGCCCGGGCCTCCGTCGGAGATCCCGTCGCCGAGCTGGTCGGCGCTGTCGCGCTCCGGCCGCTGGACACCGCCGTGAACGACGTCGTTGCCGGGCCCGCCGTGGATGACGCGGTCGGTACCGCCGCCGGTGAAGATGTAGTCGTCGCCCGGCCCGCCGTCGACGCGCTCGTCGGCGTCGGACAACCGCTCGACGATGAAGTCGTTGCCGGGACCCCCGAGCAGGAGGTCCGGGCCGATGCCTCCGTCGATCTGGTCGTCGCCGTCGCCGCCGTCGACGCGGTCCGCCTCGTCCCCGCCGTTGAGCGCGTCGTTGCCGGGCCCGCCGCTGATGCGGTCGTCGGCGGCGTCGCCGGCGATCGTGTCACGCCCGTCGTCGCCCTCGAGCACATCCCCCTGCGCGCCGCCACCGATGCCGTCGTCGCCGGGGCCACCGGCGACGCGGTCGATGCCAGGCCCGCCGGAGAGCCTGTCGTCGCCTGAGCCGCCCTCGACGCGGTCGTTGCCACCGTCGCCGTCGGCACGATCGTCGCCCGCACGGGCGAGAACGACATCGCGATTGGTGCCGCCGGCCAACCGGTCGTCGCCGGCGCCGCCGTCGACACGGTCGCGGCCGGTGCCGCCGTCGCCGCGGTCGGCACCGGCGCCGCCGGTGAGCCGGTCAGCGCCGCCGCCGCCGTCGAGCAGGTCGCGGCCGCCGAGGCCGCGCAGCGTATCGTCGCCGCCCTTGCCGTACAGGCGGTCGGCCTGGGGCGTGCCGACAAGCGTGTTGGCGTTGCCGTCGCCGCGCTTGGTGACAGCGGCCGCGCTCGCGACGATCACGAGCACAAGCGCCGCGGCGAGCGCGCCAGGCACGAGCCCAGTCTTGATGTGGTGTGAGCGCACTGCCATCCGGGGTACCCCCACCTGTCCGCGTTCACGCCAGCCGGCCTTTGGCCGGGTCCCGCATCGAGATCGGGTGCCGTCACCGCGAGGGGCGCGAGGCATTGATGTTTCGATGTTTGACGTTTCGACGTTTCGATTTCGGCCGTGGGGTGATTACCTCGAGTGGGTGAGGGCGCCGACCGACCGCCAGGCTCCTCAGCTCAGAGCTTGGTGTCGGGGACGCGGGGAGGCTGGGAGCCGCCCCCGCGGACCTTTACTCGTACTCGAGACGAGGAAGGAGTGCCATGACTGCCCAATCACTGACGTTGATGCGATGCGAACGCTGCAAGGCTGTCATCAGCACTGCTCAGGTCACCGAAATGATGCGCCATGGCGCGCCATGCGGGGTGTGCGGCGGGACGCTCACGCTCTGCGACGGGCACCGGCGGGCGTACGCGGCCGCTAGCCGCGACGACAGCCGGCCTCCCCCGTCGGTCGAGCGCCGGCTGCTCAGCGTCCTGCGCGAAGCCGATGGACGGCCGGTGGGGCCGCGGGCGCTCGCACAGGCCGGGATCGACGACCCCGCCAACGCGATCTTCGAGCTCGAGCGCGCCGGCTATCGCATCGAGCGCGCGTATGCCGACGTTTCAACCAGCCGGCGCTTTCTCGGCTACCGACTGCGGCGCAGCGCGAACAGTTCTCGGCAGTAGCCGCGTCACGCTCCGCGGCTGGCCTCGCGCGTCGCCTCTCCCCCACGGTGTGCTCTCTCTTACGAGGCTCGCTCGCCACCGCCCAGCCTCGGGTCGTGGCGACGTTGCTGCCTATACCGCTGCAAAAGCGCCACGACGAGTGGGTTCGCCGCCGATCATCCCAGGGGAGCTCACGGCTTAGGGTCGTCGTACAGGATTCCGGGGATCCGAAATCGCCCAACCACACCGAAGGAGGCCGACGAGCATGCCCACGCAAGGGACTGTGCCGGTGCCGTTCGCGCAGGCGACCGATGAGGCCGAGCCGATCGTGACGCCCAGCGGGCGGGTGACCGGGGGCGTCATGGGGTTGATGGAGAACGTCTATCTGCCGGGAAACGGCTTTCCCATGCACGTCCACAACAAGGAGGACGAGACGCTCTACGTGCTGGAGGGCACGGTCCTCTGGGTCGGCGGCGACCTGCGGACCGAGGCCGGCCCGGGCACGCTCATCTACGGCCCGCGCGGTATCCCGCATGGCTTTGTGGCCGTCGGCGACGTCCCGCTCAAGTTCATCGAATGGTTCAACCCGGCCGGCCTGGAGGAGCTCTTCAACGCACCCGAGGAGTTGGCCAGGTACATCGCCGCGGGCCGGACGAGCGAGAGATACGACCTCCAGGTCGTCGGGCCGCTGCCGGAGTAGGAGGCTCTGGTGGCCGACACGATCCCTCAGCCGGCCTCGTCCGAGCGGCGTCCGGCGATCGTCGCCGTCGACGACGAGCCGGCGGTGCTCGCGGCGGTGGCGCGCGATCTGCGGCGCGGCTTCGGCGAGCGTTTCCGCGTGCTGCGCGCGAGCTCCGGGCCGGAGGGACTGGACCTGCTGCGGCAGTTGCGCACACGCGGCGACCAGGTGGCGATGCTGATCGCCGACCAGCGCATGCCCGGCATGCCGGGCACCGACTACCTCGTGGAGGCGCGCAAGATCGTTCCGGACGCCAAGCGCGTGCTGCTGACCGCCTACGCCGACACGGAGGCTGCGATCGCGGCGATCAATGAGGTCG
>Ga0136631_10000672_pt1 | contig 10683 bp, 11 predicted proteins | sample AntDrymUQ6012206_2_FD_104655 | JGI IMG/M metagenome (GOLD analysis project Ga0136631, IMG submission 104655) | Polar desert sand microbial communities from Dry Valleys, Antarctica - metaG UQ601 (22.06) | ecosystem: Environmental > Terrestrial > Soil > Desert | place: Antarctica: Dry Valley... | reverse complement strand
GGCCCGGGACCGGTCGAGCTCTCCACGACCGCGTTGGCGATCGCCTGCGCGATGGGGCCACCGTCGCGCGTCTCGATGTCTATGACGTTCGCGGTGTAGTAGAGCAGCGCGCCGCCGGCGGCGGTCACGAGCAGGCCGAGGACGGCGAGCAGCATGCGCGCGACGTTCAGCAGCGTGAGGACGAAGACCACGGCAGCGACCCCGACGGCGACGGGCCAGACGGAGGTCCCGACGCCCGCGACGGTCCTCGAGCCCGGCGTGATGTCGGCGCCGACGACGCCGAGGTCGAGGTTCAGCGCCAGGCCCTTCACCGTGACCCACGGCAGCAGGACCGACAGCGCGAGGCCGGCGGCCCCGGCGAGCAGCAGCAGTCGTCCGGCGCTCTTCACCTGCCCACCGTACAACCGGGCGTGCGATGGAGGCTAACCGCCGCCAGACCATCGCCAGCACGTGGTGTACCACTCAGACGGTACACTCAGGCCATGGCAACAGCACACCCACGCGTGCAGGTCACGGTCGATGCCGAGCTTGAGAGCGCGTTGGCCGCCGTCGAGCCGCGGCCGGCGAGCAGGTCGCGCCTGATTCGGGACCTCGCGCTGCGGGGAGCTCGTGAGGTTGGGGACGAGCGGCGGCGTCGCCACGAGGCGCAGGACTATCTGCTGCAGGTGGCCCACGGGACCGTGGATCTCGATCTCGATGCCGCGAGCGCGCTTCACGCGGCGCGCGAGAACCCGCCAGTGTGAGCCATTACGGCCCGGGGATTCCGCTCGTCGTGGATACCTCGGCTTTCGTCCGTCAGCGCGAGCCGGACGTGCTTCCACGCTGGGAGGCGACGCTGCGAGCCGGCCTCGTGGCCTGCTGCCCGGTGGCGGCGCTCGAGATTCTCGCGAGTGCCCGTGACGCAGCCGGATTCGCAGCGCTCGACGGGGCGCTGGCCGCGCTGCTGCAGGCGCCCGTGACCGCGGCGGCGTGTGCTGCGGCGCTCGCGGCTTCGCGAGCACTCGGGGGCAGCCGGCGGATTCCGGCCGCGGACTACCTCATCGCCGCTGCCGCCGCTGAGCGCGGCTTCGGTGTGCTTCACGAGGATCGCCACTTCGACGTACTCGCGACGGTGCTCGGCTTCGAGAGCGTTCACGTCCGCGCCTAGACTCTTCGGCCCATGGAGATCGCCTACGACGAGAACGGCCTGGTTGCAGTCATCGTGCAGGACTGGCGCACCGGCGAGGTGCTGACGCTCGCCTACGCCAACGCCGAGGCGGTTCGGCGCACGCGCGAGAGCGGCGTGCTGCATCTGTACAGCCGCTCGCGTCAGGAGCAGTGGCACAAGGGCGCCACCAGCGGCAACACGCAGGTCGTGAAGGCGCTGCGGCTGGACTGCGACGGCGACGCGCTGCTCGCGCTCGTCGAGCCCGGCGGACCGGCCTGCCACACCGGCGAGCGGACCTGCTTCCACAACGGCGAGCTGGAGCCGCCGGCGCCGCACGAGGCGCTGGCGATGCTCGAGCGCACGCTCGCCTGGCGCGCCGACGAGCGTCCCGAGGGCTCCTACACCGTCAAGCTGCTCGAGGATCCGGCGCTTGCGGGGGAGAAGGTCCGCGAGGAGGCCGAGGAGGTCACGCGCGCCGTCCGCGAGGAGAGCGATGCGCGCGTCGACGCGGAGGCGGCCGACGTGCTCTACCACCTCGCCGTGCTGCTGCGCAGCCGCGGGCGCTCGCTGGCGGACGCCGGCATCGTGCTCAATGGCCGTCGTCGCTGATCAGGCGCTGCACGTCGAGCCGAGCCTCGACGAGGTTCGCGCGCTCGCGCGCGACTACAACCTCATCCCCCTGCGCCACAGCTTCATCGACGACACCGAGACGCCGGTGTCGGCGTTCCTGAAGCTGCGCGGCCGCGAGCCGGAGTTCCCCGCCTTCCTGCTGGAGTCCGCCGAGCGCGGCCAGCAGGTCGGGCGCTACACGTTCATCGGCGTGCGCCCGCGCAAGGTCGTGCGCTGGTCGCTCGGCGACAAGCCATCCGATCCCTATGCGCTCGCCGCCGACGAGGTCGCGCGCCATCGCCAGGCGCCGTGGCCGGACATGCCGCCCTTCGCCGGCGGCGCCGTCGGCTACTTCGGCTATGACCTCGTGCGCACGGTCGAGCCGCTCGGCGAGCCCAACCCCGACCCGGTCGGCCTGCCCGACATGGCGCTCATGCTCTCCGACGTGCTGGTCGTGTTCGACCACCTCAAGCACACGATCAGCGTCCTCGTCAACGTCTATGCCGCCGCCGGCGACGGCGACCTCGAGGCCGGCTACGCCGACGCGGTCGCGACGATCCGCAAGGCCCGCGACCTGCTCTCCGGGCCCGTGCCGCGGCCCGCGCCGACGCCCGCCCGCCCGCGCCCGGAGTTCGTCTCGAACATGCCGCGCGAGCGCTTCGAAGCCAACGTCGCGCGCATCGTCGAGTACATCCACGCCGGCGACGCCTTCCAGGTCGTGCCCTCACAGCGCTGGTCGGCCGACATCGACATCGACCCCTTCTCCGTCTACCGCGGCCTGCGCGTCGTCAACCCGAGCCCGTACATGTACTTCCTGGACTTCATGGACTTCCAGGTCGCCGGCGCGAGCCCGGAGCCGGTGCTGACCGTCAGCGGCCGCCACGTCGCCACGCGGCCGATCGCCGGCACCCGGCCGCGCGGGGCGACGGTCGCCGATGACGCGCGCATCGGGCAGGAGCTGCTCGCCGACGAGAAGGAGCGCGCCGAGCACGTCATGCTCGTCGACCTCGGCCGCAACGACCTCGGCCGCGTCTGCGAGTACGGCTCGGTGACGGTCGATCGCTTCATGGCGGTCGAGACGTACTCGCACGTCATGCACATCGTCTCCAACGTCTCGGGGATCCTGCGCGAGGACGTCACGGCGATGGACGCGCTGCGCTCCGTCCTGCCCGCGGGGACGCTGTCGGGCGCGCCGAAGGTGCGCGCGATGCAGATCATCGACGAGCTGGAGCCCATCAAGCGCGGCGGCTATGGCGGAGCGATCGGCTACCTCTCCTACACCGGCGACCTCGACACCGCGATCCACATCCGCACCGTCGTGATGAAGGACGGGCGGGCGCACGTGCAGGCCGGCGGCGGCACGGTCGCCGATGCCAAGCCCGACTACGAGTTCCGCGAGTCCGAGGCCAAGGCGCGCGCCGTCCTGCGCGCCGTGGAGCTTGCGTCCCAGCAGAGTGACTGGCCGTGACCTCGGTCGTCGTCGTCGACAACTACGACTCCTTCACGTACAACCTCGTCCAGTTCCTCGGCGAACTCGGCGCCGACCTGCACGTCGTGCGAAACGACCACGCCACGGTCGACGAGCTGCTCGCGCGCGCCCCCGACCGCGTCGTCGTCTCGCCCGGTCCCTGCACGCCCAACGAGGCCGGCATCAGCGTCGAGGCGATGCGCCGCTTCCCCGAGGCCGGGATCCCGACGCTCGGCGTCTGCCTCGGCCACCAGTCGCTCGCGCAGGCGTTCGGCGGCTTCGTCGTCCGCGGCGAGCCCGTCCACGGCAAGACGAGCGAGATCACGCACGACGGGCGGACGATCTTCGCCGGGCTGTCGCCCACGCTGACGGTCGGGCGCTACCACTCGCTCGTCGTCGACCCCGACCGCATTCCGGCCGTCTTCGAGGTCTCCGCGCGGGGCGACGGCGTCGTCATGGGCATCCGCCACCGCGAGCTGCCCGCCGAGGGCGTGCAGTTTCATCCCGAGTCGGTGCTGACCGACGAGGGCAAGCGGCTCCTGCGCAACTTCCTGGACGGCTGACGCGGTTGGCCCGCGCGCGCGGCGGTCTAGTCTGAACGGGGTGAGCGTTCCCCTCTCCGTCCTCGACCTCGCGCCGATCGGAGCCGGCCAGCGCGCCGCCGACGCGCTCGCCGGCACGACGCGACTCGCCCGCCGCGCCGACGAGCTCGGCTTCCGGCGCTTCTGGGTCGCCGAGCACCACAACATCCCGTCCGTGGCGTCGACGGCGCCCGAGGTGCTCGTCGCGCACATCGCGGCGAACACGGATCGCATCCGCGTCGGCTCGGGCGGCGTGATGCTTCCCAACCACGCGCCGCTCGCGGTCGCCGAGCGCTTCGGGATGCTCGAGGCGCTGCACCCCGGCCGGATCGACCTCGGCCTCGGCCGGGCGCCCGGCACCGACATGCGCACCGCGATGGCGCTGCGCAGCACGTCGCCCGAGCGCTTCGAGGAGCAGTTCGCGCAGCTGCGCGGCCATCTCGGGTCCGGGTATGCAGGGATGCGCGCGGTGGCCGGCGAGCACACGCAGCCCGAGCTGTGGATGCTCGGCTCGACCGACGGGGGCGCCCGGATCGCCGCCGCGCTCGGCCTGCCGTTCGTCTTCGCGCACCACTTCCACCCGCACTTCGCCGAGCCGGCGCTCGAGCTCTACCGCAGCCTCTTTCGCCCGTCCGAGCTGCTCGACGCCCCGCGCACGATCGTCGCCGCGGGGATCGTCGTCGGCGATGACGACGAGGACGCCGCCCGCCACGCGCTGCCCGGCGGCGTGGCGATGCTGCGCCTGCGCCAGGGGCAGCCCGCGCCGATCCCGACCGTCGAGGACGCCGAGGCGGTGCTGCCGCGGCTGTCGCCCGCCGAGCGCGCCGCCGTCGACGAGGCGCTCGAGCGCGCGATCGTCGGCGGACCGCAGACGGTCCACGCGGGGCTCCTGGATCTCGTCGAGCGCACGGGCGCCGACGAGCTGATGCTGGTCTCGCAGGTGCCGGACGCGCGACAGCGCGCGCGGGCGCTCGAACGGGTCGCGCACGCGTTCGAGCTCGCGCCGCAGCCGGCAGCCTGACCCGCGGGTGCTGGCCTACGCGGCGGGCCGCTCGTCATCGTGGGACCCGCGCTGCCCCAGCCGCTGCGCCTCGCGCTCGTGCTCGGACGCGGACTCGCGGTGCGCCGCGGCCTGCAGGCGCGCCCCGTCGTCAGCGCCGGCCTCGCGCTCGAGCGTCTCGGCGTCGCGAGTGTGCAGGTCTGCGGCGACCCGGTTGGCCTGCGCGCGCAGGTGCAGTTCCTCGGCGACGACGTCCTGCGGATCGATTGCCCGGCTGTGGGATTCGACGGCGGCTGCCATCGGATCATGGCGCGCGGCCATGGCCACGCGACGTCTACCTCGCACGCCGCCCCGCCGGCCTCGACGGTCGGCGGCGCGAGCTGCTCCGGGGCGTGACCGCGTCCAGGCGATCGCCGCCGCGACGACGACGACGACGACGACGAACACGATGAGGAGCACAATCTCCATTTTCCTAGAGCGATACCCGCGCGACGCCGATCGGGAACCGCAGTCGCCGCATGACGTCAGCTCCTCGCGCGCCGTGCCGACCTAGAATCGTCGCCGATGAGCGATCGCGAGCCGATGACCCGCACCTACCGCGTCGCGCTTGGCATGTGCAAGCCGATCGTGCGTCTGTGGGGGCGGCTGGACGTCGAGGGTCTCGAGCACGTACCGGCGCACGGGCCGCTGCTCATCGTCGGCAACCACGACTCCTACTGGGACCCGGTCGTGATCGGGATCGCGGCGATCAAGCGCCGCCAGATCCGCGCGCTGTCGAAGTCCTCGCTGTGGGGAGTCAAGGGCCTCAACAAGGTGCTCGACGGCATGGGGCAGATCCCGATCGTGCGCGGAACCGGCGACGCGGACGCGCTCGATCGCGCGATCGCCGAGCTGCGCGCGGGCAGCTGCATCGGGATCTTCCCCGAGGGCACGCGCAGCCTCGGACGCAAGCTGCGACCGCGCAGCGGCCTCGGACGGCTCCTCGCGGCGGTGCCGGAGACGACGCTCGTGCCGGTCGCGGTCGTCGGGTCGACCGACATCCCGCGCTTTCCCAAGCGCCCGCGCCTGCATGTCCGCTTCCTGCCGCCTGCCGAGGGTCTGCGCGCGGGCGAGTCGCCCGTCGACCTTGCCGTGCGGGTCGTCGCGGAGATCCGCGCGCTGGCGCCGATCACGCCCGCCGGGCGCCGGCCGAAGGTCGCCTCCGCGTCGCCTGACAGGTAGTACACCTGGTCGCAGAGCCAGCGGACGGGTGTACTAGGCTGCGCGGCCTCGTGCCAGACGCCACCCTCACGCGGGCGATCGACAAGGTCGCATCGGGCCGGCATCTCAGCGTCGACGAGGCCGGCGAGGTGCTCGAGGTCATCATGGCCGGCGACGCCTCCGAAACGCAGATCGCGGGCCTGCTCATCGCGCTGCGCACGAAGGGCGAGACGATCGAGGAGCTCGCCGGGCTGGCGCGGACGATGCGCGCGCTCGCGGCACCCGTCAGGACGGCGCGCGACAAGCTCGTCGACACCGCCGGCACGGGCGGGGGCCGCCCGACGTTCAACGTCTCGACGACCGCCGCGCTGATCGCCGCGGGCGCCGGCTGCGCGGTCGCCAAGCACGGCAACCGCTCGGCGACGAGCCGCTCGGGCTCGGCCGACGTCCTCGAGGCGCTCGGCCTGCGGATCGCCTTGGAGCCAGAAGCCGTCGGAATCTGCATCGACGAGCTCGGCTTCGGCTTCATGTTCGCGCCGATGCACCACCAGGCGACGCGCTTCGTCGTCCCGGTGCGCAAGGAGCTCGCCGTGCGCACGATCTTCAACTTCCTGGGACCGCTGACGAACCCGGCGGGTGCGCGCAGGCAACTCATCGGCGTGTCGGACCCGGCCTATGTCGAGATCGTCGCGGGGGCGCTGGCGCTGCTCGGTGTCGACCGGGCCTTGGTCGTATGCTCGCAGGACGCGCTCGACGAGATGAGCATCTCGGCCCCCACCACCGTCGTCGAAGTCGACGGCGCCGACCTGAAGACCTACACCGTGAGCCCGGAGGACTGCGGCCTGGTCACGGCAGCCGATCCGGAGGTCGTGCTGGGCGGCTCGCCGGAGGACAACGCGGCCACGACGCGCGCGATCTTCGCCGGCGAGCCGGGCCCGCGCCGGGACATCGCCGTGCTCAACGCGGGCGCCGCGATCTACGCTGCGGGCCACGCGGACGATCTCGCCGCAGGCGTCGCCGCCGCGCAGGCGGCGATCGACGACGGCGCCGCGACCCGCACGCTCGACGCGCTCGTCAGGCGCACGCAGCAGCTTGCCGAGGAGGCGGCTCCGGCGTGAACGTGCTCGAGAAGATCGTCGCCGGCACGCGCGAGGACGTGCGCCGGCGGCGCGCGGAGGTCCCGTTATCCGAGCTCGAGGCGGCACTCGCCGGCCGCGGCGACGACCGCCCGTTCTCCGAGGCGCTCACGCCGCCCGGCGTCTCGGTGATCGCCGAGCACAAGCGGCGCTCGCCGTCGGCCGGCACGATCCGCGAGGGCGCGACCGTGGCCGACGTCGTGGTCGCCTACGAGCGCGGCGGCGCGGCCGCGGTCTCGATCCTCACCGAGGGCAGGCACTTCGGCGGCTCGCTCGACGATCTGCGCGCTGCGCGCATGGCATCGGCGCTGCCGATCCTGCGTAAGGACTTCATCGTCGACGCCTACCAGGTCTACGAGTCGGCGGCCGCCGGCGCCGACGCGATCCTGCTGATCGTCGCCGTGCTCGATCCCGGCATGCTCGCCGCCCTGCACAACGAGGCCCGCGCGCTGGATCTCGACGTGCTCGTCGAGGTCCACGACGAGGAGGAGCTCGCGATCGCGCTCGAGGTCGTCGACGCGGACGTCATCGGGATCAACAACCGCGACCTCACGGACCTGAGCGTCGACGTCGAGCGCACGTTCGAGCTCCTGGCGGACATTCCGGCCGGCAAGACGGTCGTGTCGGAGTCGGGCTTTCATTCCCGCGAGCAGCTCGATCAGCTCGAGCGCGTCGGCGTCGACGGCGTGCTCGTGGGCGAGTCGCTCATGCGCGCCCCCGACCCGGAGGCTGCGCTACGTGCTCTGACGGGCGCGGACGGCGACGCCGACGGGCTGTCGTTGTGATGCCCCTGCCCGCGGCCTACCGCCAGCCGCCATGAACCAGACCACGCACTTCGTCGCAGCGCTCATAGGCGGCGTCGTCGTCGCTGCCGTCCTGCTGCTGACGGGTGCCGCCGGCGGCGACGAGACGACGACGACGGTGTTGGCGGGCTCCGACCTCGCGAACCCGAAGAAGGGCGCCCTGACGCCACGCGAGATCTACAAGCGCGACGCGCCCGGCGTGGTCTTCGTCACCGCCGACGTGACGCAGGCGGCCTCGCCCTTCGGCACCCAGCAGCGCGGGCAGGCGACCGGCTCGGGCTTCGTGATCGGCAAGGGCGGTTCGATCGTGACGAACGCCCATGTCGTCGAGGGCGCCACGCGGGTCTCGGTGCGCTTCGGCGACAGCAAGCGCACGCGTGCGCGGGTCGCGGGGCGAGATCCGTCGACGGATCTCGCGCTGCTGCTCGTCGATCCCGACGGGCTGGATCTGCACCCGCTCGATCTGGGCTCCTCCAGGGGCGTCCAGGTCGGCGACCCGACCGTCGCGATCGGCAATCCGTTCGGGCTCGACCGCACGCTGACGACCGGCGTCGTCTCGGCGCTGCAGCGCTCGATCCCGTCGCTGCAGCCCGGCTTCTCGATCAACGACGTCATCCAGACGGACGCCGCGATCAACCCCGGCAACTCCGGCGGTCCGTTGATCGATCCCTTCGGGAAGGTCATCGGCGTCAACTCGCAGATCGAGACCGGCGGTGGCGGCAGCGGCAACGTCGGCATCGGCTTCGCGGTTCCGATCGACACCGCGAAGGAGGTCATCCCGCAGCTACGGAAGTCGGGCTCCGTCGAGCGCGCCTATCTCGGTGTCAGCACGTCGACGGTCGACGACGGCGGTGGTGCGCGTGTCGAGCAGGTGGTGCCGGGGAGCCCCGCCGATCGCGCGGGCATCAGGAAAGGGGACGTGGTTCGGAGGGTGGAGGGCGAGCGCATCGACTCCAACGAGGAGGTGTCCGCCGCGATCGAGAAGCGCAAACCCGGCACCGTGGTCCGCGTCGAGCTCGAGCGGGAAGGCGGGAAGCGATCGGTCGTGGTGAGGCTCGGCAGCAGAGGAGACATCGTCGGCGGACGGTGATCCGCCACCCCGCCGGCTCTACGATGAGCCCATGCCGACGCGCATCAAGCACTGCGGGATCACGAGCCTCGACGACGCCCATCGCGCGGCCGAGGCGGGTGCGTGGGCACTTGGGATGATCTTCTGGTCCGGGTCGCCACGGCGCTGCGAGCTTGACGAGGGGCAGCTCATCGGGGCGGCGCTGAGGCGCACCGTCCAGCTTGCGGGCGTGTTCGTCAACGCGCGCCTGGACGAGATCGATCTCGCCGTCCAGACGGCCGGGCTGTCGCTCGTGCAGCTGCACGGCGACGAGGGTCCGGCGTTCTGCGGCGAGGTCGCGCGCCGCACCGGGGCAAAGGTCATCAAGGCCGTCCGCGTGCAGTCTCGCGCCACGCTGCAGGCCGCGGCCGCCTATCACACCGACTTCCTGCTGCTCGACGCCCACGTCGAGGGCGTCCCCGGCGGCACGGGCCAGACGATGGACTGGGACGTCGTGCGCGGGGCGAGGCTCAGCGCCCCGGTCATCCTCAGCGGCGGGCTGGACTCCGCGAACGTCGCGGCCGCGATCGCCGTGACGGACCCGTTCGCCGTCGACGTGGCGAGCGGCACCGAGCTGGCCCCCGGCGTCAAGGATCCCGAGAAGCTGCGGGCGTTCTACGAGGCCGTTCGCGGCCCGTCGGTACCCGCTGCGTCCTGAGGTAGTCGCAGGCGCGGGACAGGTAGTCGAACCCGTGCGCGTGCCATCGATGCGTCCGTGGTCAGCCGCCGCTGATTGCACTGGGCGCTGCCGCTAATCCTCGCGGCTGGCTCGCGTGGGCTTGTCGCTCATGACCTCAGCTCACACAGGGCGAACTCGACGTCGCGCAGATCGCCGTGTCGCGACTGGGGCGGCTCGAGCCGGCCGACGATCCGCTCGCGCCCACGACGTGGATCGTCGATGACGACGACGATCGGCTCGAAGCGCTCGGCGGTGTGCCGGGCGGCCGCGCCACGGCGGCGCGCCAACTCGTCGAGGTCCGCGCGCAGGGTGGGATGAACGCGATCTTGGAACCGGGCCGCGACGTACCGACGCTCGCGCGGCGTGAGGCCGAGCCGATCGTCGCGGCCGATCGTAACGCGCACGCGCCCGCAGATGAGCGACCCGTTGCGGTATGCGCGGCCCCAGGCGTGATGTTGCTTGACAACCATGGAGTGGGCGTTGCATCTGGCCGTGCCCGACGGCCACTCGGGAGGCCGGCCGGCTCCACGCGGGAAGGCGGGAGGCCTACTCAGGATCTGAATAGAGTTCGTCGCAGGCAAGCCTCGACGCGGCATAGGATCGCCCGCATGAGCCATGCCCGGAGCTATTGCCGATGTTGTGGGGCAATGCTGGCCCGCGACAACGCCGACGTGCTCTGCACGGTCTGTCAGAGCAGGCGTCGCCGCGACCGGGCACCGCAGGTGCCGGCCGAGTTCTGGGACGACGACGTCATGGTCGACGCGCTCGCGGGCGGGGACTTCGGCCGGGTGCTGCGCGCGTATCGTCAACATCCCTTTCACGGGCGACCGCTGTCCCGAGTTCGACAGCTCGGTGGGTGGTGGGGCCGCTCTGCAATCAGGAGTATTGAGTGTTGATGGCGTCTGGGGTGGGGTTCCTGGGGTCGTGGGACACGTGTTCATAGGTAAACGCT
>Ga0136631_10000671_pt1 | contig 10688 bp, 13 predicted proteins | sample AntDrymUQ6012206_2_FD_104655 | JGI IMG/M metagenome (GOLD analysis project Ga0136631, IMG submission 104655) | Polar desert sand microbial communities from Dry Valleys, Antarctica - metaG UQ601 (22.06) | ecosystem: Environmental > Terrestrial > Soil > Desert | place: Antarctica: Dry Valley... | reverse complement strand
TCACCGCCAGGCGGCGTCCTCGGATCTCGATGTGGCAGAGCCACACCTTCGATCCTGCGTCCTTGCCTGACGGCGCCGGCATCCCGCCGTTTCAGGCACAACGTTCCTGGACGACCCACTAGAACTTTTCACGTCCAGGCAGACGTTCGCGAAACCCCTCGCCGTTCATGCGGGCAGGCCAACCACATGGAGGTGGAACCCCAGATGCAGTCCCGGGACTCGACCATGGTCGGGCGCGTCGGAAGGATCGTTGCCGCCGCGCTGCTCACCGCGACGGTGCTCGCCGTCGGTGCCGCACCCGCGGCCGCCGATCCCGCGCTCGTCGGTCAATGGCGCTTTGACGAAGGCGCCGGCCAGACGGCGCAGGACGACGGGCCGCTCGGCCTGCACGGCGTGCTCGGATCGAGCGCGCTCGCCGACGGCGAGGACCCCGCGCGCATCCTCGGCGCACTCGGCGGCGCCCTGCATTTCGACGACAGCTCCTACGTCCACGTCGCCGACGAACGCCGGCTCGACCTGCCGGTACTGAAGGTCGAGGCGGTCGCCCGCGCCGGCCGTTCGCCCGGGGCCTACCGCTACCTCGTCGCGCACGGGGCGCTGCGCTGCTTCGCGGGCTCCTACGGGCTGTACACCGCCAGGGACGGCGGTCTGGCCTTCTACGTCTTCGACGGCGAGCGCTACTACGTCTCCGCCAGTGCCCGCCCCGCGGACGTCTGGGACGGCGCATGGCACCGCGTCACCGGCACCTTCGACGGCCACACCGTGCGCGCGTTCGTGGGCGGACGAGAGGTCGGAGCCGGGCTGGTCACACCGGCAGGCACCGCCGTCGAGTATCAGTCGCTGCCGAAGGGCACGTACTTCGGAAGCTACGTCGGCTCCTGCCGCCTGCCGTTCACCGGCGACCTGGACTCCGTGCGCATGTGGTCGGACGCCGACCCGCCGTCCCCAGCCGCCGGGGAGGCCGGCACGGCCCCGATCGTCGAGCATGCCGGGCCGACCACGAGCGCGCCGCTCGCGCCGGCAGCCGCCGGGAGGGTCATCGAGACCCAGCCGCCGAAGGCCTCGTGCGCGGTGCACGCCTCGCGCAAGCAGATCAGGACCAGGCGCCGCTCGATCGTGACGGTGCGCGCCGTCGGCGCCCGCCGGCCGTTGCGCCGCGTGCGGCTGTCGGTTCGCCATGTCGGCGCCGGCAAGGTCCTCGCGACGCGTCGAACGAACACCACGGGCAGCGCCAGGCTCGTCCTCAAGGTCCGGCGCAGCGGCCGGCTGCGGATCGGCGTCGTCGGGCGCCCGAGCTGCGCTCCGGCCTTCATCAGGGTCTCGGCCCGCGGCTGACCGGCCCGCGGCTGAGCGCCGTCGCGCGCCGGGTCACCGTCGACCGTCAGGCACGGTGACCCGACGCAGGCCGGATGAGGAGGGGCGAGACGATCCTGGTACGGCACCGCACGCCGTCGGCAGCTGGTACTGACGCGGCGATCGCTCAGCGCAGCGCCCAGGTCGCCTTTCCGCCACCCGCCAGCGAGGAGTTGACGACGAGCGCGCCGGGTGCCGCCCAAGCCTCGTCCACGCCATCGGTGAAGCGCGCCGACACGGTCACGAGCTCCCCACCTCGTGCGTCTGCAGCCACAGCTCGAGCAGTCCGACCTGCCACAGCTTCGAGGCGTCGAGCGTCGTGCGATGCGCGCCGGGATCGGAGAGCAGCAGCTCGACGTGGTCCCGGTGCAGCAATCGGCGCTCGCGCGCCGCGCGCGATGTCAGCGCGTCGCCGACGAGCTCGAGCGGCTCGCCCGCGAGGTGCGACAGGGCCGGCACCGGAAAGTAGCCTTTCGGGCGGTCGACCACCTCCGCCGGCAGCACGCTGCGCCCGGCGGCTTTCAGCACGCCCTTGCCGCCGTCTGCCAGCTTGAGCTCCGGCGGGCACGCCGCCGCCAGCTCGACGAGCTCGTGGTCGAGGAACGGCGTGCGGGCCTCGAGCCCCCATGCCATGGTCATGTTGTCCACACGCTTGACCGGGTCGTCGACGAGCATGACCTGGGTGTCCAGGCGCAGCGCCCTGTCCAGCGCCGTCGCTGCGCCCGGCCGCGCGAAGTGGTCGGCGACGAACGCGCGGCTGACGTCCTCGTCGCAGCGGTGCGCCGTCTCGAGCAGCTCGGCCATCTCCTCGTGCGGGCGGTCGAAGAACTCGCGCGCATAGGTGTCGTCGCCGAGTCCCGCGGCGTCCTGAAACGGCGGATACCACGAGTAGCCGGCGAAGACCTCGTCAGCCCCCTGACCGCACTGGACCACCTTGCACGAGCGCGCGACCTCGCGCGACAAGAGGTAGAACGCGACCGCGTCGTGAGAGACCATCGGCTCGCTCATGGCACGGATCGCGCCCGGCAGCGCACCGACGACCTCCGAGGTGGGGATAGACCAGCGCGTGTGGTCGGTCGCGTAACGCCGGGCCACGGCGTCGGAGAAGCGAAACTCGTCGCCCTCGCGCCCGGCCGAGGACTCCAAGCCGACGCTGAAGGTCTTCAGGGCCCGCTGTCCCGCGCCGGCGAGCAGCGCGACGATGAGGCTCGAGTCCAGGCCGCCGGACAGCAGGACGCCGACCGGGACGTCGGCCACCATGCGCCGCTGCACGGCCGTGCGCAGTGGCCTCGAGCACAGCGACCGACCAGTCGCCGCCGTCCATGCCGGCCAGGTCCGGCTGGCGCTCGTGGCGCGGATCCCAGTAGGTGCTCTGCACGCGGCGGCCATCGGGCTCGACGGTGAGGACCGTGGCGGGCGCCAGCTTGCGCACGCCGCGCAGCACCGTGTGCGGCGCCGGCACCACGGCGTGCCAGCTGAAGAGGTGGTGCAGCGCGATCGGGTCCAGCCGGTCGTCGATCTCGCCGCCCGCGAGCAGGGCCGGAAGCGTCGAGGCGAAGCGCAGCCGGCCGCCGGGTAGGTCGGCGAGGTAGAGCGGCTTGACTCCCAAGCGGTCACGGACGAGCACGAGGCGCCCGGAGTCCACCTCCGCGACGGCGAACGCGAACATCCCCTGCAGCCGCTGCACGCAGTCGACGCCCCAGCGGTGATACGCCTTCGCGAGGACCTCGGAGTCCGAGCAGGAGAAGAAGGCGTAGCCCTCGTCCTCGAGCTCGCGTCGCAGCTGCCGGAAGTTGTAGATGCAGCCGTTGAAGGCGATGACGAGCCCCAGCTGCGGGTCCACCAGCGGCTGCGCAGCGCGCTCGGACAGGTCGATGATCTTCAGTCGCCGGTGGCTGAGCGACAGGCGCCCCGCGGCCCACGTCCCATGCCCGTCGGGTCCGCGGTGGGCCAGCGCTGACGCCATTCGCGCCGTCGCGCCCGCGTCGGCGGGGCCCGAGGACGTCAGCTCTCCGGCGAAGCCGCACATCAGGGCGTCTCCCAGGGCGGGATGACCTCGGCGTCGGCGCGACGCGTATCTCCGAGGCGTTGACGACGATGAGGGGCCGGGGGCGAGGCCGCACATGGGACGCTCACGCGATTCAGGATGTCCCTCGCGAGCCGGATGCGGATGCGCCCGGCGTCCAAAGATCGGCCGGCCGGCTTCGCCGGTGTGGCGGACACGAGGGTTGCTGCGACACTGCCCCGGTGACCACCTCCGCCGGATTGGTCGTGTTCCGAGAGCTGGACGGCGTGCTCCAGGTCCTGCTCGGCCACATGGGCGGGCCCTACTGGGCGCGAAAGGACGAGCGCGCCTGGTCCATTCCGAAGGGCGAGCTCGACGAGGGGGAGGATCCGCTCGCCGGCGCGAGGCGCGAGTTCGCCGAGGAGCTCGGGCACGCGCCGCCCGACGGTCCGGTGCTGGAGCTCGGCGAGATCAGGCAGCGGTCCGGCAAGCGTGTCGTCGCGTTCGCCGTCGAGGGCGATTTCGACCCGGCGCTGATGGCTCCAGGCACGTTCGAGCTGGAATGGCCGCCCCGCTCCGGACGGCGGCAGGTGTTTCCAGAGCTCGACAGGGTCGCGTGGTTCGATCTCGAGACGGCGATGGGCAAGGTCGTGCAGGGGCAGGCCGAGCTGCTCGACCGGCTGGCCGTCGCGCGCCCGCGCCGAACGCGCGTGTAGCTCCCCGGTAGCGACCACGGCCGCTACGGCTCGCTGGGAACGCCTTCGAGCGCCCGCAGCAGCAGTCGCGCAGCGTGGCGCGCTCCTGCGCGCTGAGGCCGCGCAGCGCGTCGTCCTCGAGCGAGTTGACGGTGCGCTCGGCACGTTCGAGCGCGCAGAAAGAGAGGGATGCTCCATAGTCGATGTACGTTCCCGGCGCGGTCGGACTCGCCGTCGTCGGCGCGCTCGCGGCAGACCAGACGCGCACGCTCACGGCAAACGGCGAGCCGTTCGCCGACGCGCTCGTCGGCGGCTACCAACTCGGGCTGCTGGTGCGCGGGCTGCATGCAGCCGCCCTTGTCGTCGCGCTCTCGCTACTACGTCCGGCGCGCGCCCCAGCCGCGCCGGTGTCGTAGGACCCACCACGGCCCTTGACTTCAACCTCGGTTGAGGTCGTAGATTGCCGCCCATGACGATGATCACCCGTGCAGCGCCCACCGGCGAGTGGGACATCGACCGCCTGGACCTGGATGCCTATCTGGAGCGGATAGCCTATGCCGGAGCCCTGACGGCGAACGCCGACACCCTCCATGGGCTGCATCGTGCGCACGCCGCCACGATCCCGTTCGAAAACCTCGACATCGTGCTCGGCCGCGGCATCGAGATCGATCTCGACAGCGTGCAGGACAAGCTCGTGCGGCGCCCGCGCGGCGGCTACTGCTTCGAGCACAACATGCTCCTCGCCGCGGTGCTCGAGCGGCTCGGCTACGACGTGACGCGCCTGGCGGCCCGCGTCCAGCCGACCCGGCCCGGGCCGCGCACGCACATGCTGCTGCGCGTCATGGCAGACGACAGGCCGTGGCTGGCGGACGTCGGGTTCGGTGCCAGCCTGCTCGGGCCGCTGCCGCTGGAGTCCGTCACCGTGCAACAGGGCGGCTGGACGTACCGCCTGGACTCCCCGGATCCCGACGCCTGGCTGTTGTGGGCGGGCCGCCCCGACGGGTGGTCCGACCTCTACTCGTTCACCCTCGAGCCGCAGCGCCCGATCGACTACGCCGTGTACAACCACTACACCGCGACGCATCCGAGATCGCCGTTCGTCGGCCAGGTGGTGGCGCTGCGCACCGAGCCCTACTTCCAGCACGCGCTGCGCGGCCGCCAGCTCACCACGACCCGCCCGGACGGCGCCACAGAGACCCGGCCCCTCACCGCCGACGAGCTGCCCGCCGTCCTCGCCGGCACGTTCGGGATCCGTCTTGACGCGGACGAGGCTGTGAGCCTGAGACGGATAACCGGGTAGCACGTCGTTGAACGATGCGCGAGGACGACCCCACGACCGAGACGCTGCGCCTCGAGCAGCTGCAGCGCGAGCAGGCTGAACGCGAGCGCGCGCAGCAGGCCTCGACGGAAGCCGAGGAGCACGCCGCCGATCGGCGCGCCGACAAGGCGGCCTACCTGCGCGAGAAGCTCGAGGAACAGGCGGAGCACCCGGACGATCCGGGGTGAACGCCTGCGGCCCATGGATATGGCGGGCTCGCTTGAGATCCGGCTAGGCCTCGCGGCACCCATGCGTGCGTGTCAGCCAGCGGACTCGTCTGTGCCTCTCAGCGCTCGTCGATGACTCCGTAACGGAGGGCGAACAGGACGGCTAGGAGCTGGGAGTGGACGCCGAGCTAGGTGAGGATGCGCGCGACATGGTTGCGCTCGGTGCGGATGCTGATGTGAAGCTGGTCGGCGATCGCCTGGCTACACCAAGATCGCGGCGGTCGGAGCACGATCGGACCCCTGTTTGAGATACCCTCCCAGGGTATCCTAGATTGGGCTTCACCAATCGAGGCGACCCGGGAGGCGGTGACGATGCAGACGAAGACCAACCCCTCAACAGAACCGGCCGCCCCGCAGCTGCAGGCCCCCGTGCCTCGCTGCGACGAGCCTCAACGCTCGCCGGTCCGCAACTTCGTGCGCCACTACGCGGAGATGCTCGTGGCGATGTTCCTGGCATGTTCGTCCTCGGGTTCGCGCTCGCGACGCTGCTGGAGCTCGCAGGAGTCGATGTCTCGAGCTGGGACACAGAGGCGCCGGAGCTGCTGCTGCTCGGCATGGCATTCACGATGACCGTTCCGATGGTCGCGTGGATGCGCCACCGCGGGCACGGATGGGCGCGGTCCTGGGAGATGACCGCGGCGATGTTCGTCCCGAGCTTCGCCGCGATCGGACTGCTGTGGGCCGAGATCGAGACGAACACCCATACGCTGATGGGGATCCAGCACATGGCAATGTTCCCCGGCATGCTCGGCGTCATGCTGCTGAGCCGCCACGAGTACACCGGCCACTGATCACGAGCGCCCGCTGCCGTTGCCTCTCTCAGTCGAGGCGCTGATCAGAGGCTGGGCTGCGCGTGGTCGGGGGCGCGTACCGTTGTGCGCGGTATGCCCGCACCGCGCTTGCCATACGTGTTCGCCGGCCCGCTGCGCACCACACGGCTCATCCTGCGCACGATGACGTCTGACGACGTCGACGACATCTACTCCTACCAGTCACGCGCGGACGTCTGCCGCTATCTGCCGTTCGCGCCGCGCACGCGTGAGGAGGTCGCGGAGAAGGTCGCCGCGTACTCCATGGCGCGCGCGTTGAACGGCGATGGCGACTTCTGGGAGCTGGCGATCGAGCGCGCGAACGACGTCGGCCGTGTGATCGGTGACGTGTACTTCACGATCGACAGCGTCGCCAACGCGACCGCCGAGATCGGCTGGACGGTGCATCCGCTGTTCGCCGGTCAGGGCTACATGACCGAGGCGGCGGTCGCGGTGCTCGAGGTCGCGTTCGGCCAACTCGGTCTGCACCGGGTGTACGTCAAGCTCGCTCCGCGCAACGACGCGTCGGTCGCGCTCTGTAAGCGCTTGGGCATGCGCGAGGAGGCGTGCTTCGTCGAGGACGTGTGGTTCAAGGACGCTTGGGGTGACACGGCGATCTACGCGATCCTCGAGCGCGAGTGGACCGCCCGCGCGAGCGAGACTCAGCGGCGATGCCTGCCAGATCCCTGCCCGTCGGCATCATCCAACGACGCCAATGATGCAGCTGACTGCTAGGAGCATCTTCCGCGACAAGCCGTACCGGCGGCGCGGAGATCATCGGACCGGCAGATATCTCGCGATGGCGGTCAAGATCGGCGGCTCATGAGTGCGCGTGGGGATGCCGTCATAGGCAGGGTCGAGTCCGTGAACGTGGGCGAGCCGCGTCCGGTGGAGGTCGATGGCCACACCGTCTGGACGGCGATCTGGAAGAGCCCGGTTGAGGGACGGGTGCCACTTCGGGGGGTGAACCTGCGCGGTGACGACCAGGCCGATCGAACCGTGCACGGCGGGCCCGACAAGGCCGTCTACGCGTACGCGGTCGAGGACACCGCGTGGTGGGAGGCGCAACTCGGAGGTCCGCTCGGTGCTGGTGCCTTCGGCGAGAACCTCACGGTGCGCGGCCTGCCTGTCTCGGAGGCGGTCATCGGCGAGCGTTGGGCTGTGGGGAGCGCCGTGCTGGAGGTCGCGCAGCCGCGTCTGCCGTGCTTCAAGCTCGGTCTGCGGATGGGCGATCCGCGCTTTCTGAAGCGCTTCGCCGCGGCGGGTAGGCCGGGCGCGTACCTGCGCGTGGTGCACGAGGGCGACATGGGCGCCGGCGACCAGATCGACGTGGTCAGCCGTCCCGCACACGGAGTGACGAGCGCGCTCGTCTCGCGCGCGCTGCTGCGCGAGCCGCAGCTACTCGCCGCCGCGCTGCAGGCGCCCGAGCTGCCGGATGGCTTGCGCGGCTGGATGCAGGAGCGCGCCGGGAACGTCCCGGAACGAGGCGCATAGCCGCGCTTTGTCGTCGGTGAGCGCACGGCTGACCGCATGCCGCCGCGCGAACCGCAAGCGCCGCACGAACGCGGCTTTCGCGTGCCAGCGGAAGCGTGAAGTCATTCGAGGATCTCGTCGAGTGTTCGGCCGCTGAGGACCGAACGAGGGCGCTCGGCGACGATGTCCGAGTCGGGGCGCGCACTGTCGTCGCGGCGCTTGATCAGCAGCCATTGCGGCTTGGCACCCGGTCTGGTTCGTTGCAGGGCAAAGCCGCCGCGCAGCTTTTCCCCATGGAGAACGAAGACGGCGTGGCCGCGAGTGAGCGCCTGCGGCCACGCGACGCGTCCGCCCTGTTCGTAGGTCCCGTGATCCCACACGATCACGCCGCCCGCGTCGAGCGATCCCTCAAAGGTGTTGTGCGCCTTGGCGTGATCGGCGACCTCGACGGCGAGGCGCTTGACCGCGGGGTCCAGCGACGGTCCCTTCGGGATCGCCCACGAGCGCATGACCCCGCCGACTTCCAGGCGCAGGTCGAAATGGCGCGCGGTCGCAGCGTGCTCTTGGACGACGAAGACCCCGGCGCTCACCCCGCGGATCGCGAACTGCTCGTGACCCTCGATCGCGACCTGGTCGACCTCGACCCCGGAAACTCGTGCGAGCGGCGGGCCATCGTGCAGGAATGCCACGAACTCGGCCACCGCCCGCTGAGCGCCCTCGGCGTGAGCCTGCACGGTGCCGTCCTCGCCCTTGCGTACCCAACCCGTCACGTTGAGCTCGCGCGCCCGCCGGACGGTCGCGTCGCGAAACCCGACGCCCTGCACGTCGCCGTGCACGACGGCACGGACCGCCTCGGTGGCCGTCACCTTCATGCGCTCAGCCACGACACGGCTCCATACTCCTCCTCCTCGCAGCGACGATGAAGAACCATCGTGCCCGCTGCCGCTGCCCCTCGCTGGTCGCGCAATGCGATAGCGAGCGTGGGCCGCCAGACGGAGCGAGTCAAGCTCGCGAGCGCACGCGTCAGGCCGGCATCCACCTGAGTCGTCAGCCAATCGGAACGGGGCGCCGGGCGGGAGCCGAGCCCCGGGGCAGGCCGAGATCGGCCCACCACAGCTCGCCGAACCATCAGTGCAGTTCGCCGGTGACCAAGGCCGCCGCTGCTGCGTCGGTAAATGCGTGATCGGCCTCAGGCCCGCTGATCGCACGGTTGATCGCATCGGTGGTGTCGTCCTCCTCCATGGCGTCCAGCCAGCGCTCCGCTGCCCGCATGAAGACCTCGCTTCGCGAGACACCCATGCGCTTGGCGGCGTCGTCGATCCGACGGAAGGTGTCATCTGGAAGCGAAATCGCTGTCTTCATGGCCAGGTGGCCAGGAGTACAACCCGGTTATGCCAGGCTGGCAACGCCATCCACGCCGCACCACCGTGGGCCCCACGCTCCCGCTCGCGAATCTGGCCCCGACTTTCGGGACCCATTGCGGGAACGGCCGGCGATGGAGCTAGGGGGACTCGAACCCCCGACCTCCTGGGTGCGATCCAGGCGCTCTCCCAACTGAGCTATAGCCCCGAGGAGGGGACAGTGTAGCCGCGCTTCGCCGTCGTCAGGGCTACGGGAATGGCCCGAACGCGCCGATACGCTCAGGACACGTGAGCTTTCGCAATCGCTTGGCGCTGTTCTTCGTCCTCATCGTCATCGTCCCCATGCTCGCGGTGACGTTCCTGCTGTTCCGCCTCATCGCCCAGAGCGAGAACGGGAAGTCCAATGCCGGCATCTCCGCGCAGCACGAGGTCGCCAAGCAGCTCTTCCGCGAGGAGCGCGACCTCGCCCAGGTCGTCATCGAGCAGCGGATCAGCCGGGACCCGGTCTTCGTGTCCGCGCTGGAGCGGGGCAATCGCCGGCGCGCGGCCAAGCGGTCGCGACAGCTCGTGAAGTCGGCGGGCATCGAGCGCATCGTGCTCGTCCGGGGCCGGCGCACGGTCCTGCGAGCGGGCGACCGGACCGCGATCGCACCGGCGATCAGGCCGGTTCAGTCCTCGAAGGACCGGAGTCTCGGGCGCCTGCAGGTCTCCGTCGTCGACGCGAAGACCTACGTCGCCCGTGTTCGCCAGCTCACCGGGCTGCACACGGTCGTGCGGGACGGGCGCAGACTGCTCGCGAGCACGCTGCCGGCACTCGGTGCGCGCGAGCTGCCGTTCGACGGTGGCGACATCACGGTCGGCGGCGTCGAGTACCGAGCCGTCTCCTTCAGCGACCCAAGCCCGTTCACCGGCCAGAATCTGCGCGTCTCGACGCTCGGGACGATCGCGGGCACGAGCGACAGGATCCGCGACGGACGCCTCACCGCGGCCGCGATCCTGCTCGGCTTCTTCCTCATCGCGATCGTGTGCGCAGTGCTCGTCTCGCGCACGCTCGAACAGCAGATCGGCGGCTTTTTGACCGCCGCCCGCAGGCTCGCCGGCGGCGACTTCTCCGCCCAGGTGCCGACCGTCGGCCGCGACGAGTTCGCCGCCCTCGGGGAGGAGTTCAACAAGATGTCCAAGGAGCTCGAGCGGCGACTCGCCGAGCTCGGCCAGGAGCGCGCGCGTGTGCAGGACTCGATGCTGCGTCTCGGCGAGGCGGTCGCCTCGAACCTCAACCGCGACGCGCTGCTCGAGCTCATCGTCCGGACCGCGGTCGATGGCGCCGGCGCCGGCGCCGGTCGTGCGTGGGTGCGCGCGCCCGATGGGACGACCATGCAGGAGCGCTCGCGCGTCGGGGACATGAACGGGCTCGAGAGCGTCGTCGAGTCCGTCGAATCCGACGCAC
>Ga0136631_10000670_pt1 | contig 10688 bp, 10 predicted proteins | sample AntDrymUQ6012206_2_FD_104655 | JGI IMG/M metagenome (GOLD analysis project Ga0136631, IMG submission 104655) | Polar desert sand microbial communities from Dry Valleys, Antarctica - metaG UQ601 (22.06) | ecosystem: Environmental > Terrestrial > Soil > Desert | place: Antarctica: Dry Valley... | reverse complement strand
CCGCGCCACCAGGCCCTTTCGAGCTTCAAGACCCCGCGGGTTGTGATCCTCGATGGTCTTGGCGACGCCCAGATCACGCAGCTGACGGGTGACGGTGCGAGCGACGAAGCCCAGCAGGTGATCGCAGACGCTGAAGCACGGTTCGCCACCCTCGAGGAAGCCGAGGCGAAGGCCGAGGCAGCCGCAGCACAGGCGGCGGCCGAGGCACTCGCTGCGGAGGAGGCGAGCGCCGCGGCTGCAGCGGCTGACGCTGAGGCGTCAGTCGACGCCGACGCCGAGGCGGAGCCCGTCGCGGCGACCGGAGAGGAAGAGCCCGGCTAGCCGGGCTCTTCGAGAGCTCAGATGGCTAAGAAGCGCGTCCACGAGATAGCCAAGCAGCGGGGGATGCCCAGCAAGGAGGTCCTCAAGGTCCTCCAAGCGGCCGGCCTCGATGTCAAGGCCGCCGCCTCGAGCGTCGACGAGCAAGAGGCCGAGCGCGCATTTGCGCCGCCCGAGCCCGAGGCGCCGCCCGCGTCTCCACCCGCCGCTGCCGCAGAAAAGGCGGCCGGCCCTGCCAAGCCCGCAGAGCAGTCCGGGACCGATGCGGACCCCGCACTGCCGAGCCGCCCTCGGCCGGCCGGCGAGGCCGCCGGGCGACGACGCCGCGTGATCATCGACTCCCAAGCTGCCCGCCGGACCACCGGGGCGCCGCCGCCCCAGCACCAACCGCCGCGCCGTGGGCGCGGCCGGAGGCGCCGGACGCCCTGGGTCGAGCCCGATCTCAACCAAGTCGAGGAGGTCAAGGAGGACCCGATCACCCAGCTGAACGCGGGTGCGACCGTCAAGGAGGTCGCGGAGTCCCTCGGTCTCGGTGCCGGCGAGGTGATCAAGAAGCTGATGGAGCTCGGCGAGATGGCGACCCTGACCCAGACCCTCTCCGACGACGCAATCCAGGTGCTCGCGGACGAATTCGAGAAGAAGATCGAGATCATCCATGTCGGCGACGAAGTCGAAGCCGCGCCGGTCTTCGAGGATACCGCCGATGATCTGGTCGCCCGCCCGCCCGTGATCACGATCATGGGGCACGTCGACCACGGCAAGACCTCACTGCTGGACGCGATCCGTCAGACCGAAGTCGCGGCCGGCGAGGCCGGCGGGATCACCCAGCACATCGGCGCCTACCAGGTCCATCACGACGGAACGACGATCACCTTCCTGGACACGCCGGGCCATGAGGCGTTCACCGCGATGCGTGCGCGGGGCGGCAAGGTCGCGGACATCGCGGTGATCGTCGTCGCCGCCGATGACGGCGTGATGCCCCAGACCGTCGAGGCGATCGACCACGCCAAGGCGGCCGACGTCCCGATCATGGTCGCGGTCAACAAGATCGACAAGGAGGGCGCAGATCCCAACCGGGTCCGCGGCGAACTCGCCCAGCAGGGGCTGACGCCCGCCGACTGGGGTGGGGAAACCGAGTTCCGCGACGTCTCGGCCAAGACCCACGATGGTCTCGACGGTCTGCTCGACGACCTCAAGACGATCGCCGAGATCCAGGAGCTCCGCGCCAACCCCGAGGCCGACGCCTCGGGCAGCGTGATCGAGGCCCGGCTCGACCCGGGCCGCGGTCCGGTCGTGTCCGCCCTGATTCAGCGCGGGACCCTGAATGTCGGCGACGCGGTCGTCGCCGGCGCGCACTGGGGCCGAGTCCGGGCGATGCACGACTACCGCGCCGCAAAGGTCAAGCAGGCGCGTCCCGGCGACCCGGTCGAGATCCTCGGGTTCGACGGCGTCCCGGAGGCTGGCGACCACTTCCAGGTCGTCGAGAACGACCGGCGCGCCCGCCAGATCGCGGGAGACCGTGCCAACCGGCTCAAGACCGAGGCGATCGCACGTCGCTCCGGCGTCAAGCTGTCGCTTGAGGACGTCTTCGCTCGCGCCAAGGAGGGCGAGCTCGCCGAGCTCAACCTCGTCGTCAAGGCCGACGTCGCCGGTTCCCTCGAGGCGCTCGCGGACGAGATCGCCAAGCTGCCCCACGACCAGATCTCCGCGCGGATCATCCGCGACGGAGTCGGTGGCATCAACGAGTCCGACGTGATGCTCGCCTCCGCGTCGGGTGCGATCGTCGTCGGCTTCAACGTCCGACCGGTACAGGATGCGCGCCAGATCGCCGCGCGCGAGGGCGTCGAGATCAGGACCTACGGTGTCATCTACCGCGTCATCGAGGACCTCCGCCAGGCGATGGAGGGCATGCTCGAGCCCGAGGAGGTCGAGGCGACCGTCGCCACAGCCGAGGTCCGCGAGACCTTCAAGGCCTCTCGCGTCGGAACGATCGCCGGCTCACACGTCACCGAAGGGACGATCCGGCGCGGCGCGACGGTCCGCCTGGTCCGCGACGGCACCGTCATCTACGACGGCCGGATCGGCTCGCTACGCCGTTTCAAGGACGATGTCCGTGAGGTCCAGGCCGGCTTCGAGTGCGGCATCGTGCTCGAGAATTACCCCGACGTCAAGGTCGGCGACGTCATGGAGGTCTTCGAGGTCAAGCAGGTCGAACGAAACCTCTAGGATGGCCGCCGCCCGCATGAGAAGGGTGAACGAGGCGGTCCGCGAGGTCGTCTCCATGCATATCGCCGACGACCTGCGCGACCCCCGAGTTGGATTTGTGACCGTTACCTCTGTCGAAACAAGCACTGACCTTCGCCATGCGCGCGTTTACGTGACCGTCCTGGGCGATGAGGACGCGCGCGGAGCGGCGCTCGCCGGCCTCGGCTCGGCGAGCGGGTTCCTCCAGGCTCAGATCGCCCGCGAGCTGCGGATGAAGAACACGCCGACGCTCGACTTCGTCTACGACGAGACCACCGATCGCGGCTTCCGGATCGATCAGCTGATCCGCGAAGAGGAGGGGCGCGGCTGATGGGCGCCGACGGCCTCGCCCAGATGGCGGCCGAGCTCCGTGGAGCGAACAAGTTCCTTCTGACGACGCACCTGAACCCCGACGGCGATGCGCTCGGGTCGTTGCTCGGCATGCACGGGGTGCTGCGCGCGCTCGGCAAGGACGCGGTGATGTTCCTCGCGGCCGACCAGTTCCCACTCCCCGAGGAGTTCCACGCGATGCCCCTCGAGGAGGTGAGCAGCGACATCCCGTCCGACATCGGTGAGCGCGTCGTCGTCTTTCTCGACTGCGGCAACATCGATCGGATGCCGGTCGAGGAGCTGAAGACCGGGGGCCGCCGGATCCTCGACATCGACCACCACCACGACAACACCCGCTTCGGCGACGTCAACCTGGTCGTCGCCGACGCCTCTTCGACCGCCGAGATCGTGTTCCACCTCGCCGAGGTCCTCGATGTCGCGCTCGACGCGGCGATCGCCGAGCCGCTTTACATCGGCCTGATGACCGATACCGGCCGTTTCATGTACGAGAACACCTCACCTGAGTCACACCGCGTGGCCGCGCGGCTGGTCGAAGCCGGCGTCGACGTCCCGAAGGTGTACCGCGACATGTTCGAAGGGTTGCCGGCCAGGCGACTGCTGCTGCTCGGCCGGGCGCTGACCCGCCTGCAGCGCTACGAGGACGTCGGCCTGACCCTGACGAACCTCGAGCTCGCCGACTTCCGCGAGACCGAGACCGCCGAGGCCGACGCCGAGGGCGTCGTCGACTATTTCCGAGCCGTCGAGAACACCGCGGTCGGCGCGCTCGTACGCGCGCGTCTGACCGACGGCGACGAGAGCTCCTACAAGGTGAGCCTACGGGCGACCGACGACCGCGTCGACGTGTCGATCATCGCGCGGGAGTTCGGCGGCGGCGGCCACCGCCAAGCGGCGGGCTTCTTCACGGAGCTGTCGCTCGACCAATTCGTCGAGCAGCTGCGGACCCACATCGGCGCCCAGCTCTAGCCCCGATGGCTCCGCGCGGGGTCATCCTCTATCCGAAGCCGGCCGGGGTCACCTCTCACGACGTGGTTGCGCAGGTCCGTCGGCGCCTGAGCCAGCAGACCGGGGAGCGGGTGAAGGTCGGCCACGCCGGGACGCTCGACCCATTTGCTACCGGGCTGCTCCTCGTCCTGGTCGGCCAGGCGACGCGTGTCCAGCGCTACCTGCTCGGATTACCGAAGACCTACCGCGCCGTCGCGCGGCTCGGCTGGCGCTCCGATACGGGCGACCGCGACGGGACGCTCGAGCAGACCGGCCGCATCTCAGAGGACCCGCGGATCCCCATCGGGCCCCAGCTCCAGCGCCCGCCCGCGTACTCCGCCGTCAAGGTCGACGGCGAGCGCCTCTACAACCGCGCCCGCCGCGGGGATCCGGTCGAGGGCGCACCGCGGCCGATCGAGGTTCTCGACGCGCGCCTGCTCGAGCGCGATCCGGAGCGCGCGACCTTCGAACTGTGCGTCAGCTCGGGCACCTATATCCGGGTTCTGGTCGCCGATCTCAGCGACGCCTACTGCGAAGCCCTGGAGCGAACGGCGATCGGAGCGTTCGCGCTCGCCGACGCCGATCCGGAACAGATCGTCGACCTCGACACCGCGCTCTCGTTCATGCCCGCCGTCGAGCTCGATGGGGAGGAGGCCTCGCGCGCGGCGGACGGCGTGGCCACTCGTCCCGCGGCCGCGGAGGACCCCCCCGCCAGGTTGATTCACGGCGGAGCGCTGGTGGCGATCGGCGAGTCGCGGGACGGGCTGCTGCGCCCTGTGGTGGTATTCCGAGGGTGAAGGTCATTCATCTGCCGGATCTCGCGCCCGCGGCCGGCCCTGCGCAGACCGGTCGCCGCGTCGCGATCGGCACCTTCGACGGAGTCCATATCGGCCATCGGGAGGTCATCCGCGGCTGCGACACGGTCTTGACCTTCGATCCGCACCCGCTCGCGGTCCTGCACCCCGCCGCGCTCCCCAAGTTGCTCGACGCGCTACCGATCAAGCGCGACCTGCTCGTGGGGCTCGGCGTCAGCGAGTTGGTGGTGATCCCGTTCGATCAGGAGTTCGCGGAGACGGACGCGGAGGATTTCATCGACGAGATCCTGATCCGGAAGCTCGGCGCGTCGCACGTGTCGGTCGGCGAGAACTTCCGCTTCGGCCGGGGCGCGGGCGGGGACGCGGCGATGCTCGCCGGGCGTACCGAGTTCGAGACCACGATCGTCCCGCTGATCGAGCTCGGCTCTGAAACCGTCTCCTCGTCGAGGATCCGGGCGCTCGTCGCCGCCGGGGACGTCGAGCAGGCGGCGCTCTGCCTGGGTGGCCCGTTCCTGCTCGAGGGCGAGGTAGTCGGCGGAGACCGGCGCGGGCGGGAGCTCGGCATGCCGACGGCCAACATCGTCCCCGACGATCGGCTCGCCTGCCCCGGACATGGCGTCTATGCCGCCTGGGCGCACGGTCACCCGGCGGCCGTCAGCGTCGGCGTCCGACCGACCTTCGAAACTGGTCGCGGCCTGCTGGTAGAGGCTTACGTCCTCGACTTCGACGGCGACCTCTACGGGGAGATTCTCCGCGTCGCCTTCGTGCGCCGGCTGCGCGGGGAGCGGCGGTTTGACAGCGCCGAGGAGCTCGTCGAGCAGATGCACCGCGACGTGGAAGCGGTCAGGCGAGCGTGTGTGGCTGGTACGGTTCCCGACCGATGACTCTCACCGTCGACGCAAAGAAGGAGATCGTCGCCAAGTTCGGCAAGGACGAGGCGGACACCGGCTCGACCTCGGTCCAGGTCGCGCTTCTCAGCGCGCGGATCACCGAGCTGACCGAGCACCTGCGCAGCCACAAGAAGGATCATCACTCCCGTCGGGGGCTGCTGATGCTCGTCGGCCAGCGCCGTCGGCTGCTCAACTACCTACGCGACTCCGACCTCGATCGCTATCGCGAGCTCATCAAGGAGCTCGGACTCCGCAGGTGATCGACGCGGGGGCTCCGGCGCCGGAGTTCACGCTGCCTGACCAGGACGGGAACGAGGTCTCGCTCGGCGACCTGCGCGGGTCGACCGTCGTGCTCGTCTTTTATCCGCTCGACTTCAGCCCGACCTGCACCGACCAGCTCAGCATCTACCAAGAGGTGCTCACCGACTTCCATGATCGCGGCGCTCAGCTATACGGGGTTTCCGTCGATTCGGCCTTCGCCCACAAGGCCTTCCAGGAGAAGCTGGGGCTCGAGTTCCCGCTGCTGGCCGACTTCGAACCCAAGGGCACGGTCGCGAAGGCCTACGAGATGTACATCGACGAACGCGGCCACAACCACCGCGGCTTCGTCGTGATCGACTCAGACGGCGCGGTCAAGCACTGGCACCGTGAGGCCAGCCCGCTCGACATCCCGGGCGCCAACCTGATCTTCGACGCGCTGGCCTGAGCGCTGAGCCGAGACCTCGGCAGCGCGCCGTTGCCTCCGGTAGACCCGAACGAGCACGTGCGCGGATCCGGGGCGGTGGTGGTGATCGAGTACGGCGACTACGAATGTCCGTTCTGCGCTCGAGTTGACGCCCTGCTCGCGGATCGCCCGTTGACCCGGGTCTTCCGCCACTTCCCGGTCCTCTCCAAGCACCCGCGGGCGAAGGTGCTCGCAGCCGCGGCCGAGGCGGCCGCCCTTCAAGGGCACTTCTGGGAGATGCACGACTCGCTGTTCGCCGATCAGGGCCACCTCGACGATCCCCACCTCTGGCGACGCGCCGAGTCCTTCGGCCTCGACCTCGGCCGGTTTGAGCGCGATCGGCGCTCTGCCACTATCGCCGAGCGTGTCGCGCAGGACTTTCGCGGCGGAATTCGCGCCGGCGTGATGGGAACTCCGGCGGTTTTCGTCGACGGTGTCGCGCAGGCCGCTGATACCCTCGTCGCAACTCTTATCGAAGAGGTATAGCTAGCTGCCGCCATCCGGGCGGCCGAAAGGAACAGAATGAGTGACGTAAATGGGCCCGTCCACCGGGTCGCCGTCGATGTGGGCGGTACCGAGATTTCGTTTGAGACGGGCAAGCTCGCCAAGCAGGCCAGCGGCTCGGTAGTAGTCGCCGCCGGCGACACGATGGTCCTCTCGACCGCGACCGCAGGCAACCTGCGCGACGTCGACTTCCTCCCCCTGACAGTCGATGTCGAGGAGCGGATGTACGCCGCGGGCAAAATCCCCGGCAGTTTCTTCAAGCGCGAGGGGCGTGCCGGTGAGAAGGGCACACTGACCGCGCGCATGATCGACCGGCCGATCCGGCCGCTGTTCCCTAAGGGCTGGCGTCGGGAGACCCAGCTCGTGGCGATCCCATTGTCGATCGATCACGTGAACCCCTACGACATCCTCGCGATGAACGGCGCCAGCGCCGCACTGATGGTGTCCGACATCCCGTTCCCGATGCCGATCGGCGCCGTGCGGATCGGACAGAACGAAGAGGTCGGCTTCGTCGTCAACCCGCACGAGGAGGACATCTCCGAGGGCTCCCTCGACCTCGTCGTCGCCGGTACCGAAGAGGCGATCCTGATGGTCGAGGCGGGCGCCAACGAGGTCTCCGAGGCGGAGATCCTCGACGCGCTCGACATCGCCCACTCAGAGATCAAGAAGCTCTGCGCGGCCCAGCGCGAGCTCGCCGAGAAGGCGGGCAAGCCCAAGGTCGAGGTCGAAGTTCCGCAGGTCGATGAGTCGGTGCTCGCGCAGGTGCGCGACCAGTTCGGCGCCAAGCTGACCGCCGCAACCCAGGTCGAGGACAAGCTCGACCGCCAGGACGCGACCAAGACGGTCGAGGCCGACACGCTCGAGACGCTCGCCGGGCCGGCGGACGCCGAGGACTACAGCGCCAAGCGCGCCGCTGTCCAGATGGCTTTCGACAAGCTCGAGAAGGAGACGATTCGCCAGCGGATCGCCGTCGAGAAGAAGCGTCCCGACGGGCGTGCGGCCGACGAGATCCGTCAGATCTCGGTCGATGTCGGCCTGCTGCCGCGTACGCACGGCTCAGCGCTCTTCACGCGCGGTCAGACGCAGGCGATCTCGGTCGCCGCGCTCGGAACCACTCGTGAGGAGATGCGCCTAGACACGCTCGGCCTCGAAACGACCAAGAGCTACTTCCACCACTACAACTTCCCGCCGTTCTCGGTCGGGGAGGCCGGTTTCATGCGCGGACCCAAGCGGCGCGACATCGGTCACGGTGCGCTCGCGGAGCGTGCGCTCGTGCCGGTGATCCCGAGCGTCGAGGACTTCCCGTACACGATCCGGGTGGTCTCGGACATCCTCGAGTCCAACGGTTCTTCCTCGATGGCATCGGTCTGCGGCTCGAGCCTCTCGCTGATGGACGCGGGTGTGCCGATCAGCCGCCCGGTCGCCGGTATCGCGATGGGTCTGATCAAGGAGGGTGACGACTACATCGTCCTCTCCGACATCGCCGGCGTCGAGGATCACCTCGGCGACATGGACTTCAAGGTCGCCGGTACCGAGCAGGGCATCACCGCGCTGCAGATGGACATCAAGATCACCGGCGTGACCTTCGATATCCTGCGCGATGCACTCGCCCAGGCCAAGGAGGGCCGGACGTTCATCCTCGGCAAGATGGCCGAGGCGATCGACACCCCGCGCGAGGAGCTCTCGAAGTTCGCTCCGCGGATCAGCGCGATCCAGATCGACACCGACAAGATCGGGATGATCATCGGCAAGGGCGGCGAGACGATTCGCGCGCTCTCCGAGGAGTTCGAATCCCAGATCGACGTCTCCGACGACGGCACGATCCGCGTATATGCGCAGACCGGCGAACTCGGCGACGGGCTGATCGACCGGATCCGCCAGATGACCAAGGAGGTCGAGATCGGCGACGAGTACAACGGCAAGGTCGTCAAGACGACGACCTTTGGCGCGTTCGTCGAGCTGGCAAAGGGCACCGACGGCCTGCTGCACATCTCGAACATCGCACCGGGCCAGCGGCCAGACACCGTCGAAGAGGTCTTCGACCGCGGTGACGAGATCAAGGTCCGCGTGGTCGAGGTCGACAAGGAGCGCGGCCGGATCGGCCTGCGCCTGTCTGACGATCCCTCGATCGCCGGCAAGACCAAGGAGGAGCTCGCCTCGATGGGTTCCGGCGGTGGCAGTCGCGGTGGCGGCGACCGTGGCGGTGGCGGCGGTGGCGGCGGACGCGATGGCGGCAGGCGCAGGGATCGTCGCTGAGCGCGTCCGCTAACGGCGCAGGGCCCAGGATCTCCGAGCTCGACTCGGGGATCCGGGTCGTGACCGAGGCGACCGAGGCAGTCCGCTCGGTCGCGCTCGGTTTCGGCGTTCGGGTCGGCTCGCGCGACGAAGCAGTCGAGCAGGCCGGCCTTTCGCACTTTCTCGAGCACCTGCTGTTCAAGGGGACCGAGCGCTTCAGCTCGACAGAGATCGACGAGTTCTTCGACGGCATCGGGGCCGAGGTCAACGCGGGTACCGGCAAGGAGACGACGACGCTCTACTCGCGGTTTCTCGACCAGCTCCTCGAGAGCGCGTTCGACGTGATGTCGGACATGCTGCTGCGCCCGTCCTATCCCGACATCGACTCCGAGCGCCAGGTGGTGATCGAGGAGATCGCGATGTACGAGGACGAGCCCTCGGACAAGGTCCACGACGTGCTCGACGTCGCGATGTTCGCCGACCATCCGCTCGGCCGCCCGGTAATCGGCCGGGCAGAGGTAATCGGCTCGGTTCCGGTCCCTGACATCGCTCGCTATCACGACGCCCGGTACGGGCTTTCGAACCTGGTCGTGGCCGCCGCGGGCAATGTCGATCACGACCGCGTCGTCGAGTTGGTCGAAGAGACCTGCGAGAGCGCACTGCCCGCCGGTGAACCCGTTTCGGGATCACGGGGAGGAGCCCCGGACCGCTCCGCTCCGGGGCTACGGTTCCATGTCAAGGAGACCGAGCAGTGTCACCTCTCGGTCGGTGGTGCCGGGATCGACCGGGGCGACGAGCGACGGTTTGCGCTGCGCGTTCTGGACACGATCCTGGGCGGCTCGACCTCCTCGCGGCTGTTCCAGGAGGTTCGCGAGAAGCGAGGCCTCGCCTACTCCGTCTACTCCTACTCGAGCGCTTACGTCGACAGCGGGAAGATCGCGATCTACGTCGGTACGCGACCCGACAACGTCGCCGAGGCTCTCGAGGTGATCGGCGGTGAGCTGCGAAAGCTCGGCTCCGAAGGGGTCTCGGCGATCGAGCTCGATCGCGCCAAGGAGAACGTCAAGGGACGCACCGTCCTGTCGATGGAGTCGACAATGGCGCGCATGAGCCGCCTCTGGACCGCGGTTCTGCACGACTTGCCGGTGCTGTCGGCCGACGAGGTGATCGAGGCCGTCGACGCCGTCAGTCCGAGCGACATCGAGGGGCTGCTGGAGGAATTCTACGATCCGGCGAGCATGTCGGTCGCCGGCGTCGGCTCCGACGAGGACGCTTTCCGAGAGGCCGCGGGCGCCGTCAACCCGACCCTCGCAGCGTAAGCTCCTCGCCGTGATTCGCGTAGGGGTCTCAGGGGCGGCGGGCCGGATGGGCCAGACGGTCTGCGGCGCTGTTGGCGGTGCCGACGACATGGAGCTCGTCGGTCGTTCCGACCCGTCGCTCGATGCCCCGTTGAGCGACCTGCTCTCCGATGCGGAGGTCGTAGTCGACTTCTCGATCCCCGCTACCGCGCTCGAGAACGCACGCGCGTGTCTCGAGGCCGGGGTCCACTGCGTGATGGGCACCACGGGCGCCGACTTCACCCAGCTCGAGGGCGTCGGGAGCGCCAACCTGTTCGTAGCCCCGAAT
>Ga0136631_10000669_pt1 | contig 10701 bp, 10 predicted proteins | sample AntDrymUQ6012206_2_FD_104655 | JGI IMG/M metagenome (GOLD analysis project Ga0136631, IMG submission 104655) | Polar desert sand microbial communities from Dry Valleys, Antarctica - metaG UQ601 (22.06) | ecosystem: Environmental > Terrestrial > Soil > Desert | place: Antarctica: Dry Valley... | reverse complement strand
GACATCTACCGGACGACCCAGATGTTCGGGACGATCCTCGAGAACGTCGTGCTCGACCCGTCGTCGAAGAAGGTGAAGTTCGAGGACCAGTCGATCACCGAGAACACCCGCGCGTCGTACCCGCTCCACTACATCCGGAATCACGTCCCGAACGGTCGCGGCGGACACCCGAAGAACGTCGTCTTCCTCACCGCCGACGCGTTCGGCGTGCTTCCTCCGATCTCGAGACTCACCCCGCAGCAGGCGATGTACTACTTCCTTTCCGGCTACACCGCCAAGGTCGCCGGGACGGAGCGCGGCGTGACGGAGCCCCAGGCAACCTTCAGCGCCTGCTTCGGGGCGGTGTTCCTGGTTTGGCATTCCACCCGGTACGCCGAGATGCTCGGGAAGCTGCTCGAGCAGCACAAGTCCAATGTCTGGCTGATAAACACCGGCTGGAGCGGGGGCGCATACGGTACGGGCAGGCGCATCAAGCTCGCCCACACGCGGGCAATGGTGACGGCCGCGCTCGGCGGATCACTCGACGCCGTGAAGACGGAACCGGATCCGGTGTTCGGTCTTGGCATTCCGCTCGAGGTCAGGGACGTGCCGTCGGAGGTTCTCCATCCCCGCCGCACCTGGAGTGATCCGGCCGCTTACGACGCACAGGGGCAGAAGCTTGCGGAGATGTTCCGGAAGAACTTCGAGAGATTCGGCGAAGTCGATTCGGCGATCAAGAACGCCGGCCCCAAAGGCTGACGCGCGCGCCGGCGGGACGGGAAGGCGCCGTGCGCTTCGAGATACTGCGCGATCCCGTCTGGAACAACATCAGAGTCGACGAGCTCACGCTCGCGCTGCTCGACACCGATGTGGTTCAGCGCCTTCGGTACGTCCGGCAGCTGGGCTGGACATACCTCGTCTACCCCGGCGCCACACATACGCGCTTCGAGCACGCCCTCGGCACCCACCACCTCTCGCGCCGCACGCTGGCGCTGCTCAGTGAGGGGGAGCAGTCGAATTCCATCGGGGAAGCCGAGCAGGCGATCGTCCGATCGGCGGCGCTGCTGCACGATGTGGGGCACTATCCGTTTTCCCACGCGCTGGAAGAGATCGGAGCCCTTCACCACGAGGATGTCGCCCGCCCGCTGATTACCGAAGGGAAAGTCGCATCACTGCTGACGGGAAACCTCGGACCCGAGGCGCCGGCGCTGGTCTTCGGTCTCATCACGGGCCGCAGCACCAGCCGCCTCCAGGGATTGATCTCGGGATCGCTCGATCTCGACAAGATCGAATACCTGAAGCGGGACGCCTTCATGTGCGGCGTTCCCTACGGCGAAATCGACGTCGACCGTCTCACCAACTCCCTGGTGCTCGTGGATGATCCCGACACCGGCCTTCGATCGATCGGCGTCCGCGAGAAGGCACTCTCCGCGCTCGAATCCCTCCTGTTCGCCAAATACCAGATGTACCGGAACGTCTACTGGCACCACGCGGTGAGGAGCGCGACGGCGATGTACAAGCGGCTCGTCGAAGACGCGATCTACGCGGGCGTTCTTGACGTCGAGTCACTGGCGCGGCACACCGACGAAGGACTCATGCACCGGCTCGAGACGGCGTGGCCGACGCCGCTGCTGGTCGCACTCAAGGAAAGAAAGCTCTACAAGCGAGCCGGCGAATGGCCCGCGGCCGAGCTGGAGGAGGAATCAGTGGAATGGATCGCGACTGACCGCCACCGCGTGGCCGAAGCGGAGAACGTGCTGGCGCTTGAATTCGGTCTCGCTCCAGGCGAGCTCCTGCTCGATTACCCGGTGAAGACCCAGATGCTCGGGCTCGACATCCCGGTGCTCCGACGCAACGACAAGGTAGAAAAACTCACCGGGGAAGGATGGATCGGGACCATCAACCTCCCTTCCCTGTCCGACCAGCTGTACAAGAGCGCGCGCTGGCTCCGGGTTTTTACCGCCCGGCAGACGACCCTCGACCCGGCCCGGATACTGGATGTGCTGCGAGGATTGGCTCGGACGACATGACGCCTGAGGGCTCGGTAGCGCCGAGAGGAACGTTCGGCTCGCTCGTCTATATATGAAAGCCATGCGATTCGCCAAAGTTCTCGTCTTTCCAGTCGTCTCGAGCCTGTTGGGCTGCCTGGTGCCGGTACCGGTCGAGGTCCCGGCTCCCTCTTCACCGCGCCCTCGCGCCGAGCGAGCGGAGCGGCGCGAGACCGTAAGCGAAAATCCTTACGGAACGATGGAATCGCGCATTTTCGCCCTGGTGAATGCGGAGCGGAAAAAGCGCGGGCTCAAAGCGCTGGCCTCGAATCCCAGGCTGGATCAGGCCGCCAGGCTCCACGCGCGAAACATGGCCACCTATAAAAAAATGGCCCATGTGATCCCCGAGTCCAGGTTTCCGACTCTGAGTCATCGGGCCCAGCACGTTTCCTATCCCTATTCGATGATCGCCGAGAATATCGCGCTCGGTTATCCGGATGCGGAGAGCGTCGTTCAGGGCTGGATGGAGTCCCCCGGCCATCGCCGGAATATCCTCAGCCCTGACGTTTCGGAGCTTGGAACGGGAGTGGTGAGCTCCACGTCCGGCGGACTCTATTTCTGTCAGGTGTTTGGACGCCAGCTTACGACCATTTAATCACAAAGATGGTTTTCCACCCCGGTGGTTGATTTTGCTAAACCGCGCTCCGGCAAGGACTTAACGAGAACACCTCATTGTCAGCCCGTTTTCGGGTCGAAATTCGCGTGACGCCGGGGTGCGCCGATAGTCCTCTATTCATGAGCCGCCTCAGCGCTGTCACTGTCTCGTTGCTGCTCGTCCTTCCGACGGTTGCCGCTTCCCAGGGCTCGGCCCCAGCGAGCCCCGATGCGGGCACCGTTGCCGCGATTTTCGAGACGAAGGACGCCGCCGCCCGTACCGTCGGGCTGTCGCCCCTTTCCGCGCAGCAGATCCGTCGCGGAGACCGCGAGGTCAGAATCTGGTATTCCGGGTTCGGCAATCCCCAGCTGCTCGTGCTGATCAGGCAGAGCGGAAGCAACCTCACGGGGCGCCTGCTCCTGTGGTGGGACCAGTACTACCTGAACTCGCCCGATTCCGCCGATACCCGCGTCGACAACTTCGTCCGCGCCAACTACGATTGCGGACCGATCTCGAAGCGGAACTCGGAGTATGGGGAAGACCGCTGGATCAGCTCGGTTTGCGAGGCAAAGCTGAAGGGCACGCCCGACTGGAAGGTGTTTCTGGCCGAGGTCGAGTCGCATGCCTTGCCCGGAGCACCGGTAGACAAGCTCGCCGGCGATGAGGCCGCCGACCCGGAGAACCTGGGCATCACGGTCGAGCGCAGGTCAGGCAACTCCTACGGAGTTTCTCATTACCACACGGCGCTGATGATCGGGACGCCCGAGCCGGGTCGTGGCCCGAAGCTCCAGGATCTGGTGAACGCCCTGGCCGCTACCGCCAAGCGTCAATCCGCGCTGGCCCAGACCCGCTAGAACTCCCCTGCGCTACTGCGCAGCTCGGGAAGCTTCTCGTACAGCTTGAGAGACTGAGGATTCGCGAGGGCTTCCGTGTTTTTGACCGGACGCCCGTGAATCACTTCGCGCACGGCAAGCTCGCTGATCTTTCCGCTGATCGTCCGCGGAATGTCGTCCACCTGAACGATCTTCTTGGGCACGTGAAGCGGCGTGGTGTTTTCCCGAACGCGCGTGCGGATCCGCTCTCTCAGATCGTCGTCGAGTGAGAGGCCCGGCTTGAGCTTCACGAAGAGCACGATCCGCACATCGCCGTGTCCGCCGCCGTCCCGCTCCTGCCCCACTGCGACGCTCTCGATCACCTCCGGCATCTGCTCCACCTGCCGGTAAATCTCGGCCGTGCCGATCCGCACTCCGCCGGGGTTCAGTGTGGCGTCGCTGCGGCCGTAGATGATGAAGCCCCGGTTGCGGGTCATCTCCGCCCAGTCGCCGTGGCGCCACACTCCGGGGAAATATTCGAAGTAGGCGGAGCGGTATTTCTTTCCGTTCGGATCATCCCAGAATTCGGTCGGCATGCTGGGAAACGGCTTCGTGCAGACGAGCTCACCTGGCACCAGCCGCAGCGGCCTCCCGTCGTGGGCGTCGAGGATGTCTACCGCCATGCCCAGCCCGGGCGTCTGTATCTCTCCGCGATACACGGGAAGAATCGGGTTCCCGAGAACGAAGCAGGAGATGATGTCGCTGCCGCCGCTGATGCTTGCCAGATGGACATCGCGCTTGATCTTCGAGTACACGTAATCGAAGCTGTGGTGCGCCAGCGGGCTCCCCGTCGAAAGCACGGCCTTGAGCTTCGACAGATCGCGATTCTCCGCGGGCTCGACACCGGACTTCTCCAGCATCCCCAGATACTTGGCGCTCGTGCCGAACACGGTCACCTGCTCGCGCTCGGCCATCTCCCAGAGCATGTCGGGCTTTGGTGACAGCGGGGCGCCGTCGTAGAGCACGACCTTCGAGCCGATGGCGAGGGAGCTGACCAGCCAGTTCCACATCATCCACCCACAGGTCGTGTAGTAGAAGATGCAGTCCTCACGCTTGAGATCGGTGTGGAGGATCAGCTCCTTGAGGTGCTGGAGCAGAGTACCACCAGCGCTGTGCACCATGCACTTCGGCAGGCCGGTCGTTCCCGACGAATACATGATGTAGAGGGGGTGAGCGAACGGAAAACGCTCGAATTCGGGGGTCGGCTCAGGCTCGGGACGCTTGATCGCTCCGCCGGCGATCGAGGCGGGTGTCCTCTTCATCGCCGCCGTCGCCGCGGCCGCCGCCGCCGCGCTCGATTGCGCTTCGATGAATGCGTCCCAGAGAGTCCCGTGACGCACACCGTCCAGATCGATGGTGCGCTTTCGATACGGCGTTACGATGACGTGCTCGAGTGTCGGTATCCGGAACGCGATCTGCCGCAGCCGCGGCAGCAGATCGATTTCTTTCCCGTTGTAGAGATAGCCATTCGCCGCGAACAGTATCTTCGGCTCGATCTGGCCGAACCTGTCCATGACTCCCTGCGCCCCGAAGTCGGGCGAGCACGAGGACCAGGTCGCGCCCAGGGAAGTCGCGGCGAGCATGGCGATGACGGCCTCGGGAATGTTCGGCAGCAGCGCCGCCACCCGATCGCCGGGCATCACCCCTGCTGTCTTCAGCGCACGGCACATGGCTCCGACCGCTTCTTTCAGCTCGCGGTAGCTCAGCGTCTTCTGATGTCCCTGCTCGTTCCACGAGGCGAGCGCGGGCTCGTTGTCGCCGAACCGCAGCAGATTTTCGGCGAAGTTGAGGTCGGCGTCTGGGAACCAGCGGGGACCATCCTCAGGATCGGGCGGTCCCATGTTGTCGAGCCCGACCCCCACGCGCTCCGCGCCTCCCCCGGTCCCACGGTGACCGATGATCCCGCAGAACCGCCACGTAAGCGACCAGAACCTTTCCGGATTCGCCAGCGACCACTCGTAGAGCTGCCAGTACGAGCTCGGCGAGTAGTCGGCGACGGGCGGACCTCCGCGTTCCTCTACATACCGGAGGAACTCGGTCATGTTTGCCCTGATGATGCGGTCGGGCGAGGGTGTCCAGATTGCCTCGCTCATCTAGCCTTGAGTCTCAGCTCGTGGGGGGATTGAACTGTGCGTGCTGTCCCTGCAGCCACGACTTGTGGTAGTCCGGATCCTCGATCTCGAGCGCGGGCTTCGCGACCTTGAGCGGGCGGAAACTGTCCATCATCACCGCCAGCTCGTCGGTGTACTTGGCGCCAATGCTCGCTTCAGCCCGGCCCGGATGCGGACCGTGCGGAATGCCGTCGGGGTGGTGGGTGATGCTGCCGAACTCGATCCCCTTCCGGCTCATGAATTCACTCGACGCGTAATACAGCACTTCGTCGGAATCGACGTTGCTGTGATTGTACGGCGCCGGGACCGCCTCGGGGTGGAAGTCATACGGGCGCGGGCAGAACGAGCAGACGACGAAGCCGTCGCCCTGAAAGGTCTGGTGCACCGGCGGGGGTTGATGTACTCGGCCCACGATCGGCTCGAAGTCGTTGATGTTGAACGCCCAGGGATAGAAGTATCCGTCCCAGCCGACCACGTCGAGCGGATGATGGTCGAGCATGATCTCGTTGATGCCGTCGTACTGCTTCACGAGAATCGGGAAGTCGCCCATCTCGTCGACCGGCTCGACGTGTGCCGGGCGACGAATATCGCGCTCGGAGTACGGAGCGCCCTCGATCAGCTGGCCGAACTCGTTGCGATAACGCTTGGGCCAGCGCACGTGCCCGCGGCTCTCGAAGATCAGCATCTTCTGCGGCTCGCCGCTCAGGTCGAACCGGTAGCGATGCAGAATACCGCGGTGGATGACGAGGTAGTCGCCGTCGCTGAAGGGCAGATTTCCGTACGCGGTCTCCAGCACGCCCTTGCCCTTGCTCACGTAAACGAGCTCGTCCGCCTGCGCGTTGCGGTAGAAGTGCGCGTCGTTCTCATCGGGCTCGCAGTCAAGCATCGCGTTGTCCCGATTGAACAGCAGCGGGATCCGGTCGAGGGGGACGCTGCCTCCCTTCTTCGCCCGCGACGTCAGAAAATGACGGTGGTGAAGAGTCTGATCGGGATCGGCCTCGAACTTCATCTCCCGCACCCGGCGCACCGATTTCACGGTCGTGGGCGGATGAATGTGATACAGCAGGGCGGAGGTGCCGGTGAATCCCTCGTGTCCCACCAGCTCCTCGGCGTAAATCCCGCCGTTCGGTTTCTTGAACGCGATGTGGCGCTTGCGGGGAATTCTGCCGAGGGTGTGGTAGATCGGCATCGCCTAGAGATTCCCTCGCAGATCCTGCTCCCGCTCCAGCGCCTCGAACAGCGCCTTGAAGTTGCCGGCCCCGAAGCTCTTGGCGCCCTTGCGCTGGATGATCTCGTAGAAGAGCGTCGGCCGGTCTTCCATGGGCTTCGTGAATATCTGGAGCAGATAGCCTTCGTCGTCCCGGTCGACCAGGATTCCGAGCTCGCGAATCGGAGCGAGGTCCTCCTCGATCTTGCCGACGCGCTCGATCACCGTGTCGTAATACGTTCCCGGCACCCGCAGAAACTCGACGCCCCTGTCGCGAAGCTTCGTCACGGTGTCGATGATGTCGTCGGTGGCGAGCGCAATGTGCTGGCACCCCGGCCCCTGATAGAACTCGAGGTACTCGTCGATCTGGGACTTCTTCTTCCCCTTTGCCGGCTCGTTCAGCGGAAACTTGATGCGCCCGTTTCCGTTCGCCATCACCTTGGACATGAGAGCGGAGTACTCTGTCGAGATCGCCTTGTCGTCGAAGGAGATGAGCTGGCTGAAGCCGAGCACGTCGGCGTAGTACTTCACCCACTTGTTCATCGCGCCGAGCTCGACGTTCCCGACACAGTGGTCGACGTACTTGAGGCCGACCCCATCCGCATCTCCGCGCGCAGAGAAGGCGACGAACCCCGGCATGAAGAGGCCCTTGTAGTTGCGCCGCTCTACCAGGCTGTGGATCGTCTCGCCGTATGTACAAATGGCCGCGATCACGACTTCGCCGTGCTCGTCGACCAGCACCTTCGGCTCCGCCGCCGGCTTTGCGCCCCGCTCCACAGCCAGACTGAACGCTCGGCGGGCATCGTCCACCCAGAGGGCGATGTCCTTCACTCCGTCGCCATGCCTGTGGACGTGGGCGGCGATCTCACTGTCTGGCCGGAGGGCGGTGGTGAGCACGAGCCTGACCTTGCCCTGCTCGAGCACGTAGCTGGCTCGGTCGCGGGTGCCTGTCTCGGGGCCGCGGTAGGCGAGGATCTTGTACCCGAACACACTCCGATAGAAGTGGGCGGCCTGCTTGGCGTTGCCGACGTAGAACTCGACGAAGTCGGTTCCGTTGATCGGAAACGTATCCATGACCTGCTCAGGTGCCGTAAGTGTCGCGGTGCCCATGGGTTCTCCGTTTCGGACTGGGGCGGTCAGCAGGGATGAGTACACATGTTCAGCCGAAGCCGTTCCGGGAGGAAAGGCCTGTATACCAGTAAGTTAGCAAATTGGACGCCGTAACGGGACGGTGAAGACCATTGCGGGGGCTTGGCAAAAGACCTAGTCGACAACCTTGGGTCGCCGATGGAGGTTGCAACTCTTGAGTGAACAGTCCTTCAGTTCAAGTTGCCACTGCCTACGCGTGAAAGGGACAAACTGAAAACCCACTCAAAACTTGAACTGGCCAACTCACAACACAAAACTTGGATCCGCTCAGCCCGCTTTCGAACTCTCGTCCACGCTTCAAGTCCTGGTGCGATCCAGCTGTGGTATGGGCTTTCCCTCAGATGAAAAATCGATGAGCGACGACAGCCTACGCTCCCTAGTCTCCTCTTTCTTGGCGCTCATCACCCAGTAGATCGATGTCCGCCGATACCAGGGTGGTTGGGCAGCGAAGAACTCCCACGCTCTTTTATTGGCCTTTAGCTTTCGCTGGTACTCCGGGCCGAGCTCGGTCCCGCGGTTCTCGTAAGCGTAAATTCCCGACCTCTCTGCGCTCCGTCGGCTAAACGCCGCTCGCCCGCTTTCGTGCATCCGACCGGAGGCCTCGAGCGCGGCGACGCGCCTGATGTTGACCGCGCTCCAGGTGCTCTTCGGTTTACGTGGAGTGAAACGGATATTGAAGCTCTCCTCATCGCCACCGCGACGCACTCCATCGATCCAGCCGTAACAAAGCGCTTCGTCGAGCGCTTCGCTGTAGCTCAATCCTTTCTGCTTCGCGTGAACCTTGTAGAGCTTGACCAGCACCTCGGTCTCGGATGCGTGGTGCCGATTCAGCCACGCCCGGAACCCGGCGGCGTTGCGGAAGGCCGTCGGGCCTTCCGGCGAGTCCTTCAGGTTCGCCGCTACGGCGTGACCCGGACCAGATTCGCCCGCAGTTGCCGTGTCTCGACGTGGCACGCGCCGCGTCCGACTGACACGTTTCGCACGGTCCACGACTGATAGCCGCTGCGCTGGACCTCAACGTCGTAGGTCCCGGGCCGTTCACCAGCCGCCTGTCGTGAAACCAGCGAAGCAGGGTCGGCGCTCAAGGACCGCCCGGGCCTGAGAGAATCCACGTACGCGCCGTCGCGCACGACACCTCTCGCTGCCTCGGCCAGGGGAACGCCCGTGCTGGCATCGCGGATTTCCACCTCGATCGCGGACCGGAAATCGGTCGTGCACGCCCCCAGCCGCTCGAACGGATTCCTGCATGCAAGTGGAACGAGCAGGCTCAGGCACACCGCCGGATGAATTGGCATCATGATTTGCATTATAGCGACCACGTAGCGCGGGGGGCAGTCGGGTCAGTGCGTTCCCGCCCGGTGATCCATCCTCTGGAACGCGAGAAACTCGTGAATGGCGGCAACGCCCTCTGGATTCTGCGTCGCGATCCGCAATTCCCCGCCACGCTCGATATCGTGGGCACGATAGGAAATCTCACCGCGGAGGCGGGTCAACACATGGGTGCCCGGTACCATTGGCACAGCGTGTACTCGTCCGGGAATCGCGAAATCTCCCGCCGCGAATGCGGTCGCGGTAGCCCGCATGTGATCGCGGATCACACGTTCGCCGGTGAGATCCTCCTCCTTCATCTGCAATGCGATGCGGCCACCGTCGGGCAGCGGCTCGAAAACGTGGGCGGACGCATACTGATCAACCCCCATTGCGGCTCGTCCGCGCTGCTGCAGCGCGGCAAAAGCGGAGTCTCCTTTCGCGGGCGCTTCACGCTCCCTGCACCCGCAGCAGATGACGATCATGGCAAGGGTGACAACGCTCTGTCTAAACACGCTTCGATTCCTTACCCCTCGCCTCGGCGAGCTTCCTGGCTATTCCCCGGTAGAACGCCGCGTCGGTCGACTTCTGCTGCTCGTCGAGAGTGAGCGCGGCCATCTCCAGCGCGTACAGAATGTTGCCGAGGTAGAGCTGGGCTATTCCGGCGACGGTCCGGGAATCCTCATCCATGAGTACGCGCGGGGGGAATCGGAGTGATCTCGTGCTCGCTGGTCGCCGCCTCCTGCGCGAGCACCCGCACCACGACCGCCGTGATGTTGTCGTTGCCGCCGTTGTTGTTCGCCTCCTGGATCAGCGCGTCGACGATGCGGGCGGGAGTCGCGCGGGACATGAGGAGCTGCTGGATGCGGCGGTCTTCGACCATTCCGGTGAGGCCATCGCTCGCCAGCAGAAACGAGTCGCCGATCCTGGCGACTCCATCGAAGACATCAGGCTCGATCTCGTCTGCCATCCCGATGCACCTGGTGATGACGTTGCTCTGCGGGTGGCGCCGCGCCTGCTCGGCGGTGAGGAGGCCGGCGTCGACGTGCTCCTGGACGAGCGAGTGGTCGCGAGTGAGCTGCGTCAGGTGGCCGTCGCGGGCCATGTAGATCCGCGAGTCCCCGACGTGACCGACGATGTAGCGGGTATCTGACAGGAGCAGCGCCGAGACCGTGCTCCCCATTCCCAGCTTGTCGCGCTCGATGCGGGTGCGCTCGTATACGGCGCGGTTGGCATCACGCAATGCGCGGGTGACCCGTTCGTGCGCGTCCGGGGCTTCGAGGTCGTTGAGATCGGCCAGATCGCTGGTCACGATCTCCACTGACATCTCGCTGGCGACCTCTCCCGCCGCGTGCCCGCCCATTCCGTCGGCGACGATGAACAGTCCGCGATAGCTGTTCGCGGAAGCATGCAGAGTGTCCTCGTTTCCCTT
>Ga0136631_10000668_pt1 | contig 10718 bp, 8 predicted proteins | sample AntDrymUQ6012206_2_FD_104655 | JGI IMG/M metagenome (GOLD analysis project Ga0136631, IMG submission 104655) | Polar desert sand microbial communities from Dry Valleys, Antarctica - metaG UQ601 (22.06) | ecosystem: Environmental > Terrestrial > Soil > Desert | place: Antarctica: Dry Valley... | reverse complement strand
CCCGACGAGGACGTCTACCTTGCCCTCCTGGAACTCCTTCAGGACGCGCGTCTGGTCGGCGCGCGAGCGGAAGCGCGACACCATCTCGACACGCACCGGGAAGTCGCGGTAGCGGTCGCGGAACGTGTTCCAGTGCTGCTCGGCGAGGATGGTGGTCGGGCAGAGGACCAGGGTCTGTCGGCTGTTGAGCGCGACGGCGAACGCGGCGCGCACGGCAACCTCGGTCTTGCCGAAGCCGACATCGCCGCACACGAGCCGATCCATCGGCCTCCCCGCCTCGAGATCCTCCTTCACGGCCTCGATGGCCTGGAGCTGATCCTCGGTCTCGCGATACGGAAACGAGCTCTCGAGCCGCTCGAGCCAGTCGTTCGTGAGGTCGAGCGCCTGGCCGGGTGCGTTCCTGCGGCGGGCGTACAAGGAGAGGAGCTCGCCAGCGAGCTCGCGCACCGAGGCACGCGCGCGGCTCTTGAGGTTCTGCCACGCCTTCCCGCCGAGCTTGGACAGCGCCGGCGCTTTCGCGTCGGCGCCGATGTAACGGGAGACTTTCCCGATCTGCTCGTGCGGAACGTAGAGACGGTCGTCGCCTCGGAAGGCGAGGAAGAGGTAGTCGCGCGTGACGCCGGCGACCTCCCTCGTCTCGAAGCCGAGGAGCTTGCCGACTCCGTGATCCTCGTGGACGACGTAGTCGCCCATCCGAAGATCGGAGAACGACTGGAGCGCGCGACCGAGCCTCTTGTCGACTCGCGGCGGCCGCTTGCGGAAGACCTGTGTGTCCGGGAGGAGGGCGATCCCGAGGTCTCGCCAGACGAACCCGCGTCGCGCGGGGCTGACGACGAATGCGACGGACGGGTCGGACGCGAGCTCGTCGACCTGGTCGGTGACGCCCGCCTCGACCTTTCGCAGCACGCGTTGTGTTCGCAGCGCCTCGCCCTGGTGGGGAAAGGTGACGATGACGCGCCGTCCCTGCCGCACCATTCCGGCGAGCTCGTTCTCGGCCTCGGCGAGACCGCGCGCGGCGATCGCAGGACGCTGGGCCTCGAAGACGTGCGGCTGCGATCGCGGCAGCGCATCCAGTCGTGCCGTCCCATCGAGGCTCGGAGGCTCGAGTCCCTCCTCCTCCCAGAGGCTCACGACGTCGTCGATCTGCCAAACCAGGTCGGGACGGACCTGTAGGAGAGGAACCCGCTCGGTCTCGTCGCCGTCGAGCCCGCTGCCGACGACGAGTTCGCGCGCGGGGTAGATCGACGCGTCGGCGACCGGATGCAGCGCACGCTGCGTGAATGGCGAGAACGCTCGGATCTGCTCGATGTCGTCCCCGAAGAACTCGACGCGAAGGGGCTCGCGTCCAGTGCTCGGGAAGATGTCGACAAGGCCGCCACGAACCGCGATCTGGCCGCGCTCCTCGACACGCTCCACGCGGTCGTACCCGGCGAGCGCGAGCTCCTCGACGAGTGCCTCGAGATCGCGCGTGCCGGTGCGCGTCAACAGGACGACCGCGGTTCGTTCCTCTGGAGGCGGCATGCCCTCGGCGAGGGCGCGTGCCGACACGCATACGAGCCCTCCGTCGCGCAGGACGTCGAGGGCACGGGCCCGTTCTCCGACCAGGTGCGCGGGGGGATCGAGGCCCGAGTCGGCGCGCACGCCACGACTCGGCAGGAGCGCAACCGTCGCGGGGTCGACGAACCAGCCCACTCCCTCGGCGACGTCGCGCGCATCCTCGTCCTCGGCGAGCACGCAGACGAGCGCGCGGTCGAGCGTCGCGTGCAGCGTTCCGAGGAAGAGCGACAGCGCGGGCTCGGACACGCGCGCGTTCGCGGGGAACGCGTCAACGAACGCAGTGAAGCGCTCGCTCGAAGCGAGCTCGTGGACGAGCCCCGCGAGTGGTGATGGCGTCGGGTCCATGCAGCTGGCGGGAAACGTGTCCCGCGAGGGATGATCGTAGCGCTCGTTCAGGCGCTGCCCTGGCTTCCCCGGAGCGTCACCCACAAACACCCCCAGGGGAACTCCCGTGTCCCTGCGGTCAGCGTACCGAGGACGTGATCACGGGTGTGAGCACGGACTGTTGAACATGTGTGCCGATCGATCCACACAGCCGCAGAGCACGAATCGCGTCAGTTGAAGCGGCGCTGCGCCTCGTCGAGCCCCTCGCGAACGAGCAGCTCGACCGCGTCGGCAGCCCGAGCCACGATCCCGTCCCGATCCTCGTGCGCATCGAAGGGCGAGAGGACGTAGTCGGCGACATCGCGCGGATCTCCCCGACCCGGCCGCCCGACGCCGATGCGGAGCCGAAGGAAGTCCTGGCCGCCGAGCGCCCGAGCAATGGAACGCAGCCCGTTGTGGCCCGCGAGTCCCCCGCCCGCGCGCGCCTGCATGCGACCGACCTCCAGGTCGACATCGTCATGCAGGACGACGACGTCCTCGGTGTGAACCTTGAAGAAGCGCGCGGCTGCAGAGATCGAGCGCCCGGACTCGTTCATGTACGTCTCGGGCTTGAGCAGCGCGATCCGCTGATCGCCGAGCCGGGTCTCGCCGAGACGCCCGTTGAACTTCGACTTGAACGACGCGTCGCAGCGCCGTGCGATCTCCTCCACGACCATCCACCCGACGTTGTGACGATCCCGCTCGTGGCGCGGGCCGGGATTTCCGAGCCCCGCGACGAGGAGGTCGAGCGTCGAGGCGGCCTCGCCTCGACGGAACAGCCGCATGACTACTCCTCGGAGTCGGAGCTCTCGTCGCCGTCCGCGGCCTCGTCCTCGCCGGCCTCGGCGGCGCCTTCCTCGCCCTCGGCGGCGGCTTCTGCCGCCTCGGCTGCCTCGGCGGCGTCGGCCTCTTCGAGCTCGGTGAAGCCGCGCGGCACCGCTACCGTCGCGATGACCGTCTCGTGCGGATCGTCGAGAAGCGTGACCTTGTCCATCGCCGGCACGTCAGCGAGGCGGAGCACGTCGCCCACCTCCATGTGCGTGACGTCGATCTCGATGTGCTCCGGCACGTCAGCGGGCAGCGCTTCGATGTGAAGCTCGCGTGCGACGAGCGAGAGCATGCCGCCCGACTTCGCGCCGGCCGGCTCGCCGATGAGCTGGACGACGACCGTCGCGTTGATCGGCTGGTCGAGGCGAACCTCGCGCAGGTCGATGTGCGAGATGGTGCCGCGGATCGGATCCTGCTGATACTCGGCGAGAATCGAGGGATGCACGGTCGTCTGGCCCTCGATCACGATGTCGAGGATCGCGTGGAGCCCCGACGGGCCGGTCATGACCGCGCGAAGCTCCCGCTCCGGCACGACGATCGGGCGCGCGTGACCCTTCCCGTACAGAACGCCGGGTATGAGGCCCTCCGAGCGGAGGCGCCGGGTGTGACGCGAGCCGAGTTCCTCGCGCTCGCGAACTTCGAGCTTCAGCCTCTCTCCAGACACGGCGGCGGATTGTAGCGACGAGCGCGATCTGTAAGACGGTCGACATGCGGCGGGGGCTACGCTCGTGGGCCAAATCACCTGCGACGCTCGAGCAAGGAGTCGCCCGTGCCCGCCAAACCGGTTCGCCGCTCGCGCCACGCCGTTGCCCTGCTTACGGCGCTCGTTCTGTTTGTCGTCCCCTGAACGGTCGAGCGAGCCCCCGGGCGGGGCCGACGCGAAACCGAGGCTCTATCCGCCTGTCGCAAGAGCGACGCGCGACGGTAGCCGCTGTGCTCCAAGCCCGTCAGCCGCTGAAGTCACACCAGCACGCGGCCGCGAAGCGGACGCCTTCAGGGGTCTGCGCGATCGGGAATCCGCGCTAGCGGATTTCCGATCTGCGCCAACAAGCTAAAACAGCTGGTTCTCGCCGCCGAAGATCGCCGACACGGAGTCGTCGCTGAAGACGTTCATGATCGTCGCGGCGAGCAGACCCGACACGCTCAAGACGGTCAGGTTGTCCGGTTGCTGTCGCGCGTCGATCGGAACCGTGTCGGTCACGACGATGCCGGCCACATCCTCTGCAGCCGCGAGGCGCTCGAGGCCTTCTTCGTTGAGCAAGGCGTGCGTCACATAGATCCAGACTTCGCGAGCCCCCTGCTCGCGAAGAGCGCGCGCACCCGCGATGAGCGTCCCGCCAGTGGTGGTGACGTCGTCGCCGACGATGCAGACCTTGTCGCGCACGCTCCCGGTCACTTCGGTCATCGAGACCTGGTCATGACCGAGTCGCGTCTTGTTCATGATCGCGAAGTCGGCTTCGATCATGTGCGCGAAGCGCACCGCATACTTCGCGCGTCCGGCGTCCGGCGCAACCGAGACGACGCCCTCGCCCGAGAATCCGAGGTCGCGGAAGTGCCGAGCGAAGAGCTGTTGTGCTGTCATGTGATCGACGGGAATCGTGAAGAAGCCCTGGATCTGGCCCGCGTGAAGATCCATCGTGAGGAGCCGATCCGCGCCGGCGCCCTGGATCATGTCGGCGAGGAGGCGGCTGGAGATCGGCTCACGCGGCTTCGCCTTGCGGTCCTGCCGCGAGTACGGAAACCACGGCACCACGGCGGTGATGCGCTTCGCCGACGCGAGCTTGGCCGCCTGGATCATGAAGAGGAGCTCCATGATGTTCTGATCGACGGGGCGGCAGCCCGTCTGCACGATGAACACGTCCGCGCCCCGGATGGATTCGCAGTAGCGGCAGTAGGACTCGCCGTTCGCAAACGTCGTCAGCTCGACTTCGCCCAGCTGGACGCCGAGGTGCTCGCCGATCTTCGACGCCAGCGCGGGGTGCGAGCGCCCCGCGAAGACCATCAGCCGCTTCTGCGGTGTGAGAGGAATGGCGTGGCCGATCGTCACCGCGACCTCGGGTGGACCGGTCGTCTCCAGCCCTGGGAGCGACTGCTCAATCGTTCCGCTTTCCACCGCGTCCTTCCTTCGTCACCTGCTTCGCCCGGGCGATGGCCAGTGCGCCCGGAGGGACATCCTCTGTGATCACGGAGCCTGCTGCAATCCATGCGTCGTCGCCGATCGACACGGGCGCGACAAAGGCATTGTCGACCCCCGTCCTGACGTTGCTGCCGATAGTCGTCCGCTCCTTCGCGCGCGTGTGCTCCTGGTTCGCCGTGATGTTTCCAGCCGCGATGTTCGTATCGGCACCCACGTCCGCGTCCCCGAGATATGTGAGATGCGGCACCTTCGTGCGTTCGCCGATGTTCGAGTTCTTGATCTCGACGAACGTGCCGGCCTTCGCGTCTGCCGCGAGAACCGTGCCGGGACGCAGATAGCAAAAGGGACCGACGAGCGCACGCTCTCCGACCGTCGCGTCCACGATCACGGCGTGCGGGCCGACTTCCGCACGGGCCGCGATCCGCGACGCGCCGCGGATCACCGTGAACGGGTGGATCACGGCGTCCGGCTCGAGGACGGCCTCGGCGTCGATCCACGTCGTCTTCGGGTCGACGATCGTCACACCCGCCAGCATGTGCGCCTCGTTGATCCGCTCGCGGAGAGCACTACCCGCAGCCGCCAGCTCGACTCGCGTGTTAACACCCTCCGTCTCCACCGGATCATCTCCCTTGTGAACCGCGACGCGGTCACCGTCTTCGACGAGGAGCTCGACCGAGTCTGTCAGGTAGAGCTCGCCCTGCGCGTTGTGCGGCGTCAGCCGGTCGAGCACCGTCCACAACCTATCTGCCCGGAAGACGTAGATGGATGAGTTCACCTCGCGTACGGCGCGTTGCTCCTCCGTCGCGTCCCTGAACTCGACGATGGCGGCCAACCCGCCGCCGTCGGTGCGAAGAACGCGTCCATACTGCTTGGGGTCGTCGGGCTCGAACGAGAGGACCGTCGCCACTGCGCGCTCGCGCCGATGCGTCTCGACGAGCTCCCGCAGCACCGTCGACGTGAGAAGCGGCGTATCTCCCGAGAGGACGAGCACGTCATCGACGGCTCCGTGGAGCGCGTCGCGAGCGCAGCGGACCGCGTCGCCCGTTCCGCGCGGCTCTTCCTGCACGACGACCGGGATGCCGTCGAACGCTGCGGCAGTGGAAGGTGCGGCGACGACGACGAGCGGATCGACGCCGAGCGCGCGGGCCGATTCGAGCACCCAGTCCACCATGCGGCGACCGAGGATCGGATGCAGGTGCTTCGGCACCTCCGAGCGCATGCGCGTGCCGAGCCCTGCCGCCATGACGACGGCGCCGAGAGTCCTCTCACCGTTCGACGACACGGAGGCTGGGGCGCCAGGATTCGAACCTGGGATCACGGGACCAAAACCCGTTGCCTTACCGCTTGGCCACGCCCCACTGCGCGGCGCTCATCTTGCCATTCATGCGAGATCGACCGCGTGGAGCGGCCGCGTGACGATGGTTCGCCCTGCGTGGGCCAACCCGGAGGCGGCTTCGGCGGCGGCAGCGACTTCGTCGAAGAGGCCGTAGACGACCGGGCCGGCACCGGACACGTCGGCTCGGAATGCGCCCGCTGCCGTGAGCTCACTCGAGATCGCAGACGAGGCGAGATCGTTCGCCGGAAGCCGGACGAGGTCGCGAGGGTACGCGATCGACTCGAGCGCACGATGGAACGCAGCTGCGCGTTCGGGGAAGTCGTACGCACCGCTGCGCTCGTCGAACGTGTCGTAGACGACGGCGGTGGACAGCTTCGTCTCGGCGTGCGGCACGACCAGCACGACGTGGTAGTCGACCGGGAGCTCGACTGCGGCGAGCTCGGTTCCATCGGCGGACGCGACTTGCGCTCCAGCGCGGAGGAAGAAGGGAACATCCGCGCCGACGCCGGCCGCCACTCCGTGCAGGGCGCGCGCGTCGAGCGGCTCGGACAATTCGGCGTTCGCGAGCCGCAGGGCCGTTGCGGCATCGCTGCTTCCACCTCCGAGCCCGGCCGCGACGGGGATGCGCTTCTCGATCCGGACGCGCCAGCGCGGCTCGACTTGAGCGGCTACAGCGAGGGATTCGAGTGCGCTTCGCACGATCGTGTCCTCTGCGAAGCCCTCGACCGTGAGCTCGTCGGCGGGCTCGAGCACTACGTCGTCGTGAACGTCCACGCGTTGGAGCACTGTGAGGACTTCGTGCTTGCCGTCACCGCGGAGCGGCCCGACGACGAGGCCGAGGTTGATCTTCGCGTAGGCGCTTGCACGCCTCATCGGAGCTGGTTCCCGAGCTCGACGAACTCCTCCGGCCGGAGGTCCTCCGCGCGCGCGCGAGTCGAGAGCCCGGTCGCGGTCAGGGCCTCCTCCACGCGAGATCGTTGAGCGAGCCCCGCGAGGGCGACCGAGTTGGCAAGCGTCTTCCGTCGATGCGCAAAGGCCGCCTCGACGACCGGCCTGACCGACGCGATCGGTGCGACCGGTGAGCGCTCGAATGCGACGAGAGCCGATTCGACGCGCGGACGCGGGCGAAAGACGGTCGGCGGCACGGGATGGAACCCCGTCTTTCGCGCACTGAGCTGTACAAGAACCGAGACGGCGCCGTACGCCTTGGTGCGCGGCTGCGCGAACAGCCGATCCGCGACCTCGCGCTGGACCATGACGCACCAGTGCTGCAGTGACGCGGCGTGCTCGAGCGTCTCCACGACGAGCGGGGTTGCGATGTTGTATGGGAGGTTGGCGACGAGCTTCGTCGGCGCAGGACGGAGAGCCTGGACATCGAGATCGAGCGCGTCGCCCCAGTTCAGCCGGACGTTCGAGCGGTGACCGAGGGCGTCCCGAAGGACCGGCTCGAGGGAGCGATCGAGCTCCACCGCATGGACGACTCGAACCCGATCGGCGAGATAGCGAGTGAGGACGCCGAGCCCCGGCCCGACCTCGAGGACGACATCGGCGTCACCGAGCTCGGCCAGGCGGCCGATGACGCCCAGGATGTTCTCGTCGACGAGGAAGTGCTGGCCGAGCGCCTTTTTGGGGGCGACGGTCACCGGAGCGCGAAAGCGGCCGCGGCATTGGCGTGCGTCGCCGCCGCAAGCTCTTCGAACGTCTCCGAGCGCGCGTCGGCCAGAACGTGGAGCGTGTGGACGACGTTCGCCGGTTCGTTGGGCCGGCCTCGCAGCGTCTGCGGAGCGAGGTACGGGCTATCGGTCTCGACGAGGACCCGATCGCGGGCGATTGCCGCGGCAGCAGCCCGAAGCGCGGCGGCGTTCGGGTACGTGGTGTTCCCTGCGAACGAGACGTAGTACCCACGCTCGACGGCGACGGGAACGAGCTCGGGAGACGAGAAGCAGTGGAGAACCACCGTCCCTCGGAAGGACGCGAGCGCACTCGCGATCTCGTCGTCGGCCTCTCGATTGTGGATCACGATCGGAAGCGCGAGCTCGTCCGCGAGCGCGAGGTGCGCATCCAGCAGCCGGCGCTGCTCCTCGGGGCTCGCGTGGCGACGGACGGTGTCGAGACCGGTCTCCCCGACAGCGACCGCCTTTGGATGCGCGAGCAACTCGTGGAGCTCGTCGACACGCTGCGCCTCTGGCGTCGCTGCTTGATGCGGATCGATGCCGAGCACCGCGTAGACGCTGTCGTGCGCCTCGGCGATCGCGAGCGCAGCGCGACACGAGCCGATCCCGGTGCCGATGGTGACGATCCGCGTGACCCCGGTTTCGCGCGCCCGCTCGACGAGGGCCGCTGCGTCCTCCTCGCACGCGTCGAGATGCGCGTGCGAGTCGGTCACTGTGCCGACGCGGCTTCCATCCGCTCTAGCTCTTCAGCGACCACCGCGTCGGGGTCGAGCTTGGCGAAGAGCGGCACGGGCTTCGCCAGCACCTGGCCAGCCCGAAGCTCGCTTGGCTCCCAGCGGCCTGCCCAACTCGAGTAGTCGCCGGTCAGCACAACGTGCTCCTCCCCGTCCTCGGCGACCGTCTGGAACGTGAGCGGACCGGCAAGGACATCCGAGTAGCCGAGTGCCTCGTGCAGCCGCTGCCCGGAGAACGGAAGGAACGGTGCAAGCAACACCTTGAGGCTGTCCACTGTCCGGAGTGCGACGAACAGGATCGTGGCGGCGCGCTCGCGATCGGACTCCAGCTTCACCCAGGGCTCCTGCTCCGCGACGTACTGGTTGCCCAGCGCGGCGAGACGCATCGCTTCCTGGAGCGCGTTGCGGAGTCGCGCCGCCTCGATCAACGAGCCCACGGACTCGAAGCCGCGCTCCATCGCGGCGAGCAGCGCGTCGTCATCCGGGGTGAACTCACCCGGCATGGGAACGGCACCGAAGTTCTTGTACGCGCTCTGAAGCGTTCGGTTGACGAGATTGCCCCACGTCGCGACGAGCTCATCGTTGTTGCGTCGGACGAACTCCGCCCAGGTGAAGTCGGTGTCCTGCGTCTCGGGCCCTGCGATCGTGAGGAAGTAGCGCAGCGAATCGGCGTCGTAGCGGCTGAGGAAGTCCCGTACGAAGATCTGTACGCCGCGGCTGGAGCTGAACTTCCTGCCCTCCATCGTGAGGAACTCGCTCGAGGCGACGTTGTCGGGAAGCTTGAGGTCGCCCCGTCCCGCGCCGTACGAGCCACCGGAGCCGTACCCGAGCAGCATGCTCGGCCAGATCACCGTATGGAAGACGATGTTGTCCTTCCCCATGAAGTACGTGTGCTCGGCCGCCGGGTCTTGCCACCAGTCGCGCCATGCATCCGGAGTACCGCGGTTCTCGGCCCATTCGATCGAGGACGAGAGGTATCCGATGACGGCGTCGAACCACACGTAGATCCGCTTGTCGTCGCGATCGTCGTACCCGGGGACGGGAATGGGGACGCCCCAGTCGAGATCGCGCGTGATCGGCCGCGGCTTGAGCTCCTGGACGAAATTGAGCGAGAAGTGGCGAACGTTCTGTCGCCACCTTGTCTTGCCCTCGATCCAAGACGACAGCGGCTCCTTGAACGCGGGCAGGTCGAGGAAAAGATGCTTCGTCATCTCGAACACGGGAGGCGTCCCGTCGATCTTCGATCGCGGATCGATCAGGTCGGTCGGGTCGAGCTGGTTTCCGCAGTTGTCGCACTGGTCGCCGCGGGCGTCCTGAAAACCGCAGATCGGGCAGGTGCCCTCGATGTACCTGTCCGGCAAGGTGTGACCGGTGGTTGCGGAGAACGCCCCGAGAGTCTCGCGCTCGACTACGTAGCCCTTGTCGTACAGCGTCCGGAAGAGATCCTGGGTGACGCTGTAGTGGTTCCTCGTCGTCGTCCGCGTGAAGAGGTCGTACGAGAGGCCGAGGTCTCTGAGGTCTTCGCGGATCAGCTTGCTGAATCGGTCTGCGGTCTCACGCGGCGACTCGCCCGCGGCGTCCGCTGCGACCATGACCGGCGTCCCGTGCTCGTCCGTACCGCTGACCATGAGGACGTCGTTCCCGCGAAGTCGGTGATAGCGAGCGAACGTGTCGGACGGGACGCCGAAGCCCGCCACATGGCCGATGTGTCGGAGGCCGCTCGCATACGGCCAGGCAACTGCGACGAGAATCTTCCTCGGTGTCACGGCCCCGGTCACGGGCGCCAATGATAGGGAGTGCGCCTCGGACGACCCATCGGCCGGCGGCGAGGAGTGCGCCGCCGAGAATCAAGGTGAGTGCGGCTCCGACCCACATCGGCGGGGAGTCGAGCATCCACGTCAGGGTCGAGGCGTCGCCGACATCGGCGTCCGCATCGACTCGCACGGCCGTGCGGCGCAGCACGAGATCGTGGACGCGGACATCCGCAGCAGCCGGTCGTCCGACCGCGACGGGTTGAGCTGCCCGTCTGACGCGGACTTCAGGTCTGCTCTCCGACGCTGCCGGGTCCGGCCCGCGCATGTCCATTCCAT
>Ga0136631_10000666_pt1 | contig 10751 bp, 10 predicted proteins | sample AntDrymUQ6012206_2_FD_104655 | JGI IMG/M metagenome (GOLD analysis project Ga0136631, IMG submission 104655) | Polar desert sand microbial communities from Dry Valleys, Antarctica - metaG UQ601 (22.06) | ecosystem: Environmental > Terrestrial > Soil > Desert | place: Antarctica: Dry Valley... | reverse complement strand
TGGTTGGCCGAGTCGGCGCAGATGGTTGGCCGAGTCGGCGCAGATGGTCGACCATCGCCACCATCGTCGCCGACTCGGCGCGCCATCGTCGCCGACTCGACCCCAGGAAGACCAGGGCACCCTGTTCGCGATCGTCTCGGTCGGCGACCCGCGACGCCTCGCGCTGCGCCCGCGAGGCGGCGGCGCCTCGGCCTCCTTCACGTTGGGCCACGGCGACCTACTGATACTGGGTGGCTCGTGCCGGCGCACTTGGGGAGCACGCGGTGCCCAAGGTCGCCCACGCGGGCCCGCGCCCGTCGGTGCAGTTCCGCCCCAACGGCGTCTTCTGAGCGACCCTCAGAACTGCACCTGCGGCGCCTGGTCGTGGCCGGCGGGCGCCTCGTAGAACTCACGCTCCCGCACGCCGGCCATGCCGGTGAAGAACATCCAAGGGATCGTGCGGACCAGGGTGTTGAGCCTGGCGACGGCGTCGTTGTAGTACTGCCGGGCGAAGGAGAGCTGGTTCTCGGTCTCGGCGAGCTGACGCTGGAGGTCGAGGAAACTCTCGTTGGCCTGGAGCTCGGGGTAGTTCTCGGCGACCGCCTTGAGGTTGACCAGGGCACCCTGCAGCTGGCCGTCGGCGGCCGCCTTAGCCGGCACGTCGTCGCCGGCCGCGGCCTGCTGGAGCCCGGCCCGCGCGCGGGTGACCTCCTCGAAGACGCCCTTCTCGTGCGCGGCGTACCCCTTGACGGTGGCGACCAGATTGGGGATCAGGTCGGCGCGGCGGGTGAGCTGGACGTCGATCCCTCCCACTGCCTCCTGCGCCCCGATGTCGGTGGTGCGCAGCTTGTTGAAGGCGACCACGGCGAACGCCGCGAGCGCCACCACGACGACGATGAGGATGACTGCGATGGTCATGGGGAGACCTTTCTGGTGGGTGTGCCGCTGATGCCTGTGCTGGTCGAGCGACGGCTCACCACGAGCCGCCACCGCCTCCTCCGCCGCCGCCGCCGCCGGAGAAGCCCCCGCCTCCGCTGCTGCTCGAGGAGGAGCGCTGAGTGGCCTCGTAGGACGAGATGGCCGAGTCGAGCGTGGTGCGGAAGTCGCCGAGCATCTGGTCGACGTGGTTGCCGGTGTGGGCGCCGGCATAGCCGCCCGCGAAGTAGCCGGGCGCCGGTGGTTCCTCGCCCATCTCGGTCCGGTACTTCGCGGCCCACTCGTCGGCGCAGCCCAGGGCCACCGCCCACGGGATGTACGCCGTGTAGAGCTCGCGGCGGCCGGAGAAGTCGAAGCGCTGCACGCTCGACGGCGTGGACAGCACACGGTGGAAGCCACCGACCCGCGACCACAGGTCGCGACCCGCCGCGGTCCGCTTGGTCCCCGAGCCTCTTAGCACCAGCGGCAGGGCGAACAGCGCGAAGACGCCGGGGACGACCGCGAGGACGCTCATGGTGAATGGGTTGAGCAGCGCGAGCAGCACCGTCGCCAGCCCCGCAGCGACGGCCACCCAGCCACCCGCGCCGCCCAGGCCGCTGCTGACGATCAGTCCCGCCTCCCGGGCCCAGGAGCGGGTCGCGGCCGTGAACGAGCCCAGCTCGGACTGCAGGACCTTGCCGGTGGACACGTCCCGCGGGGTGGCCACGAACGTGCCGCCCTGCGCCGGGAGCAGCCGCGCGACCCGGCCGGTGACCGGGTCGACCCTCGACCACCCCGCCGGTCCGCCGACATCGGTCATGGTCCAGGCACCCTGGTGCCGGTCCACGGTGACGGCGCCCTGCTCCGCGGCGTACAGGATGGTCGCGACGAAGTCCTCGCGGTCCGGGCTCTCGTTGAAGATGTAGGCGCCCTGCGCCGGTCCGATGCCCGGCGGCGGGGCGTAGAGGAGCGGGAAGGGGGGCTTCGGCTCGTGGGCGTTGCGAGCCAGGCGCGCCCCGCCGGTGCCCATCACCAGCGCCAGCACGGCGACGAAGGGCAGCAGCCACACGCTCGGGCCGAAGACCGGGTCGAAGCGGGCCGTCCACGGCCGCGCGTCGCCGGCGTCCGGTGTCGGTAGGTCGAGCCCCGCCCGGATGGTTACCGGGGTACGGGCCGGCAGCGCCCCGGTGGTCACGGTGATCGTGGTGCCGTCGGTCTCGGCGGTGCAGCCAGCGGTCTCCCCCGCCCCGACGGCGCAGTCGACCTGGCCGGGGGGGACGGGGAGCTCGACTCTGAGGTTCGCAGTACCGATGGTCTGCCGCCAGCCGCCCGGGATCAGGTTCCAGTAGAACTGGGTCGGCTGCGCACCGTCTCCGGGCTGCAGCACACCGTCGACGGTGTAGCTGATCGAGTAGGTGTGCAGGCCCGGGTCTAGGGTGACGGACTCCCGACCGATCCGCGCGACCCGGTAGCGTCCACGTCCCTCGCGGAGCATCTCGAACTCCTCCTCGGCGCCGTCGAGGGTGACCTGGATGTCGCGCGGGATCCGGCGTGCGAAGGGCTCGCTGCTGTCGGCGACGTCCCAGAAGCGGAAGATGCCGTGCTTGAAGAAGCCCGGGAAGTCGACGGTGATCGTCTCGCGCGCCGTGAGGTCGCCGTTGTCCGCGACCCGGAACGACGCGTCGTACTGGGTGATCGAGGTTTCCTCGTACGACGTGTCGAGGTCGCCGAGGCCGAAGAACAGGGCGGGCACGAGCACCAGTCCGGCGAGCACTCCGAATCCGACGACGTACCCCACCAGGCGGCTCACGTGCGGATCCTAGTGATGGGCCGGCGTCCCTGCGGGTGTTCAGCGACTGGTGTCGAGGCCCGGAGGCTCGTCGGCGACCAGGGCAGAGCCGTCAGTCGCGGGCCGCGAACCACCAGATCAGCAGAGCCAGAACGCCCACGACGCCCGCGACCGGCTTCCAGTAGGCCCTCGCCAGGATCGGCAGCACGGTCGCACCCAGGTCGAGGGAGTCGTCCTCCGGCCGGGGCTTGTCGGCGGGAGGTGCCGCCGCGACCGGCCGGGTCGGCGCCGGAGCGGTCGGCGGCGGTGTCGCCAAGGCTCCGTCAGGGGACGTCGACACAGCAGCGGTCGCGGCGACGGGGGGTTCTGGGGTCATCCCCACCGCTGGCTCTGCATCGGACGTGACCGGACCCGTGAGCCGAGCCTCGAGGCAGGACACGAACTGGCCGAGCAGCTTGTCGGAGACGTCCTGCATGACGCCACGGCCGAACTGCGCCGGCTTGCCGGTGATGGCCAGGTCGGTGAGCACCTCGACATCGGTGGACCCAGAGTTGTCGTTCATCGTCAGCATGACCTTGGCGCCCGCCGTGCCGTTGCCGCGCTTGTCCTTGCCCTTGGCGTCCACGAGGAACCGGTGTGCCTCCTCGTCCTTCTCCACGAAGGTCCCGGAGCCGTTGTAGACCAAGGCGATGGGACCGAGCTTGACCTTGACCGTGCCTGTGAAGGTGTCGCCCTCGACCGACGTGACCGCGGCGCCCGGGAAGCACTCCGCCACGGAGGCGATGTCCTCGAAGTGCGCCCACGTCTCCTCGACGCCGGTGGGGACGGTGAACCGGTGTGTCAGCTCCATCTCTCAGAGCTCCACGGGTCACACATGGGCCGCTTTCAGCACGGCGCGCCGGGTGATGACCGTGGCCAGGTGGCGGCGGTAGTCGGCGTCACCGTTGAGGTCGCTCGGCGGGTTGGTGCCCTCCGCGGCCCGGTCGCACGCCGCGCGTACGCCGTCCTCGGTCAGCTCCGCCCCGGCCAGGCCGGCCTCGGTGCCCCGGGCCCGCACGGGCGTGTTGCCCATGTTGGTGAGGCCGATCTTCGCCTCGGAGATCGTCGAGCCGTTGCTCTTCACCGCCGCGGCGACCGCCACGATCGGCCACTGGTGGACCACCCGCACGAACTTCTCGTAGTGGACGCCCCACCCTGTGTGCTTCGGGACCCGGATCTCGGTGAGGATCTCGTCCTCGCCGATCGCGGTCTCGAAGAGGTCGACGAAGTAGTCCTCCGCGGTGACCGTGCGCGTCCCGCCGGACCCGGCGATCACGAACTCGGCGCCCAGGGCCAGCGTCGGTGCCCCGAGGTCGCCGGCGGGGTCGGCATGCGCAAGCGCCCCGCCGAAGGTCCCGCGGTGCCGGATCTGCGCGTCCGCGAGGTGCTCGACCGCCTTGGCGATCAACGCCGCGTGCTCGTTGACCAGCGGGTCGTGGAGCACGTCGTGGTGGGTGGTCATCGCGCCGATGACGATGGCGTCCCCGTCGTCGCGGGCTGCCCTCAGCGAATCGATCTTGCCGAGGTGGATGACCATCTCCGGCGCGTTGAGGCGCATCCGGAGCACCGGCAGCAGGCTCTGCCCGCCGGCGATGATCTTCGCGTCGTCGCCGTGCTCGGCAAGGGCCGCGAGAGCGTCCTGGATCGAGGTGGGCGCCACGTAGTCGAACTGGGTGGGGATCACTGGCCCGCTCCTTCGGTGCTGTCGGTGCCCGGCTCGGAGGCGTCGAAGTGCGGCATCGCCGCGCCCTCGGTCGGCTTGTCGCCGCCGCCGTCCTTGGCATGGATCGCCTTCCAGACCCGCTCCGGCGTGCACGGCATCTGGATGTCGTTGATCCCGAGGTGGCGGATGGCGTCGACCACCGCGTTGACCACGGCCGGGGTCGAGGCGATGGTGCCCGCCTCGCCGACGCCCTTGGTGCCGAGAGTGTTGGTCAGCGACGGCGAGGTGGTGTGCTCGACCTCGAAGCTGATCGTGTCGGCCGCCGTGGGCAGCAGGTAGTCCACGAACGACCCGGACACCAGCGTGCCGGCGTCGTCGTACACCGCCTCCTCCCAGAGTGCCTGAGCGATGCCCTGCACCAGGCCGCCGTGCACCTGACCGGCGACGATCAGCGGGTTGATGATGTTGCCGATGTCGTCGCAGCAGACGTACTTGCGCATCTTGACCGCACCGGTCTCGGTGTCGACCTCCATGGCGCACAGGTGCGTCCCGTGCGGGTAGTTGAAGTTGATGGGGTCGTACGTAGCCTCGGCGTCGATGCCCGGCTCGGTGCCCTCGGGGTAGTTGTGCGCCGCGAAGGCTGCTAGCGCGACCTCGGCGATGCCGAGCCCCTGGTCGGTGCCGCGGACCGAGAACCGACCCTCGGCGAACTCCAGGTCGTCGACCGAGGCCTCGAGCAGGTGCGCCGCGAGCGGCTTGGCCCGCTCGATCACCTTGTCGACGGCGAGCACCAGCGCCTCACCGCCCACGACCAGCGACCGGGAGCCGTAGGTGTCCAGTCCCTTGTGGGCGATCTGGGTGTCGCCGTGCAGGACCTCGACGTCCTCGAACGGCACGCCCAGACGATCGGCGACGATCTGGCTGAACGCCGTCTCGTGGCCCTGGCCGTGCGCGCTGGCCCCGGTGAGGATCTCGACCTTGCCGGTGGCCAGCATCCGCACGCTCGCGTGCTCCCAGCCGCCGGCCCCGTAGTTGAGGCTGCCGAGGACCCGGCTGGGCGCGAGGCCGCACATCTCGGTGAAGGTCGAGATGCCGATGCCGAGCTGGACCAAGTCATTGGACTCGCGGCGCTGCTTCTGCTCGGCCCGGAGCTCGTCGTACCCGAACACCTCCTTGGCCTTGGCCGTCGCGGCCTCGTAGTTGCCGGAGTCGTACTCGAGCCCGCACACGCTGGTGAACGGGAACTCCTCGTGGGTGATCCAGTTCTGCTCCCGGATCGCGAACGGGTCGACCCCTACCTCGACGGCGAGCTCGTCCATGATGCGCTCGATGGCGTACGTCGCCTCCGGTCGCCCGGCGCCGCGGTAGGCGTCGGTCCAGGTCTTGTTCGTCAGGACCGTCTGACAGTTGAACTGGTAGGCCGGGAACTTGTAGATCGCGTTGTACATGAAGGCGCCCAGGACCGGCACCCCGCCGCCCAGGAGCGCGACGTGAGAGCCGAGGTCGGTGGTGAGCTCGACCTTGAGCCCAGTGACGGTGCCGTCCTTCTCCGCGGAGAGCGTGAGCTTCTGCCACTGGTCGCGCCCGTGGTGGCCGGTCATCAGGCTCTCGCTGCGGGTCTCGGTGAACTTGACCGGCTTGCCGAGGCGACGGGCGACTGCGAAGACGATCCACTCCTCCGGAGTGGTCTGGAGCTTGCCGCCGAAGGCACCGCCCACGTCGGGGGCGATGACCCGGATCTTCGACTCGGGCACACCGGTGGTGGCGGCCAGGGCGAAGCGCAGGATGTGCGGGATCTGGGTGGCCGACCACATGGTGATCTGCTCACCGGTCGGGTCCACGACGGTGCTGCGCGGCTCCATGAACGCCGGGATCAGGCGCTGCTGGCGATACTCCCGTTCGATGACTATTCCGTCGCCGCGCGCCTTCTCGATGGCCGCGTCGACGTCGCCACCGGTGCCGGCCTCGGCCGAGTCGAACTTCCAGAACGCCGACTTGTTGGTGCCGAGGTCGGGGTGTGCTAGCACTCCGTTGTTGCTGTCCGCCGCGCACGCTTCCTTCAGGTCCAGCGCGGCCGGCAGCTCGTCGTAGTTCACGTCCACGAGCTCGGCGGCGTCGCGGGCCTCGGCGGCCGTGCGCGCGACCACGACGGCCACGACCTCACCAGCGAAGGCGACTCGGCCGATGGCCACGGGCAGGTGCGTCGGGGCGACCTGGTCGGTGGTGATCGGCCAGGCGTTGATGAGCACGCCCTGGGTGTCGGCGAGGTCCTCGCCGGTGAGCACCGTGACGACGTTGCGCGAGGCCTTGGCGGCCTCGGTCTCGATCGAGGTGATGGTCGCGTGGGCGAAGGGGCTGCGCACCATCGCGAGGTGCAGCATCCCCGGCAGGGTGATGTTGTCGGTCCAGCGGGTCCGACCGGTGATCAGGCGCTGGTCCTCCTTGCGGCGGCGGTCCTTGCCGATCTCACGCTCGACCTGCTCGGCCGGGCGTTCCTGGGTGGCGGTCATGCGGACACCTCCTGGCTTTCGGTGGTCGAGCCCGTAGAGGCTCCGGCGGCATGCAGCACGGACTTCACGATGTTGTGGTAGCCGGTGCAGCGACACAGGTTGCCCTCGAGGCCGAGCCGCACCTCCTCCTCGGTGGGGTTCGGGTTCTCGTTCAGCAGGTCGATGCTCTGCATGATCATGCCGGGCGTGCAGAACCCGCACTGCAGACCGTGGCACTCCCGGAAGGACTCCTGCACCTGGTGCAGCGTGCCGTCCTGGGACAGCCCCTCGACGGTGGTCACCTCGGCGCCGTCGCACTGCACCGCGAGCACGTTGCAGGACTTCACGCTGCGGCCGTTGAGGTGCACCGTGCAGGCTCCGCAGTTGGAGGTGTCACAACCGATGACGGTGCCGGTCTTGCCGAGCTTCTCGCGGAGGTACTGCACGAGGAGCATCCGGGGTTCGACGTCGTCGGACACCGACGCTCCGTCGACGGTCAGTTCGATCTTGGTCATGGGACGGCCTCCTGGGCAGCCTGAAGTACGAAACCTGTGATGGGAGTCACGCTAGGCCGCGCAGGTTGGCCGATGGTTGGGCCCTGGCACGACCCCCGGAACCCCCTTCCCAGACAGCCCCTGAGAAGAGTCAGCGACAGGCCGCCGCGAGGCGGCCCTTGAGCAGAGGCTTCGCGGGGTGGTTGGAGTCGCCGAGCATGCGCAGGCAGACCTCGACGACCTCGGTGTCGTACGGCGCGAGCTCGCTGTAGTGCAAGACGGCGTCGGGTCGCGGGTCGGCCAGCAGCGCCTCCCGCAGGGCGACCGCGACATAGTCGGCGAGCTCGGTGAGGGCCGGTGAGTTCGTGCCCGGCAGCAGGTCGCCGCCATAGGCAGAGACCGCGGCGCTGACGTCACCGCGGCGCAGCAGGCTCAGCACGGTGTCGACGTCGGTGTCGACCGGCAGCGTCAGCCGGTAGGGCCGGGACGCGAGCTGCCCCCTGAGCGCGCTGCGCAGGTGGGACACCTCCGCCTTGAGGGTGGACAGCGTGACCAACTGGTCGCCGTAGACCCGCGCATGGAGCTGCTCCAGCGACAGCCCTTCGGGGTGGAGCGCGAGCAGGGCGAGAATCTCGGTCTGGCGACGGTTGAGCAGCAACCGCTGGCCGTCGAGGCGGGTCTCCGCGGTGCCGAGCAGGGTCATCGCGAGCCCGGGCCTGGGGTCGAACGGGTCGGCGGCAGCGTCGGCGTAGTAGCGCGAGCGCGGCATCGCCGTCTCGATCAGCCGGGCCATCACCCGCGCAGTGGCGAGCCCGATCGGGTGGGTACGTTCCCAGGTTGTCGACAGGTCGATCACGCCGAGCTTCTTGCCGGTGGCCGGGTCGAGGACGGGGGCCGCCCAACAGACCCAGTTGTGCACGATGGAGGCGTAGTGCTCGGCGCTGAAGACCATCGAGGGTGTGCCCTGCCGGTTGGCGATCGCCAGGGCGTTCGTGCCGACGCTCGCCTCGTCCCAGCGCCCGCCGGCCACGAAGTTGACCGACTCCGCCTTGCGGCGCATCACCCGACCGCCGTACGTCCACAGGATCCGGGTCTCGGCATCGGTGACGGCCACTACCAGGTCGCCGTCCTCGGCGGTCCGGCGCAGCTCCTCCTCGACGGCCGCAACCGCCCGCTGGAGCGGCGAGTCCCGCCAGGTCTCGGCGGTGTCGCCCTCGTCGGCAAGCGGGGCCTGCGTGACATCGGGCGAGATGGCCTGCCGGGACAGCTCCCAGCTCCTGCGGATCTCGGGCCGGATCAGGGTCTCCGCCTCGTCGCCGCGCTCCACGAAGGCGGACCAGGCCTGGACGGCGGACACCCGGCGGTCCTGCAGGTGCTTGTGGTCGGTCAGCATGGCGGGCTCCCTGTGTTGGGGCCACGTTAACCCAGGGACCCTGGCCGGGCGAGGGGATCCGGAGGGCCAGGACGGCCGGGCAGACTGAGTGGGTGCACCCGTTCGTACTCGTCGGCGGCTGGGCCGGTTCGGGCAAGACGACGCTGAGCATGGCTCTGGCCGCCGAGCTCGGACTTGCCTGCCTGGCCAAGGACGAGGTCGAGGAGGCGCTCATGGACGCGCTCGGCGCGCCGATAAACGTGCCGGCCTCCCGTGACCTCGGCGTGGCTGCGGTGCACGCGGTGCTGCGACTGGCCCGGGGCTGTCGCGACGCGCGTCACCTCGACGGGCAGCGCAGTCACGACGAGCCGTGGGGCTCCCCCATCGAACCGCTGGGCGTGGGGCCGCTGGTCGAGGTGGATACGTCGCGCCCGGTCGATGCCGCAGCGCTGTCGGCCACGATCCGGGGACTGGTGGGTCTTTAGGTCTTGACGACCCCGTGGTCGGTCTCGAGGGGCTCGCCAGTGAGCTTGGTCTTCGCGAAGCTGATCAGCGAGGCGACCTTGCTGCCGGGGGTGTCCCAGTACTCCGCGGCGGCGACGTCCACCTTCAACAAGACGGCGTCCGGGTTGTCGGGGCCACCAGGCAGCCACGCCTCGGCGAAGGTGTTCCAGAGCTCCGCCAGCTTGTCCCGGTCGTCGAGGACCGCAGCGGTGCCCGTCAGCGCCACCCAGGTGTCACGCGAGGAGAAGGTCAGCGAGACACGCGGCTCCACCTCGATGTCGGCCACGTGCTGGGAGGTGCGGTCGGCGATGAACCACATCTCGGCGCCGGGTTCGGTCTCCTGGCGGGCCATCGGGACGCTGCGCACGCCCGAGCCGCCGTACGTCGTGAACATCGCGATCGGCAGGTCGTCGAGCAGCTCGACGAGCGTGGCACGGTCACCGGTCTCGGCCATGAGGTCCTCCTGGGACTGATCGGACCTCGTGCGTACCCAGTCGGCCGGTGACCCAGCCGTCCGTATGCCCGGGCGGCGACTGGGTACGGCGCAGGCATGACCACCACACCGCAGGAGCCCATGCCCGACCCCGAGGTCGTCCCCTCGGGCGACCCGGAGCCCATCGTCACCCCCGCACCCGGCGAGGAGCCGCAGCCGGAGCCGTCGCTGCCCTGAGGTGCGTCGGTCAGCGGTCCGCCAGGTGGTGGATCCGTCCACTGGTGCCGGCGAGCCGCTGACCACTGCCGCCCCATCGTCCGGCGATGATCTCCGCAGCGATGCTCACGGCGGTCTCCTCGGGCGTGCGGGCGCCCAGGTCGAGCCCGATCGGGCTCGACAGCCGGTCCAGCTCGTCGTCGGTGAGCCCGCTCTCGCGCAGCCTCGCGATCCGGTCGTCGTGGGTACGCCGGCTGCCCATCGCGCCGACGTAGGCGACCTCGGGTAGACGGAGTGCGACCTCCAGCAGCGGCACGTCAAACTTCGGGTCGTGGGTGAGCACGGTGATGACCGTGCGCGAGTCGACGTGCCCGGCAGCGACCGCCTTCTGCAGATAGCGGTGCGGCCAGTCGACGACCACCTCGTCGGCCTCGGGGAAGCGCAAGGCCGTTGCGAAGATCGGCCGCGCGTCGCAGACGATGACGTGATAGCCGAGGAACGCGCCGACCCGGGCCACCGCCGCCGCGAAGTCGATCGCCCCGAAGACCAGCATTCGCGGCTTGGGGGCGAAGGCCCAGACGAAGACCTTCAACCCCTCGCCGCGACGTTCGCCGTCCGGACCGTAGGTCAGGGTTGCGCTGTGGCCAGCGGCAAGCAGACCGAGCGCGTCGTCGCGGACCGCGTCGTCAATCCGGGCGGAGCCGAGGGAGGTGGTAGTCCCTGACAATCGGGTTGCACCAGACGGCGTGTCGGCAACCCGATTGTCAGGGACTATCGCGTCGGGGCGCACTACCAGGCGGCGGCCGACGTACGTCGGGTCGGGGTGCTCGACGACGGTGGCGACGGCGACCGGCAGCC
>Ga0136631_10000665_pt1 | contig 10754 bp, 5 predicted proteins | sample AntDrymUQ6012206_2_FD_104655 | JGI IMG/M metagenome (GOLD analysis project Ga0136631, IMG submission 104655) | Polar desert sand microbial communities from Dry Valleys, Antarctica - metaG UQ601 (22.06) | ecosystem: Environmental > Terrestrial > Soil > Desert | place: Antarctica: Dry Valley... | reverse complement strand
CGCCCGGATCGACGTGCTCGAAGGTGCGATACGTCGAGCGAGGAGGCTTGCCGGGCTGAACCCTCGTGTTGTCGCTCCGGCATTCAACTTTAACGGCAGGTCTGGCGATGGCGAGCTCACACTCCTGCTGCCGCTGAACTTGGCCGCCACTACCGCCGATGCCGCCCTGGTGCTCAAGGAGATCGACAGGGGCAATGACGGACGAACGGCGTATCGCGGCGCAGCGATCATCGACATCGGACGCGCGTACACGAGCGCGCGACTGGTCGCACCGCTCGACTCCGTTTGGGCGCAGGCAGCGCGGCCTGATACCGGCCGCGCTGCGAGCTGATGCCGCTGGCCACCCGTTGCATCCGCCCGTGCACGTCCGCGTGCAGTTGCATCTTCCCGAGGACGACGACGCCGACCCGGTCGTTCTGCTGCTAGCCCCGTCGGCGCTCACGGCAGCGTAGCTGGGTTTCACGCCCAGATCGCAACCAGCCCCCGATCGTCCACCGGAGCTGGGCTTGGGAACGACAGCGCGGTCTTGTGCGCAACACGTCGCGCCGTCCAGGCTGCGACGGCGGCGTCGAGCACGTCGTCGGCGCCGACTGAGCCAGCACGCCCGATGTCGGCTGGCACCTCAAGCCCGGCGCCGCGGATCAGATCCATCCGCTGGGCGACCCCGGCCCACGACTTCTTGCTCGAAGCCGGCGGCCCGACGCCAAGCGAATCGGCAAGGACCCTGAAGCTCACCTCAGGGTGGACTTCGCGGACGATCCGAAGCTCCTGATCCCGCCACGAGTCGACCTCAAGGATCTTCGCGCGCAGCCCGTACGTGTAGACGGTGATCCCACGGCCGGTCAGCGCGAGCGAGAGCTGGTAGGCGGCGGCATAGGGCTCGGCCTCGAGAACGGCGCGCGGAGGCACGCTGAAGACAGTCCCTGATCGCCGGCCGAGAATGTTTCGAGCGGCCTCGTCGGCGGAGCGCGGCTCGGCGCTGTCGGGAAGCCCGATCGGGATGTCAATGGCAAGGACCTCCACTTCGAGGCGCGACGCGAGCTCCGACATCGTGGGCGCGACGTCCGCGTGCTCGTACCCCGATGCCGACGCGACGACGGCTACCCATCCCGCCTTACAAGCATCGATGCCTGCCACCATGCTGAGCGGGGGTTCCGAGGTCATCGGTCGCCGCGCAGCGTCAGGTACACCTCGCGGCCGTAGCTGGCCTTGAGGTCCTCAGCAAAGCCCTTGTCGTCGTTGATGGCTTTGAAGATGTCCGCGTTGGCGTCCATGCGGGACAGGACGGTGGTGAGGAACTTCTTGGCAAAGACGATGAGGAAGTTGTCGAGGGTGTTGGCCTTGGCCTGCGCCGCCAGCTCAGGATCGGCGACCCAGTCACCCTTGAACTGCTCGAAGAGCAAGGCATCGGTGATGGTGAGGTTGAGCGCGTGCCGCTCGTTGAGCAGCTCGATGATCGCCGACAGGCGCTCGGTCTGCGGGTCTGGCGACGCTCCCCCTGCGCCGGGAAGCGCGCTGAGCGCCTCGTCATCCGCCTGGGTACTGGCGAGGCTGGCGTCGACCTCGGCGGCCTTCTCGATGCGGAGGTGGGTCAGTTCAACGTCTGCGCCGAGGTCAAGGCTGCCGTCACCAGCCCGCTTGGGCAGGTTGGACTGGAGCGACTTCGCCCACACGTAGAGCTTCTCGAGGTCGTTGTCGGTCCAGGTGACGATCTGGGACAGGAACGAGTAGGCCCGGATGAACGCGTCGAGGTCCGAGCGGAACCGCTCCCGGTCATCCTCGTCCAGCTCGGTCCTGAACCGCTCGACGGCGCCGGCAAGCGCCGAGTACAGCGCGCCGTTCCCCTTGCGCTGGTCGGGCGTGACGAGACAGAAGACCGACCAGTAGTTGTCGACGTCGGCGACCGTGAAAACGCCTGCCGACTCGATGGCGGCGGCGAATCCGTAGAGCACGTTGCCATCGACCGGCTCGACAATGGTCGTGTCATAGAACGGCCGGAACCCCTCGGCGATGGTGTCCGGGTCATTGCGGAAATCGAGAACGAAGGTGTTGGTCTTGCCCGGGTGCATTCGATTGAGGCGGGCGAGCGTCTGCACCGCGTTCACGCCCTCGAGCTTCTTGTCGACGTACATGGTGTGGAGCAGCGGGGCGTCGAAGCCGGTCTGGAACTTCTCGGCCACGATCAGCACCTGGAACTCCGACGGGTCGTGCGGCGGCGAAGGCTCACCTTTGAATCGCGCCGCTGTCTGCGATTCGGGGATGCCGTTCATCGCCGACTCGGTGTAGGAGATCGAAATGTCGTCGGGGTCGATAACCTTGCCCGAGAACGCGACGAGTGCCCTCACGTCGGTGATGTGGGCGTCGGCGAGGTAGCGGTCGATCGTCTGCTTGTACCGGACGGCGTGGAGCCGGCTGGCGGTCACCACCATCGCCTTCGCCTGCCCGCCGATCTGCTGGGCGACGTGCTGGCGGAAGTGGTCGATGACGATCTTCGCCCGCTGCGCCAGGTTGTGGGGATGAAGCGTGATCGCCTTGGCGATCTGCGCTGACGCCTTCCCCTTGTCGACCTCAGGGTCGTCGGCTCCCGCCTGCTTCACCCGCCAGTAGACGCCAAACGGCGTGTAGTGGCGGAGGACGTCGAGAATGAAGCCCTCCTCGATGGCTTGGCGCATCGAGTACGTGTGGAACGGCACCTTTCGGTCGGCGCCCGGGACGACCGTCCCGAACAGCTCGACCGTGCGCGGCTTCGGCGTAGCAGTGAAGGCGAAGAACGACAGGTTCTCCTGGTGGGATCGCGCCGCGACCGCCTCGTTCAGCTTGTCCTCGGCCGTGACCGGCCCGCCCGCCTCCTCCTTCTCGGCGATGTCGAGCCGGGCCTCCTCGGACCCCGCTCCCAGCGCCGCCTTCAGATCGCGCGCGGCCTCGCCCGTCTGCGACGAGTGCGCCTCGTCGACGATGACGGCGTAGTTGCGTCGGCCAATGCCCTCGATCTTGTCGAGCACGAACGAGAAGGTCTGCAACGTGCAGACGATGATGCGGGCCTGCTCCCCAGCAAGTGCCTCAGCGAGCTTGGACGACTTCGCGCCTTCCTTGTCCTCGACCCGAACGACAACTCCGGCGACGGACTCAAACTGGGCGACGGTCGCCGAGAGCTGGTCGTCGAGCACGCGCCGGTCGGTGATGACGACAACCTTGTCGAACACCGTCTTCTCGTGCTCGTCGTGCAGCTTCGACAGCCGGTGCGCCAGCCAGGCGATGGAGTTCGACTTCCCGGATCCAGCGGAGTGCTGCGCGAGGTACCGGTGTCCGGGCCCGCGGGCGCGGGCGTCGGCTTCGAGGCGGAGCACGCAGTCCCACTGGTGATACCGCGGGAAGATCACTCTTCCGGTGGCCTTGCCGCTGTCGTCGATCTCGGTGTGGACGAACCGGCCGAGGAGGTCGAGAAACGAGTCCCGCCGCCACACCTGCTCCCACAGGTACGCCGTCGCGTGCTTGCCGCCGGACGCCGGTGGGTTGCCGGCGTAACCGTTGTGCCCCCGGTTGAAGGGCAGGAACTCGGTGGCCGCGCCGGCCAATCGCGTGGTCATGAACGCGAGGTAGGGGTCGACGGCGAAGTGCACGACGGCGCGCTTGGCGAGGAACCGGTCACTTGGATCGCGGTCGGTGCGGTACTGCGCTTTGGCGTGCTCCACCGTCTGGTTCGTCAGCTCGTTCTTGAGCTCGACCGTTGCCACCGCAAGCCCGTTCACCCACAGGCAGAGGTCGAGCGTTCTGGTGTGCTTCGAGCTGTACCGCTGCTGGCGGGTCACGGTCAGCCGGTTCGCCGCGTAACGCTCGACGAGCAGCGGCGTCAGGCCGTGGGCGGGCTTGAAGTAGCAGAGGTCGAACCTGAGGCCCCATCCCTTCACGCCGCGGCGGAGCACATCGACCGTGCCCCGCTTGTCGATCTCGGCGGTCACGCGCTTTCGGAACTCACGCTGCGCCCGGTCCGCGTCGTTGCCCATCTGGACAAGGAGCTGGTTCCACGTCTCGATCTGCGTTTGGCCGATGAACGTGAGCAGCTCCGCTGGCGCCATGCCCGCGTCGAACTCGATGTCGTCGGTGAGGCCGGCTGCCCACCCGCCATCGGCGACCAGAGAGTCAAACACCTCGTCTTCGAAGTCCCGCTCCCTCGACTTCGGCATCAGGCTGCCGTCCCCTCCCCCTGAACCGCCGCTATGACGAGCGACCGACGATGCTCCACGAGCAGCGAAATCTGTCCGCCCGCGGCCTGGCAAGCGGCACGAATTGCAGCGAGTCGCTCACCTACTTCGGCAACGATGCTGCGCTGTTCCTCGAAAGTAGGGAGTGGGATGCGGAAATCTCGGATCTTGCTTGAACTGGTCGACGCGATCCCGGTGGTCTTCGTCGCGGTCGTTTCGAAGTACGCACGCGCATAGGGGGTCCGGGTGAGCAGAGCGAGGAACTGCGGATGGAGAACGCCCCGCTGCGCCCGGACTGCGAATACATGGTTCTGATGGAGGCATGGCACTATGCGACCATCCCAAACTGCGCCGCGGCCGAGTTTGTCGATGTCTCCACCCTCGGTCATCAGGACGTCGCCCGTCGCGAGAAGGTGCCGCCTCAGTAGCACCGGATCGACTTCAACTTCCTTGACGTCCGCTGTGTCGATGCGGTCCGCATGCACGTTAGCGACGCGCAAATACCCAACCTGGATTGTCGCTCCGTCGAAGCGGCGAGCGGCATCCACCGTCAGACCGCTCCGCACTTCGGCGACGTGCCCAAGCCGCACCATTGAGAATTGGCCGAACCTGTCCGGAACGCCGTCCCATCGGGAGTCGAAACCCGCTGCTCCGAGCGCACTCGCCGTCACGGTGGCAACCCGCTCCTCAAGTAGCTCAAACAAGCGTCGCCGCTTCATAACGGTCTCGTCGATCCGCGCCGTCTCGGCGTCGAGGTATTCGACAGTCCGGCTCTGCTCCCGAACTGGCGGCACGGGGACCGAAAGGCTGCCAAGGGCTTCGGAGCTCAGCTCCATGAACGTTGAGCCGCTGCCGAGCGCTTGCAGATCAGAGCGTCGCGCCAACAGGACGTACAGATAGAACCGTGTTACGACGTCGGCCGACCGCGGCTCAAGCCCGCGGCAGCCCTGGTTGAACGCAGTGCGGTTGCTGACATGCGCTACGTAGCCAATGGGTGCACGAGTCGAGAGCACCAGAGAACCGCCATTGACAGACCGACTGCCAGTGAGGAGGCCGAGTGCTGAGATTGTTCGCTGCGTCAGCTCCAACTGGCCACCGTCCACAGGTGCTAGGTCGATAGGCGTCGCCCACCGCACCTCACCACCCCAATTGAGTTCGTCGGCGGCTGGCGTCCCGCCATTCACGATTCGGAAGAGGCGCCTGAGCTGCGCCTGCCGCCACGTCACTCTGTGACCTCGTCGAGCAGGGCACGGATCTCGGCTTCGAGCGCCTTGATCTCTGCGTCGATCTCGGCGACTGGGCGGGGTGGGGTGTAGGCGTAGAAGTGCCGAGTTAGCGGGATCTCATAGCCGATGCGGGTCTTCGAGTGGTCGACCCAGGCGTCCGACACCCAGGACAAGACCTCGGCCTCGATGTAGGCGTCAACGGCGGCCCGATGCTCGGCGTTCGCCAGCCGCTTCGCCGCGCCGACGTCAGCCAGGTCCCACGTCGGGGTGCCGGCGGGAAGTGGGACGCTTTCCTGCTCGCGCAGCTTCGCGTCGGGGAGCGGCTGACCATTCCTCGACTGCAGCACGCCCTCGGGATGGGAGACGGCGACGTGCTTCCAGAGTTCCGCCGTGATCGCTGCCGGCACCGGCCCGAGCGCGTCGGCCATCACCTTCTCACTCGTTGCAGCGGTGCCTGCAAGGCGGTCGAGGCGCTCGGTGAGGTCGAGCTGCTGCAGAGTTGTGAGCTTCGCCCATGCCTTAGTCGCTGCGAGCTCGGCGGAGGTGAGGTCGGTGATCTCCCAACGCAGCCGGAGGGGTCGCTCGACGGTGATGCGCTGGAACCCGAAGGACTCGTTCGGGAGAACCTTGACTCGTTCGCCTTCAGTGAAGTCGCCGTACAGGTTGGTGATGTCGTCGATCTGGGCCGGGCTGATCTCCTTGCGTTTGTCGCCGAGGGACTTGCGCATCCGAACGAAGAGCTCGCGAGCGTCGATGAGCTGCACGCGCCCGCTGCGTTCGGGCCGCTTGCGGTTCGTCACGACCCAGATGTAGGTGGAGATGCCGGTGTTGTAGAAGAGCTGGTCCGGGAGAGCGACAATGGCGTCGAGCCAGTCGTTCTCGATGATCCACCGCCGGATCTCCGACTCGCCGGATCCGGCTGCGCCCGTGAACAGCGGGGATCCGTTGAACACGATGGCAAGGCGCGAGCCCCCCTGCTTGGCCGGTCGCATCTTCGAGATCATGTGCTGCAGGAACAGAAGCGATCCGTCGTTGATCCGGGGAAGCCCGGCGCCGAATCGGCCGGAGAAACCGAGCGATTTCGCCTCTGCCCTCACCACCGTCTCGACGTTCTTCCACTCCACGCCGAAGGGCGGATTGGCGAGTAGGTAGTCGAAGGTGCGCCCGATGAACCCATCGGTCGAGAAGCTGTTGCCGGAGACGATGTTCGTCGACGTCTGGCCTTTGAGCATCATGTCGGAGCGGCAGATGGCGAAGGACTCGTCGTTCAGCTCCTGGCCGAAAACCTCGAGGTGGGCGCGAGGGTTCATCGCCTTGAGGTGCTCGGCGGCGACGGCGAGCATGCCGCCGGTTCCGCATGCCGGGTCGAGCAGCGTCTTGACGATCCCCTCGTCGCGGAGGAGAGCGTCGTCCTCGGCGAACAGCAGGTTCACCATCAGCCGGATGACCTCGCGGGGTGTGAAGTGCTCGCCCGCCGTCTCGTTCGACTGTTCCGAGAACCGGCGGATCAGCTCCTCGTAGATGTATCCCATCTCGCTGTTGCCGACGACCGCCGGGTGCAGGTCGATTTCGGCGAAGCGGGAGATGACGATGTAGAGGAGCCCGGACTCGTCCAGGCGCTTGATCTGCTCCTCGAACCGGAACTTGTCGACGACCTTGCGCGCCGAGGGTGAAAAGCCACCGATGTAGGCACGCAGGTTGTCCGCAACGTGATCCGGGTCGGCGGTCAGCTTGGCGAAGTCGATCGGCGCCAGGTTGTAGAACTCGTGGCCAGAGGCCGCACACAGCGCGTCGCTAGGGTTGTCGATCCTTCCAGCCAGTTCCTCGGCACGGGCGAGCACGGTCGGCTTGGCGTCCTCGAGGACGCAGTCCAGCCGCCGGATCACGACCAAGGGGAGGATGACGCGCCCGTACTCCGACTGCTTATACCTGCCGCGAAGCAGGTCCGCCACCGACCAGATGAAATTGACCTTGTCTGTGAAGCTGCCGCCGTTGGTAAGCGTCACGAGCGTCGCCCCGGCCGTTCCGATGGAATCACGATGCCATCGACGTTAGGACGGAACTTGTCGCCGAACCGCCGGCGCGTGGTGATCAGGGTCCGTCGATTCCGACACCGCGCCCGATCCCTCGAGCTTGGGCGGTGAGGGAGAGCGACTCGAGCCGATCTCGCATGCGAGCAGTAGTTGCGTAGCGCTCGGCATGTTCGACCTGTGCCTCGGCAGCATCGACGTCGGCGAGATACGGCGCAGCCGCATGTTCAGCGGCATCCCGGCGCCCTGTTGCGTCGGTGAGAGCCTCGGAGGCGTCGGCGACCGACCGTGCCGGCCGGCGGCGTCGCCACGCCGGCGAGTTCACTAGAGCGGTTCGACTCGTACGAAGAGCATCCTCGGCGGCGCGCACGTCGCTCTCCGCTTCCTGGAGTGGCTGAAGGAATGGATCGATGCGGCGCTTGACGTCGTCGAGCGCCCGGCGAGCGGCGGCGAGCTTCTCTTCCGCCGACCGAGCGTCGCCGCCAACCCCGCTTGAGCCGGGGAGCTGGGCGGCCAGATGCCGGCGCTGGGCCACGGCCGGTGTGTCGGCTCGATCGTTGGTGAGGACCTGTTCGAGGACATCGCGGGCCTCCTGGGATTCGTCGGTCGCGACGAGCAGACGGTTCTCCTGCCGTCCGCGGGTCGCTCCGACGTAGAGGCTTCGATGGCTGGTCGCCGCGGTGACGATGGCGATCCCGACATCGACTGTGTCGCCTTGGTGGCCGTGGGCGGTGGCGGCGTAGCCGAGCCGGACGTTCGCAGTGACGTAGGCGGCCGTTAGCGTCACCTGTCCGTGTCCGCCCAAGTGCGACACGGTCATCCCACCGTCGGCTGCGACGCCGACGACGTTCCACCGGTCGCGATTGCGCACCGGTTCGCCTCGATCGGTACGGACGGTTCGGTCGTTGCGGCGGGTCACGACGATGTCGCCGACGGTCGCCGTCTCTCCTCCTGCGACACGGGCGGCGGTCGCGCCGAGGTGACCGAGTGCTCGGCGTTGCTCCTGGATGGCTCTATTGAGGGCGTCGACGTGCTCGTTAGTCTCAGCGACGACGGCGACCGTTCGCCCATCGGCGGTGTGGTCGATCCACTGGCGGGCCGCGGCCGCGACCAGGTCGTCGAAGGTGCCGTCGCTGACGCTCCCGTGACTGATGTAGGCGTCGATGGCGTCGAGCTTGCCGGATCGCAGCTGGAGGGACGCGGCCCGTTCCCAGCGGTGGCGGAACCGATGGATGGTAGCGAGCTTGTGGGTACGGCCGACCCGGCAGAGCTCGTCGAACATGCCGCCCCGGCCCACGGCTTGGAGCTGGCGGGGATCGCCGACGAGGGCCAGTCGCCATTTCTGGGCCACGGCGAGCGTGACGAGTTGGTCAAGGGCACCAGTGCCGGCCATTCCCGCTTCGTCGACCACGAGGGTCGTGCCGGGCGGGAGCCGGAAGGGATCGCGTGGCTCGTGACCGGGGCGCCACTCGTACAGGAGCTTGGCCACGGTGTCGGCCTGCGTGCCGGTCTCGTCGCGGAGGACCTTGGCGGCCTTGGCGGTGGGCGCGACCCCGAAGACGGGACGACCGTGGCGGCGGAGGTCGTCGGCTGCGTGTCGCAAGGTGGTGGTCTTGCCGGTGCCGGCGGGGCCCACCAGCAGGACGAGCCGGTCGTCGCCGGCGACGGCGGCAGCGGCGTCGGCTTGGAGCACGTCGAGACCGGCACGATCAAGGGTGGTGGACGGCTGGGGAGACGTCTCGTGGGCTTCGATGGCGAACAGGAGAATGCGCTCCTCCTGGGCTAGAACCCGCTCGTGGGTCAGGTAGGGCTCGACCGGGGGGATCCAGATCGAGCGTCCATCGGACGAGCGAACCGGGTTGCGTTCGACCGGCGGGTCGAGCGTCACGCAGGCGTCGATGACTCGATCGCAGGCGGACTCGACCGCGTTCGCCCAGCCGTGACCTGAAATCTGGGACGTGGGTGAGTCGAGGTCGCAGACGGCGCGAAGTACGTCGGCGCGCGTCCAGCACGAGCCGTTCGCCGAGAGCTGCTCGATCACATCGGCGACGGTGGCGTGCTCCCGGTCCGGGACAGCTCGCACCGCGGCGCGCATGGCGATGACGAGGCGGGCCGGCGTCCATCCGTGTCCTTCCGCCTCGTCCTTCCACCGGCGGCCGAGGTTGTCGACGGACTGATTGGTCTTGGATGCTCGCGAATCGGACGCCGCCTCACGCGTGAGTGCCGCGCGCTCCCAGCGCGTGGGGTCGCGTCCCTCCCGCTCACGGAACTTCGTGAGCTTGTCGGCCAGGGCGGCCTCGACCTGCGCCGTCCGCTTCGAGAACCCGTCGAGCAGCTCGCGGGGCATGCCGACGATCTCTGCTTGTCCCTTCTCGATTGGCCCCCACGCGACGCCGTAGCGATGGGTCAGCTCGGCACGCAGCACGGACTGGTAGAGGCCGCCAAGAGCACGCTGGTGTCGCTTGAGGTAGCGGGCGTCGAGCGCCAACCACCGCCCGTCGGGCGCTCGCACCTTGGTGGAGATGACGACATGGGTGTGCAGCTGCGGGTCGTCCTCACGCGAGGTCGCCTGCCGGAACGCCGCCATCGTCAGGCCGTGGGCATCCGGGTGTTGCCGGGCGCCATTGACACGGACTCTGGTGGTGGAACCGAACCGCTCAAGGTGCTCGAGCGCGGCTCGGACGGCGAGGTCGTGGGCTTCGAGCAGGCCGGGGTCGCCGGTGAGTCCCCACCAAACCGACAGGGACTTTGGTGCCGAGAACGTGGCGTCGAAGCCGGCCACCGCGGGAATCAGCCGACCCTTGGCGTCGTAGCGGTCGACGAGGGGCGTGCCGAGCCGCGTCCCAGTAGCGGGGTCGTGGCCCGACAGCAGCGCCTCGAGGTCGTCGGTCGATACCACGCCGTCGAGGCCCAGACCGTCGGCCTGTCGGCCCAGCCACTGACCCTCGCCTTCCGGGCCGTCCTCCGCGAGGTAGCTCGTGTAGTACCGAGCGGATGCTCCGGCGGTGCGGGCGTGGATGGTTGTCACCCGCAGCACGAGCGCCTCCCGCTGCCGCCTGCGGGCACTTGTCTGTCGTGCTGATCGGTTCGGTGGGGCGAGAGGTCGGGAGTTTGCATCGTCAGGCCGGGGTGAGGAGCGTGAGCTGCGCGGGAACGGCGGCGGTCGGGTGGGGACGATGTTGCGATCGGGGTTGCGGGATCGCTGGTGTCAGGAGGTCGTTGGTGAGGCGGAGGCGATAACGACCGGGCCGGAAGCGGCCATCGGTGCCGCGGTCCTGGATTCCCTCGATGAGTTG
>Ga0136631_10000664_pt1 | contig 10754 bp, 8 predicted proteins | sample AntDrymUQ6012206_2_FD_104655 | JGI IMG/M metagenome (GOLD analysis project Ga0136631, IMG submission 104655) | Polar desert sand microbial communities from Dry Valleys, Antarctica - metaG UQ601 (22.06) | ecosystem: Environmental > Terrestrial > Soil > Desert | place: Antarctica: Dry Valley... | reverse complement strand
GTCTACGTCCGCTACCTGCGAGAGAAGGTGGACCGGCCCTTCGACGTGACATCGATCGAGACCGTGCGGGGAGCCGGGTACCGATTGCGCACGAGCCCCAACGGAAACCAGCGCTCCTGATCCGCCGCTTGCCGATCCGCATCAGGGTGACGCTCGCCTTCGCGGGGGTGATGGCCATCGTGCTCACCGTGATCGGCTTCGCGCTCTACGACCAGTTCCGCGGCCACCTCGACGAAACCCTCAACCACGGTCTGCGCTCCCGCGCGGGCGACATCAGCGCCCTGATCCAGCAAGGCTCGCCCAGCGCGCTGTCCGCCCCGGGACGCCGCGAGCTTGTCGAGCGCGGCGAGAGCTTCAGCCAGATCCTCGAAATCAACGGCAAGGTGCAAAGCGCGAGCCATCCCAAGCTCGAGCTAGCCCCGCTGCTCACCCCAGACCAGATCCGGCGCGTCGATCGGGGTCGCACGATCATCATCGAACGCCCGAACCCGTTCGAGATCTCCCCTCCCGAACCGGCTCGCGTGCTTGCGACGCCCGTCACCGCGCGCGGGAAACGCCTCGTCCTCGTCGTCGCCGCCGGTGCCGACGATCGCAATTCGCACCTGCATGACCTCGTCAGGCTGCTGCTCATCGGCGGCCCGATCGCGCTCCTGCTCGCCTCGCTCGCCGGCTACGGCGTTGCCTCCGCGGCGCTGCGGCCGGTCGAGGCGATGCGGCGCAAGGCGGCGGATATCACCGAGGACGCGCGCGGCGAACGCCTGCCCGTGCGGGCGATCAACGACGAGATCGCGCGGCTGGGGACGACGCTCAACGACATGCTCGCGCGGCTCGAGCGCGCGTTCGATCGCGAACGCGCCTTCGTCTCCGACGCAAGCCACGAGCTGCGCACGCCGCTGGCGATCCTCAAGGCCGAGATCGAGCTCGCGCTGAAGGGGGAGCGCTCACGCGACGAGCTCGTCCAGGCGCTGGAGTCGGCCGCCGAGGAGACCGACCGCTTGGCCGAGCTCGCCGACGCGCTGCTTGTGATCGCGCGCTCGGACTCGGGCAAGCTGCCGCTGACGACGACCGCGGTCCAGACGTCCCAGCTCCTCGCTGGGATCAACGTCCGCTTCGAGCAGCGCGTCAAGGCCAGCGGCCGCAGCATCGTCGTCGACGAGGACGGGAACGGCACCAAGCTCACATGTGATCTCCCCCGGCTCGAGCAGGCGCTGTCCAACCTCGTCGAGAACGCCCTGCACCACGGCACGGGCAAGATCCACCTCAGCGCGATCGTCAGCGACGGCCGCGTCGAGCTGCATGTCCGCGACGAGGGGCCCGGCTTCCCACCGGAGTTCCTCGCCGTGGCGTTCGATCGCTTCACGCGCGCCGACCACGCTCGCGCGCGCGGCGGCAGCGGCCTCGGGCTCTCGATCGTCCGCGAGATCGCGCGCGCCCACGGCGGCGTCGCACGTGCGTCCAACCACGACGACGGCGGCGCTGACGTCGCACTCGATCTGCCGCGCGACGGACCCGAGAGGGCGCAGCGCTGAAGGTCGGCTGCTGGTCTTCCGAGGGAGCGCCACGGCAGCAGCCCCCGGCCGACGTGGTAGAAGTCGAGCGGAGTCCTGTGGCACGCTCTGCGAAGACGCCCATCGACGACAGCGCGACGTCCCGCCACGTCCCGACGCTCACGCTGGGCCTGCTGACCGCGCAGGGCGTCGCCGAGGAGCTCGCCCTGCAGCTCGCCGACGCGAAGCCGCATACGGCTACCGGCCGAAGCGCGAGACCGAGCACGAGCGCATCTCGTCGGCTGGCGTTGGCGAGCGAGGCCGTCGAACACCGTCGCGCGCCATGTGCTATCTGCGCAATACATAGCATTGATTGACACTAGCCTAGAGTCACAGAGCCCTACGTCTAGGCAAGAGATCTCTGATGCAAGACCAGGAAGACGCCGGCGCGCTGCAGTCGTTGCTGATGAGCCGCTCGCTCACCGACGCCGAGCTGCTCGAGGCCAGCGACGGCGCTCCTGACTACGCGATCCTGCCCGACGCGAACGTCTTGAAGATCGGCGGTCAGAGCCTGATCGACCGCGGTCGCGTCGCCGTGTACCCGATCGTCGAGGAGCTCGTACAGGCCAAGCGTGTGCACCAGATCATGATCGGTACGGGCGCCGGCACCCGTGCTCGCCACCTCTATGCCCTGGCGGCAGAGCTCGGCCTGCCGACGGGCGTGCTGACGGACATCGGCAGCGCGGTCGCAGGTCAAAACGCGGAGATGCTCGGGCATCTGATGGCCCGCCACGGCGTGCCGGTCGTCAGCGGCTCGGGCTTCGGCGCGATCCCGCTGTATCTCGCCGAGTGCGGCGCCGCGATCTTTCCCGGCATGCCGCCCTATGACATGTGGCAGCACGTTCCCAGCGAGGGCGTCATCCCGCCGTACCGGACCGACGCCGGCTGCTGGCTGGTCGCCGAGGTCTATGGCGCGGGCAGCATGATCTTCGTCAAGGACGAGGACGGCCTCTACACGGCCAACCCCAAGACCGATAAGGGTGCGAAGCTCATCGAGTCGATCTCCGTCGAGGAGCTCATCGCGATGGATCTCGCGGATCTCGTCATCGAGCGCCCGCTGCTGGATCTCATGCGCCACGCCCGGCACGCCAAGACGATCCAGGTCATCAACGGACTGAAGCCTGGACTGATCACGCGCGCGCTCGCCGGCGAGCACGTCGGAACGATCATCTCGACCGTATGAGCGCCACCGACCGCCAAGCAGGCACAACCTCCAGGAGAACGCCGTGACTGATCCCGATCCACTGTTTGCGTCGAAGGACGTGCCGTCGGCGCTGATGCGCCAGACGCTGCTGGACCGCGAGCTCGTGCGGCCGGCGATCGACCACCCCGTGATCCGGCTGCTGCCGTGGCTGCACGTCGTCACGATCGGCGGACGCTCGATCATGGACCGCGGCCGCGACGCGATCCTGCCCTTGGTCGAGGAGCTGCGTGCCGCGTTCGCGCAGCAGCGCATGTTGATCGCGACCGGACCCGGCATCCGCGCCCGGCACGCCTTCGGCGTCGCGCTGGACCTCGGCCTGCCGACCGGCGTGCTCGCATCCCTGGCATCAACCGAAGCCGAGCAGAACGGGCACATCATCGCGGCGCTGCTGCCGACGAGGGCGCCTCCTACCTGCCGCACACGAGCGTCGGCCACCAGCTCGCCGTCCACCTGTCCGCAAGCCCGGCCGCCGTATCCAACGGCTTCCCACCCTATGAGCTGTTCGAGTTCCCGCCCGCGGTCGGCAAGATCCCGCCGCACCGCACCGACAGCGGAGCCTTTCTCATCGCGGACGCCTACGGGGCCGCGAGGATGGTCTACGTCAAAGACGTCGACGGCGTCTACACCGCCGACCCGGCGACGGCGGCCAAGGACGAGGCCGAGTTCATCGCGCGCGTCGGCGCAGCTGAGCTGCTCGCGATGGAGCTCGCCTCGCTGCCGATCGACCGCCTCGTGCTCGAGCTCATGGCCAACGCCAAACACCAAGAGGAGATCCAGATCGTCAACGGGCTGCAGCGCGGCAACGTCACCAAGGCCCTGCGCGGCGAGCACGTCGGAACGATCATCTACAAGGATTCGTAGGCGGTTGCTGAGCGTCAGCTCGCGCGCAGGCCATACGACGCGGGCGGCGTGGGCCCCGGCCGCGTCGCGGTCAACCATATCTGGGCCTCGCGGAGAAACGGCATCTGCTCGACGACCCCTGCGCTGCGGCGGGCGACCTTGCTCGTCGAGATCGCGCATGTCTGCGAGCAGGTACGGAACGTTCTCTGCGCTGGCGCCGAGCCCGGCGAGCAGCTCATGGCCGCGCTCGTGCAGATGCACATCGATAGCCGTGTCGTCGACGTTGACCCACACGCTCGCGCAACGATCGAGGATCCTGGCTTCCACGAGCATGACGGTGGCGCATTGCTCGCTGCACGCAGACCCATCCTCTCGCACGGCTGCGAAAGCCGGACCGCTTGGTCGCCGCGCAGCACCCAGGCGCCGTAGATGCTCGGCGGTAGGCCCGTCGCGTTGGTGTCGAGCTCTACGTTCGCCACTGCGGCGTCGCGTCAGGGGCCGGCAGCGTGCGGGGACTGCGAGGAAGAGCCGGTTGGTCGCAAAGGCCGCGGTGCCGTGACGTGCCTCGCGTCTTACAGCAGACGCGGGTGCTCCTCGCTCAGCGACGCGAACACATCGGCGCGCTCACCGAGCACAACCCGCCGATGCGATCAGCTACGTGCGGAGCCGCCGGCTACGACGTCGAGGCGATGGCGGCGAGGATGTCCTCGCGTGCCGCCTCGGTGACGCGATCCTGTGGCTCGATCGGCTCGGCGATCGCATGCAGCAGCCCGGGCTCGGGGGCGCCGCGCGGCCGTGCAGGTGGATGGTCCCGTGACCGACTGCGCTCACCGCGGCGGAGTCGGGCGACGCCGTCGGGTCGTGCAGGCGGATTGTCCCGTGACCGACATGACCCGCTACGACGGGCTGGGACGCCGCTATCCGACCGCGCAACCGAATCGCCCCGTGACCAGGGGCCTCTGCGGCGGCCCGGTCTGGCTCAGGTTGTGGGGCAGGTTCTGCCGAATCGGAGACCACGTCTGCCTGATCCGTGCCGCCCAGGGCCGCATGGATGTCTTCGATCGCGGCCGCAGTGGCCTGCTTGAATGGGTCGGTGGTCATGCGTTCCCCTTAGGCATGTGTCTGTTTCTCCGATGAACCTATGCAACGCATAGGCAATATCACGCGGCATCCTAGCACGGTCCCGCACCACACAGCTTCCGACCTTCGTTCGCTGGCCGTCGCGGTTGATCGCGATGCTCGCGGCCATGGCCGGGACCGTCTGGGGCGGGCTGGCCCACGATCGACCCGGCAAACCGCGCTCTTCCCGAGCGGCCCGCGACCGCCACCTTGGCCGTGACCGGCAACGTCCGGCACGAGCTGCGGCTGACCGTCCCAGACTTCGCCGCACCGCCCAACCAGCAGATCGCCGCAGTCACCTACCACGCTGCTCACGGCCGACGCTCAGCTTGACGTCGAGCTTGAACATGCGAAGAGCACTGGTGATGGTGACGTCGAGTCTTTCCACGACACGATCAGCTTGTAGGACAACAGGACCGCACCGCTGAGCACGACGAGCAGGATTCCGATCGCGAGCGCGATGTCGAAGTTCCCGTCCAGCTGCTCGTAGACGGCCAGCGTGAGGGTCTGCGTGCTGCCGTGGACGTTGCCGGCGAACACGATCGTCGCGCCGAACTCCCCCACGCCGCGCGCGAACGCGAGCACCCAGCCCGCGACGAGCCCGGCGCTCGCGAGCGGAAGCGACACGCGCCAGAACGTGCGAGCCGGCCCGGCGCCTAGCGTCCTGGCGGCGTCGGTGAGGGTCGGGTCGACGGCCTCGAACGCGGTGATCGCCTGGCGGATGTAAAACGGCGAGGCGACGAACGTCACCGCCAGCACGACGGCCCATTGCGAGAACGGCAAGACGACGCCGGCGTGCTGGAGATCGTCGCCGAACAGTCCGCCGGCGCCGAACGCGGCGAGCATGCCGATCCCGGCGACCGCCGGCGGCAGCACCAGCGGCAGCTCGACGAGCGTCACGACCAGCGAGCGACCCACGAAGCGCTTCGTTGCGAGCAGGTAGGCCAGCGGCGTGCCGAGCGCGAGGATGAGGACGTTTGCGATTGCGTTGGTCTTCGCGGTCACCTCGAGCGCGCTCAGCACCACGGGATCCGCGAGCAGCGCGGGGACGCTGCCCAGCGGAATCTCGGCGAACAGCGCAACGATCGGCAGCGCGAGGAAGGCCAGCACCGTGCCCGCGCACAGCGCCAGCAGGGCGGCCAGCCCGATCCCCCGAGCGCGGCCCCCGCCGCGGCGCACGGCGACCGGCAGCGGCGTGCGCTCCGGCTCGGCAATCTCGACGGCCATCGTCCTGCGCCGCTCTAGCGCCTCGGGGGCAGGCCGAAGCCGCCGGCCTTCAACAGCGCGCGACCGCGGCCGGAACGGACGCTGGCGATGAACGCCTTGGCGCCCGCCGCGTCGACGCCGCTGCGGATGACCTGGCAGATCTGGTAGCGCACCGGCGGCTGGGCGTAGCGCGGCAGGCGGATCATCTTGACCCTGTCGCGTGCGATCCGCGCGTCGGTGACGTACGCCAGGCCCGCGTCGGCCGAGCCCAAGGCGACCTTCGACACGATGCTCGCGACGTTGGGCTCCTGGCTGACCGTGTTGGTCTGCAGGATCTTCGACAGACCCAAGCGTCTGAGAAGCGCGCGCGTGTAGGAGCCCACCGGGACGCTGGCCGAGCCGATCGCGAGCGTGCGCCCGCCGCTTCGCAGGCTGAAGATCGACTTGACGCTGCCCGGGTTGCTAGTGGGAACGATCAGGACGAGCTTGTTGGTCGCGAACGTCACCGGCCGCGTACAGCCGCCCTGCTTGAACAGCGCGCGCGCCTCCTGCGGACTCGCCGAAGCGAAGACGTCGGCCGGCGCACCGCGCTCGATCTGCAGCTGCAGCTGGTTTGAGCCCGCGAAGTTATACATCGGGCTGGAGGTGATCTGCGTGAACACGTCGCGCAGCGAGGAGGCGGCGTAGACGTTCAGCGCGCTTGCGGCAGCCGGAGCCGCGAGCCCGAGCACAAGGCAGATCACCAGCGCCCCGCGGACGCGGCGGGCGAGGTGCTTGAAGGGAAGGTTGGTCATCGGATGGCTCCAGTTCCCGGCGAGTCAGTCCGGGAAGTCAGGGGTCGACAAGAACGCGTCGAGCTCGGCCGCGGCGGCCTCGAGCTCGATCGGGCTGAACAGGCCGGCCTTCGAGGCGTGACCTGACACGCCTCGCAACCACGCCACCTGCTCGGCGTCATAGGCCAGCAGGCGACCCAGAAACAGCCGCGTGGCCGGATCCTCCGTGAAGGCGACGCCGTTGAGATAGACGCGCACGAGCAACCTCTCCAGCCGCTCGGCGAGCGCCAGGATGCGCGCCCTGGTCTTGACCGCGCCCTTCGGCAGGATCGTGACGAAGTCCGACGACAGCGGCGCGTCGGAGCCGAGCGCGGCGTTGAGGAGCAGGATGTGCCCGCGCTTAGCGGACGCGACGCGGTTGATGTGGCGGCGCTGCGGGGACGTCAGCCCGCTTTTCGCACGCCTGAAGGCGGCGCGATAGAAGTCGCGGCTCGCACGCTCGGCGACGGTCGCAAACGACAAGAACGCGATGTCGTCGTCGATCGGTGTCGGCGCGGGCAGCTGCGCGCCCGCCGTCGGAGGAACGAGCCCGGCCGTCACGGCGGCGATCACGCCGCCCGCGCCAAGGCGCAGAACGTCTCTGCGATCAACCTCGATCAACGGCTCGCTCCTCTCGTTCACACCAACTCGATAGCTAGGCATTGCCCAGGCGCGGGAATATAGTCGTTTACGATCTGGCTATGGCGCTTCGGCCCGGTCTACTGCTCGCGACTCTCGCCCTCGCGGTGGTCGCAGGCTGCGGCGATGACCGCAGCGGCCGGGCGACGAGCACGTCGGGCTCGACTGCCGGCGCGATCCTGCCGGTGCTTGTGCGGGACCCCGCAGCGCCGGGCGAGATCGTCGTGCGCGGCCAGGCCTCGCCCGCGACGCACGGCCCGTACGCGTTTGAGGGGCGCTATCTCGTGCGCTTCGAGCAGTACGCTCCCGAGAACCCCGAGCTGGACTTCGCCGCCGAGGCCTCGTTCACCGCGAGGTTGACCACGCGCGAGGGCGACCCGCGCGGTGCCATCGACCTCTTGCAAGCCGCCGCACGCAGGGGGCGGCGCGAGCTCACGATCCGCGGGCGCTACTACGTCGACATCAGCTTCGGCGACTACCCCTACGTCATGCGTTTCACGCCCCGCAGCGGGTAGCGCGGCGCCCAGCCCAACCTGCTGCTGTCCGGGATCGCGGCGCAGTCTGCGCCCGCGACGGGATCCTCATGATCAGCCGCTTGGGGCATCTTCCGCGCGAGGAGTCCAGGCGTTCGCGCGCAGCAGGCCGGGGGGCCGGCGCGGTGTCGCCGCCTGAGGCGGCGGCATCCGTTCCCACAGCGCCCGAAAACGGTTAATCCCTGGACCTTTGGGGGGGGACTCGTACGAAAGTCCTCCCTCAAACGGTTGACAGCCGCGTGCGCGTTGCTTCTACTTGCTCATACGACTCTGAGAAGAGCCTGAGAGTCAACAAGCTGAAGATCGATACGTCCGCGGGGACCGGGCAACCCAGCCTCAGCGCTACGACGCGCTACTTGACGCGCGTCACCGAGGGCGCTGTGGGGCTCGTGGCCATCTGCCGACCACCCTCGGCACCTATCAGCCGTACCTGAACTCAAGAGCTTCTCTTCGAGAGGAATCGATGATGCGCTGGATCATTGCGACAGGCTTCAACCACGGACGCTCGGCCTCATGATCCGCGCGATCGTTCATTCTGCATTGAGGTTCCGCGGCCTCGTCGTCGGCATCGCCGCAGCGATCATGATCGTTGGCGTCGTCACCCTTCGCGACGCGCCGGTCGACGTCTATCCCGAGTTCACGCCGCCGTACGTCGAGATTCAGACTGAATCGCTCGGCCTGTCGGCCTCCGAGGTGGAACAGCTGCTGACGGTTCCGCTCGAGGCCGACCTGCTCAACGGTGTCGAGGGCGTCGACGTCATCCGCTCCTCGTCGCTGCCGGGCCTGTCGTCGATCGTCATGGTGTTCGAGCCAGGCTACGACGTCTACAAGGGCCGTCAACTCGTGCAGGAGCGCCTGACGCAGTTGGGCGGCGCGGCGTTCCCCAACGTCTCCAAGCCGCCGACGATGCTGCAGCCCTTGTCGTCGTCGAGCCGCGTGATGATGATCGGGCTCTCCTCCAAGAGCCTCACGCCGATCCAGAAGTCGGTCATCGCGCGCTGGACGCTGCGGCCGAGCCTGATGGGCGTGCCGGGCGTCGCGAACGTCGCCGTCTGGGGCATGCGCGACCAGCAGATCCAGGTGCAGGTCAGCCCCGAGAAGCTGCGTCAGAAGGGCGTGACGCTGAGCCAGGTCATCCGCACCGCCGGCAACGCGCAGATCGCGTCACCGGTCAGCTACCTGGAGGCCTCGGTGCCGGGCACCGGCGGCTTCATCGAAACGCCGCAGCAGCGTCTGCAGGTTCGCAATGTCTTCGACAAGATCGCCGATCCCAAGCAGCTCGGCAAGGTCCCGGTCGAGAACTCCGGCGGTCGGCTGCGCCTGACGGACGTCGCGAACGTCGTCGAGGACCACCAGCCACTGATCGGCGACGCCGTCGTCAACGACAAGGACGGCCTGCTGCTCGTCGTCGAGAAGTTCCCGGCCGCCAACGCCAAGGACGTCACCAAGGGCGTCGAGGCAGCACTGGAGAAGCTCAAGCCGGGCCTGCGCGGACTGCAGACCGACACCTCGGTCTTCCGCCCCGCCAGCTTCATCGACGAGGCGATCGGCAACCTCACGACGACGATCATCATCGCCTCCCTGCTGCTGGCATTCGCGCTGATCGCCGTCCTCATGCACTGGCGAACGGTGCTGATCGTGCTCGTGACGATCCCGGTCTCGCTCGTTGCGGCGGCGCTCGCGCTCAACCTCCTGGGCGAGACGTTCAACGCGATCACGTTCGCGGGCCTGGCGCTCGCTCTCGCGGTCGTCGTCGACGACGCGGTGACAGGCGCCGAGAACGTCTCTCGACGGCTGGCACAGCGGCGCGCGGAGGGCAGCGACACGTCGGTTTCCACGATCGTCCTGGACGCCACCCACGAGATGCGCTCTCCGCTCGGCTACGCCACGCTGATCGCGCTGCTGGTGATCGTGCCGCTGGCGGTCATGGAGGGCCGGCCGGGCGCATTCCTGACGCCGCTGGCGCTGGCCTACGGCGTGGCGGTCCTGATGGCGACGGTGATGGCGATGACGCTCACGCCGGCGCTCAGCGTCCTGCTCGCACCGAGAGCGTCGGGGTCGGCGCTGATGCAGCGGCTCAGCGGGATCTACGCACGCCTGCTGTCGAAGGCGATCGCCAGCCCCAGGGCAGCTCTGGCGACGGCTGCCGTGCTCGGCCTCGCCGTCGTCGGCGCGCTCGCGCTGATGGGCACGTCGCTGGTCCCGACGGTCAAGGACCGGGACGTTCTGGTCAGGCTCGACGCCGAGCCCGGCACATCGAACACGCGGATGACCGCGATCGCCACCGATCTGAGCCGAGACCTGCGCCGGATCTCCGGCGTCCAGAACGTCGGCGGTCAGGTCGGCCGAGCGGTGAGCGGCGACCGGATCGTGGACGTCAACTCAGCCGAGGTCGTGGTCAGCATGAAGTCGGGCTCAGACTACGACGCGACGCGGGAGGCGATCCAGCAGACCGCCGACGGCGTCGACGGCGCCCGCGCGCAGGTCGTCACCTATTCCGCGCAGAAGATCCGCGACGTCGGGGCGTTGAAGAACGGCGGGAACCCCGCCACGGGCGACGGACTCAACGTCCTCACGGGCTCCGGCAAGCCGCTGGTCGTGCGCGTCTACGGCCAGGATCTCGCCACGCTCGAGCGCGAGGCGGCCAAGCTGCAACGGATCATCTCCGACGTCGACGGCGTCGTGGATCCGAAGATCGAGAGGCCCTCGGAGCAGCCGACGCTCGAGATCGAGGTCGACCTCGCCAAGGCCAGGCGCTACGGCGTCAAGCCCGGCGACGTGCGCCGTGCAGAGGCCATCCTCCTACAGGGCATCCTCGTCGGCAGCACCTTCAAGGAGCAGAAGGTGTTCGACG
>Ga0136631_10000663_pt1 | contig 10755 bp, 9 predicted proteins | sample AntDrymUQ6012206_2_FD_104655 | JGI IMG/M metagenome (GOLD analysis project Ga0136631, IMG submission 104655) | Polar desert sand microbial communities from Dry Valleys, Antarctica - metaG UQ601 (22.06) | ecosystem: Environmental > Terrestrial > Soil > Desert | place: Antarctica: Dry Valley... | reverse complement strand
TCTTCGCGCGCGCTGGAATCCGCGCTAGCGGAACACGGGTCGCGGCTGAATAGCCCGCGAGCTCCGGCCGCGAAGCGGACGGCTTCAGGGATCTTCGCGCGCGCTGGAATCCGCGCTAGCGGATTCCAGCGCTGTGCCGGATGAATCGTCGAAGGCGTATCGGAGAATTGGTCGCTTCGCTGCCCGCACCTCGTCGAGGCGGCGCACCGGCCGCCCGTGCGGAGCCTCCTTCAGCACCTCGGGTGACTCCGCCGCCTCGCGTGCGATCGCGCGCATGGCGTCGACGAAGTCGTCGAGTCGCTCTTTCGGCTCCGTCTCGGTCGGCTCGATCATGAGCGCCTCGGGGACGACGAGCGGGAAGTAGACGGTCGGCGGGTGGATCCCGTAGTCCATCAGGCGCTTCGCGACGTCGAGCGCCGTGATCCCGTGCTCGCGCTTCAAGTTCCGCGCGGAGAGCACGAACTCGTGCATGCAGTGGCGGTCGTACGGCAGGTCGTACGCGTCGCGGAGCTGCGCGAGCAGGTAGTTCGCGTTGAGCACGGCGACCTCGGACATCTCGCGCAACGCAGGGCCATAGGCGCGCATGTACGCGTAGGAGCGCACGAACACGCCGAACGGGCCCGCGAACCCGCGCACTCGCCCGATCGACTTCGGCCGATCATGGTCGAGCCGGAACGCTTCAGCGTCACGTACGACGACCGGGGCGGGCAGGTACGGCTCGATCGTCTCGCGAACGGCAACAGGGCCTCCGCCCGGCCCACCGCCTCCGTGCGGCTGCGAGAACGTCTTGTGGAGGTTGTAGTGGACGATGTCGAAGCCCATGTCGCCGGGCCGCGAGATCCCGACCACCGCGTTCAGGTTCGCGCCGTCGTAGTAGAGGAGTGCCCCCGCGTCGTGGAAGATCGCAGCGACCTCCTCGATGCCCTCGTCGAAGAGTCCGAGCGTCGAGGGGTTCGTGAGCATAAGCCCGGCCGTGCGCTCGTTCACCTTGCCGCGGAGATCCTCGAGGTCGAGGTTCCCGCGCGCGTCCGTCTCGACTCGCGCGAGTGAGTAGCCCGCCATCGTCACGCTCGCCGGGTTCGTGCCGTGCGCGGTGTCGGCCGTGATGATCGTGTCGCGCTCCTCGCCACGGTCGGCGAAGTACGCACGCATGAGCATGAGCCCGGTCAGCTCTCCTTGCGAGCCCGCCGCAGGCTGCAGCGTCACGGCGGGCAGTCCCGCGATCTCCGCGAGGATCTCCTGCAGGTGCCACATGAGCTCGAGCGCGCCCTGCGCGTCCTCGTCCTCGGCGTGCGGGTGGAGGTCGCGGAAGCCCGGGAGCCCGGCAAGGCGTTCGTGCACGCGCGGGTTGTGCTTCATCGTGCAGGAGCCGAGCGGATAGAACCCGGTGTCCACGCCGAAGGTGCGATCGGCGAGCGCGGTGAAGTGGCGCACGATCTCGGGCTCGGCGAGCTCGGGGAGACGCGGTGCTCGGGAGCGACGGAGCGACTCCGGAAGCTCCGGCACGGGAAGGTCGGGGCGTGGCGGCCGTCCAGCGCGGCGGCCCGCACGGGAGCGCTCGAAGATGAGCGGGGTGTCTCGCCAGGCGCTGCCCGGGTCGTGGCTCATCCGCAAACCTCTGACAGAACCTCGGCGAGACGGTCGACGTCCTCGACGGACTTCTTCTCCGTGACCGCGACGAGGAGCACGTCGTCCATCCCCTGGTAGTCGCGGCCGAGCGCGTACCCCGGGTTGACGCCGTGCTCCCGTGCGCGCCGGATCACGTCACGCGCCGGGATCGGGGTGCGGAACGCGACCTCCTTGAAGCAGCCGGCGGCGAACGCGGGTTCCAGCGGCACGCGCTGGCGCGCGTACTGCGCGAGCGCGAGGCAGGTCTCCCCCACCTCGCGGAGCCCCTCGGGCCCCAGCCACGAGAGCGTCGCGAGGCCAGCGAGTGCGAGCAGGGTCTGGTTTGTCGTGATGTTCGAGGTCGCCTTCTCGCGCCGGATGTGCTGCTCACGGGTCTGGAGCGTGAGCACGAACGCGCGGCGGCCGTCGGCGTCGACAGTCTCGCCGACGATCCGGCCCGGCATGCGCCGGACGTAGTCGGTGCGCGCCGCGAGGAAGCCGTAGTGCGGGCCGCCGTACGACGGCCAGTTCCCCGCCGACTGCCCTTCGCCGAGCGCGATCGCGCACCCGTACGCGCCGGGCGCCTCGAGGACTCCGAGCGACATGAGGTCGATGTGCGCGACGGAGAGCGCGCCCGCCTCGTTCGCCGCGGCAGCCAGTGCGGGGGCGTCCTCGAGGCAGCCGAGGAAGTTCGGCTGCTGGAAGAAGACCGCCGCTGCGTCTCCCGACGCCGCGGCGAGATCGTCAGGGTCGATCACGCCGTCGCGGTGAGGAACCTCGGCGACCTCGAAGCCGAAGCCCGGTGCGTACGTCTTCACGACCTGGCGCACCTGGGGGTTCAGCGTCTCCGCGAGCACGACCTTGTTCCGGTCGGTGACGTGCTTCGCGACGAAGCACGCGTCGGCGGCGACGGTCATCCCGTCATACCCGGACGCGTTCGACACATCCATCCCGGTCAGCTCGCAGATGACCGTCTGGTACTCGAAGATCGCCTGCAGCGTCCCCTGGCTCATCTCGGGCTGGTACGGCGTGTACGCGGTCAGGAACTCGCCGCGCGAGAGCACGACGTCGGCGACCGAAGGGACGTAGTGGTCGTAGATCCCGGCGCCGACGAACGAGAGCTCCGAACCCGTGTGGACGTTCTTCGCCGCGAGCTCCTCGAAGTGCCGTACGAGCTCGGCCTCGCCGAGCGCGGGCGGCACGTCGAGCTCGCGGTCGAAGCGGACGCCAGGCGGGATCTGCTCGAACAGCTCGTCGATCGACGAGACGCCGATCGCGGCGAGCATCTCCGCGCGGTCGGCGTCGGTCAGGCTCAGGTAGCCCACGCGCTACTGCTCGGCGACGTGTGCGCGATACGTCTCGGCGTCCAGCAGCACGTCGAGCTCGGAAGGATCCGACATGCGGATCCGGATGAGCCACCCCTCGCCGTACGGGTCGTCGTTCACGGTCTCGGGTTCGGCGACGACCTTGTCGTTTACGGCGAGCACCTCCCCGGAGAGCGGCGCGATGATGTCCGAGACGGCCTTCACGGACTCGACCTCGCCGTACGACTCGTCCTTCGACACGGTCATGCCGGCCTCGGGCGCCTCGTAGTGGACGAGCTCCCCGAGCGAGTCCTGCGCGAACCAGGTGACGCCGAGCGTCGCCTCGTCGCCGTCGACGCGCGCCCAGTCGTGCTCGGGGTGGTAGCGAAGGTCGTCCGGATAGCTCTCCGCGGCGGGCATGTCCCTAGGTCTCCTTCCGGTAGATCGGCTTCTTGACGATCCGGGCGCGTCGCGGCTTGCCGCGGACGTCGATCACGAGCTCGGACTCGGGTCGGGCGGAGGCGGCCGGGACGTAGCCCATTCCGATGCCGACATCGAGCATCGGCGAGTGCGTTCCGGACGTCACCTCTCCGCCGCCCTCGATCGGCATGCCCTGGCGCGGGACGGCGCGCTCCTCCATGACGAACGGGACGAGCTTGCGGGCGGGGCCTTCCTCCTTGATGCGCCGCAGGGTCGCCACCCCGGCGAACTCGGTATCGAGCGCACACGCCCAACCGAGACCGGCGGCGATCGCGTCGGTCTCGGGCGTGATGTCGTAGCCGTGGAGCGGGTAACACACCTCGAGCCGCAGGGTGTCGCGCGCGCCGAGTCCGCACGGCGTGACTCCGCGCTCGACGATCGCGTCCCAGAGCGCCTCGGTGTCGGCCTCCGCGCAGCAGAGCTCGACGCCTTGCTCGCCCGTGTAGCCGGTTCGCGCGACCATGACCTCCACGCCGTCGAGCGCGCCCATGGCGTGGGTGAACGCCGGGGCGTCCGGCAGGTCGAGCCGCTCGAGCGCGCGCGGTCCCTGGACGGCTACGAGGCCGTACTCGTCGGACGCGTCGCGCACCTCGCAGCCGCGAGGCTCGCGCTCCTTCAGCCATCCGTAGACGGCGGCGCGATTCGACGCGTTGACCACGAGATAGAACTGCCCGTGGGCGAGGCGGTACGCGATGAGGTCGTCGACGATCCCGCCCGAGTCGTTCGTGAGCAGCGTGTACTGCGCCTCGCCGTCTGCCAGCCTCTCGATGTCATTCGAGAGGACCGACTGCAGGAACGCTTGCCCGGTCGGGCCGTCGACGTGGATCTCCCCCATGTGCGAGACGTCGAATGCGCCGGCGTCGGTCCGGACAGCTTTGTGCTCGGGAATCACGCCCCCGTACTGGACGGGCATCTCGTAGCCCGCGAACGGCACCATGCGCGCACCGAGCTCGACGTGGCGCGCATACAGAGGCGTGCGCAGGAGCATCGCTTCCACGGGCATCGACTCTAACGGCTGCTGCCCTGCGCAAGACCGGCAACCGGCTAGCGCCGCATCGCCGGTCGCGCGAAGATCCCTGAAGGCGCCGGTTTCGCCGTCGCGGCGCTACGCACCTTGAGCCGGCCGTCAGTCCTCTCTAAGGAAGCTCGGGATGTCGAGCTCGACGTCGTGGACGCTCGGGGCGTCGAACGGGGGACGCTCGCGCTCCGACGACACCGTGGCGACGGGCGTGTCTCGTCTCCGACGCGCCGCACGCGCGCCGAAGCCGGTCGCGATCGCAGTGACCCGCACGTCCTCGCCCATGCCCTCGTCGATGGCGGCGCCGAAGATGACGTTCGCGTTCGAGTCGGCGGCGGCGCGCACGACCTCCGCAGCCTCGTCGACCTCGGCGAGCCCGAGATCCGGGCCGCCGGTGACGTTGAGCAGGATGCCGGTGGCGCCGTCGAGCGTCTGCTCGAGCAGCGGTGAGGAGATCGCCGCGCGGGCTGCCTCGACCGCACGATTGTCGCCACGGGCGACGCCGATGCCCATGAGCGCGGATCCAGCGTCCTTCATGATCGTGCGGACGTCGGCGAAGTCGAGATTGATCAGGCCCGGCACGGTGATGAGGTCGGTGATGCCCTGCACACCCTGGCGCAGGATGTCGTCGACCATGCTGAACGCCTCCGTCACGGGCGTCGAGCGCTCGACAACCTGGAGCAGCCGGTCGTTCTCGATGACGATGAGCGCGTCGACGCTCTCGCGCAGTGTCTGGATCCCCTGCTCCGCCTGATCGGCACGGAGCTTGCCCTCGAAGCCGAAGGGCCGCGTCACGACGCCGACGGTGAGCGCGCCGATCTCGCGACCGATGTCCGCGATGACGGGTGCGCCGCCCGTGCCCGTGCCCCCGCCCTCGCCGGCCGTGACGAAGACCATGTCCGCGCCTTTGAGCGCTTCCTTGAGCTCGTCGCGACTCTCCTCGGCTGCGGCCTGACCGACCCGCGGCTCGGCGCCTGCGCCGAGCCCCCGCGTCGCGCGCGAGCCGATATGGATCTTCTCGTCGGCCTCCGTCATGAGAAGCGCCTGTGCGTCGGTGTTCACAGCGACGAACTCAACGCCGGAAACTCCGGCCTCGACCATCCGTGTCACCGCATTTGTGCCACCGCCGCCGATTCCGACGACCTTGATGACTGCGAGATAGCTCCCTAGCTGATTGCTCATTTCTCAACCCACCTCAAGGTGAAGTTCGCGTTGAACGTGCGAGTGGTCGCTCATCTTCGCCTCCGAGGGTAGGGCTCCTCCGTAGGCTTGTCAACGAATCGACCATGAATAACACTCAACCTCGAGTAGAGACTTGAAGGTTGTCATCCGGCGACTGGGCGCTGCGGCACGCTGACGTCCACATAGCTCGTCGAGCTGCTGTCGACGAGCCGGAGCACCTGCGCGGCGACCGTCAGCTTGAGCCCGACCTCCGTGGCACGGCCGAGCCGGAGCTCCGTTCCGCGGCGCAGCACGAGCGTCAGCTCGTCTCCGACCGGGCGAACGCCCTTGACGCGAGAGGCGAGACCGACGGAATGCGCCTCGGCGAGCGCCCTCGTCGCGGACAGCCAACCGGGCGGGACGTTTCCGCCGAGACGAATCGTGGTTCCCTTCGCGAGCCAGAGCCGGGGCAGCTGACGCTCCGTCCCCGTCTCGATGCGGCGGATCACCTTGCCGGCGCCCGTCACGAGCCAGGACGAGTCGCCGCGGCGGACGACTGCGACCGGGCGCTCGGGCGCAACCTTCACGACGAGCGTGTGCGGGAACGCGCGGTCGACGGAGACACCGGCGACGGCAGGAAGCGCGCGCAACGTCCCCTCTATCTCGGCGGCGTCGATCGTGACGAGACTCTGCCCGACCAGCTCTCGCGTCGCCAACGTCACCTCGCGGGCGAGCGCAGGCGATGCGCCGCGGACGTCGACTCGCTCCACCGCGAAGACGGGTGTTGCCGTCGCCACGACGTAGGCGACGCCGATGGCCGCGAGTACGCCGATCGTCGCGAGCAACGAACGGCCGGAAGGAACGAAGCGCGCGAGATCAAGGCGAGCACCGGCCGCATCTCGCGGAAACGGGACGACGACGCTTGCCGCAGCAGCGTGCCGACGCGATCCGCGCGCACTTCGTCCCCCGGCCATGCGGCTGGATTCGGCGCGCGGACGACGCCTCCTACCGTTCCTTTGTCCGCAGATCGGGAATCTGCGATCACAGATTCCCGATCGCGAAGATCCCTGAAGGCGGCCGCTTCGCGGGCGCAGTCTCGGTTTCTCCTCGGCGCTTATGTGAGGGCGGGAAGCTCCGGCAACCCGGCGAAGACGACTTCGCGCTCGAGCTCGACGCCGAACTCCTCGCGCGCTCGCCGGCGCGCCTCCACCATGAGCGCGACGCAGTCGGCGCTCGTCGCGCGGTCCGCGTTCTCGATGAAGTTCGCGTGCTTGGGGGAGATCATCGCGCCGCCGATTCGATGGCCTTTGAGGCCGCAGAGCTCGAGCATTCTGCCCGCGCCGACCTCGCCTGCGGGGTTCCTGAAGACACTCCCGAACGTGCGCTTGTTCGTCGGCTGCGTCGCCTTCCGCTGCGCGATCAACGCCGCGACGGTCGCCCTGATGTCGGCGGGCGGACGTCGGTCGAGCCGATACTCGACGCGCGCCACGACCTCACCTGCCCCGAGCGCCGAGTGACGGTAAGCGAGGCCGAGCGCGTCGGGCGCCAGCCATTCCTCGCCAGCGGCCGTGACAACAAGCGCGCGGACGAGTACGTCCGACCAATCGCGACCGTATGCACCCGCGTTCATGACCACGCCTCCTCCGGCGGTGCCCGGAATCGCGCAGGCGAACTCGAGCCCGCCCAGTCCTGCGTCGCGTACCCGGTGGAGGCACACGGCATTCGTCGCTGCGCCCCCGGCGACGAGACCGCTTTCGACGACCTCGACTGCCGCGAGCTCGCCTTCCAGCCGGAGCACGAGCGCGTCGACACCGCCGTCTCCGGCGAGCAGGTTGGAGCCGAGGCCCACGACCATGACGCCGAGGCCCTCGTCACGCGCGAACCCGAGCGCCTCGCGAAGCTCTACAACCGAGCGGGGGCGCGCGAGCGCTCGGGCAGGACCGCCCACGCCGATCGTGGTCAGCTTCGCGAGCGGGACGCCATGCTCGATGGCCGTCACGCCCGAAGCCCCTCGACGACCGCGCGTGCAATCCGCCACGGCTCTCCCACCCCGAGCGTCACGACCACGTCGCCTGGACGAGCCCATGCGAGCGCCAACGCAGCCGCATCGTCGAGCGTCGGCGCCCAGCCTCGCCGCGTCGGATGCGGCACGTCGTCGACGACAAGCTTGCCGGTCACTCCGGGGAGTGGGGCGTCACGGCCGCCGATCACTTCCGTCACGACTGCGGCGTCGGCGATACCGAGCGCCTCGCCGAGCTCACGGTGGAGTTGACGCGTCCGCTCGTAGACGTGCGGCTGGTAGACGGCGATCAGCGCGTGCGGCTCGAGCTCTCGCGCCGTCCGCAGCGCCGCCGCGATCTCGGTGGGGTTGTGCCCGTAGTCGTCGATCACGCGCACACCGCCGCGCTCGCCGACGAGCTCGAACCGGCGTCCCACGCCGCCGAACGAAGCGAGCGCGTGCTCGGCGGCGCCGTGCCCCACGCCGGCAGCGTCGAGGACTGCGAGCGCCGTCGCCGCGTTGGCGCGGTTGTGCTTGCCCGGCACGCCGAGCTCGAACTCGACCGGCGCGAGCTCCCATCCACGGACGGCTCTGGGCGCCCGGGCGAGCCACTCCTCGAAGAAGTCGGCGAGCTCAGCCTCGGACGCGTACGCCGCGTGATGGTCGAGCTCGATGTTCGTCACGGCGGCGATCTCCGGTCGCAGGAGAGAGATAGAGCGATCCGACTCGTCACCTTCGACGACGAGCCACCCCTGCCCTACGCCGGCGTTCCCGCCGAGCTGGGGCACTACCCCGCCGACGATCCACGACGGATCGTTGCCGAGCTCACGGAGGGCGTACGCGACCATCGCGGTCGTCGTCGTCTTGCCGTGCGCGCCGCCGATCACGATCGCGGGACGCAGCGATACGAGCTCCGCGAGGAAGTCGGCGCGGGTGCGGCCCTCGATGCGACCCGCGTGCGCCGTCGAGATGACGACCTCGAAGCCAGCCGGGGGAGCCGGCTCGCCCCCGACAGCGACGTCGACGCCGCGAACCGCCTCGAGGAAGATCGTGTCCCGCACATCCCAACCCGCGACCTCCGCCCCCCATGCGCGCGCAACGTTCGCGTATGCCGCGAGCCCCGCACCGCCGATCCCGACGAAGTAGAAGCGACGCCCGACGAGTGGGAGGTCGCTCACCGACGAGCCTCGGCGAGCGCGATCAGCTCGTCGGCGACGACGTCGGCAGCATGCGGCTTCGCGAACTCGCGCATCGACGCGCGCATTCGCGCGAGCCGCTTCGGGTCGGCCAGCAGCTCCTCCACGAGCGCCGGCACGCGCGCGAGCTCGCTCTGGTCGACGACAATCGCCCCGCCGCCGGCCTCGAAGTACCGCGCGTTGAGCGTCTGGTGATCGCCCGTCGCGTGCGGATACGGAACGAGGATCGCCGGCGTTCCGGCCGCGGCGAGCTCCCAGACGGTTCCACCCGCACGCGAGATCGCGAGGTCTGCCGCCGCGAGCGCCGCTCCGAACTGGTCTGTAGACGGCACGAGCACGTAGTCGGGGCGCGAGACGCGCGACCGCAGCGCTTCGTAGTCGCGCGCGCCCGAGACGTGGAGAACGGCGGGCCCCTGGTCTGCGAACGCGTCGACAGCGAACTCGTTCAACGCCTGCGCTCCCGTCAAGCCGCCGAAGACGGCGAGCATGGGCCGATCGGGCGGGAGCCCGAACAACGATCGCCCGGCCACCTTCTCGGCGCCGAGGTGTGCAGCCGGGATCGGCCGGCCGACGACGCGGTACTTCGCACCGTCCCGACCATCGATCGCGTACGCGAGGAGCACGCGCCGCGCGAACGGCACGGCGAGCCGGTTCGCGAGCCCGAGATGGGCATCGGCCTCCGTCAGCGCTGCGGGAATGCCGCGCAGACGAGCGGCAAGCACCATCGGCCCGGCCACGTAGCCGCCACCGCCGAGGACGACATCCGGACGACGCCGGGAGAGGATGCGAGTGCAGGCGAACGGGGCGCGCAGCGACTGACCGACGGCGCGCACGAGCCCGAGGCCGATCCGTCGCGGGAAGCCGGAGATCGCGAACGTGTCGAGCTCGAAGCCGGCCTCAGGAACGAGCTGCGACTCGACGCGGTCGCGCGACCCGGCGAACGTCACCGTCACTCCGCGCGCGCGAAGCACCTCTGCGACTGCGAGCGCGGGCCGGACGTGCCCTGCCGTCCCTCCCGCCGCGATCACGCACCGAAGCCCTGGCGACCTTTCCATTCACGGCGATGTTAAGGAGAACGCCGATCCCCGTGAGGAGCACGACGAGGCTCGACCCGCCGTAGGAGACGAACGGCAGAGGAATTCCGGTCAGCGGAGCGATCCCGAGCGCGGCCGCGAGATTGATCGCCGCCTGGCCGCAGACGAGTGCCGTGATGCCTGCGGCGAGCAGCTTCCCGAACGGATCCTTGCAGCGCATGGCGATGCGGAACCCGGCGATCGCGAGGACCGCGAACGCACAGATCACGAACGCCGCACCGATCAGCCCGAGCTCCTCGCCGATGACCGCGAAGATCATGTCCGTGTGCGCCTCGGGCAGATACGAGACCTTCCCGACGCCCTCGCCGAGACCGGCGCCCGTGAAGCCGCCCGAGCCGATCCCGATGGTCGCCTGGACGATCTGGAAGCCCGATCCCTGCGCGTCGGACCACGGGTCGAGGAAGCTGAAGACACGCGCGCGCCGGTACGGCTCGATCCAGATCGCGAGGAGCCCCAGCCCGACGGCAACGGTGGACGCGGCGACGAGCAGTCGTATGGGCACACCCGCGACCAGGAAGATCGCGAGCATCATCCCGCAGAGAGTGATCGTCGTACCGAGGTCTGGCTCGATCACGATGAGCCCGCCGAAGATGAGCGTGAGCGCACCGAGCGGCTTCATGAGCTCGCCAAAGGTTCGCGGGGCGCGCCGGCGGGCGAGGTAGGTCGCGGCGAACAGGCAGAGTGCGAGCTTCGCGAGCTCCGACGGCTGGAAGCTCGCGGGGCCGACGATGAACCAGCGGCGCGCACCGTTGATCGCCGGCCCGAGAACGAGCACCGCCACGCAGAGGACGAGCGCGACGAGGACGAGCGGCGGGGCGATGTAGCGCAGGCGGTGGTAGTCGAAGCGGGCCGCCAGCGTCATGAGGACGACGCCGATGAACGCGTAGACGGCCTG
>Ga0136631_10000662_pt1 | contig 10763 bp, 11 predicted proteins | sample AntDrymUQ6012206_2_FD_104655 | JGI IMG/M metagenome (GOLD analysis project Ga0136631, IMG submission 104655) | Polar desert sand microbial communities from Dry Valleys, Antarctica - metaG UQ601 (22.06) | ecosystem: Environmental > Terrestrial > Soil > Desert | place: Antarctica: Dry Valley... | reverse complement strand
TGACGGCTTCGACTTTCCGCCCGTAAGGCGGTCCCAGAACGACATTCGGTCGAATCTACCCTCAGAGATGTGAGAAGGCTAGCTTAACCCTAACTGCTTTTCACCAAACAATTTGAGAGCGAAATGTCACCGCGAAAACACACGGTTGACGCCACCAAAGGCGTGCTCGAAATCGACTGGCCGTTCTTTGGTGAATTGTCGCGCGGACTCGCCCTCAAGGTCGCGCGTGCCTACGACCCCGAGCTGGTGATCGGCATCGCGACAGCCGGAGTCATTCCCGGCGCGGTCATCGCGGCGATACTTGGTCGCGAGTTCCATTCCATCATCGTCAGCAGGAGATACAAGGCCGCTCGCGCACGCGCGGCACCGACGATCTTCGGCAACGCGCCGCCGGAAGCGCGCGGAAAACGGGTGCTGATCGTGGACGAGACGTGTGATTCGGGCGATACGATCCGGCTCGCGATCTCAGCGGTTCTGGAAGCCGGCGCCTCGGAGATTCGAACCGCGGTGGCGTTTCAGACCGGGCCCTATACTCCGGACTTTCACGCGATAGCGACGGAGAGCACGATCGTGCTGCCGTGGGACAGGGAAATACTGGTTAAGGGGGAGCTCAGGCCGAATCCGGTTTATGCGGATGCTCTCGGAGCGAGGTAACCCCACCTGCGGACTGCGTACTAACTGCGGACTGCGGACTAACTGCGGACTGCGTACCTACTGCGGACCAAGTGTGAGCCAGGAGGCGCCAGCCGCTAGGCTCGCTACGGATAGAAAAGTGTTGGGTGAGTACTGACCGAAATAGTCCTGACTGTGAATGCAGATCGGTAGTTTGTCCGCAGTTCGCAGCGGGTCCGCAGTCCGGAGTTAGTCCGCAGTCCGCAGTCCGCAGTCAATCCGCCGTTGGTCGTCGGCTGACGAGAGATTCACTGTCCGTCCGCCCCCTAAAACTCTCCCGCTCCGAAAGTCTCCCACCTTTCCCCGCGCGCGATCCGCTCGTATACCTGCTCGAGCATCTCCGGGGTACCGGCCAGAAGGCGGCACCGCTCGCTCGCGCCGCTCCGACACTCGATCTCCATCACCGCGACTGGATAATCGGCGATGCAGCCGAGAAAGCCCGCCACCGTTCCGGTGGTGAGGTGACAGCCCGATTCGCCTTGCCCATGGAGCTCAGCTTCCCAGCACCCCTCGATGTCGAGAACGGCCATCGCATCGTGAAGCGAACGAAACGAGACCTTTCCCCAGCCGGCGCGCTGAAAGAATTCCGCGGCGCGGGAGGAGAACTCGTCGATCGGCATCTCCTTCACCGACTCAACACCCAGGTCGGTCAGCCAGGACTCGAAGGCGTGAAAGAGCGACTCGGCGCCGGCGAAACCCGCTTCGCGTAACGCGTCGGGCCCGCCGCCGCTTGCACCGGCGACGCGCAGCCGCAGGTCGCGCAGCGTTCGGTGCGCGAAGCCAATCAGCTCTGGAGCTTCAGAGGTTGTCATGCGTGGTAGGACGATCTCACGACGGAGATGTTGCGGAGGTTTTTGTCCGGCGCAAGAGGCCGGCCTCATCGATTACTTCGATGCCAAGGGAGTTGGCCTTCTCGAGTTTGGTTCCCGCCTGATCCCCCGCCACGACCAGGCTCGTCGACTTCGACACGGATCCGGTCAACCGCCCCCCCGCCGCCTCGATGAGCGCGGTCGCCTTCGCTCTGGTGAGGGTCGGCAGCGTCCCGGTCAGCACGACCGTCATTCCACTCAGCGGGCCACCCGCCACTACCGCCCGGGGCTCGGTAAGCTTTACACCGGCGGAGCGGAGCTTCTGGACGAGGACCCTCGCGGCTGGATCCGAGAAATACTCGACGACGCCATTCGCGATCGTGGCGCCGATACCGCGCACGCTCACGATCTCTTCGGCCGATGCGGCAACGATCGCATCGAGAGTCCCAAAATGCTGGGCGAGCAGCTGTGCCGCGATCGATCCAACGTGTCTGATGCCGAGAGCGTGGAGCAGCCGTGAAAGCGGCTGCGATTTGGACGCATGTATCGCGGCGATGAGTGCATCCGTCCCCTTGGCAGCGTAGCCCTCGAGCTTCAGCAGATTTTCCCGCTCGAGCGAGTAAATGTCACCCGCGTCCCGTACCAGACCCTCTCTCACCAGCTGCTGGATGCGCGCGTAGGAAAGACCGCGAATATCCATCGCGCCGCGAGAGGTGAAATGCACCAGCCCCTCGAGCTGCCTCCCCGGACAGGCGACGTTCGTGCAATACACCGCCGCCTCGTCTTCCTCGCGCGTGACAGCGTGACCGCAGGACGGACACCTGTCCGGCATTCGCCAGACGGCGAGGCCCTCCGCCGGTCGCTTATCGGGGATCGATGAAACGATTTGTGGAATCACTTCTCCAGCGCGCTTCACCAGCACCCAGTCCCCCTCGCGCAGATCCTTTTCGCGCACGAGGTCCTCATTGTGGAGGGTCGCCTGCCTCACGATCACTCCACCGATCTCCACCGGCTCGAGCTCGGCATAAGGGTTGAGCGCTCCGGTGCGGCCGACGTTGATGCGAATGGCCAGCAGTCTCGTCTCGGCGATATCGGGCGCGAATTTTCTGGCGATCGCCCAACGGGGCTCCCGGCCTCCGACGATACCGAGCTCCTCCTGGAGTCGCAGCGAGTCGACTTTCACCACGCCGCCGTCGATCGCGAAGTTGAGCGTACCCCGGACGTCGTGCTCGATCTCGTGGGCCCAGCTTTCGACGTCGCCAAGCGTACGGCAGCGGCGCCAGTTGGGGGCCACGGGCACTCCCCATTTCACCAGCGCCTGGAGCAGCTCCGATTGAGTCTCGAACGGCAGCTCCTCGCCGTCCGGTGCCGCGACCGAGTAGCCGTAAAATCTCAGCGGACGCGAGGCCGTAATCGCCGGATCGAGCTGGCGCAGGCTGCCCGCGGCGGCGTTGCGGGGATTCGCGAAAACCGCGTCACCCGCGCGCGCTCTCTCGGCGTTCATCTTCTCGAAGCGGTCGAAGGGGAAGTAGACCTCCCCTCTGATCTCGATTCGTCCCTCGGGTGCGCTCTCGTCCAGCCGGAGCGGCACGTCGCGCAACGTCCTGAGATTGACCGTCACGTCCTCGCCAACGCTTCCATTGCCGCGCGTGGCGCCCATCACGAACAACCGGTTCTCATAGGTGAGCGCGACCGCCGTGCCATCGATCTTCAGCTCAGTCGTGTATCCCGATTCTCTCACTTCCCCGCCGACGATCCTGAGGACTCTCTCCTCCCACGCGCGCAGCTCCTCGTCGTCGAAAGCGTTCCCCAATGAAAGCATCGGATGGAGGTGCTCGTGCCTGGCGAGCTGGCTCTGCACCTCGGAGCCAATGCGACGTGTGGGAGAGTCGGGAGTGGAGAGATCCGGAAATGCCGCCTCCAGCTCCAGCAGCTCCCTGAACATTCTGTCGTAGGCGGGGTCCGCGATCGTCGGACGGTCCAGCACGTAGTACTCGTGAGCCGCGCGGTCGAGGGCCGCGCGCAGCTCGGCGGCGCGGTTATGCGGTTCGCTGCCCGACTTCCGTCCGGGACTGGGGATGGGTTGGGGTGCTGGATCCTTTTCCTGCTGCTTCGGTGACCGGGGTGTCGCCATTCGCCGTCGTTTTTCCCTGCTGATGTGCGTTGAAATCGGCGCTGTCGAAGCGCACCACCCGGTTGCGTCCGGTCTCCTTCGCTACGTAGAGCGCATCGTCCGCCGTTCTGAGCAGTGCTTCCTGATCTTTGACTTTCGGGTGGGGTGAAGCGCTCACCCCACAGCTCATCGTGCGTTCGAGCGTCCCGCCGGGGAATGTAAAAGTATGGTTCGCGACCTTTTCGCGCAGCCGTTCCGCGAACGTGACCGCCGCGTCCAGCACCGTCCCGGGCAGAATGAGCAGGAACTCCTCTCCCCCATAGCGTCCCACCCGGTCGATCTCGCGGGCCTCGTCCTTCAGCAGTCGCGCAAACTGCTGTAGCACGGCGTCGCCCGCCTGGTGCCCGTAGTTGTCGTTGACGCTCTTGAACTTGTCGATGTCGCACATCACGATGGCCAGGGGCTCGTGAAGGCGCACGGAATGCTCCCACATCTCGTGTAACCGCTCCTCCAGCGAGCGGCGGTTGTCGACCTTCGTGAGACCATCCGTCAGAGAGATCTCGCGCAGCTTGTCATTGAGAGACGACAGCTGCTTTTCCCGCTCCGCCAGCTCGTTCTGAAGCTTCTTGATGCGAAGCAGCGAGTTCACCCTCGCTTCGAGCTCGGCAAAGTTGATGGGCTTGGTGATGTAATCGTCCGCACCGGCATCGAGCCCCTCGACCTTGTTCTCCGTCGAGTCGAGGGCGGTCTGCATGATCACGGGAATGAAGGGCAGGGCGGAGTTCTTCTTGAGCCTGCGCACCACCTCGATGCCATCCATCTTCGGCATCATCACATCGAGGAGAATCAGGTCGGGGCATTGCCTGTCGACCTGATCGAGCGCCGCCTGCCCATCCGCCGCGCTATCTACGATGTACCCGCGGGCCTCGAGGCGAGCGCGCAGCAGCTCGATGTTGTCCTCGTGATCGTCTACGACAAGGATGCGGTACTTGCTCTTTACCTCAGGCCCCATTGTTCTTGCCGAGGAACCGCTGGACTTCCGCCACCACGGCTCTGGGCTCACACGGTTTGGCGAGGTATCCATCGCACCCGACTTCCATTGCCTTCTCGCGATCCGAGGCGAGGGCATGAGCGGTAAGCGCGATGATCGGGATCTGCTTGGTCGCGGGGTCGTGCTTCAGCACCTGGGTCGCTTCCCAGCCGTCGATGATCGGAATGGAGATATCCATCAGGATCAGATCCGGCTGCTCGGAGCGAGCCTTCGCAATCCCCTCTTCACCATTCAGAGCCTCCGACACTTCGTATCCGAAGTGTTTGAGAATGGTGGAGTAGACAATCCGATTGTCTTCGTTATCCTCGACGAGCAACACCATCTTACCAGAACTGCTCATTCACTACCTCGCACGGCTATTGCTTGATACCGTCCACAGGCAATAATCTTACCAGCACCCCTTATGCTTAATTCCTACGAGCAGTCGAAGACCGCCTCACCGTCCGTAAAGGCTCCTCCCCCCGGCTCGGTTCCGCAGCCGAACTCCGATGGCCTTCCCTACGAAACGGTCCCGGACTGGAACAACATCGGCCTGTTCGCGGCCGGCGTAGCCGTAGGGGCAGTCCTCGGCGCCGCGATCGCCCTGCTGATGGCCCCGGCGACGGGCGAGGAAACCCGGCACGGCATCTCTCGCCGGGTGAGGCGGCTCCGCGGCGATGACGACGTATGGGACGAGCTGGCCGAGGAGCTGGAGCGGGCTGCCGCCGAAAGGCGGGAGAAGGCCGTCGAGGAGCCCGCCGAGAGCTAGAGCGCCCGCAGGCCCTTGTCCGCCTGCGCCTTGTACCGGCGGTCGTTGTAGTCCAAGGCCGGAAGCTTTATTGCCGTCTCGAACTCCGCTTTCGCCTTCGCCTTGTTGCCGACATCCCTGTAGATCTCAGCCAGGTCCACCCGGTGCACGATGCGATCAGGCTCCAGCGCTACGGATTCCTGCATGTAGCGCTGCGCTTCCGCCCAGCTGGCCGAGCCAAAGACCTTTCCGCCGAGCAGGTTTTTGGCGAGCATGCGGGAGAATCCGTTCAGCCTCATCACCTCGGCGTTCCATACGCCCATGACGTGCAAGCAGCCCGCATGTTTGGGGTTGATCTTGAGGCATTCGAGCGCGTGCCCGCGCACATCGGTCGCGTATTTCACCCGAGCTCTGGTCCCCTGGGTGAGAGCGTTCTTGCCGAGCGCGCGGGCAAGGTGGAAATGACCCTCGGCATCGGCGGGATTCGCCTCGACGGCGCGGCGCGCGTAAAGCTCGGCCTTCCCGTACATCAGGCCCCGCTTCTCGGCGTCGGTTTCGTACGATCCGATGTCGACCAGCGTCCGCGACGCCTTCCACAGGCCGTCGTAATCCTTGGGGTCCACGGCGATCGCTGCTTCGTAGCGGGCGAGGGCGGCAGGGGCGTCCAATGCGACATATTCTTTGTCACCCAGGGCCGTGTGAGACTCCGCCGACTGCGCCCCGGCGACAAAGGCGCAAAGAAGCAGCGACACGAAGGCGAATCGAAGAGCGCGCATAAGAACCTCAAGAGCGTGAGAAGTGATCCTCAAAACTACCCCTACAGACCGTAAATGATCGTTCCCCGCCTCATCGAACGCAAACGGGACGGTCAGGCGCTGGATCCCGGCGAGCTGCGCGAGCTCGTGCTGGCGTACGCGGAAGGCCAGGTTCCCGATTACCAGATGGCGGCCCTCCTGATGGCGGTTTACTTCCGGGGCCTCGATCGTACCGAGATGAACGCGCTGACCAGCGCGATGCTCGACAGCGGCCGGCGCCTCGATCTCTCCCGCATCGCGCTGCCGCGAATCGACAAGCACTCGACCGGAGGTGTGGGCGACAAGGTCTCGATCGTGCTCGCCCCCCTGATTGCCTGTCTTGGCGTGGCGGTGCCGATGATGTCGGGCCGCGGACTGGGGCACACCGGTGGCACCGTCGACAAGCTCGAGTCGATTCCAGGGTTCAGGACCGCGCTCTCGCTCGACGAGGCGGAGCGGCAGATCAGAAAGGTCGGCTGCGCGATGCTCAGTCAGACGAACGAGATCGTCCCCGCCGACCGGAAGCTCTACGCGCTGCGCGACGCGACGGCGACGGTCGAAGTAATTCCGCTCATCGCGTCGAGCATCATGAGCAAGAAGATCGCCGAGAGCCTGACCGGCCTCGTGCTCGACATCAAGCGCGGGTCGGGTGCATTCCTTCCAGAACTGGAGGATGAGCTGGCGCTTGCGGCGGCGATGATCGATCTCGGGGCGCAGCACGAATGTCCAGTCGTCGCCCTGCTGACGGCGATGGACCGCCCGCTCGGCTGGGCGTGTGGCAACGCACTCGAGATCGCCGAGTGTGTCGAAATCCTGACCGGGGGCGGTCCGGCAGACCTGCTCGAAGTCACGCTCGCGCTGGGGGCGGAGATGCTCCAGCTCGGCGCAGTGTGCTCGACGGCCGCGGCGGCGAGGCAGATGATGTCCGCCGCGATCGCCTCGGGCAGGGCCATGCGCAAGCTGGAGGAGATCATTGTCGCGCAGGGAGGGGACAAGCGGGTCCTGAGCGATCCCTCCCGCCTTCCCCAGGCCTCACATCGCGCCACGTTCGCCGCGGCGCGGGACGGTATCGTTCAAGCCGTCGAGCCGCGAGCCGTCGGCTATGGTGTCATCGAGCTGGGTGGAGGGCGGCGCAACATGGAGGACAAGGTAGATCCTTCCGTCGGCTATATCGTCACCGCCAAGCCGGGTGACCGGGTCGTGAGGGGCCAGCCTCTCGCGACTATCTACGCCAGGAGCGCTGGCGATCTGGGCAATGGCGCGCGGGCGCTCGAGCAGGCGATCGTGATCGGTGACGGATCCCCTGAGCCACTCCCGCTCGTGTCGCACCGCGTTACGGCGCACGGAGTCGAAGTCATAGCGTAGCCGCCAGCTTTTTCGGCGCGATCATCCGATACGAGTCGCGCAGCAGCTCGTCGAGCTCCTTCCAGTCGACCTTTCCATCCAGCCACACGCCAACCCATCCGCTCGGCCCGACGTAGGGCGGAACGAAGAAGCGGTCGGGCGCGGCTTCGACCATCAGTCGCTGGTTTACCGGGGCCGCCTTGCACCAAACGGCATGGCGCCCGCCGCCATGATGATTGTTGGCGTGCGCGTACATCGCGAAGAGCCTGTTTCGCACGCGAAAAGTCGGCTCGCCCCACGCTACGACTTCGTGCGCTTCCGGCAGCGCCAGGCACAGCTTCCGCAGCCGGGTGAGCGGACGCGGGGGCATTACGACCGCGCCGAGGCCGCTTCTTCCGCCTGCTCGAGGTGGCGGTACTGGTGACGGGGGAGGATACGCAGCGCCGAGTACACGTTATAGCGAATGCGTCCGCCAAACGGTGACACGATCCTGATTTCGGAGATTGGATAGTCTTCAGTCCGGCGTGTGATGCCGATCAGCTCCTCCTGAAGGCGATCGAATTCGGCGACTGCCTCGGTGCGCCCGGGAGTGGCTTTCGGAACGAAGTCGTCCGTCGTCTTCACGCGGCCCACCGGACGCTTCCCGAGGGTCCAGAGAGGACCGACCATGCTCGAGAACAGCCACCCGAGAAAATCCCGGCGGTAATAGCCGGCCGGTGCTGGAGATTTCGTTGCCGATTCGAGTGCGCGGCGAAGGAGCGGAACGTACGCCCGCGAGGTGAGGTTCAGATGCTCGACGCACTCGGCCGCCGACCACCGTTCAGGGCCCGGGCGACTTTTCCAGCGCGCATCGGGGAGTTTATCGGAGAGCCGGTGAAGCCGAGTCTGCGCCGATTCGAATTCGCTGACGATCGAAGCCAGTTGATGCTGCATCCGTTACCCGTGAATCACTTGAGGTGGATCGTGACGCCTGGCCGCGACACGCCGTTTTCGTTGAAGGCCTCGACGGCGAAATAGTATTGCTGTCCGACCGTGAGCGCGCGGATCTCGAGCGGCTCGTCCTCATCGTGGAAGCGCTGATAGGTCTGATAGAGCTTGTCTGGCGCTATTCCCCACAGGACGTTGTAGCCGACGGCACCCGGCGACCTCTCCCACGTCACGAATGCATTGCGCGCATCGGAATCGCGACGAACCGAAAGCCTCCGCGGCGTGGGCGGCGCTTTTCCCGATCCGTTCCCGAAAACGCGGATGTCGCTGATCGCGAGATTCGGCGCCGTCGAGTGGACGTGCTCGTATCTCAGATACCGCGCGCGGACGGGGGCGGGAAGCTCGACATACGCGTTCGGGCGGTCGCGCTTTTCCGGCGTCAGGTCGGCAATCGTGGTCCAGCTGATCCCATCGCGCGACGCGCTCACCCGGAACTGCGTATCAACCGGCGTCTCGCTCCCGTAGATGTTCGACTTGTAATCGACGTAGTTCACCTGGAGCGCGCGGAGACTGTGCTCCCGCTCGAGATCGATGCGGACCCACTGGTCCGGCGCGTTGCGTCCGGCGACCCAGAACGTGCGCGGATTTTCATCGGTGATGTGCCGGGCGGGAAACGTGTCGAGCACGGAAGAAGCGGTCACCGGCTTCCGGTAGGACAGCAGCATCCACCCGGTGAACAGCTCACCCGGGCTGGCCCATTTCTGCGTCGGCAGATAGTGGGGGAAATCGCCGAAGCGCGTGTCGGCGAACATCTGGCCGTCGGCATCGAAGCCGGCCGGGAACATCGAGATGCGCCGCTCGAAATTCCAGTTGATTCCGATCCACGGCGTTCCCGTGTTCCAGTAGTTGCCGTGGTTGTCGAGGAAGGTATTTCCGTGGCCGGCGCCGGTGATGAAGCCGCCGGGCTTATAGGACACCGGGTTATAGGGCGCATAGGTGAACGGACCGAGGGGGGAGTCGGCCAGGTAGGTGCCGTTGGCGTAGACGTTGTACTCGGTCCCCGGCGCTCCGTACTGGAGATAGTACCTGCCGCGGTGCTCGGTCATCCACGCGCCTTCGATGTAAGGCGTGATCGTGTCGCGGTGGTTCCACCCGAACCGCTCCCAGCCGTGCTCCTTCGGCTCGAGCTTGAAGAGCTTCTGTGGCTTGCCGATGTAATTCAGCCGCCGTTTCGGATCGAGCTCGATACCGTAAAGCGGATAGAGATTGGACGAACCCCAGTACATGAACCACCGGTTCGATCGGGTGTCGTGAAACAATGCCGGATCCCACGGACTGGGCTGCACGGAATCCCCGGTGGCGATCGTCCGGGTCCCTTCACGCTGCGCCATCGGGAGCCATTCCATCATCCGGTTGTAGAACTCCAACCGGCCCGTTTCCGGCTGTGTCGAGGAAAGCAATGGCCGCGGCGAGGTGGAGGATTGCTGCAGGATCAGCGTATCCCCCTTTGAGATAGCTGCCGGCGCCACCACATCCTCGAACGGCCATTTTGTCGGAACGATGTAGCGCCAGCGCAACAGGTCCTTCGAGTGCCAGTACCCGCCCGAGGCGGTGACGAAGAGGTAGTACTCGCCCTGATGATTTACCACCACGGGGTCGGCGCCGGAGCGGTAGGAAATTCCCTGATTCAGCTGCTCCCAGTTGTACTTGTAATCGAGGTCGATTGGATTGGCGTACGTACGAATGCCGGCCGATTGCGCGCTGCCCAGAGCGGGGAGCGCGCAAACGAGTAACGCCGGCCAGCGCGTCATCGACCTACCTCGCGAAGACCTCTTCGACCGGAGTGATCTTCACGCTCTCGGGCCTGACGGACAGCTTCCTGGCTCCGATCACCTTGTCCTCCGCGAGCAGATCCGCGGGTTTCTCCGAATCGTACTTGATGGGCGAGAAAGCGTCGGAGACGAGTGCGTCGCGGAGTCCTTCGGCATCCCTGGCGATGATGACCACCGAGAGGTCGGTCGCCGACAGATGCCGGCGGATGGCGTCGTTGACCTGCTGCCGCGTCAGCTTCGACAACGCGTTTCTCATGTGGCTGGTGAACTCTCCGGTTTTGTACCACTTCGAGTCGATAGCATAGCCGAGCTGCGCGTCCTGAGTCGCGGTCATCACGTACACGTTCTTCATCAGATAATCGCGGGTGTCCTCGAAGTCCGCCTGCGAGATGCCGTCGTCGATGAGTCTGCGAATCTCGGCGTTTGCGATTCGCAGAGCCATGTGTGCGTTCTGCGGCTCGACCGGTCTGATCCATACCTCGAAGATCTGGTTG
>Ga0136631_10000661_pt1 | contig 10763 bp, 7 predicted proteins | sample AntDrymUQ6012206_2_FD_104655 | JGI IMG/M metagenome (GOLD analysis project Ga0136631, IMG submission 104655) | Polar desert sand microbial communities from Dry Valleys, Antarctica - metaG UQ601 (22.06) | ecosystem: Environmental > Terrestrial > Soil > Desert | place: Antarctica: Dry Valley... | reverse complement strand
TTCCACTGCGACGCCAACGGCGCCGACTACCAGGTGTTCACCACCCGCCCCGACACCCTCTTCGGCGCCACCTTCTTCGCCATGGCCCCCGAGCATCCCGACGTGCTCGCGCTGAACGACTCGGCGGAGGTGCGCGACTACGTGAACCGCACGCTCACCGAGTCCGCCGAGAAGCGCGGCGCGGAGGACCGCGAGAAGACCGGCGTGGCGCTGGGCACAACCGTCACGAACCCGGTGAACGGCCAGGAGATCCCGATGTTCGTGGCCGAGTACGTGCTGATGGAGTACGGCACCGGCGCGATCATGGCCGTGCCCGCCCACGACGAGCGCGACTTCGAGTTCGCGCAGAAGTTCGACCTACCGGTCACGCGGGTGGTGGACTGCGGCGAGCTGCCCTGCCCCGACGATGGCCCGCTGGTCAACTCCGGCCGCTTCGACGGCATGCACAACCGCGAGGCCTTCGAGGCGATCGTGGAGTGGCTGCGCTCGGAGGGCAGGGGCGAGGCGGCGATCAACTACCGCCTGCGCGACTGGGGGGTCTCCCGCCAGCGCTACTGGGGCTGCCCGATCCCGATCGTGCACTGCGACTCCTGCGGCCTCGTGCCCGTGCCCGACGACCAGCTGCCCGTGGAGCTGCCTGACGTCGAGGACTACACGCCCAAGGGCCGCTCGCCGCTGGCCGCCGCCGAGGACTGGGTGCACACCACATGTCCGAAATGCGGCCGCGCCGCCCTGCGCGAGACCGACACGATGGACACCTTCGTCGACTCGTCGTGGTACTTCCTGCGCTACTGCGATCCCCGCAACGACCAGGCGCCGTGGGACCCCGACGTGCTGCGCGACTGGATGCCGGTCGACCAGTACATCGGCGGCGTGGAGCACGCGATTCTGCACCTGATGTACGCGCGCTTCTTCGTCAAGGCGCTCGCGGACATGGACCTGCTGGACGTGCAGGAGCCCTTCGCGCGGCTGTTCGCCCAGGGGATGGTCACCCTCGGCGGGGCGAAGATGTCCAAGTCGAAGGGCAACGCGGTCTCCCCGAGCGACTACGTGGATCGCTACGGCGCCGACACCGCGCGCTGCTACATCCTCTTCGTCGGCCACCCGATTGACAGCGCCGACTGGTCCGATGACGGAGTGGAGGGCGTGCACCGCTTCCTGTCGCGGCTCTGGCGCGCCGCGCAGGACGCGCCGGCGGGCGACGGGATCGAGCTGGCGGGCGAGGCGGGGCCGCTGGTGCGCAAGGCCCACTGGGCGATCGACAAGGTCACGCGCGACCTGGGCGAGCGCTTCTCCACCCACACCTCCATCTCGGCCGTCATGGAGCTTGTCAACGAGATCTACAAGCAACGTGACTCGGCCGACCCCTCACACGTGCGCTTCGCCGTGGCCACGGCCGCCTCGCTGATCTTCCCCTTCGCCCCGCACCTGGGCAGCGAGGTCTACGAGCAGCTCACGGGTGGACGGGTGTGGGAGCAGCCGTGGCCGACGGCAGCCCCCGCGCTCCTCGAGGCCGATACCTTCCAGCTCATCGTGCAGCTCAACGGCAAGCTGATCGACCGGCTGGAGGCACCGGCCGGAGTGGAGCGCTCCGAGCAGGAGCGCCTCGCCCGCGAGTCGGAAAGGCTCACTGCGCGGCTCGACGGCATGGAGATCGTGAAGTCCATCGTGGTTCCCGGCAAGCTCGTCAACTTCGTGGCCCGATGAACCCGCGCCGGATCGAGATCGGGCCGCTGGCGGTACTCGCCGGGTCGCTGTTGCTGCTCGTGAGCCTGTTCCTCGACTGGTATGAGCTTCAGCCCGACGCCGGCTTCACGGCCTTCACCGTGTTCGAGTTCCTGGACCTCGTGTTCGCCACGCTCGCGATCGTTGCAGGGGCCGGTGCGCTGGGCCGCTTGTTGAGGGGAACGGGTGACGGCCCGGGCGAGCGCGCCCTGGACCAGGTGGCGCCGGGCATCGCGATTGCCGCCCTGATCCTCGTGCTCTCGCAGGTCTTCAATCACCCGCCTGCGGCCGTCGGGGACGATGCCCTGTCGGGCCAGTGGCTCGCCCTGGGCGGCGCGGCCCTGATGACCGCCGGAGCGGTGCTGGACGCCGCCCGGATCTCCTTCGCCCTCAACGTCTCCCCGCGTGAGCGCAGCACGCGGCGCGAGCGGCCGGATGCGCCAGGGGCGCCGGCCGTGACGGACCCGGAGGTGGCCGCGCGCGTCTCCGACGCGCCGCCGGCCGCGGAGGCGCGTGCCGTGGAGCCCGAGGTGAAGGAGGAGCTGTACCCGGACACCGACCGCCAGGGCCCGATCGGCGCCTGGGACCCCGAGACGGCCGGCCAGGAGACGCAGGCGATGGACGCGCCGCTACCCGGTGAGGACGGGGACCCTACCTCCGGTAGGACAGGCGAGACCCTCCGCCACGAGGACCGCGAGCCGCCGCCGTCCGCCGGCCGCTGACCCCGGCAGGCCCTCTCGTAGACTCGCCGGCGATGGCGCAGCCGGACCAGTCGCAGGCCCCGTACCTCGACGCATTGAGCGCCTACGCCGCCCGCGAGCCGGGCCGCCTGCACGTGCCGGGGCACAAGGGCGGCCCGGGCGCCGACCCGGGGCTGCGCGAGGCCATCGGCCAGGGTGCCCTGGCGCTGGACATCCCCGCGCTCACCTACGGCATCGACAGCGGGGAGGAGCCCACGCCGTTCCAGGTGGCTCAGGATCTCGCGGCGGAGGCCTGGGGCGCCCGGCGCACGTGGTTTCTGATCAATGGCGCGTCGCAGGGAAACCACGTGGCGCTGCTCGCGCTCGCCCACGCCGGCAAGGCGGTGATCGCCCAGCGCAACGCCCACTCGAGCACGATCGACGGCTGCATCCTCGCCGGGCTTTCCCCGCTGTCCGTGGCGCCCGAGGTCGATCCCGAGCTTGGAATCGCGCACTGCATCACGCCGCAGACGCTGGAGCGTGCGCTCGCCACCACGCCCGGCGTGGTGGGCGCAACGGTCGTCTCGCCCACCTACTTCGGCGCGGTGGCGGACGTGGCCGCCCTGGTCGAGGTGGCCCATACCCACGGGGTGCCGCTGGTGGTGGACGAGTCCTGGGGCGCGCATCTGGCCTTCCACCCCGACCTGCCCGCGCACGCGCTGTCGCTGGGGGCCGACCTCGTGGTGTCGAGCACGCACAAGATCGTGGGCAGCCTCACGCAGTCGGCGATGGTGCACCTGGGCCACGACGCGCACGAGCGGATCGACGAGCACGTGGTCGACCGCTGCGTGACCCTCGTGGAGTCCACCAGCCCCAACGCGCTGCTGGCCGGGTCCCTCGATGCCGCCCGCCGGCTTGCCGCCACGCGGGGTCGGGAGCTGCTGGACGAGACGCTCGGGGCACTCGCGGCTATCCGCGAGGCGATCCGGGGCATCGGGGGCCTGGACGTGCTCGACGAGGGCCTCGCGGGGGCTCCCGGAGTGCACGCTTACGACCCGCTGCGCCTGGCCATCGACGTCCGGGGCACCGGCGCGGACGGCTACGAATTGGCCGCTCTCCTGCGCGACCGCTCCGACATCGGGCTGGAGCTGGCGGGAGAGAATGTGATCGTGGGGGTCTTCGGAATGGCTGAGCCCGCCGCCGAGCAGGGTCGGCGGCTGGTTGCCGCGCTACGCGAGGCAATCGACTCCCTGGGCGACCGCGGCGACCGCATGCGCGAGGAGTTCGCACCGCCACCACCGTGGGGCGAGCTGGTGATGTCGCCCCGCGAGGCCTTCCTCGGCCGCCAGGAGGTGGTTGGCGCGGACGAGGCAGTGGGCCGGATTGCGGCCGAGTCGCTGGCCGCGTACCCGCCGGGCATCCCCAACGTCCTCCCCGGCGAGCGCCTCAGCGCCGAGACGCTGGACTACGTGCGCGCCGCCCTCGACCACGGCGGCAGCCTGCGAGGCGCCAGCGACCGCCTGCTGCGCACCGTGCGGGTGGTGGTGGAGGGCTGATGGCAGAGTGGGGGATAGAGGACGAGACTTCGCCGCTGCAGGACGTGCTGCTCGGCCCGCCCGACCGATTCGAGTGGCTGCCCACGAGCGCGATCTCCAGGGCAGCCCTGGCCAGCGGCCGCGAGCTGCGCCGCGAGGACGTGCTCGCCGCCCACGGTGAGATGGCCTCCGCATACGAGGCCGCCGGCGTGCGGGTGCACCGCTTGCAGCCCGACCCCGAGCTGAAGTACCAGGTGTTCTCGCGTGACTCGAGCGTCTGGGGCTCCACCGGCCCGATCGTCACCCAGATGAACCAGTGGTGGCGCCGCGGCGAGTACGCGCCGGTCATCCGCTTCTACGAGAGCGAGGAGATCCCGATCGCCCACATGGTCACCGCGGGCTCCTTCGAGGGCGGCGACCTCGTGCTGCCAGAGGCGCGTTGCGCGTTGATCGGCCACTGTGAGGAGCGCACCCAGGAGGTCGCCGCCCGTCAGGTTGCCGGCTGGCTGGAGGGGATGGGATGGGAGGTGCGCCTGCAGCCCTTCGACCCCCACTTCGTGCACATCGACGTGCTGGTGTGCATGGTGGCCCCCGGCCTCGCCACCCTGTGCGAGGAGGCGGCGCCGCCCGGCCTGGCGCTCTGGCTGCGATCGAAGGGCATCGAGCTGCTCGACGTGACCTACCGCGAGTGCATGCAGCTCGGCGCCAACGTGATGGCGCTGGGCAACGACCGCGTGATCTCCACCGCCGAGGCGGCTGGCCTGAACGAGCGTCTGCGCGCACACGGGCTCGAGGTGTACGACCCTGACCTGTGGCCGTTCACCATGGGCGGTGGCGGACCGCACTGCCTGGCTCAGCCGCTGCGCCGCGCGGGCTGACGTGAATCCCGCTCGCGCGATCGCCGACCTGCGCGAGCTGGCGGCGCGGACCGGCGGGCCCAACGGCGCGCGACGGGTGTGCTGGACGTCGGAGTGGGAGGCCGCGCGGGAATTCCTGCGCGAGCGGCTGGCCTCACTCGGTGGATCAGTCGAGGTGTCTGTGGATCCGGCCGGGAACCTGTGGGCGGTGCTACCGGGACGGTCGCCGGAGACGGTGGTGCTGGGCTCGCACGTGGACTCGGTCCCGGCAGGCGGCTGGCTCGACGGCGCGCTCGGAGTGATGGGCGCGCTGGAGGTGCTGCGCGGCCTGGCAGGCGCCTCCTCCCCTGCGGAGCGGACGGTGGCGCTGGTGGACTGGGCGGACGAGGAGGGCGCGCGCTTCGGGCGCAGCCTGCTCGGCAGCTCGGCGTTCGCCGGTTCGCTCGACATCGAGGCGGTGCGCGAGTTGCGTGACGCGGAGGGCGTGGCGCTTCCCGACGCCCTGGGCGCGCACGGGGTGGCTGTGGACGAGATGCCCACCGCCGGTGAGGGACGGCTCGACTCGTTGTGCGCCTACCTGGAGCTGCACATCGAGCAGGGCCCGGTCCTGGAGGCGGAGGGGCAGCCGTGCGCAGCGGTGGTCGGGTGCGTGGGCGTGGAGCGCCATCGCCTGGTCTTCAGCGGCGCGGCCGCCCACGCGGGGACGACGCCGATGGACCGCCGCGCCGACGCCGGCGTGGCTGCGGCGCGGGTGATCGCCGGCCTGCCGGACATCGCCTCGCGCCACGGCGGGGTTTGCACCGCGGGGCAGTTGGGTCTCGAGCCGGGGATCGCGACGGCGGTGGCCGGGCGGGCGGAGCTGGCGGTGGACCAGCGGCATCTGGACGCGGGCGCGTTGGCGGCGATGCTCGCTGACGCTGTCGCTCTCTGGGAGTCGGCGGCTGCTTCGGAAAGCTGCTCCGTGAAGGCAGAGCGAATCTGGTCGATCGAGCCGGTGCCGTTTCATCCGGGGTTGGTTCGCGCCGCTCGCGAGGCGTGCGTGGATGCGGGGGGCCGGGACGAGCCCCTGCCAAGCGGCGCGCTGCACGACGCGGCGGAGCTCGCGCGCGTGGTGCCGGCGGCGATGGTGTTCAGCTCCTCGGTGGGGGGCGTGAGCCACTCGCCGGCGGAGGACACGACGGAGGCGGACCTCGAGCGCGCGCTGGAGGCCTACGGAGCGCTGGCCACGCGCGTGATCGCGGAAGGGGTGCCATCGTGAAGCGGGCGCATGTGGTCGTTCACGGCGAGGTCCAGGGCGTGTTCTTCCGCGACACGGTGCGGAGCGCGGCCGGCGAGCATGGCGTGTCCGGCTGGGTGCGCAACAACTCCGACGGCAGCGTGGAGGCCGTGTTCGAGGGTTCAGAGGATGCCGTGGACGCGGTGGTGGCGGTGTGCCGCGAGGGCCCGCGCGCCGCGTCGGTCGGCGAGGTCGAGGTCTCGAGCGAGGAGCCCGAGGGCGTGGAGGGTTTCGAAGTGCGCTGATGGTGCCCGCCAGATCGGTGAGCACCGAGTGTGGGCTACGAAACCCTCGGATACCGAAACGAAAGTAGCCCACACTCGCGGGCGCGGCCCTCGAGCCGTGACGACCTTCCACCGCTGAATTGGACGAGGCCGTCGACGTAGACGAGCGCGTTCGCGTCAGGACGAGGAGCAGCTCACTCGGGCCCTGAGCCGACGGGACGTATGAGCCGGCCCCCGGCGGTCCAGAAGCTGTCGGGTAGGCGTCGCCGGGGACCGAGTGGGCCACAGAAGTTGCCACGGCCCGCCCTCTGTGACGGGTTCGTCACACGGCTGTCGCCGGATTGGCGCTCTCGTCGCCCACGTTTGGGTCGCGCCGACTTAGCGTCGGCCGGGTGCCCGAGGAGCGGTCGAAGTGGCAGATGGTCGCCTGGGCGGCCGCGGCCGCACTGCTCGTGGTGGCGGGCGTGCGGATGATCGCGCCGTCGCTGCGAGGGGGCGCCGAGGTGCCGCCGCCGGTGACCATCGCCGGCGAGCGGGCCGGCGGCGCCCGAAGCGACGGTGCTCGGGGAGCCGCGGGCACTGACGCGGGGCTCTACGTCCACGTGGCCGGCGCGGTCCGGCGGCCCGGGCTGTACCGCGTGCCCGAGGACTCCCGCGTGGCGGTGGCGCTTGCCAGGGCAGGCGGTCCCCTGCGTCGCGCGGAGATGACAGCGGTGAACCTCGCGCAACCGCTCGAGGACGGTCAGCAGGTGATCGTGCCCGCGGCGGTAGGCGCCACCGTCCCGGGAGGCGCTCCCGTGGCCGGTGGGACCGCCGAGCCCGGCGCGCCGGGTTCGGTCCCGATCAGTCTGGCCACGGCTACGCCCGAGCAGCTCGACGAGTTGGACGGCATCGGGCCCACCCTGGCCGAGCGCATCATCGAGTTCCGTGACGAGAACGGCGGGTTCAGGTCGGTGGCCCAGTTGCAGGAGGTCGAGGGCATCGGCGAGAAGCGCTTCGCGGCGCTGAAGGAGGCGGTGCGCCCATGATGGGCGTCGCAGCAGCAGGATCTCTACGCGACCGCGCGCTCGGGTTGGCCCGCGAGCGTCCAAGGCACCTCTCCCTCACTGCCTTCGCCGTTGGAGTGGCGCTCGCTGAAATCCCACTCGAGGCGACACTGGTTACGGCCGCAATAGCGGCGATCGCCCTCAACCTCGCGCGAGCTCCGCGCACCGCCCTTGCGGCGGGAGCGGCCGTGCTGCTCGGCGCCACGGCGGGCCACGCCCGGCTCGCCGCCATCGACGCCGCGGGCCACCGCCTGGAGCCCGGAGACCGGATCGAGGGCCGCGCCCACATGCTCGGCCCGCCGCGGCCTGGTCCGTTCGGATCGAGTGCCGAGGTCCGGATGGTGTCCGGCCGTGCCGTCCGCGCGAAGTTCCTCGCCCGGCTGCCGCCCAGGGCGAGGCTGCCACCCGACGCGGGCGCCGGCACGGAGCTGCGCATATCCGGCTCGCTGCGTCAGCCCGAGCCGCCCGAGGCGGACGGCTTCGACCTGGGCGCCAATCTGCGCCGGAGGGGCGTGGCCGGCGAGCTGCAGGCCGATACCGCGGTGGCCACCGGCGGGCGGCGCGGTGGCGCCGCCGGGCTCCTGGATTCCGCACGGAGGCGAGGCGAGCGATCACTGGCGGCGGGCTTGGAGAGCGGTCCGGGTGCGCTCGCGCGCGGGATGGTGCTCGGCCAGGACGAGCTGGTCGATCCCACGACCAAGGACGACTTTCGCGCGTCGGGCCTCGCGCATCTGCTCGCCGTGAGCGGGCAGAACGTGATGCTGCTCGCCGCGCTTGCCCTTCCGCTCTTGGCGGCGGCCGGGATGGCGCCCGCCGGGCGGGTGGCGGTAACGGTGGCGCTGATCGCCCTGTACGTGCCGCTCGCGGGTGCCGGGCCGTCGCTGCAACGCGCGGGGGTGATGGGAGCGGCGTCGCTGGTGGCGCTGGCGGCGGCGCGGCCCGCGTCGCGCTGGTACGCGCTGCTGCTGGCCGCCTGCACCACGCTGGCGGTCAACCCGCGAGCGATCGCCGACCCCGGCTGGCAGCTTTCGTTCGCGGCCGTAGCCGGAATCCTCCTGCTTGCACCGCCCGTGCGGGACGCTCTCGGTGGCCTGCCCCGCCCCCTTGCCGAGGGCGTGGCGATCACGGCGGCGGCCACCGTGGCCACCGCTCCGCTACTGGCGCACCATTTCGGAACGCTTTCGCTCGCCGGGCTCCCCGCCAACGTGCTTGCGCTCCCCCTCGTCGCGCCGATCATGTGGCTCGGGCTGCTCCGGGTGGCGCTCGGCCAGGTCGCCGGCCTGGAGGCAGTCAACCATCTGCTCGGCCTCCTGCTGGAGCCGCTGCTGCGCATCCTGGGGGTGCTGGCAACCGCCTTCGCCCAGATGCCCGGTGCGGAGGCCACCGTGCCGCTCAACTCGCGGGCGGCCGTCCCCGTGGCCTATGCGGCGATCGCCGGACTGGCCATGCTCGCGCATAGGACATTCGCCCTGAGCGACACGCGGCGAGAGAGCCTCGCGGGCGCGTGGCGGCGCCTGAGCGTGCGCCGCCGCGCCGCGACCGTGACGACCGCGGCGGCACTCGTGGCGCTCGCGCTCACCCGGCTCACGGCTGCGCCGGCCGCGCCGGGCCAGCTCACGGTCACATTCCTCGACGTCGGCCAGGGCGACGCCACGCTGGTGCAGCACCCCGACGGCACCGCGGTGCTGTTCGACGGCGGCCCACCCGAGGGCCGCGTGGCGCGCCTACTACGGCAAGCCGGCGTGCGAAAGCTGTCGGCGGTGGTGATGACCCACGCCTCGCGCGACCACCACGGCGGCCTGCCCGAGGTGGTGCAGCGGTTCCCGATGGACATGCTGCTCTACAACGCCGACGGGTCGGCCGACCGCGACTTCCGGGCGGTCGTGAACGCCGCCAGGCGACAGCGGGCGCGCCTCGTGAAGGCGATCGCCCCGATGGAGATGCGGGCGGGCGGGCTCACCATCCGGGTGCTCTCGCCGCCGCCGCGCCCCTCCGGACCGCCGCCGGAGGACCCCAACCCGCGCGCGGTGGTGGCCGTCGTGAGCGCGGGGGAGTTCGATCTGCTGCTGTCGGCGGACGCCGAGAGCGAGGCGCTCGCGCCGCTCACGCTGCCCGACGTGGATGCGATGAAGGTGCCCCACCACGGCAGCGGAGATCCCGGCCTGCCGGCCGTGCTGGAGCGCCTTCGCCCCGAGCTGGCCGCGATCGAGGTGGGAGAGGACAACACCTACGGCCATCCCCATCCCGCCACGCTGAACTCGCTGCGCGCGGCGCGAGTGACCACCTACCGCACCGATCGCAACGGCAGCGTGAAGGTCACCGTGGCCGGAGGTGAGATGCGCGTGCGGCCCGAGCGGCGCTAGCCCGCTACCGGCACCGCCTCCACCTCGCCGCTCTGGGCGGCCTTCGCCTGCTCACGGCTGTCGCGCGAGGAGATCAGCGTGGCCGCCAGGATCGCTCCGAGCAGCGCGATTCCAGAGCACGCGAGGAAGGCGTCCTGGAAGCCCTCGGTGAGCGCCACGATCCGGTTGCGCTCACCGTCCTCGAAGGCGCCGGCCGTCACCGAGTTGGCGATCGTTGCCGTGATGGCCAGGCCGAGGGCGCCTCCCACCTGCTGGTTGGTGTTGATCAGCCCCGAGGCCAGGCCGGCCTGATCGGGCCGGACGCCGGTGACGGCCGCGATCGTGACCGACACGAAGGAGAAGCCCAGACCGACCGCAACCAGCAGCGATGGGAACAGCACGTCGCCGACGTAGGTGCCGCCAGGCGACACGAATGAGAACCACAGCAGGCCGGTCGCCGTGAACAGCATTCCGGCCACCAGCGTGGGCTTGAATCCCACGCGTGTGACCAGCTGTGAGGCCAGGCCGGCGCTGGTGATGATGGCCGCCGACAGCGGCAGGTAGGACAGCCCCGCCTTGAGCGGCTCGTAGCCCAGCACCTGCTGCAGGTAGAGCGATATGAAGAAGAACATCGAGAACAGCGACATGCCCACCAGCAGCCCCACGATGTTCGCCCCCCGCAGCGTGCGCAGGCGGAAGATCGAGAACGGCATCAGCGGGCTGCGGACGCGCGACTCGATGAATATGAAGACGGCCAGCAGCACGAGCGCCAGCGGCAGCAGCACGAGCGTCTGGGTGGATCCCCAGCCCGCCTGCTCGCCGTCCACGAGTGCGTAGACGAGGATCGCCAATCCGGCGGTCACCGACACGGCGCCCGGGATGTCGAAGGAGGTGGCGCGCTCATCGCCGCTCTCGTCGAGCAGGCGCGGCGCCAGCAGAGCTGCCGCCAGTGCGATCTGCACGTTCACGAACAGCGCCCACTCCCACCCCAGGGTGTCGGTGAGCACGCCGCCCGCCAGCACGCCCACGGCGCCACCCGAGCCCGCCACCGCGCCCCAGACTCCGAGCGCCTTGTTGC
>Ga0136631_10000660_pt1 | contig 10768 bp, 8 predicted proteins | sample AntDrymUQ6012206_2_FD_104655 | JGI IMG/M metagenome (GOLD analysis project Ga0136631, IMG submission 104655) | Polar desert sand microbial communities from Dry Valleys, Antarctica - metaG UQ601 (22.06) | ecosystem: Environmental > Terrestrial > Soil > Desert | place: Antarctica: Dry Valley... | reverse complement strand
TCGAGTCCAGCGTCGAGGGCGACGAGGGGCGGGTCGTGTTCTTCCTCGACGCCGTGCCGGGCGTGCCGACGCGCGTGACGAAGCTCCTGGGCTACCACCACACCGAGAGCGCGCCGGCCGGCGACCTCGTCCGCCGCGTGCACCGCACGCTCGACCGTGCCGCCGGCGACGGCTTCGAGCGCATCGCCGAGGTCCAGCGCGAGCGCCTGGACTTCTTCTGGGAGCACAGCGACATCACGATCGACGGACCGGGCGACATCCAGCAGGCGGTGCGCTTCAACCTCTGGCAGATCCGGCAGGCGTCCGCGCGCGTCGAGGGGCACGGGATCGGCGCCAAGGGCCTGACCGGCCGCGGGTACGAGGGCCAGTACTTCTGGGACACCGAGGTCTACGTCCTGCCATGCCTGACGTACACGCAGCCGCACGTCGCGCGCCGGCTGCTGCACTTCCGCTACGAGATGCTGGGCGCCGCCCGCCGCCGGGCGCAGCAGCTCGGCCACGTCGGAGCGCTCTTTCCGTGGCGGACGATCAGCGGCGAGGAGGCCTCGGCCTACTACGCGGCCGGCACCGCCCAATACCACATCAACGCCGCGATCTCCTACGCCGTGCGCCAGTTCGTGCGCATCACCGGCGACGAGGAGTTCCTCGGCCGCGAGGGCGTCGAGATCCTCGTCGAGACAGCGCGCTTCTGGGCCGATCTCGGCTTCTTCTCGGTGCGCCGCGACGGCCAGTTCTGCATCCAGGGCGTGACCGGCCCCGACGAGTACTCGGCGGTCGTCGACAACAACGCCTACACGAACCTCATGGCCCGCGAGAACCTGTCGGCCGCCGCCGAGGGCCTGGAGCTCCTGCATCGGACCGATCCGGACAGCTATGACAGGCTCGTCACGCGCCTGCACATCGAGCCCGACGAGCCGGCGGAGTGGTGCCGCGCGGCCGAGCGCATGTTCGTGCCCTACGACGAGCGCTCCGGCGTGCTGCTCCAGGACGAGCACTTCCTCAACCGCAAGCCGTGGGACTTCCAGCACACGCCCGTGGACAACTATCCGCTGCTGCTGCACTACCACCCGCTGAACATCTACCGCCACCAGGTCATCAAGCAGACCGACGTGGTGCTGGCCACGTTCCTCGCCGGAGACCGGTTCACGCTCGACGAGAAACGCCGGGTGTTCGAGTACTACGACCCGCTGACGACGGGCGACTCGTCGCTGTCGTCGTGCGTGCAGAGCGTCATGGCCGCCGAGGTCGGCGACCTGCAGGCGGCCTACGACTACTTCCTGCTCAGCGCCGCCGTCGACCTCGCGAACCTCGCCGGCAACGTCAGCGACGGTATCCACGTCGCCTCCTGCGGCGGGGTCTGGATGGCGCTCGTCAACGGCTTCGCCGGGCTGCGCGACAGCGACGGCGGCGATCTGCGCTTCAGCCCTCGCCTGCCCGCCGACTGGGAGGGCATGCGCTTCCGGCTCATCTGCCGGGGTAGCCGCATGGAGGTCGAGATGCGCCCCGACGCGACGACCTTCCGGCTGCTCGACGGCGCCCCCCTGTCGATCGTCAGCGACGGGCAGCGCTTCACGATCTCCCAGGATGAGCCGGTGACCGCGCCGGTGCCGGCCGGCGCGGACGGCCTGCCCGCCGCCGCGGCGACCGGGTAGCGAGCCTCCTCAGCCGACGAGGCCCTCCGGCGCCGGCGCGTCGGCGACCTCGAGCGCCGGCAGCCGCAGCGTGAAGCGGGAGCCGCCGCCGGGTGCCTCGTCGACGGCGATCGTGCCGCCGTGCGTCTCGGCGACCTGGCGCACGATCGCGAGACCCAGGCCGGAGCCGGGACGGCCGCGGGCGCCGCTGCCGCGGTAGAAGCGGTCGAAGACGTGCGGGCGGTCGGCGGCGGGGATCCCGGGTCCGTGGTCGCGCACCGTCAGCGCGCCGGCATGCAGGCCGACCTCGACCACGGTCCCGTCGGGGCTGTACTTCGCCGCGTTGTCGAGCAGGTTGTCGACCGCCCGGCCGAGGCGGTCGGGCGCACCCTCGACGACCGTCGGCTCCAGCTCGGCGGTGAACGTCGCGGCCGGACGGCGCCGGCTCGCGCGCCGGAGGGCCTCGGTGACGAGCACGTCGAGCTGCACCTCCTCGATGCCCGACGGCGGCTCGTCGCCGCGGGCGAGCTCGATGACGTCGGTGATGAGCGCGCCGAGCTCCTCGGTCTCGGCGCGGACGTCCTCGAGCAGGCGGCGGCGGTCGTCCTCGGGCAGCTCCCCCTCCGCGAGCAGGACCTCGATGTTCGTGCGCAGCGCCGTCACCGGTGTGCGCAGCTCGTGTGAGGCGTCGGCGACGAGCTGGCGCTGGGCGTGGACGGAGTCGTCGAGCGCTCGGCGCGAGCCCTCGAGCGTGTCGAGCATCGTGTTGAAGCGCTGCGCCATCCGCCCCACCTCGTCGTCGCCGGGTACGTCGATGCGCCGTCCGAGGTCCTCTGTCTGCGTGATGTGCTCGGCGGCCGCCGTGAGGTCGCTCACCGGCTGGATGACCTGGCGGCCGAAGATCCGCCCGAGCGCGGCGGCCAGCAGCGTCCCTGCGGCGCACAGCAGGGCGAGCACGATCCGCAGCCGGCCGAGCGTCGTGTCGACGGCGCGCAGGCTGCGGGCGAGCTGGATCGCGCCGACGCCGGGCAACGGGACCGTCAGCACGCGCAGATGCACGCCGTCGGCGTGGGTGTCGCGCAGCAGGGCGTCGCGCCTGCCTGCGGCAACCGCGCGGTCGTCGTCGTCGACCGGGACGGGCAGGTCGCTGCGGGCGGCGCGCAGGATGTCGCCGTCGGAGGTCAGCAGCTGGACCGGGCCGCTCGGTGCCCCGCCGCGCGCGGGTGGCGCGGGGAACGTCAGCTCCGGGCCGAAGTGCGAGCGGTCGGCGAGGCCGGCGACCTGCGCGTACTGGGCCGTCAGCGCATCGTCGACCTGATCGCGCAGCTCTTGGCGCAGGACGAAGAAGGCGACGACCGACACGAGCACGACCGTGACGCCGACGGTGCCGGCGGCCAGGAGCGTCAGGCGGTGGCGCAGCGCCATCATCGCGAGGGCGTGCCTTTCGGCTCGACGTATGCGATGGTCGAGCAATGGCGCGCAGTCATCGCGAGGGCGTGCCTTTCGGCTCGACGTATGCGATGGTCGAGCAATGGCGCGCAGTCATGGCTCGCGCAGGACGTAGCCGACGCCGCGCACGGTCTGCACGAGGCGCCGCTCGCCGCCGGCCTCGGTCTTGCGGCGCAGGTAGCCGATGTAGACGCCCAGCGCGTTGGACGTCGCGCCGAAGTCATAGCCCCAGACGCGCTCGAAGAGCGTCGAGCGCGTCAGCACCTGGCGTGGGTGCTCGAGGAAGAGCTCCAGCAGCGAGAACTCCGTCTTGGAGAGCTCGATGCGCCGCGCTCCGCGGTGCACCTCGTGCGCCGAGCGGTCGAGCACGAGGTCGCCGAAGGCAAGCGTCGGGCCGCCGGGGTCGACGCGGCGCAGCAACGCGCGCAGGCGAGCGTTGAGCTCGCGCAGGGCGAACGGCTTGACGAGGTAGTCGTCGGCCCCGGCGTCGAGGCCGTCGACGCGGTCGTCGATCGCGTCGCGCGCGGTGAGCATGAGCACCGGTGTGCGGTCGCCGGCCGCGCGCAGGCGCCGGCAGACCTCCAGGCCGTCGACGCGCGGCATCATGACGTCGAGCACGATGGCGTCGACGGTGCTCTCGGCGAGCGTGTCGAGCGCCTGCTGCCCGTCCACGGCGAGCTGCACGTCGTGGCGCTCGAGCGCGAGCGCGCGCTGCAGCGCGGCACGCACGCCGGGCTCGTCGTCGACCACTAAGACCTTCACGCTGGAAATCTCCTGCTCGTCAGCACATCACGGCTCCGTAAGAGCCTACGAAGTGCTTGGCCTGGATCCACCGAATCTCGCGGCGTCTCGCCGCCGGGAGCCTTCGCCAACGCGGATCGGCCTCACTCCGAGGGGTCACCCTGCGGATGCTCGGCCGATCCACGCTGGCTCGACTCCCGGCGCCGAGCCATCCACGATCTTCGGTGGATCCAGTCCTATTCGACGTTGGTGCCGCCGGCGTAGAGCTTCTTCACCGTCAGCACCATCTTGCGCGAGCAGCGGTCGCCGCCGGGCCTGCCCGGCCGCAGCCGGAAGAGCTGGTAGCGGTCGAGCGTCATGACCGGCGCGCCGACGGCATCGAACGGCTTGAGCCAGTCGTCGTCGACGAGCACGTAGTCGGCGGCACGCGACACAGGCACGTGGGGGTAGCTCGTCTCGAGCACCGGGCGCTGCGAGCACAGCGGTTGTCCGGACAGGATGATCCCCGCCCACAGCATGCGCCCGTCCGCCGGGATGTCGAGCCGCACGGAGGCATCCGGCGCCAGGCGCGCGTCGACCTGCTTGAGCTCCAGCATGCTCTTGGGGAGCTGATCGAACGTCCCGCCGATCTCCTGCGCCGCGCCGTTGCGGGTCGCGCCGATGAGGAAGACGAACGCCAGGACGCTGATCGCAGCCCACCTCAGCCGTGCCAACCCGACCGCCGCGACCGTGAGCGCCAGCGGGGCGACGAACGCGAGCGCCTTGAAGTGGAAGTACCAGCCGTACTCGCGCGGGCGAAAGTACAGCGCCGCGACGAGGCCGAAGGCGACGACCGCCCCGAGCCCCCAGCGGATGTCGCGCGGCGCGGCGCGCAGGGCCAGCAGCAGGCCCACGGCGAGCAGCAGCACGCCGGCGCCGGCCATGCCCGCGTCGGCGAAGCCCAGGAAGTAGCGCTCGGGGAAGAAGCCGGTGAGGTCGCCGCCCCAGTTCACGAGCGAGTAGCCCGGCGCGAGGACGCGCGTCGAGGAGGCGGTCTTCTCCAGCACGCCCTGCAGCGGCAGGAGCAGCAGGAGGAACAGCGGCACGATCCACAGCAGCTGACGCTTGCTGTGCAGCCGCGGGAGGCGCAGCAGCGAGCGCCCCTGCCGTCGACGTTCGAGCGCCCAGAAGACGAACGTCGCGATGAGCGGGATCGGTAGCGCGAGCGGGTAGGCGAACGCGAGCGTCCCGATGAAGCCGGCGAACAGCAGCAGGCCACCGCGGCTGCGCCGTCGCACGACGTGCCACGCAAGCACGATCGCGAACGGCATCGCCATGTAGCCCCACGTCTGGTTGAAGTACGGGTGCATGCCCGTGAACAGCTCGATCCGGTTGAGCCCGACGAGCCCCATCGCGCCGGCCGCCGTCCACGGCCCCGCGCCCAGTAGCTCGCGGGCGATCAGCCAGAAACCGAGTGCGGCGAAGGCCAGAAGGGCGGCCGACAGCGTCGCGATGACGGCATAGGGCTCCATCCCCGCAACCCGCGCGACGGCGCCGAAGGCGAGGTAGATCGGCGGCTTGGAGCGCCATACGAGCGGCACGCGGTCGACGGGCTCCTCCGGCGCGACCGCGGTCGGGTGATGGCTCTGCAGGAACTTCGCGGTGCCGACGGCCAGGTGCGCATCCGAGCCGTTGCCGATGACGGTCACGAAGCCGCCGCGGAACATCGGCAGCAGCGCGATCGCCCCGATGAGCAGCGCGAGGTACAGCGGCACGAGCAGCGTGCGCCACGAGGCCGGCCGCAGAGGCGCCGAGGGCCCTCCGGGCATCCCCGGCGCCGCATGTTCGGCTCGCTCTGTGGGCAGGCCCGGCGCGCGGCCCGGCGCCGCACATGCCGCGCGACCGGCAGGCAGGCCCGGCGCGCGGCGCCAGGCGTGGACGCCCAGCGCGACGCCGCCGAGCAGCACGATCGCCAGCGCGACGTCGAACGGGACGAGCGCGTAGGACAGCAGCGCTAGCTCGAGCGCCGTCGCGATCGCGCCGACCGGCAGGACCCACAGCAACTCGTGCCTGCGCAGTCCTGCGGGCAGCAGCAGGCGGGTGGGGCCGAAGCCGGCGATCCCGAAGAGCACGACGCACGCCGCGGCGGCGTGCACCGCGTCGGCGACGCCGCCGCGGCCCTGCACACCCGCGTACGTCGCCAGGCCGAGCGCGATCGCGGCCGCGCCGACGACGCCGAGCCAGGCGAGCGCACGATCGGCGCGCAGGCTCAGCGGCGGGCGTGGCGCTGGCGGGCCTGTGCGAGGACGCGGCTCAGGAACACCGGGTTGCCCACCAGGTAGCGCCTCCACATCCGCTGGGGCTCGATCGCCAGTCTGAAGATCCATTCCAGTCCATTGTCGGACAACGAGGCCGGAGCACGCGGCACGCGCCCGGAGACGAAATCGAAGAGCGCGCCGACGCCCCAGAGCACCCTGCAGTCCAGGCGGTCGACGGTGCGCTGGGCCCAGATCTCCTGCTTGGGCGTGCCCATGCCCACGAGCAGGATGTCAGGCTTGCACGCGTTGATGTCCTCGATGACGCGCTCGTCATGACCCGAGCCGACCTGGAAGTAGCCGTGATGGGTGCCGACGACGCGCAGCCCGGGGTATGAGCGGCGCAGGCGCTGCCCGGCCTGCGCGGCGACGCCGGGATCGCTGCCCAGGAGGTAGACGGATGTGTCCTGCGCCTCGCAGAGCGCGGCGAGGTCCCAGATCCAGTCGGCTCCTGTCATGCGGTGCGGGATCTCGGTGCTCAGCGCCTTCGCGGCGAGCCGGACGCCGTAGCCGTCGCAGTAGACGAGGTCGGCCTCCTCCAGCGCCCCGCGCAGCCCGGGGTCCTCGCGCGACTGGTTGAGCACGTGCGCGTTGACGTACAAGACGCGCTTCGTCGGGCCGCTCTCGCCGACCCAGCCGATGATCCGGGCGAGCAGCTCGTCGGGGTGCCCAAGCTCGATCGGGAGCTCGAAGATCCTCGACTGGCGCGGCGCAGTCGGCGTGATGGTGGCTTCCCTGATCTCGGGCACGACCGCGGATCGTACCCGGGCGCGCGCCGGGCGGTAGTGCCGCCGTGCTCAGGACCCCCGCTGACCGGCGGGCTTGCGCCAGACGAACAGATGTCCACGGGCCTCGCCCTGCAGCCTGAGCGCCCGGACCGCGTCGGTCACGCCCGGGTAGGCCTCGTCGTCGTAATCGTGGAAGGCGACGACGCCGCCGGGCGACAGCGCCGCCTCCCAGGTTCGGAACGTCGCGATCGTCTCGTCGCGCTCGTGCGAGGAGTCGATGAAGACGGCGTCGACGGGCGGCGGGTCGTCGGGGCCCAGGCCGCCGGGGCGAGCGTGGAGGTGGACCCGGGCGCGCTCCGCGGGGGCGAGCAGCGCGAGGTAGCGGTCGCGCTCGGGGTGGGCCTCGACGTCCCAGCTGTGGACCTCTCGGCCGGGCTGGGCGAGCGCGATGCACGCGGTCGTCCAGGCGGCAGCGGTCCCGACCTCCGCCACCCGCGGCGCGCCGTCGAGCGCGTCGAGCAGGACGCGCAGCTCGGCCGGCCGGCAGGCGACATCGATGCTCCACGTGTCGTGGTCGGCCTGCGCGCGGCGCAGTGCCCGACACCAGAACAGCGCCACCGGGCGCGGCAGCCGGGCGAGGCTCGCGGCCTGCAGCGCCAGGCGCCGGCCCCGCTCCAGGGGGGACCGGCGGTCGTCGGAACGGAAGAGGTCGAGACGGCCGCGGCCCATGCGGCGAGAACCTAGTGGTTCGTCCTGCAAATCCGCGCACCGTTGGGCGGCCGCTGATCACCGCCTGGCGGCGTCCTCGGTCGTCGATGTGCCAGAGGCACACCTTCCTCCCTGCGTCCTTGCCAGACGGCGCCAGCAACCGCCCAACGGCACACGGACTCACAGGACGAACCACTAGTGGACGCGCTCCGCGCGCGGTCACGTCCACGAGCGCCCGGCTCGTGAGAAGGTTCCCCCGTGCCGATCGTCGCCATCGACGCGCGCGACGCGTTCGCGCCCGAGCTGCGCGGCTGGGGACGCTACGCGCGCGAGCTCATCGACGCACTGCCCGAACGCCCCGGGCTGGAATACCGCGTCATCTCCCGGGGCGGGCCCGGCCCGGAGCTGCTCTTCGAGCAGGTCGGTCTGCCGGTGCGCCTGCGCCGCGAGCGGGCCGCCCTCGTCCACGCTCTCAACTGCTTCCTGCCGCTGGCGCGCCCGTGCATGGGCGTCGTGACGATCCACGACCTCGCCTTCGAGGTCTTCCCCGAGGACTTCTCACGGCGGACGGGCTGGAAGTACCGGACGTTCGCTCGCCGGGCGGCGCGCTCGGCGCAGCGCGTCATCTGCGTCTCCGGCTACACGGCCGCCGACGTCGTGCGGCGCTACGGGGTCGACGAGGCGCGCGTGCGGGTCATCCCCAACGCTCCCTCGCTGCCGATCGGCGACGAGCCGGTGCCCCACGACGGACCGTACCTGCTCGCCGTCGGCGACCTGCGGCCGAAGAAGAACCTCCTGCGGCTGGTGCAGGCCTTCCGCGTGCTGCGCCGCGAGGGTCTCGAGCACCGGCTCGTCCTGGCCGGCGTGGACGGAGGCGAGGGCGATCTCATCCGCGCGGCGGCGGGCGGCGAGCCCCTACGGCTGACCGGCTACCTCTCCGACGTGCGGCTCGACGCGCTCATGCGCGGCGCCGACGCGCTCGTGCACCCGTCGCTCTACGAGGGCTTCGGGCTCGTGCTCGTCGAGGCGATGGTTCGCGGCGTGCCGGTCGTCGCGGCGCGCGCGACCGCGCTGCCGGAGACCGGCGGCGACGCGGCCGAGTACTTCGATCCGCTCGACGTCGGCGACATGGCGGCCGCGATCGGACGCGTCGTCGGCGACCGCGCACGTCACGCGGAGCTTGCCCGGCGCGGGCACGCGCGGGCCGGGCGGCTGTCATGGGCCGACAGCGCCGCGCTGACGGCCGCCGTCTACGAGGAGATGCTTCGGCCGGAGGGCGCGCGGTCGTGAGCGCGCTCTCGCCCACGACGATCCTCGTGCTCAGCGTCGACGAGGCGCCGCTGCTGGCGCACTCGCTGCCGGCCGCCGTGGCCCAGCCCGGCGCCGAGGTGCTCGTCATCGACAACGCCTGCCGCGACGCGACGCGCTCGATCGCGCGGGCCAGCGGCGCGCGCGTGCTCGAGCTGGGCGAGCGCGTCCCCTACGCGGCCGCGATCAACGCGGGCATCGACGTGACCGAGGCCGACGCGCTGCTGCTCCTCAACGCCGACTGCGTCCTGGACGCCGGCTTCCTGGCTGCCGCGCGCCCGTGCCTGGCCCAGCCCGGCGTCGGCTCCGTGGCGCCGCGGCTCGTGCGCGCGACCGGGATGGAGCCCGGCGACCGCCTCGACGTGCTCGACGCCGCCGGGATGGTCGTCGACCGCCGCCGCAAGAACACGCTCGTCGGGCACAACGAGCCGGCCTCGCGCTACGCCCGGGCGGCGGAGGTCTTCGGCGGGGACGGCGCCTGCGTGCTCTACCGCCGCGAGGTCCTCGACGCCTGCGCGGTCGGCGACGAGGTGCTCGACGAGGACCTCGCGCTGTGGGCGTCCGACGTCGACCTCGCCTGGCGCGCCCGGCTGCTGGGCTGGCGCTGCATGTACGAGCCGCGCGCGGTCGCCTGGCACATGCGCTTCTACTCGCCGACGACGCGGGCCCGGCTGCCCGAGGCCCACCGGCGGCTGCAGTTTCGCAACCGGCTGCTCATGATGGCCAAGAACGACGCATGGGCCGACGTCCGCGGCGACCTGCACCGGATCGCGTTCTACGAGCTGCTCGCGCTCGGCCACATCGTGCTGCGCGAGCGCCACCTCCTGGGGGCCTACGGCGAGGCGCTGCGCGCGCTGCCGGCGGCGCTGCGCCGGCGCGCGGTCGTGCAGGCCAACCGCCGGGCCGGGGCGCGGCCGCCGTTCGGGCTGCGCGCCCCGCGCTGACCTCAGCCCTCCTGTTCGGTCGGGCGGATCAGCAGCTCGTTGATCGCGACGCGCCGCGGGCGGGTGACGATGTAGGCGATCGCGTCGGCGATGTCCCCGGACTCCATGTACTCGATGCCGGTGAGGCGGCCCATCATCTCGTCGCGGATCTCCGCGCGGATGTGGTCGGGGAGCTCCGTGTCGACCGCGCCGGGCTCGACGATCGACACGCGCACGTGGCGGCCGGTCACCTCCTGGCGCAGCGACTCGCTGAACGCGACGACGCCGTGCTTGGTGAGGTTGTAGACGCCGGAGTCCCTGCGCGCGACGCGGCCGGCCACGGAGCTGATGTTCACGAGGTCGGCGACGTGACGCGGCTCGTCCTCGGCGGCCGCGAGGAGGTGGGGCAGCGCGGCGTGGGCGACGTACAGCAGGCCCTTGAGGTTCAGGTCGATCATCCGGTCCCACTCCTCGGTGGGGGCGCCGACGATCGGCCCGAGGAGCATGACGCCCGCGTTGTTGACGACGGTGTCCAGGCGCCCGAGGCGGTCGACCGTCTCGCCGACCAGCCGCTGCACCTGCTCCCGGTCGGTGACGTCGGCCTCGATCGCCCGCGCGCTGCCGCCGGCCTGTTCGATTTCCTGCGCGAGCGCGTCGAGGCGATCCTTGCGCCGGGCCGCGATCGCGACCGCGGCCCCCCGCCGCGCAAGCTCGCGCGCAGTGGCCTCCCCGATCCCGCTGCTGGCGCCGGTCACGAGCGCCACGGTCCCATCCAGTCGTTCGGTCATCAGCGCAGGATGCCCGTTTGGTGCCGGTTGTCCACCGCGATGTGACGAGCGGAGGGGCGAATCCGGAGTCGATGTCGCCTAGGAGGCTGGTGGCGAACGGTGTCCTGTGCGGGCTTTGACGGCACGGGATCGGTGATCGAGCCGTGTGCGCGGGCCGGACGGGTTGTTCTCGCGCAGCGCAGCATGGGCTTCGGGTCC
>Ga0136631_10000659_pt1 | contig 10779 bp, 9 predicted proteins | sample AntDrymUQ6012206_2_FD_104655 | JGI IMG/M metagenome (GOLD analysis project Ga0136631, IMG submission 104655) | Polar desert sand microbial communities from Dry Valleys, Antarctica - metaG UQ601 (22.06) | ecosystem: Environmental > Terrestrial > Soil > Desert | place: Antarctica: Dry Valley... | reverse complement strand
CGCTTCGACCTCGGCGGCCATCGCTTCTTCACCAAGGTCAAGGAGGTCGACGACCTCTGGCACGAGATCATGCGCGAGGAATTCCTGCTGCGTCCCCGCATGTCGCGCATCTACTGGAACAAGAAGTTCCTCGACTACCCGCTGCGCGGGCCGGACGTGATCAAGAAGCTCGGCCCCGTCGAGCTCACCCGCGCCTTCCTCTCCTACCTGTGGGCCCAGATCAAGCCCAAGGGCCGCGAGGACACCTTCGAGCAATGGGTGTCCAACCGGTTCGGCAAGCGCCTGTTCAACCTCTTCTTCAAGTCCTACACCGAGAAGGTGTGGGGCGTGCCCACCTCTGAGATCCGCGCCGAATGGGCGGCTCAGCGCATCAAGGGCCTGTCGTTCTTCAGCGCCGCAAAGGCCGCCTTCTTCGGCAACAAGGGCGATATCAAGACGCTCATCGGCGAGTTCCACTACCCGCGCTACGGCCCGGGACAGATGTGGGAGACGATGACCGACGACATCCAGAAGCTCGGCGGGCAGATCCTCATGGAGACTCCCGTGGATAAGCTGTTGATCGAGGATGGCCGTGTGAAGGGCGTGGTGGCTCAGGGCAAGACGTATGAGTCCAACTACGTGATCTCCTCACTGCCGCTGCGCAACGTGGTGGGGATGGCCGAGCCGCATGCCAAGCCGGAGGTGGTCTCCGCCGCGAAGGGCATCCGCTATCGCGACTTCCTCACGGTCTCTCTCGTGCTCGATGGGGAGGACCTCTTCCCCGACAACTGGATCTACATCCACGAGCCCGACGTGGAGGTCGGCCGGATCCAGAACTTCCGCTCCTGGAGCCCGTGGATGGTGCCCGACCCCTCTAAGGCGTGTGTGGGCCTCGAGTACTTCTGCTTCGCCGGCGACGAGCTGTGGGAGATGGACGACGACAAGCTCGTGGAGCTCGGCATGAGGGAGCTGGAGCAGCTCGGTCTGGCCAAGCCCGACATGCTCGAGTTCGGCTTCGCCACCCGTGTGCCCAAGGCCTACCCCATGTACGACATGGACTATTCGGAGCGCATCGACGCGATCCGGGGATGGCTCGACGGCATCGAGAACCTCCAGCAGGTGGGCCGCAACGGCCTGCACCGCTACAACAACTCAGACCACTCGATGCTCACCGCCATGCGCGCGGTGGACAACCTCGTCAAGGGCACCGAGCACGACATCTGGGCTGTGAACGCCGAGTCGGTCTACCACGAGACCGAGGAGCAGGACTCACAGCAGCCCTACATCGAGGCTCCGGAAACCGAAGCACAGAAGGCCCCGCTCCACCACTGACCGCCCACGCGCACAGCTATGTGCGCACTGTCACATAGTGGCGGATGACGCGCGGGCATACCCTCTCTCAACCAATCAGGGGGGGGAGCGGTTGAGCCAGCGCACAGATCTTCCGTCGGGCCCGCGGCTTCCGGTCGCGCTGCAGGGCATGGGCTTCTGGACCCGCCCACTGGCGTTCATGGAGCGCTGCCGCGAGCAGTTCGGCAAGCGCTTCACCGTGCGGCTCCCGCTCGCGCCGCCCTTCGTATACATATCCGAGCCGGACCAGGTGAAACAGATGTTCACCGCCTCCCCGGAGGTCCTGCACCCCGGACAGGGGGCCCGGGTGCTGGAGCCGCTCGTGGGCTCGAACTCTGTGATCCTGCTCGACGAGTCCGCGCACATGGAGCAGCGCAAGCTGCGCAACACCGTCAACGGACACGTGAAGCGCTACAAGGCACGTGTTCTGGCCGGCGACCAGTACCAGCCCTAGCCCTCGATCGCCTCCCGGCCGAGGGCGAGCAGGCCGGCGGCGTCCACGGCGTGGGGCATCGGGCGAGCATAGGTGGCGCTCCGGCCTTGCCGAACGCGCCTTTTACATTCATTGACACGGATGCGGGCGCCGATATTGGCTTTCATGCGTCGCCTGCACGTCCTCCCCCTAGCCCTCGTGGTTCTCGCCCTCGCCGCGCCGGCTGCTCTCGCGTCGGGTGGCCAGGCCCCCGGCCCTGGCGACCCGAATCCACTGGTCGGCCAAGTCTGGTGGAACCAGAACACCAAGTACAACCTCACCTGGAACGCGGGCTACAGGACACTGCTGCGAAAGGGCCGGCGCGATGACGCCCGCGACGTCCACCTGCTGGCCGAGCAGCCGCAGTTTCGCTGGTGGGGCACCTACGAGGACCGGCCCGCCAAGCCCAAGCCGATCGAGGTCAACCTGCGCAACAGCTTTCAGACGATGGACGAGCAGTCACCCGGCCTCGTGCCGCTGATCGCGGCCTTCGGCCACAAGGGCGACGGCTGCAGCCCGAGCTACCTGGGGGGCGGCGCCGCCGAGGACGCCCGCTACCGCAGCTTCATCCGCCGCTTCGCCGAGGGCATCGGCGATCGCGAGGTGGTGATCGCCTTCGAGCCCGATGCGATGGGCACGGTGGAGTGCCTTGCGCGCAGCCGCCGCGACGATCGCCTGCGCGCCCTGCGCTACGGCGTGGACCAGCTGTCCAAGCTGCCCAACGCCACCGTCTACATCGACGCGGGCGCCTCCGACTGGCAGGGCGTGCCCACGACGGCGCGCAAGCTGCGTGCCGTGGGCGTGAGCAAGGTCCGCGGCTTCATGCTCAACGCCACCCACCAGGACACCACGGCGCACAACATCAGCTACGGGCTGAAGCTCTCCCGCAAGCTGGGGGGCAAGCACTTCATCGTCAACACCTCGCACAACGGCAACGGCCCGCTCTACGCCCGCACCGCGGAGGACAAGCGCGGCACGGTCTGGTGCAACCCGCCCAACGCCGCGGCCGGCGCGCGACCGACCACCGTGACGGCGCATCCTCTGGTGGACGCGTACCTCTGGGTCGAACGTCCCGGCTTCTCCAACGGCGCGTGCAACGGCGGACCGAAGCGGGTGGGCTCGTGGTGGATGACGCGCGCGCTGCAGATGGTGCGTCGAGCGAGCTGGTACCAGGCCGCCGTGCGCGGCGGCTGACGCTCGCGCAAGCCAGCCCATCCCATCCCATCCCGAGGAGGACTTGCTCACCCTTGGTAAGGTTGACTCGCGAGTCAACGAAGCTCGCGAGGCTCCCCGATGACCGCTTCGCAAACGGCCACCGAGCGCGACGCGCACCACCTCGAGCGGTCGATCGAGCTGGCCGCGTCGGCACTCGGCCACACCTCTCCCAACCCGCTCGTGGGCGCGGTGGTTGTGAAGGGGGCGCGCCGCATCGGCGAAGGCTTCCACGCCGCCGCGGGCGAACCCCACGCCGAGCGCATGGCGCTGGCCGGCTGTGAGGAGGACCCCTCCGGAGCCACCCTCTACGTGTCGCTGGAGCCGTGCGCACACCATGGCCGCACCCCGCCGTGCACCGACGCGATCCTCGAGGCGCGGATCGCGCGCGTGGTGGTGGCCTCCGACGACCCGACGCCCAAGGGGGCGGGTCGCGGGCTCGGGATCCTGCGCGACGAGGGCGTGGAGGTGGTCATCGCGGACGGCGACATCGCCGCGCGTGCACGTTTGATCAACCAGCCGTTCCGCAAGCACGCGCGCAGGGGCCGCCCGCTCGTGATCTTCAAGTCCGCGATGACACTCGACGGCAAGGTGGCCACCCGCACCGGCGATTCGCAGTGGATCTCGGGCGAGGCCAGCCGCGCACGCGCCCATCGCTGGCGTGCCCAGTGCGACGCCGTGGCCGTGGGGATCCACACCGCCCGGGCCGATGACCCCCTGCTCACCGCGCGGCTGCCAGGGGTCAGGAGCCAGCCCATCCGCGTTGTGTTCGATTCCGAGGCCAGCCTGCCCCTCACCTCCCAGCTCGTGGCCGGCGCCGAAGAGGTGCCGGTGGTGCTCGTGTGCTCGCGAGCCGCCAAGCGCACCGCGGCCGACGGCCTGCGAAACGCGGGCGTGGAGGTGATCGTGAGCACCGGGCCCAACGAGGCCGCGCGGCTGGCCGACGCTCTAGGCGAGCTCGGCTCGCGCGACGTCCAGTCGTTGCTCCTCGAGGGCGGACCGCACCTGGCGGGGAGCTTCCTCGAGGCGGGCGAGATCGACGAGGCGCGCATGTTCATCGCCCCGATCCTTGCCGGCGGCCGCGAGGCCAAGGCCGCGATCGAGGGGCAGGGGGTGGAGCTCATCTCAGACTCCCTGCGCTCGCTGCACACCGAGGTGGAGCGGATCGACGACGACGTCCTGATCACCGCGCGGCTGAGAGAGTGGTGAGCGGATGTTCACGGGCCTCGTGCAGCGCACCGGACTTGTCTCATCGCTCGCTGACGGCCGGCTGGTGGTGGACGTGCAGCCGCGGCTCGAGATCTCCCAGGGCGACTCCGTGGCGGTGAACGGCGTGTGCCTCACGGCCACCGGCGACGGATCGGCCGGCCTCGACGCCGACGTGATGGCCGAGACGCTCCGGCGCACCGCTCTAGGTCAGCTGCGCGACGGCGACCGTGTGAATCTCGAGTTGCCGCTGCGTCTCGGCGACCCGCTGGGCGGCCACATCGTGCAGGGGCATGTGGACGCCGTGGGCACGGTCGAGACGATCTCGGAGGAGGGCTTTGCCCGTGTCGTGCGGATCACCGCCGAGCCAGACCTGCTGCGCTACGTAGTCGAGAAGGGCTCGATCGCCGTAGATGGAGTGTCCCTGACCGTGGCCTCGCTCGACGCGGAGTCGTTCTCGGTCTCGCTCATTCCCGAAACGCTGGAAAACACCACCCTCGGTGCCCTGACGCCCGGGCGCGCCGTGAACCTGGAGGTAGATGTGCTCGCCAAGTACGTAGAGAAGCTGATGCCATGAGCGATGCCCCCTTCAGCACGATTGAGGAGGCCCTTGAGGATGTCCGGGCCGGCCGGATGGTCGTGGTCTGCGACGCGGAGGACCGCGAGAACGAGGGCGACCTCACCCTTGCCGCGCAGTTCGCCACGCCCGAGGCCGTGAACTTCATGGCAAAGGAGGGGCGCGGGCTCATCTGCCTCGCGCTCACCCCGGAGAAGTGCGACGAGCTCGGCCTGGACCTGATGGCGGCCAAGAACGAGTCGCCGTTCCAGACCGCGTTCACCGTCTCGATCGAGGCGCGCGAGGGGATCAGCACGGGGATCTCCGCGCACGACCGCGCCCGCACGATCCAGGTGGCGATCGACCAGCGGTCGCGCCCACAGGACCTCGTGCAGCCGGGGCACATCTTCCCGCTGAAGGCCAAGGCCGGAGGCGTGCTCGAGCGCACCGGCCAGACGGAGGCCGCGATCGATCTCGCGCGCCTCGCCGGGCTGACGCCTGCGGGCGTGATCTGCGAGGTGATGAACGACGACGGCACGATGGCCCGTGTGCCCGACCTCGAGCGCTACTGCGCGCAGCACGACCTGAAGATGATCACGGTGTCCGACCTGATCGCCTACCGCCGCCGCCACGACAAGCTGGTGGAGCGCGTGGTGGAGACGGCCCTGCCCACGGCCTTCGGGGAGTTCGACGTGGTGGGTTTTCGCACCATGGTCGACGACAAGCATCACGTGGCGATGGTCAAGGGCCACGTGGACGGCGAGGAGGACGTGCTGGTGCGCGTGCACTCGGAGTGCCTCACCGGCGACGTCTTCCACTCGCTGCGCTGCGATTGCGGGCAGCAGCTCGAGGACGCTCTGCTGCGGATCGAGGAGGAGGGGCGTGGCGTGCTTCTCTACCTCGCCCAGGAGGGCCGCGGAATAGGCCTGCTCAACAAGCTCAAGGCCTACAAGCTGCAGGAGGAGGGCCTGGACACCGTTGACGCCAACCTGCAGCTGGGGATGCCCGCCGACCTGCGCGACTATGGCATCGGCGCACAGATCCTGGTGGACCTGGGCCTGAGCTCGATCCGCCTGCTTACCAACAACCCCAAGAAGATCGTGGGCCTGGAGGGCTACGGCCTGCAGGTGACCGACCAGATTCCCATCGAGCACCCCGCCGGCGACCACAACCGCGATTACCTGCGGGCCAAGGCCCAGAAGCTCGGGCACCTGCTGCATCACCAGGGCCTGGCGCTCGACGAGGAGATGATCCAGCAGGAGCGCCGCACCGACCGCGAGCGCGAGGGCGGCGCCACCCCGGTCGAGCGCGACGAGGCCGAGTAGGTGGCTTCGGAGCCCCCGCTCTACGCGATCGCGGTGGCGCGCTTCTACGAGGAGTTGGCCGACCGGCTCGTCGAGGGGGCGGTGAAGGTGTTCGAGAACGCCGGCGCGGGAGTTGAGATCCACGCCGTGCCCGGAGCCTTCGAGTTGCCGGCAGCCGCGAAGTACTGCGCGGAGTCGGGCCGCTATTCGGGTGTGGCCTGCCTGGGAGCAGTCATCCGCGGCGAGACCGACCACTACGACTACGTGTGCTCGGAGGCCGCGAGCGGCATCGCGCGGGTCACCCTCGACACCGGCGTGCCGTGCACCTTCGGCGTGCTCACCGTGGATGACTCAGACCAAGCGCTGGCGCGCTCGGGCGGCGGGAAGCGACACTCGGGCGAGGACGCCGCCGAGGCGGTGCTCGCGCTGGCGGCGATCAGGCGAGAGCTCGGCGCGTGAGCGCTGGCGTGGTCAACCTCGTCTCGGATACCCAGACGCGGCCCACCGAGGCGATGCGCCAGGCGATGGCGTGGGCGGAGGTTGGCGACGAGCAGAAGCTCGCGGACCCCACCACCACCGCCCTGCAGGAGCGCGTGGCAGAGCTGCTGGGGCACGAGGCGGCGCTGTTCCTGCCCAGCGGCACGATGTGCAACCTGATCTCGTGCAAGCTGCACGTGGGGCCGGCGGGGGAGGAGATCATCCTCGCCGCCAACTCACACGTGGCCTCCTTCGAGGGCGGCGGCGCGGGGGCGATCTCCCACGCGATGACGCGCCAGATCGACGCCCCGACCGGCATCTACAGCGGTGCCGAGGTGGAGGCCGCGGTTCGCCCGGTGGGCGACCGCTACTCGCCTGATTCGGCGATGGTCTCCGTGGAGCAGACCACCAACATGGGCGGCGGGCGGGTGTGGCCGCTGGCGTCGGTGCGAGAGGTGCTGGAGGTGGCTCGGGCGCACGGCCTCCGGGCGCACCTGGACGGCGCCCGCCTGATGAATGCCGCGGTGGCTTCCGGAGACGACCCCGCCGCCTTCGCCGCCGGCTTCGACACCGCCTGGCTGGACTTCAGCAAGGGGCTGGGGGCGCCGGTCGGCGCGGTGCTCGCCTCATCGGCCGAGCTCATCGAGAGGGCCTGGCGGTGGAAGCAGATGTTCGGTGGGTCGATGCGGCAGTCGGGAGTGCTCGCGGCGGCCTGCCTGCACGCGCTGGATCACCACGTGGAGCGGCTGGCTGACGACCACTTCAACGCGCGCACCCTGGCCGACGGCCTCGCTGCGCTGCCCGGCGTGGACATCGACCCGTCGAGCGTCGAGACGAACATCGTGATCTTCGAGGTGCCGGACGCGGTGGCCCTGACCGCCGCGCTCGCCGAGGACGGCGTGCTGGTGGGCTCGCTGAACCCACGGCGGTTGCGCGCGGTGACCCACCTGGACGTGGATGGCGAGGGCGTCAAGCGCGCGCTGGAGGCGTTGGGCCGCGCCCTTTCGGCCTGAGAGCGCCTCAAGCACGGCGCGCCAGGGCGCCGGGGCGGCGCTATCCCGACTTTGCTTCGGTAGGCGGGGCTAAGGCAGGACAGCCCGGCGGCTCGTGAACGGCGCTCGACGCACTGCTTGCTAGCCTTGCGCGCCGTGCCAAAGGTCTGCTACTCCTGCAACAAGGGCCCCGCGTTCGGCAACAGCCGCAGCCACTCGATGGTTGCCACCCGCCGCCGCTTCAACCCGAACCTCCAGAAGGTTCGTATCGACGTTGGCGGAACGCCCACGCGCGAGTACGTCTGCACCCGCTGCCTCAAGGCCGGCAAGGTCACCAAGGCCGCCTGACGCCGTCGGCCAGCCTGCAACCTCACCGGCGTGAGGTGTACAACCCCCTGGTGCCGGACGAGAGTCTTCTTCGCTTCCGCAGGGTCGTCGCTGCCTCCCTCTCCGAGTTGGAGAGCCGGCGCGGCGAGGTCAACGACCTGAACGTGTTCCCGGTCGCCGACGGCGATACCGGGGACAACATGGCGATGACGCTGCGGGCCGTGCTCGACGAGCTAGACGGGCTGAACGGTCGCATGATCGACGAGATCGGCCGCGAGGAGCTCGTGGCCGCCGTGGCCCGGGCCGCACTGCTGGGAGCGCGCGGCAACAGCGGGGTGATCCTGTCCCAGATCGTGCGCGGGGCGGCCGAGGAGCTGGCCTCGCGCCCCGGCGAGCTGGTGGACCCCGTGCTCGTGGCCGCCGCGTTGGCGAGAGCGGCGGACGCCGCATATGACTCCGTGCGCGACCCGGCCGAGGGCACGATGCTCTCCGCGGTTCGCGCGATGGCTCACCGGGTGGCCCGGGACCTCGCCCATCTCGACACCCCCCGCTTGGGCCCGGACTCCTCGCCGGCCGAGCAGGACGAGCTGATCGCGGAGGTGCTCGAGCGCGCGCTCGACGCCGGCAACGAGGCCGTGGAGCGCGGCCCCGAGCAGCTCCCAGTGCTCAAGGAGGCCGGGGTGGTGGACGCCGGCGCCTACGGCCTGACCGTGATCGTGGCCGGCGTGGTGGCGGCCCTGCGCGGTGAGAATGGCACCGAGCTGGCCCACCGTGAGGCCCCGGCGGCGCACATCGAGAACCGGCCCGAGCACGAGTCGTCCACCTTCCGTTACTGCACCAACTTCGCGGTCACCGGTGAGGGACTCGAAGCCGGAACATTCACCCCATTGCTCGAGGCGATGGGGGACAGCGTGCTCGTGGTCGGCGACGAGCACACGCTGCGCGTGCACCTGCACACCGACGACCCCGAGGCCGCTGTGGCTTTCTTCGCGGACGCGGGCGAGGCTTCCCGGCTCGATGTGGCAGACATGCACCAACAGGTGGCCGACCGCACCGCTCGGCTGGCAAACGCCGATCCCGTCTTCTGCAGCCTGATCGCAGTGGTGAGCGGCCCGGGCATCGTCCGGCTCTACGAGGAGCTTGGAGTCTCCGTGCTGGACGGCGGGCCCACGATGAACCCGTCCACCTACGAGCTGCTGGCGGCGATCCACGCCGCCGATGGCAAGCAGGTGGTGGTGCTTCCGAACAGCCCCAACGTGCTGATGGCGGCCGAGCGCGCCGCCGAGCTGTCCGACAGGCCGGCGCACGTCGTGCCGACAATCGCCCAGCAGGAGGGTCTCGCGGCCCTGCTGGCCTTCGACCCAACGGCCACGGCCGAGCACAACGCCGCAGCCGTGCAAGAAGCGGCTGCCGGCCTGCGCCTGGGCGGCGTGGCGCCGTCGGCCCGCGCCGACCCCCAGGGGCGTTTCGAGGTCGGCGACGCCCTCGGCTATCGCGCCGACGAGCTCGTCGCCTGGGGCGATCCGGCCGCCACCCTGCGGGCGACGCTCGCGGAGGTGGCCTCCGGGGCCGAGCTGCTCACCTGCCTCGTGGGGGCGGGCGCGCCACTGGGACGCGAGGCGATCGAGGCCGCGGTGCCGGAGGGCGTGGAGTTGGATCTGCACGAGGGCGGCCAGCCGGCGTGGTGGTGGCTGCTCTGCGCGGAGTAGTGCGAGGCCGATGGTTTCCGAGGCCGGACATCCTGTCCGGCCTTTGATGGCGTAGGCGCCATCCTGGCGCCGTGACCGGGTCGGCTTCGCCGACCCTTATGGCCGCCACGCCCTCTTTACTGCCTGTATCGCCACCTTCTTCGCCAGCAAGGACGAGCTCACGCTCGAGGATGCGCGAAACGCCGATATCCGCTCGATCCCGCGTCCTAGCCTCCTCGCCGCCATGCTCGAGGCCAAGGGGAAGACCGAGAAAGGGCTGGCCACCCTGGGCATCGAGACCGTCGGCGACCTGATCGAGCACCTGCCGCATGCCCACCACGACCGGGGCGACGCCCGGACGATCGCGTCGGTGGGCGTGGGAGAGGAGGCCACGGTCGCGGCCGGGGTGCGCAGCGTGACCGTCAAGCCGATGCGCGACCGGCGGCGCAAGCGCGTGGAGGCGCGGGTGTTCGACGAGACGGGGCCGATGGTCGCGATCTGGTGGAACCGCCCGTGGGTGGCCACCGAGTTCGGCGAGGGCTCGCAGCTCTTGCTTCACGGCAAGATGAAGAAGCGCAACGAGTTCCACGTCAACGACCACGAGGTGATGGGGGCCGGCGACGGTGCGGTCGGCCACAGCGTAGGGCTGGTGCCGGTGCATCCCGCCACCTTCGGCCTGTCCGCGGCCACCCTGCGCCGGATGTTGTGGGCCAACTACCGGGCGATGCGCCACGCGGTGGAGCCACTGTCCGCGGCGCTGCGATTGGCCGAACGGCTCCCGGATCGTCCGGCCGCGCTCGCCGCGGTGCACTTCCCCGACACCGAGGAGGACGAGGCCGAGGCACGCCGCCGGCTGGCGTTCGAGGAGCTGTTCATGTCCCAGGTGGCGGTGGTGGGACGGCGGCGCTCCCGGAGGGAAGCCCGCCGGGCCGCACCGCTGGAGGCGACCGGTGAGCTGGTGGACCCGTGGCTTGCCGGACTGCCCTTCGAGCCGACAGGAGACCAGCGCTCGGCAGCCGAGCGAATTGACTCCGATCTGTCCGCTGACCGGCCGATGCAGCGGCTCCTGATGGGGGAGGTGGGCTCCGGAAAGACGCTCGTGGCCGTGGGGGCGATGCTCCGCGCCGTCGAGAATGGCCGCCAGGCCGCGCTCATGGCACCCACCGAGACGCTGGCAGAGCAGCACCTGATTACCCTCGACCGCCTGCTCGGAGGG
>Ga0136631_10000658_pt1 | contig 10782 bp, 9 predicted proteins | sample AntDrymUQ6012206_2_FD_104655 | JGI IMG/M metagenome (GOLD analysis project Ga0136631, IMG submission 104655) | Polar desert sand microbial communities from Dry Valleys, Antarctica - metaG UQ601 (22.06) | ecosystem: Environmental > Terrestrial > Soil > Desert | place: Antarctica: Dry Valley... | reverse complement strand
GCGACGCCGCAGATCATCGCCGCCGCAGCCGCTCGCGACGGCCGCGTGCGCGCGCTGACCATGGAGCGCAACGTCGGGATCTCGCGTTCGCTGAACGAGGGTCTGAGGGCGGCGCGCGCGCCGGTCGTCGCGGTGCAGGACGCCGACGACCACTCGGAGCCGGAGCGCTTGGAGCGCCAGCTCGCGCTGCTCGACGCCCGGCCCGAGGTCGCGGTCGTCGGCACGCGCATGCACGAGGTCGATCCCGCCGGGCGCCCGCTCGCAGCGCGCACGTCGTTTCGCGCCGGCGACGTCAACGACGTCCTGCTGCGCTTCAACCCGATCCCGAACACGTGCAGCGCCTTCCGCCGCGAGCTCGCGCTGGACCTCGGCGGCTACGACCCGCGCTACCGCTACGCGATGGAGTACGACCTCTGGCTGCGGATCGCCGACGAGCACGTCGTCACGGCACTCGACGCACCGCTCTCGACACGCGTCATGGGCTCCTCGAACGTCGCGGCGCGCGCCGAGCGCGCGCAGACCTCCGAGGCGATCGCGATCCGCGCCCGCACGCTCGCCCGGCGGCGCACGCTGCGCGGCGCCTCCGGCCTGGCGATTCCGGTTCTCTCGTGGCTGACGCCGACGCCGCTGAAGCGCGCGCGGCGCCGGCAGCTCGGCCAGGCGCCGTAGCGGTCGTGCGCCGTGTATCCGCCAAGCGCCGTTCGACACACGATCCCGGTCTCCAAGCATCGAGTGGCGACTTCCTGGACCTCACGCCGAGTAACTCGCCAATCGACGCTGCGCACCGCTCGCGACGTGCATCCGGGCGCTGCGGTGGGCCATTGCCGTCGCGGCGTCCTGGCAGTGGTGATGGCCGCGGATCGCGCGGCTCGCGAAGCCGCCGGCCCCGTCCAGCGAAGTGGTACCGATCGGTAATACATCCTGGTTCAGAGCCGTTCTGTTACCGATCGGTAGCAAGACCCCGAATCGCGCGGTATAAGTTACCGATCGGTATCATGCGTCCTTCCGCCACAGAAGCCTTTGGGCAGCGCATTCGTGATCGACGACAGCACCTTGGCTTGAGCCAGAGCGCGCTTGCTGACGTCGTCGGTGTCAACCGTCGAGTCATCGGCGAGCTGGAGCGTGGTAAGCCGTCGCTGCAACTGAGCATCGCTTTGCGCGTTGCGGAGGCGGTCGGGCTGGACGTGGTCCTCCGTGAGCGCGGTCGATGAGCACGCTGGTCGTCTGGATGGCGAACCGGCGGGCCGGGGAGTTGATCCGGAAGTCCAACGGCAATCTCCAGTTCCGCTACGACTCGGATTACGACGGCCCACCACTCTCTCAGGCGCTGCCGCGGCAGGACCAGGCACACGGGCACAGGGCGGTGCGAGCGGTCTTCGGCGGGCTCCTTCCTGAAGGCGACGTCCGCGAAGTCCTCGCTCGCAACGGGATGTGGGTGGACGGATGGCTTGTGTGCGGGCGAACGGCTCCTGCGGGGGCCCGGACTGACGTGTGTCTGACTCAGACGCAAACCAGGACGGGGCTTCCGGGTGGCCTGATCGGCTTCCGACGGCCTGAACGGCTTCCGCCGGGCCGAACGGCTTCCGCCGGGCCGAACGGCTTCCGCCGGGCCGAACGGCTTCAATGAGGAGGTGGGTCGAATGCTCCGCGGCCTCCGGGGAGGGTGGAATCGCGCCGAGGTCTGCGTACCGGCCACGACTGGCCGGGCGGGGCGACTTACGCATGACAGGCATGCGCAACGCGCCCCGGCAGGCCCCGGCGGGCCCGGCAGGGGCGACTTACGCACGACAGCCATGCACGACACGCCCCAACAGGCGCATGCGGCCCCGCCGAAGGGTGTCGCACTTCCCGTGCGACGCCCGGGCCAACCGACGTCCTCCAATGCCGCGCTCTCAGATTGGCGAGTTTCCAGCGCGCACCGCGAATAACTCGCCAAAACGCTTCGGAGATCCGCGACCCGGGCCTTGTCCCCCTTCCTCAAATCCCGCCGTTCGCCGACGTCGGCGCCGCCCGAGCCCATGAGTCAGCGCTCCCGCGCCGCCACGATGCCACGTTCCCGACGCCCGACAGCGCGGGGCGACTTACGCACGATAACCTCGGGATTTCCGAGGGCAACGATTACGGCCTCTTGGAGGAGGTCGGAGGTGACGTTGCCGGCGCGATCAACCTACGGCCGGACGGCGTCGACCCGACCCCCCGCACGCGGCTCGGCCAGGCGCCGCAGTCGTCGGTGCGCCGCTCGACACCCGACCCCGGCCTCAACGCATCGAGTGGCGACTTCCTGGACCTCACGCCGAGTAACTCGCCAATCGACGCTGCGCGCCGCTCGCGGGCTCGGTCCAGTAAGCGTGCGCGGCGCCCGCGGCTCGGCCAGGCGCCGTAGTCAGCTGCGTCGCAGCATGCGGTATTCGTCGAGCGCGGTCATCTCCGCGACCTGGCGAGCGGCGGGCGGCTCGAAGTCCGCGCGCGCGGCGTCGGTGGACCAGAAGCCGGGGTGCTGCTTGAGCCAGCGCCGAGCGTCCGTCCGGCCAGCGGCCAGCAGCTCGGCGACGAAGGCCTCGTCGAAGAGCAGGAACGACAGCAGCTCGCCGCGGGCACGCGCGCGGCCGCCGCCCAGCAGCCGCGCGAGCAGCACGAAGTCCGGTGAGCGCACGCCGCGCCAGCCGCCGTAGCGTTCCTGGAAGACCTCGTCGGCGAGGGCGCCCAGGGCGCCGCGGCGCTCGGGCGAGACGAGGGCGTAGGCGATGCGCTTGTACGGCTCGCGGCCCTGCGCGACGCGGTAGGCGCGCGCCGCGGGCGACAGGCCGCCCGAGGCGTCTTCGACGAAGAACGAGTTGATCGCCGTCATCCTCCGCACGTCCTCGGTGACACGGTCGACGAGCAGCCCGTCGAGGACGTTCGCGCCGACGTCGACGAGCGTCGGGGGGCCCGGCTGGCGGCGCCCGCGCGGCGCGCTCGTCAGCGGCTCGAGTCCGATCACGATGATCCGGTCGGCGCCCAGGGCAAGCGCCGGAGCGATCGGCGCGTTCAGGCGCGTTCCACCGTCGATGTAGTGCCCGGCTGCCGCACGCGGACACGCGACCTGGACCGGCGGAAACAGCAGCGGGATCGCAGCGGACGCGCGGACGTGCTCGCCGCGCACGCGCACACGCACGTAACGAATCTCGCTATCGGAGCGTGGCGCGGGCCGCGCGGTGTCCACGAACGCCACGGGGCCTCCGCCGCGCAACGAGGTCGCGATCACGGAGATCGCCCGCACGGCCCCGCGGCGCACGTTGGCGTGCAGCGTGTCCCAGTCGATCCAGCGATCGAGGCTGGCACTCAAGGGCCCGGGGTCCAGCAGCGCGGCCAGGCGCAGCCCCGGGACCTGCAGCACCTCCCCGGCGAGGCGCAGCAGCGCCAGCCCCGAGGACGGCCCGATCAGCGGCGCGATCACGTCGCGCTTGCGCAACGCCGCCCACGTCTGCGCGAGCGCGCCGGCCTGCTCGCGGGCGGACAGCCCCGCGGTCGACGCGAGCATCGCCGCGTTGATCGCGCCGACGCTCGTTCCACAAAAGATCTCGACGCGCTCGCCACGCTCGTGCAACGCCGGTAACAACACCGACAGCGCGCCCGCCTCATAGGCGCCACGCGCACCACCGCCGGGCAGGACAAGCCCGACCGTCGGCCCGCCGTCGCGCCCGTTGGAAGCCGGCATCGTCCCAGCATGCCAGCGCCCGCCGCGGCCGGGTTCCGACCCCACGGCCAACATTCCGCGCGTGCGACCGGACCAGATGGCACTCACACGGCCGGCATCAGCTCCTGCGCTTTCACCGTGAAGCCCGTCAGCGTCAGCGGACCAAACGATGTCATCAGCGCGACATCGATCGCGTCGCGGCCACGGCCGACGACGACGCGTCCGGTGCGCGGCGTGTTGTTGCGTGCGTCGAACGTGTACCAGCGACCGTCGAGATAGACCTCGCACCAGGCGGCGAAGTCCATCGGCTCGGTCAACGGCGGGCAGTCGATCTCCGGGATGTAACCGAAGACGTAGCGGGCGGGGATGTTCAAGGCGCGGCAGAAGGTGATCGCGAGGTGGGCGAAGTCGCGGCACACGCCTTGGCCGGCCCGGTACGCATCGGCTGCCGTGGTCCACGGGTTCGACGCCCCGGAGACCCACTCGAGGTGGCCGTGGACGAAATCGACGACCGCCTGCACGCGCTCCCAGCCCGGTTGCAGGGAGCCGAAGCGCTGCCAGGCCTCGTGGCCGAGTTCGTCAGGCAGGCAGAACCTGCTTGGCATGACGAAGCTGATGGTCGCGTCGGGCAGGAGCTCCACCGGCGTCTCGCGCGCATTCGGTTCGACGACGTCGGCGGGCGAGCTGACCAGCAGCTGTGCCTCGTAGGCGACACGTGAGCGACCTGCGCAAACCTCCAGTCGCTCGCAGCGGTTGCCATAGAGGTCGACGTAGCTGTGATGGTCGGAGCCGATGTCCCAGCGCTCCTGCTGCATCTGCACGCGCGGGTCCGGGCACGGAGCAACCTGCATGACCGCAGCAACCGGGAAGGCGCTCTTCAGCTCGAATGCACAACCGACCGTGAGCGCGAGCCCGTCGTGAGGCACAGCGGAGGTCGTCTGGGCGCGGGTCATGGGGGTGACCATTGCATCCCGTCGACGAGAATCAATGGCCCGATGGTCCATATATGCGCGGCCGGGCGGGCCGGATGCGAAGGGCGCAGCCGACGTTCGAGGATGATGTCGGGGTGCGAGCATTCTCCTGCCCGTCCTGCGGGCGCCTGGTCACCTTCGAGAGCTCGCACTGCCTGCACTGCGAGCAGGAGCTCGGCTTCGACTGGGATGCTCGTCAGATCGTCGCGATGCTGCGCCCGCACCGACGCTGCGCCAACGCCCCGATCGCCGGCTGTCACGGCCTGGTACTGGATGACGGCGCGCAGTGCGCCAGCTGCGCGATGACCCGCACGCGCCCGGCAGACGGCGACCGCGGCGGCCTTGACGGCTTCGCCCGCGCCGAGGCGGCCAAGCGGCGCCTGCTCTTCGAGCTCGCCGAGCTCGGCCTGAACGTGGTGAGCTGGCGCGAGCAGGAGGGCGGTCTCGCGTTCGACCTGCTCTCCAGCGCGCAGGCGCCGGTCACCACCGGCCACGCCAACGGCGTGATAACCCTCGATCTCGACGAGACCGACTCGGTGGAGCGCGAGGTGCGTCGCCAGCAGCTCGACGAGCCGTACCGGACCGTCCTGGGGCACCTGCGTCATGAGATCGCGCACTACTACCAGCCGATCCTGGCGCCCGAGGGAACGCCCGCACGCGAAGAGTGCCGTCGTGTCTTCGGCGACGACCGCGAGGACTACCAGCAGGCGATCGACCGCCATTACGGTGAGGGACCGCCGGACGAGTGGGAACTGCGCTTCGTCAGCGCCTACGCGACGATGCACCCGTGGGAGGACTGGGCGGAGACCTTCGCCCACTACCTACACATCCGCGACACGCTCCAGACCGCGGAGGCATACGGGCTCCGTGTCGACGGTCCCCAGGTTGCGACCACCGATCCCTCGCCACTTTTCTCAGACCCGCGCGTACCGGCTCGGGACCTCGACGGTCTGCTCCAGGCGTGGCTGCCGTTGACGTACGCGCTCAACGCGATCAACCGCAGCATGGGCGCCGAGGATCTCTATCCCTTCGTCCTTCCGCCGGTGGTCCAGCGCAAGCTTGCGTTCATAGACGGCTGCGTGCGAGCGGCGTCGGCAACCGGCCCCCGAGAGCACTCGTGAGCCTCGCTGTCAGATCGGAGGCTGCGGGTCGTACTGGATGCCCCGCCTGACCTGGCGCGCTCGGTCAGGACCGGCCAGGCGCGCGACGAGGTGCAACGCCATGTCGATCCCGGCGCTCACGCCCGCGGAGGTGATGATGTCGCCGTCGTCCACCCAGCGGTCGCTCTCGCGGACCTGCACGGTCGGGGCCAGAGCGCGCAGCTCGTCCACGGCCGCCCAGTGCGTCGTCGCCGGACGCCCGTGCAGAAGCCCGGCGGCGGCGTAGACCAGCGAGCCGGTGCACACGCTCGTCATCAGCGCCACGTCCGCCCGTTGGGCGCGCACCCAGTCCAGGTGGGCCGGGTCACGCAGCAGCCGGCGGGTGCCGTGGCCACCGGGATGCAGGAGCACGTCGAGCCGCGGGGCGTCGTCGAGGGCGAGGTGGGCACCCAGGACCAGGCCCTTGGCAGCGGTGACGGACCTGCCGTCGCGCGACAGGCACGACACCGTCCACCCGTCCTGCGGGTGATGCCGCGTCCAGTACGCCAGCACCTCCCACGGTCCGACGGCATCGAGCTCCTCGACGTCATCGAACAAGAGGATCCCGATGCGTCGCGGGAGCACTGGGTCCGCGTCAGCGGTCATGTCCTCAGCCTGCCGACGTCCGCAGGCGGCCGCAAGCGCCCGGTGGCGTGGGCTGCGGTCCGTGCGACGATGTCCGCGGTGAGCGACCCGCCTCAGTCGTCAAGCGCTACTTCGAGATCGTTGCCGACCTGGGCTCTACGGAGGACGATCTGCGTGCGGTGCTGCATCCCGCCGTCCGCATCACCGAACACCCGAACGCGGTCACCCCGCGCGGCGCCGTGCGAGACCGCGACGCAGTCGTCGCGGGCTTCCTGGCGGGCAAGCGTCTTCTGGCAGCGCAGACGATCGACGTCCACGAGGTGCTCGTCTCGGGCGACCGCGTCGCGGTGCGAGCGACGTGGCGCGGGACGATCGGTCAAGGCACGGAGAGCATCCCGGCGGGCACCGAACTCGTAGCGCACATCGCTGCCATGTTGACCGTCGAGGATGGAAGCATCCGGGAGCACGAGACGTTCGACTGCTACGAGCCGTTGGCGTCTGGTCAGGACGGCGCGGCGGCCTGATTCGGCGCGTCGCATCCTCCGCGCAACGTCAGAGCGAGCTGCGTGTCCGCCGGTATGGCACTGGCAACTTCGTGCTTCTCAGCGCAATGCTGGCCCAGGTCGCGGTCTAGCCACCCGAGACCGCTGCCGTGCGGTCCCAGTCACGCAGGCGCGCGCGGAGCGGTTGGCGTCCGTGCGCTTCAGCAAGCGCGTTCTTCGCCGCGGCCCGCACGTCCTCATCACGATCATTGACAGCAGCCTCGATCAACGCGGCGTAGCCGTCGCCTCCGAGCGTCTCGAGCGCGCCGAGCGCGCGCGCGGCAGCTTCTCGGATCGGCGCCCGCGCGTGCTCGAGGAGGCGGGTGATCCAAAGCGCCTGTGCCCGTCGCGCGAACTCCCCGGGCTCCAGCAACCGCCATTTGGGCGACTCCCCAAGCTCCCTGGCACTGCGCATCGCACCCTCTGTGCACTGGAAGCAGCCGGCCAGGTGATCGGTGGCCTCGGCCCATGTCTGATCTGAAGCTGCGCCAGCAAGTAATGCGGCGATATACCGGCGTTGCGCCGATCCGGAGAGATGCCCGTCCGCTGTGAACAGGGTGTCGTGGTTGCTTTCACGAATGTGCTTGCTGTCAGGCATGACAGCCCCTCTCGTTGCCGGATGGATCGCCACGCTGGCTGGCGGGGTGCTGGGCCGCTTCGGTCGGCGGGGAGGCCCACCGTCGCGAAATTTGAACACGACGGTCAGAACGAGCGCGGCGAGGACTGCCCCGCGCACACATATCACGCGCGCGGTCACGGCCGCGCACCGCCGCGCCGGCTGGAGCCGCGGGAACGCCTCGGGAGCAACGCGTCGAGGATGACGCACCACTCTTGACGTTGTTCTGCGTCACGTGCGTAATCGAGCAGAGCGGCCCGTCCGTGGTTGTAGTTGCGCTGCGCGGCGCTCGCGCTCGGCGAGCCGATCAGCATCGCGAGCTCGCCGTCGTTTCCAACCTCTCGTGGCACGTCGCGCACTGCTTCGCGGCAGATCAGCAAGAGCGCAGCACGCGCGTCATTCTGCTTTGCGGAGAACAACTTGGCCACCAACGCCCGGCGTTGCTTTTCCGAAAGCACACGTTCGGCGGTCCCCACGAGCTCACGCAAGGACGCGATGCGCCGCAGGTCTCGTTCGCGCTCCTCCTGCCGACGCGAGCGAACCTCCGCCCCGATCCCACCGCCCGGCAGGCCGGGCGGGGGGTTGGAGCCGCTACGGCGGGTGCCGCCCTCCTCGTCCCACTCGTCGTCCTCGTCGGGATCGCGAAGCTCATCATCGGGCGGAAGCGGGATGATGCGGCCGGAGAACTTCGTCTCGTTGAACGCTCGGCGCACGCAGTCGCTCACGAGCGTTGCGAACCACGTCTCGAGGTCCTCCAAGTACAGATAGCTACCGGGATCCGGCGGACAATCCTTCGTGTAGTTCTCGGCCAGACGGGTGGGCGTTGAGACGAGCAGTGCGTCGAAGGCGCGTCCCATCGCCTCATCGGCGCCCTTCTTGGCCACCGAGGATGTGCTCTTCAACTCCAGCCAGGCCGCGGTGGCGAGAGCATCCCATTCGGCGGTCCGACCGTTGTCGACCTGCGTCGCGTTGGTCAGCACCATTACGCGCGCAGTTTCACGGACCATGTTCAGCGAGACTGCGTGCGCCAGCTCGATCATCTCGAACACCGTCTTGGGACGCTTGCGGAGCTCCTGCCCGATGACCGTGTGCAGGATGGCAGCGATCGCCTGCTGAGCCTCCTTGCGGGAGAGCCCCGGAATTCCGAGCGCCTCGGCGCGAACGAGCGCATCGTACGCCGTCGCGATCACGTCGCTGATAGCCGGCGAACGCATGAACCCCAAGAGCGCACCTTCATGGTCGCCGCCGCGATCGATGACGGCTGCCAGCACAGCGTGTGCGGCGTCGAAACCGTCGACGAGCTCCTGACCAACGTTGACGTTCGGGGTCTTGGGGATGTTGGCGGCCATGTGGGCTCCCGAGGGGGACGAACTGAGCCTGGAACGGAGGCATACAAATAGACCCTCGTCGGCCCGGTGTCTGCCCCTTCTTTGTTCGGTTCGTGCGGGCCGAAAATGGCGGATGGATTGACTCCATCCCGGGCTGGTATGGCAGGTGGGTTGTAGCCATGCGTGTCGGTTATGGTGGTAATCGAGGCACCACCACGACACGTAATGGTCGAGGACCACCTTCCCCCTAAAGCGCATGCCCACCTGGCCTCGGTCTACGCTCTGATGTCGGGCGGGCCCGTCTTGGACGGGCCGGAAGCAGCCCACCACGGCGGGCTCAAGCCCAAGCGGGCATCCGACGCACTGAAGCCCATGGCAGCGCTTGGAGTGGTCAGGAGGGGGACTCCGAGCCAGCTTGGCTGGCAACGCCCCAACCGCTCGGGTACCGATCCCGACTGGACCTATTGCTTGAGTAACAGCTGGGGCTACGCGGTCGGTGTGCTGGCCGGACACCGCGGGGTCGGAACCGGGCTCATCGATGCGCGCGGCGAGTTTCGTGAGCACGGCAGCACCGGGCCCGAGTGTCGAGTCGACGAGGCGGTGGCGGTGGCGGTGGGCGACGACTATTGGAAGACGTTGCAGACGATCGCCGACCAGATCTTCGAGTGCTTCAAGCGACGTCACGCTCAGCTGGCCGAGTTGAACGCCGAGACGCCGGTCGACATTCGCTCGATCACGGTGGGACTGCCCGGCCAGATCACCGCAATCCGCGAATCCGATCCAAAGCAACGACAAGTAGCGACGGTTCTCAGGAAGTTCGGAGGAAAGCCGGTTGCGGCTGATCTCGGCGCTGTGCTCGCGCAGCACGAGGGCGACCTGCCCTTCGATCCTCGTACGGTTCCCATCCGACTCGAGAACGATGCTGATTGTGCGGCGGTCGGCGAGCTGCACTGGGGCGAAGGGAAGGGCTGTCGTAGCCTCCTCGTCGTCAAGGTGTCCGCGGGCATCGGCGCCGGCATCATCATCGACGGCAGCGTTCACTATGGACACGAGGCAACCACCGGGGAGATCGGCCACGATCCCGTTCACCGCGCGCTTCTTGACCACCTGAACGAGGACGTGCCCGAGGGCTTGGAACATCTCGACGCCGAGAGCGAGTTCCTGCAGTGCTCGTGCTCGCTTGCAGATTCCGGCCACCTGGAGGCGTACGCGTCGGCGACCTCGGTGACCTGCCGGGTCCTCGCGAAGCGCAAGCGCGACATAGACCTCCGCAGCTGGCGCGACTCGTTGAGCACCATCATCGAGGCTGCGGTCATGGGCCGTGACGAGAGGGCGCAGCGCGCGATCCGGGACGCGGGGTTTCTTCTGGGCCGGCAGATCAACACGCTCGCCGCAGCCCTGGGCCCCGAGCGGGTGCTCGTCATCGGACCTCTCAGCGAGGCCGAGGGCTTGTTTCTGGGCGCCATCCACGACGAGATCGAAGCGCTGAAAGCACCGATCACCCATGCCCCACGAGACGTTCGGTTCGGTACGCGTGGGGACGCGGCCAGGTGGATCGGTGTCAACGGTGCCGCACGGTGGGCGCTCGAGCAGGGCGTGTGGGGGCCGGAACGCGAGGTCGAGGGTTACCAGTGGCCTGGCTACCAGGCAGCCGAAGCCCTCGTCAGATCGGACGTCGAGAGGCAGCGCAGCACCGCAGACCGCCGCCCGGCTGCCGGCGCAGCATAGCTCCGCGACACACCCCGTCCGAGGACGGCCCTTTCCGTAGCGCGATCCATCTGGACATTCACCAGAGGGATTCCAACCAACCCCAAGGACTAGTAGTGCTTTGGTAGGTGTATGGAGGTGGGATGGGGTGCGGCGGCGAATGTCGTGGGATGGTCACTGTTATGGAGGGCGAGGACGCGGCTGTGGGTGTGGTCGGC
>Ga0136631_10000657_pt1 | contig 10783 bp, 12 predicted proteins | sample AntDrymUQ6012206_2_FD_104655 | JGI IMG/M metagenome (GOLD analysis project Ga0136631, IMG submission 104655) | Polar desert sand microbial communities from Dry Valleys, Antarctica - metaG UQ601 (22.06) | ecosystem: Environmental > Terrestrial > Soil > Desert | place: Antarctica: Dry Valley... | reverse complement strand
TGGCGGTACATGCGGTTGCGCAGGTCCACCTCCACGCCCAGCGACACCCTGCCGGCCACCAGCCGGCGCACGACCGAGAACGCCAGCCGCAGCACGGCCGCGGCGCCGATCGCCGCCACGAGCGGCGTGAGGTCGGCGCCGCCGGTGCGGATGTCGTCCACCGTGCGGCCCACGAGGAAGGGGATCGTCACGCCGGCTCCCATCGCCGCGGCCGCGAGCACGAATGAGACGATCACCCCTGAGCGGTAGGGGCGAAGGAAGCCAAGCAAGCGTCGGAATACGGTCATCGAGCTATTACTTTACTTAGTGAAGGATGGGCCCAGGCCGCGCGACAGGAGACCCGACACGCCGTCGCGCCGGAAGTCGAATATCCGCGCGAGGTCGCGCCGCACGAGCGGGAGCGCCAGCTCTCCGAGGGGCCACGCGGGCAGCGCGTAGCGCACCACGTCGCGCATGAGCGTGCCCCCGTCGTGCTCCTCGAAGGTGTGCGTGTGATGCCAGAGGCGGAAGGGTCCGGCCAGCTGCATGTCCACGAAGCGCACGCCGGGCTCCCACTCCTCGATGCGCGTGAGCCAGTCCACCTTCAGGCCATGGAGCCTGAGGCGATACTCGATCAGCGCGCCCACGCGCATCTCGATCGGGCCGGGCGTCACCACCTCGAAGCGAACGAGTGGAGGGGTGATGCGCTCGAGGTTCAGCGCATCAGCGAAGAATGGGAACACCTCGCCCACGTGGTGGGGCAGCAGCTGCGTGCGCTCGAGCGTGTGCACCCTCATCTTCAGTTGTACGGCGCCGCGCGCCGTCCGGCTTGCGCCGGAACCGCTAGGCGGCTTCGGCCAGGCGGCCCAGCTCCTCGTCGGAGAGCTCCAGCTCGGCGGCGGCCACGTTCTCGTCCAGGTGGTCAACGCTCGAGGTGCCGGGGATCGGCGCGATCACAGGAGAGCGGGCCAACAGCCAGGCGATCGCCACCTGGTGCGCGTTCACGCCGCGGTCGTCGGCGATCTCGCTCGCCACGGCCGCGGGCGTTCCGGATCCGAGTGGGAACCAGGGCAGGAACGCCAGGCCATCGTCCGTGCAGGTCGCCAGCACGTCTTCGTTTGAGCGGTCGGACAGGTTGAAGCGGTTCTGCACGGATACGACCTCGGTCAGGCCACGCGCGGCGGCCAGCTGATCGGAGTTGACGTTGCTCACCCCGATGCGGGCGATCTTGCCCTCGTCCTTGAGCTCCACGAGAGCGCCCACCGACTCCTCGTACGGCACGTCGTCATCGGGCGAGTGCAGCTGGTAGAGGTCGATCTGGTCCACTCGCAGGCGGCGCAGGCTGCCCTCGCATGCCTCGCGCAGGTGCTCGGGCCGGCCATCTCGGGGCCACTGACCGGGGCCGGTTCGAGTGAGTCCTCCCTTGGTCGCGATCACCACGCCCTCGGGGTAGGGATGCAGCGCTTCGGCAATCAGCTCCTCGGACACGTTGGGGCCATAGGAGTCGGCGGTGTCGATCAGCTGCACGTCGAGCTCCACCGCGCGCCTCAGCACGCGCAGGGCCTCGTCGCGATCATTGGGCGGTCCCCATATGCCGTCGCCGGTGATGCGCATGGCGCCGAAGCCGAGGCGGTTCACCTCGAGGTCGCCCAATCTCACGGCTCCAGCCCTGTCTGCTGTTGTGGTCTGAGTCATGCGTTCGCCCGTACCCAACTCCGGTCCGGCCTATCCGGGAGCGCTGTAGCGTGGCGCGCCGCCGATGGCCGCTGCCCTAGCCCTCACCGCCTGCCTCTGTTACGGCGTCTCGAACTTCCTCGGGCCGCTGCTCAGCCGCGAGAACCCGCAGTACGTCGTGCTCATCTCCGGCCAGGTGGTGGCGTTCGTCGTGAGTGCCGCGGTGGTCCTCGCCGAGGGGAACGCCGTGCCGGCTTCCGATGAGCTCGCGGCCGGTCTGATCGCCGGCGTGGGAAACGCTGTCGGCGTGGCGGCCTTCTACCGCGCGGCGTCGCTGGGCCCGCTGTCGGTGGCGGCGCCGATCGGGGCCACGGCGGCGATCATGCCGGTGGCGATCGGGGTTGCCGGCGGCGAGAGCCTGGCTCTCGACCAGGTTGCCGGGATCGTGCTCGCCGTGGGCGGGGTGGTGCTGGCCGCGCGCCGGGAGAGCACGGCGGGCCCCCGAGGCGACGTCCGCGGCTGCGCACTGTGGGCGATCGCGTCCGCCGCGGGCTTCGGTGTGTTCCTGTCGGCGATGGCCCCGGCCTCGGACGGCGGCACCTTCTGGGCCGTGCTGGTCAGCCGGGTGAGCCTCCTCGTGGTGCTGTTCGGCGTGGCCGCGGCCACCGGTGCGGCCCTGCGGGCGCGGGTCTCCAATCTGCCCAAGGTGGCGCTGCCGGGCGTGCTCCTGTTCGCCGGCACGGTCACCTACACGCAGGCCACCGCCGAGGGCCAGCTGAGCGTGGTCTCGGTGCTCGGCTCGCTGTTCCCGGTGGTCACGGTGGCGCTGGCCTTCGTGCTGCTCGGGGAGCGGCTGAGCCGGGCGCAGTCGGCGGGCGTCGTGGCCGCGCTGGCCGGGGTGGTGCTCCTTGCCGCCGGGTAGCGCACGCGCCAGGTCCTGATCGGTCGTCGCCGCATCGCCGTACCCCACGAAACCCGACAGGAGACCAACATGGGAGCAGTCAGCAAGTACATCCGCATCGACGCGCCGCCGCAGCAGGTCTATGACCTGTGGCGCGACCCCAGCCAGTTCCCTGAGTTCATGGCCGACGTAGAGGCCGTGGAGAACCGCGGGGATCGCTGGCTGTGGAAGGTGAGCGGCCCCGCCGGCAAGACTGTGGAGTGGGAGTCCGAGGTGATCGAGGACATTCCGGGCGAGAAGCTCGCTTGGAAGTCGGTGAGCGGCGACATGGACAACTCGGGCGCCGTGCGCTTCGACGCTCGCGACGGCGACGCCACCGACATGGAGTACGCGATCGAGTTCGACCCCCCCGGCGGCAAGGCGGGCGAGATCGTGGCCAAGCTGTTCGACGACCCGGAGGACAAGGTCCAGCGCGCGCTGGAGTCCTTCAAGGACCTGGTGGAGAAGCAGGCCCGTCCCCGGCCGGACTCCCGCGCCGAGGTGGACTCTGGCGAGGCGCGACCCGTCTGAGACAGCCAACCGGCAGGCGGTTAACCGAACCGCGACACGCCAGTCAGCTCCCCTTCACGCGCGCGGCGGGGCTGGCAGGCTGGGGAACATGCTCGAGCCCATGACACCAGGCAGCAAGGTGGCCGACGCCCTCGAGGTGGGGGACCGCCTGTCGGAGCTGGAGATGGAGCGCGGTCTCGCAGTGGGGACCGCGCTCGGAGGCGTTCGTTCCTACATGGCGGACCTCGACGAGGAACTCGAACTCTGCCGCGAGCTGTACGCCATCGCGGTCGTCACGGAGATCGCCACCCTCCGCGCAGAGCTCTTCGGTGCCCAGACCGGCTGAGCAGACGTCACCGCGTGTGGATCCGCTCGCCCTGCGGGCCGGAGATCGCCAGCGCCTCGGCGGGGCCGTCCACGGCACCGAGAAAGTGCGGCACGCGGCAGGAGAACTCGGCGGCCTCGCCGGGCTCCAGCACGAAGTCCTCCTCCCCGAGCACGAGCCGGAGCGTGCCCCGCCCACGATGGTCTCCTCGTGCGTATCCAGCGCAAGACGCGCAGGGGTACGTTCCGAACGGTGCGCCGACCACGCTCAGGGCGGCGACCCGGTGCTCGACCTACCGCCGGCGCTTTCGCGTCTATCGCGACGGGACCTACCGCGTCACCAGCGACGACCGCGACCACGCACGCGGGTTCAGCCGCGCGCGCTTCTTGAACGCGCACCGGTAGCGGAGCGGGACCGACGCCAGGTCCGCGCGGGCGGCGTTTTCGCGGGGCTTGAACTCCCTTTTTCCTCGCGGTAGAGTGCTGGTCGAAGTCATCCAGCCAGCACACTTATCTGAGGGGGAAGTATGCGAAGGCTAACCCGGCTGTCACTGATGACGGCCTGCGTGAGCGGGGCGCTCGCGCTGCCGAGCGTTGCGATCGCCGACGACTTCGGAGGCGTCGGCACCGAAGACTTCGAGGTGTTCAACGGGCCGCCCATCGGCTCGCAGGGCTCCGATCCGATCCACTCTTCGCACGGGAACAAAGACCTGGCGAGTCCGAACATGTTCCATACCGCCAACCGGCCAAACCCGGGCGTGACGAACTCCGACCTGGCGTTCTGGAAGCAGGGCGGCGTTCGCGGCCCGCACCAGGACCTCGCCGCGGCCGGCAACTACGACGGCTTCCGTCTGTTCGACATCAAGGACCCCGACAACCCGGTCCTGGTCAGCTCCATGCGCTGTCGCGGCCCGCAGAACGACGTGTCGTTCTACAAGGCCGACAACCGGCTGCTGCTGATCCAGTCCGTGGACCGGGCGCAGTCGACCGACGACTGCTCGAGCGTGGACACACCCATCGCGGTCGGCCAACCTGAATGCGACACCGAGCCCTGTCCGCCGCGCAGGCTTGCCCAGGCGGGCTTCGAAGGCCTGCGGATCTTCGACGTGTCGCGCCCGGAGACGCCGGTGCTGATCAAGACCGTCGCCACCGCCTGCGGCTCGCACACCCACACGACGATCCCGGACCAGAACGACCAGCGCGCGATCATCTATGTGTCCTCGTACCCGACCGGCGCGAGCCCGACGCCGAAGGGTGGGGACTTCGGTGGTCCGCGTTGCACCATCCCGCACAAGAAGATCTCGATCGTCGAGATCCCCGACAAGAACCCGGAGGGCGCGCGGGTGCTCAAGGAGCAGCCGCTCGACAATGACACGCTGCCGTTCCTGGGCACGATCGGCTCCGGCGGCACCGGCGCCATCGGATGTCACGACATCACGGTCTACTACGAGAACCAGAAGCAGAACGTCACGGCCGGCGGCAACGTCCAGCGGGACAACCCGTCCCGCGTGGCCGGCGCGGCGTGCCTCGAGGAGGGACAGCTGTGGGACGTGACGGAGCCTGAGAACCCGACGACGATCGGGCCGAGGCACTCGCACATCCGCAACCTGTTCATCACGGCGGGCGTGCCCGGCACCTTCAAGGGCCTCTGGCACACGGCGTCCTTCTCGTGGGACGGCCAGATCGTGCTGTTCACCGACGAGTTCGCCGGCGGCGGCGGGCATGCCTGTGACGGGCCGCAGGACACCCGGGGCAACGTGTTCTTCTACGAGAACGTCGAGCCTGGGACGCCGGTGGTGCCGCTCTACGGGCGTTTCGCGCTTCCGCGCCCGCAACCGCAGCAGGAAGTCTGCACGCTGCACAACGGCAACGTGATCCCGACCAACGAGGGCTACTTCGGCGTCTCGTCGGCCTACGAGGGCGGCACCTCGGTGTTCGACTTCTCCGATGTCCAGGACAACCCGAGGATTATGGACCCGCTGCCCGGCGAGCCGGGCGATCTCATTCCGCCAACGGTGGGACGCGAGATCGCTTTCTTCGACGAGCAGGGCGTCGACGGCAATGGGCGTGACGACGTCTGGTCGTCCTACTGGCACAACGACCGGATCTACGCCAACGGCGGTCTCGGCCGAGCGCACAACCCGGGCGGCCGCGGATTCGACGTCTACAAGCTGCTCTCCAGGAACGGGCGGCTCGTGGACGACGAAGGCAACCCGACGTTCCGGCAGGGCGACGACCCGAACGCCGCGGGCGTGCAGGAGTACAGGGCGCGCAAGTTGCCCTACCAGAACCCGCAGACGCAGGACACCTACGCGACGGTGGGCGGCGGGCAGTAGCCCCTACCCCGTTCGGTAGCGCATCCGAGGGGGCGGCCATCGGCCGCCCCCTCGCGCTGCTCGGCCGGGGGCGGGCCTCCCGCTGATAGCTCCGCCTGGATTTGAACCAGGGACCTCACCATTATGAGTGGTGCGCTCTAACCGCTGAGCTACGGAGCCATGGGCGCGGTGGCCTGCGCGGTCAAGGGTAGCCCGTGATCGGCAGGCGCCGGCGAGTCCCGCATCGCAGGAGTCACGAAGCTGTGACGCGGGGGTCTTGTCCCGTTACCGACCACCGCAACAGTCTGATCATGATCGGGCGTTGGGGCCAATCGGCGTTGCAGGTCCAGCTGGATGAGCCGGTGTGGCGGCCGTTGGTGAAGGTGGTCGGCGAACGGCTCGCCGGCGCATTCATGTGGATGCATGAGGACGAGCTCGAGGACGGCTCGTCCCTGCACGCCTACAAGCACATCCACACAAGGCGTCGGCTTTCGAGTCATGAGCGGTGCGCGCGCCAGCGATACCCTTCTTCGACCCATGCTCTCGGCGGACACCCAGGTCCACCGCCTGTCGTACGAGGACGTGCTCCGCATGGTGGAGGTCGGTGTGCTGCGCGACGAGGATCGCGTCGAGCTTGTCGACGGAGTACTTCTCGACATGAGTCCGCCGGGCGCCGCGCACAGCGCGATGGTGGCGTGCCTCACCCGCCATTTCGCCGCCAACGCCGGGCAGCGCGAGGTACGCGTTCAGGATCTGTTGCTGGTCGAGGGCGGCTTCGTGATGCCCGACCTGATGCTCCTCGAACGGCCACCCCGCGACCAGCACCCCTCCACCGCGCTGCTGGTGGTGGAGGTTGCCGTCACGACGCAGCGCCACGATGCTGCGAAGGCTCGGCGCTACGCGGGGTCGAGGGTCGGCGAGTACTGGATCGTTGACGCGGTGGCGCGACAGGTCCGCGTCCATCGGCGTCCGATGGCCGATGGCTACGAACTGGTTGCCACCCACCGGGACGGCGACAGCATTCGGTCACCGGGTGGGATCCCGGCGGTCGACGTAGGCGAGCTCCTGGCCTCGGGCGGGATCGCGCCGGGCGGCCCAGGCCACGGCTAGACCCTGCCAAGGCACAATCAGTTCGTGCCTGCCGTCCTGCCCACGCTCGTCGCCGTGCCCAACGTGAGCGAAGGAAGCGACCGCTCCACGGTCGAGCGGATCGGGCGTGCGTTCGCGCCGGCGACGTTGCTCGACGTGCACTCCGACCCCGACCACGGGCGCTCGGTCTTCACCCTCGCGGCTGCACAGGGAACGCTCGCGGACGGTCTGGTCTCGGGCGCCGCGGCTGCCCTGGCCGCCGTCGATCTGGCCGGCCACGCCGGCCTGCACCCCTTCGTCGGCGCGCTCGACGTGATGCCGGTCGTCTATCTCGACGAGGAGCGCCGCGGCGCGGCCTGCGCCGAGGTGCTCGCGGCGGCTGGACGGGTCGGGGCGGAGCTCGAGGTGCCCGTGGTCCTATACGGAGAGCTCGCCACTCACCCCGAGCGCCGCGAGCGCGCCTGGCTGCGTAAGGGCGGCTGGCGGGCGCTGGCCGACCGGATCGAGACGGGGGAGGTGGTCCCCGATTTCGGGCCCCGGCGCGCGCACCCGACCGGCGGGGTGATCCTGGCCACCGCCCGCCCGCCGCTCATCGCCTTCAACGTCGAGCTGGCCGAGGACGATCTGGACCTGGCGCGCGACGTGGCCGCGCGGATCCGCGAGTCCGGCGGCGGGCTGATGGGCGTGCGCGCCATCGGCCTGCGCGTCGCCGGGCGCGGGCGGGTGCAGGTGTCCACCAACGTGCACGACCATCGCGCCACACCGCTGGGAGCCGTTGTGGAGGCTGTGCGGCGCCATGCCGAGGTCGCGGAAGCCGAGCTCGTGGGCCTCGCGCCGGCCGCTGCCTTCGACGGCTTCCCTGAAGATGTGCCGATCAGGAACTTCTTCCCCGATCACCACCTGCTCGAGAACGCGTTAGATTCGCTCTCATAGATGGCCCAGACCAGAAACAAGCGCAAGCGCAAGCACCGCGGCACGCCGGCCGGCACGATCGACCGTCCGGCTCGCACCGGGCGGGGGCAAGTCAAGAAGGACTCCAAGACGATCGCCCGGGAGCGCCGCGCCGAGCGGATGAACAAGGAGCCCACGTGGAAGGGAGCCGTGAACCGGGCGGCCATCGCCGCGGTGGTGTTCACCGTGCTGATGTTCCTGATCCGCTCGGAGCAGGGGGCGGTGGCGAACGTCTCCCTCGGCCTCCTGGTCTTCCTCTTCTACATCCCCCTCGGCTACCTCACCGACCGGGCGATCTACAACTTTCGCCGTCGCAAGCAGAGTTAGATGGCTGATTCCATCTAGGCTGGAGCGCCATGGACGTCCGCATGTTCACCGTGGGCATGATCCAGGAGAACTGCTTCCTGCTTCGCCGAGACGGCTCCGACAGGGCGCTGATCGTCGATCCCGGCGAGGAGGCCCCGAAACTGCTGGCCGCGATCGAGCAGCTGGGCGTGAAGCTCGACGGGATCCTGCTCACCCACACGCATTTCGACCACGTCGGCGCGGTGGCGCCGATTGCGAAGGCCACCGGCGCCGAGGTATGGGTGCCGGAGCTGGAGAAGCAGGTGCTCGCCGACATCGACAGCTACGTGCCGTGGCCACAGTTCGGCCCGTTCGAGAGCTGGGACGCCGAGCACACCGTGTCCGGCGGCGAGCGGCTCGAGCTCGCGGGACTGGAGATCGACGTTCTGTTCACGCCCGGTCACAGCCCCGGCCACGTGACCTACTCGATCCCCGACGAGCAGGTGGTGTTCTCCGGCGACGTGCTGTTCCAGAGCTCGGTGGGGCGCACCGACCTCCCCGGAGGCGACTGGCCCACGCTCCTGGAGTCGATCCGCAGCCTCGTCGACGCGCTGCCCGGTGAGACCACCGTCTACCCGGGGCACATGGGCGTCACCACGCTCGGTGCCGAGCGGGCGGGCAACCCGTTCTTGGCTGAACTGGCGAGCTAGCCGTGGCCGGCGGCAAGCTCCAGGCCCCGCGGGGCACCTTCGACGTCCTGCCCGCGGACGCCCAGCGGCGGGACCGGCTGGTCGAGCTCAGCGCACAGGTGCTCGAAGGCGCCGGCTACGGCCGCACCGAGACGCCGGTATTCGAGGACACCGCGCTGTTTGCGCGCGGGGTGGGGGAGTCCACGGACATCGTGCAGAAGGAGATGTTCACCTTCGAGGACAAGGGCGGCCGCTCGCTCACGCTGCGGCCCGAGAACACCGCGGGCATCTGTCGCGCCTACATCGAACACGGCATGCACAAGCTGCCTCAGCCCGTGAAGCTCTGGTCATGGGGACCGTTCTTTCGTCACGAGGCGCCCCAGGCCGGGCGCTATCGGCAGTTCACGCAGCTCGACGCCGAAGCACTGGGCTCCGACGACCCGTCGTTGGACGCCGAGCTGATCGTCCTCCTCGCCCAGATCCTCGAGCGTTCCGGCGTGAAGGCGCGCCTGCTGCTGTCGAGCCTGGGCAACGCCGAGACGCGTGCCGAGTACGGCGAGGAGCTGCACGCGCACCTGCGCGCCCACGAGTCCGAGCTATCCGACGAGGTGCGCGCTCGGATCGACACCAACCCGTTGCGGGCTTTCGACTCCGACCATCCGGGCACACGCGCGGCGATGGCCGAGGCGCCCCGACTGATTGACCGCCTCGACGCCGAGGACACCGTGCACTTCGCGGAGGTGCGGGCCCTGCTCGAAGAGGCCGGCTGCGCCTATGAGCTGGACCACACGCTGGTACGCGGCCTCGACTACTACACGCGCACGGTGTTCGAGTTCGCGAGCGACGACCTGGGCGCCCAGAGTGGGGTGGGGGGCGGGGGCCGCTACGACGGGCTGGTGGAGAAGCTCGGAGGACCACCCACTCCGGGAGTCGGCTGGGCCGCCGGGGTCGAGCGGATCCTGCTGGCCTCGCAAGCCACCACGGAAGGCTCCGCGGGCACGCGCGCGTACGTGGTGGTGGCCAAGGCCGATGAGCGCCTTCGGGCCTTCGGGCTGGTCAACTCCCTCCGCGCGGCAGGCGTCACGGCCGAGATGGAGCAGGCGGGGCGCTCGTTCAAGGGCCAGATGAAGCAGGCCGACCGAGTGGGCGCCACGCATGTCGTGATCGTGGGCGACTCCCTCGAGGTCAAGGACATGCACACCGGCGAGCAGCGCGAGGTTGCCTCGCTCGAGGACGCCGTCGAGGCCGTGGGCCGGTGACCGACACCTTCGACAACCGCTATCGCAACACCTGGTGCGGCCAGGTGCGCGCCGAGCAGGTGGAGGCGGAGGTGCGGGTGGCCGGATGGGTGCATCGCCGCCGCGACCACGGCGGGCTGATCTTCATCGACCTGCGCGACCGCGAAGGTCTGCTCCAGCTGGTTTTTCACCCCGAGGAGGCCAAGGAGGCGCACGCCGCCGCCGGCCGTCTGCGCTCCGAGGATGTGGTGAGCGTCGCCGGCAAGGTCGTGCGGCGGGAGGAGGGCACCGTGAACCCCAACCTGCCGACCGGCGAGGTGGAGCTGGCGGTGTCGGAGTTCGACCTGCTGGCCGACGCCGACACGCCGCCGTTTCAGATCGACGAGGACGACCCGGTCAGCGAGGAGCTGCGCCTGCGCTACCGCTACCTCGATCTGCGCAAGCCCGCGATGTCCGAGGCGCTCGCCCTGCGCGCCAAGGTCGTCTCGGCGATCCGCCGCCGGCTCGATGAGGGGGGCTTCATCGAGGTCGAGACGCCCACCCTCACCCGCTCCACCCCAGAGGGCGCGCGCGACTACCTGGTGCCCAGCCGGATAGCCCCCGGATCGTGGTACGCGCTGCCGCAGTCCCCCCAGATCTTCAAGCAGCTGCTGATGATCGGCGGGCTGGAGCGCTACTACCAGATCGCCCGCTGCTATCGCGACGAGTCGGCGCGCGCCGACCGCCTGCCGGAGTTCACCCAGCTGGACGTGGAGATGTCCTTCGTGGAGGAGGAGGACGTGATCGCCA
>Ga0136631_10000656_pt1 | contig 10784 bp, 12 predicted proteins | sample AntDrymUQ6012206_2_FD_104655 | JGI IMG/M metagenome (GOLD analysis project Ga0136631, IMG submission 104655) | Polar desert sand microbial communities from Dry Valleys, Antarctica - metaG UQ601 (22.06) | ecosystem: Environmental > Terrestrial > Soil > Desert | place: Antarctica: Dry Valley... | reverse complement strand
GGGTGAGGGCAGAGTCGGGTCGCTGCGCCGGGTCCTTGGCCAGCGCGCACTCGAGGACGGCCGCCACCGGGTCCGGCACACCGAGCGGGCGCACGTCGGGCGGGGGTTCGGACAGGACGCGGAAGAGCACCGGTGCGACCGACTCGTCCCCCGCGACGTCGAACGGCGCCCGACCGAGGACCAGCGCCATCACCGTTGCCGCGAGGGAGTAGACGTCCGCGCTCGGTGTCGCCGGGCGGCCCTGGATCACCTCCGGTGCCGCGGAGCCGGGCGTCGCGGTGATGTCTCCGGATCGGGTCACGTCCATGTCGACGAAGCGCGCCTGCCCGAAGTCCGCCAGGCGCGGCGCGCCGTACTCGTCGACGAGCACGTTGGCGGGCTTGAGGTCGCGGTGCAGGATGCCTGCCTCGTGCGCGGTCTGCAGCGCGCCGGCCACCCGGACCCCGACGTCCACCGCCTCGCGCCAGTCCAGTGGCCCGCTCGACCGGATCCGCTGCGCCAGCGATCCACGGGCGAAGAACGGCATGATCAGGAAGGCATGGTCGTCCGGATCGATGCCCCCGTCGTACACGCTGGCGATGTGCGGGTGACCGCTCAGTTTGCCGAGGGCACGGCACTCCTGGGTGAACCGGGCGCGCGCCCGGGCGTCCAGCGTCGCGGAGATGATCTTCACCGCGACGTCGCGACGGAACTGCTCCTGCCGGGTGCGATAGACCACGCCGAACCCGCCGCGGCCGATCTCGACCGTCCTTGACATGTGACTAAATGGTCACCTATCTTCGGTGCATGAATGCGGTGTTCAGGGCCCTCGCCGATCCGACCCGGCGGAGTCTGCTCGACGAGCTGTTCCGGGAGGACGGGCAGACGTTGAGCGCCCTGGCCGAACGCTTCTCGATGTCGCGATTCGGGGTGATGAAGCACCTGAAGCTGCTCGAGGAGGCGGGCCTGGTGCTCAGCAGGCGCCGGGGCCGCGAGAAGCTCCACTTCCTGAACCCGGTTCCCATCCGGCTCGTCCACGACCGTTGGGTGAGCAAGTACGCCGAGCCCTGGGCGGCCGCGCTCAGCGGGCTCAAGACCAGACTGGAGAGTCCCATGGAGAAGGTTTTCGAGATCTACATCCGCACCACCCCGGAGCGTCTGTGGGAGGCGATCACCGACAGCGAGATCAGGGGCAAGTACAACTTCGGCTCGGAGATCACCTCGGACTGGACTCGCGGTTCCCGCTTCGAGATGCGGCACCCCGCCGGCGGGCTGCTGGGAGAAGGCGAGAATCTCGAGGTCGACCCCCCGCGCCGGCTCGTGCAGAGCATGGTCGCGCTGTGGAGCGAGGACGTGAAGAGCGAAGGAACGTCCCGGGTCACCTGGGAGATCGAGCCCGTCGGTGATTCGTGCCGGCTCACCGTCACCCACGACGAGTTGCGCGAGGTAGCCAACAACGAGCTGTACGGCGGCTGGCCGATGATCCTCTCCGGGCTGAAGACGTGGCTCGAGACCGGCCAGTTGCTGACCACGCCCGGGTCGCTGATGTACAGCTGATCCGGCCCGGGCCGCTCCTGCCCGATCCGGTCCCGCCGCGACGGTAGCCTGCGCTCGTGGCATCGGCGACGAGGGTGTTCTGCTCCCGGTTGAGCGGGGTCGCCGTCTTCGATCCCAACGGCGACCAGATCGGCAAGGTCCGCGACGTCGTGGTGACGCTGCGCCTGGATCATCAGCCTCCGCGCATGCTCGGCCTGGTCGTGGAGATCCAGCAGCGCCGCCGCATCTTCCTGCCGATCGATCGGGTGACCGCCTTCGAGGCCGACGCCGTCCTGCTGGGGACCGGCACCCTCAACCTCAAGCGGTTCGAACAACGCTCGCGGGAGACCCTCGTCCTGGCCGAGCTCCTGGATCGGCGGGTGACCCTCGTGGACGGCGGCGGGGCGGTCTCGGTGAGCGACGCGGCGATCGAGCCGGCCCGCAACCGGGACTGGCTGCTCACCAGGCTCGCGGTGCGGGAGATCACCGGCAAGCGGATCACCCGGCGCGGACACGTCCGGCAGGTCGAGTGGGATGCGGTCATCGGCCTGTCCCTGGCCTCGGCGGATCAGGGCGCGCACAGCCTGCTCGCCGTCTACGAGGACATGAAGGCAGCCGACGTCGCCAATGCGATGCGCGAGCTGCCCGAGGACCGCCGTCAGCAGATCGCCGAAGCGTTCACCGACGATCGGCTCGCCGATGTGCTGGAGGAGCTTCCCGAAGAGGACCAGGTCGAGATCATCGGGCGGCTGCAGGGGGCCCGGGCCGCCGACGTACTGGAGGCGATGGATCCCGACGACGCGGCGGACCTGCTCGCGGAGTTGCCGGCCCTCGAGCGGGAGCGGCTGCTCGCGTTGATGGAACCGGAGGAAGCCAAGCCGGTACGGCAGCTGATGGCGTACTCGGAGGACACCGCTGGTGGCCTGATGACCAGCGAGCCGGTCATCCTGGCGCCGGACGCGACGATCGCCGAGGCGCTGGCCCGCGTCCGTGAGCCGGAACTCAGCGCCGCCCTGGCCACCCAGGTGTACGTCGTCCGCCCGCCGGTCGCCACGCCCACGGGGACCTTCCTCGGGCTGGTGCACATTCAGCGGCTGCTGCGCGAACCTCCATCCAGCCTGGTCAGCGGCATCATCGACGATGAGCTGGATCCACTGACGACCGGGACGTCGATGCCTGCGCTGACCCGCTACTTCGCGACGTACAACCTCGTGGCGGCACCGGTCGTCGACGCCGAGAACCGCCTGGTCGGCGCGGTCACCGTCGATGACCTCCTGGACCGCCTGTTGCCCGAGGACTGGCGGGAGGACCGCGATGACTGAACCCCGCGCGGCACGGGCCGCCCGGCTGGACCAGCCGCGGGAGCCGCGCAGGTTTGTCCCGCGGCTCAACAGCGATGCATTCGGCCGGTTCAGCGAGCGGATCGCCCGGTTCCTTGGAACCGGGCGCTTTCTCGCGTATCAGACCGGATTGGTCGCCATCTGGATCATCCTCAACCTCACCGCGTTACGACTGCAGTGGGACCCCTACCCCTTCATCCTGCTCAACCTCGTCTTCTCCACCCAGGCCGCGTACGCTGCGCCGCTGATCCTGCTCGCGCAGAACCGGCAGGCCGACCGGGACCGGGTCACGATCGAGGAGGACCGCCAGCGCGCGCTGGCCGCCAAGGCCGACACCGAGTACCTCGCCCGCGAGCTTGCCGCGGTGCGGATCGCCATCGGTGACCTGGCGACCCGGGACTACATCCGCTCGGAGCTGGCCCGGCTGGTCGATGACGCCCCCGACCGGCGGGGTCAGTAACGGCTCAGGCCAGGCCGTTGACCAGCGCCGCGGTACCGCCGGCCACCAGGAGTACGAGGAGGAACGGGGCTCGGAGCAGCAGGGCGAGGAAGGCCGCCCCCAGCCCCGCGGCCCGCGCGTCGAGGACGAGGGCCGAACCGTCGGTGAATGCCTGCACGACCACGAGTGCCGCCAGCAGGGCCGCCGGCACGAGCCCGACCGCCCGGCGTACGGCGGGGCGCTCGAGGATGGCCGGTGGAGCCGCCAGCCCGATGTACTTGAGCAGATAGCAGCACAGACTGGCCACCAGCACGACCGTCCAGATCACCGGCGGCTCCCGACGAACGCGAGCCCGACCGCCGCCGCCGCGAGCATCACCTGCAGCCCGGGCGCCACCACCGGGGTGAGCACCAGTGCGATCAGCGCTCCGCCGGCCGCCACCACGCGATCGGTGCCGCTGTGTCGCAGCCGCGGCCACAGCAGCGCCAGAAACGCCGCGGGTACGACGGCGTCCAACGCTACCTGGGCACTGTCACCGAGCAGTCCCGAGCCCAGTGCGCCCGCCAGCGTGGAGAGGTTCCAGCCGAGGAACAGGCTGAGCCCGGTCACGGCGTAGGCCAGCCGCAGCGCAGCGGTGGTCGGCGCCGCCAATGCCATCGCAGTGGTTTCGTCGATCACAGCGTGGGCGGCCACCGCTCGCCTGAATCCCCGCACGTCCAGCGGGGCGGCGAGTCGCAGGCCGTAGAGGGTGTTGCGGGCACCGAGCAGCACAGCGCTGGCCACCGCGGCGACCGGTGCGCCCCCCGCGCCAAGGACACCGACCAGCGCGAACTGCGAGGCGCCGGTGAACATCAGCAGACTCAGGGCGCACGTCTGCAGCACGCTCAGACCGGCCGACGTCGCCGCGGCCCCGAACGCGGCGCCGTACAGACCGACCGCGAGCCCGACACTGAGCGAATCGCGGACCGTCCGCCGCCGCCAGTCCTCGGCCGCGCCACCGGGTCGGTCCAGTGCGGTCAGACCTCGCCGTCGAGCCGCTCGAGCAGGCACGTCAGGGTCGCCAGCTCGGAGTCGCTCAGCCGCCCGGTCATGTGCTCCTCGACGCCGCGAAGGTGGACCTTGGAGGCCTCCCTCAGCCGGGACAGTCCCGCCGGGGTGAGTACGGCGTAGGTGCCCCGCGCGTCGTCCTCACACGCCTGCCGGGTGACGAGGCCGTCGCGAGTGAGCCGGTCGACAAGGCGGGTCAACCCGCTGCGGGACAGCAGGACGGCGTCGGCCAATCCGGTCATCCGAAGCCTCCGGTCAGGGGCCTCGGTCAGTTGGACGAGAACGTCGTAGGACGCGAGCGGGAGATCCTCCTCGCTCATGAGCTCGGCCTCGAGCCGGCGGCTGATCATCGCGTGGGCCTTCAGAAACGACCGCCAGGCGATCATCCCGGCAGCCGAGGGAACCCGCACGTGCCCGATGTCTGCGACCGTCACGGGCCCGTCTCCGTCCGAGAGCGTTCGTCCATGGCGGGCATACTAGGACCGCACCCACGAACCCGGAGAGAGATGCCCCCTGAACCTGTACTGAGTCAGATCCGGGCCGCGCTGGCCACGGTCAACGATCCGGAGATCCGGCGCCCCATCACCGATATCGGCATGGTGGGTGACATCGAGATCGACGGATCCGGACGGGTCGGCGTCCAGATCTTCCTGACCGTTGCGGGGTGCCCGATGAAGGACACCCTGACCCGCGACGTGACCGGCGCGGTCTCCGCAGTTGCAGGGGTGGCCGGCGTCGATGTCCGGCTCGACGTGATGAGCCCCGAGCAGCGCAAGCAACTGCAGACCCTGCTGCGAGGTGACAACCCCGAGCCAGAGATCCCGTTCGCGAAACCGAATTCGCTGACGAGGGTCTACGCGGTGGCCTCGGGCAAGGGCGGTGTGGGCAAGTCCAGCGTCACGGTGAACCTGGCTGTGGCCCTGGCCGAGCGCGGCCTGTCAGTCGGTGTGCTCGATGCCGACATCTACGGCTTCTCCATCCCACGAATGCTCGGTGTCACCGGCAAGCCGACCCAGGTCGAGCGGATGATCATGCCGCCGCAGGCGCACGGCGTGAAGGTGATCTCGATCGGGATGTTCACCCCGGGCAACACCCCGGTGGTCTGGCGCGGGCCGATGTTGCACCGTGCCCTGCAGCAGTTCCTGGCCGACGTCTTCTGGGGGGACCTCGACGTCTTGCTGATGGACCTGCCGCCGGGGACCGGAGACATCGCCATCTCCCTGGCGCAACTGGTTCCCAGTGCTGAGATCCTGGTGGTGACGACGCCGCAGCAGGCAGCCGCAGAGGTGGCCGAGCGGGCCGGTTCGATCGCCACGCAGACCCACCAGCAGGTGGTTGGCGTGATCGAGAACATGTCCTGGCTGGAGCTGCCGGACGGCACCAAGATGGATGTCTTCGGCACCGGTGGCGGTCAGGTCGTCGCGGACGCGCTGACCCGCACGCTCGGCACGCCGGTACCACTACTCGGCCAGGTACCCCTGGAACCGCAGCTGCGCCAGAGTGGCGACGACGGGGTTCCCCTGGTCCTGACCGACCCCGTTTCGGCGGCCGCCCGGGCGCTGCTCGGTATTGCCGACGCGCTGGCCGCCCGGCAACGCGGGCTCGCCGGTCGGTCCCTCAGTCTCACGCCCGTCGGCCGCTGAAGGTTCGCACCCCGCGCTCAGGTGGCGTCGGCGTCGTACGGCGGTGTCTCCCCGGCAGTCCGCAGCGGCGGGGCCGGGCGGCTCACGGCAGGTGCTCCTGCATCGGTCATCGTCGCGGACGTCGGTTTCGTGGTGCTGACCCGGCCGCTCCCGGACCTGGCGGCTCCGTTCGAGCGCTTGGTGAGCGGGGGCGGGTCGTCATCGAGCAGTTGCCGGCGGACGAACTCCCGCGGGTTGAGCGAGCCGAGGTCCAAGTCGGCGAAATCGTCCCCGAGCTCGTCGCGGATCTGCTCCCGGGCGCCGGTCACGAACCCCCGCACCTTCTTCAGGGCGCCGGAGGCGTCCTTCGCGATGCCGGGCAGCCGGTCGGGACCGAACACGAAAAGCGCGACGATCAGCAACAGGACGATCTCGCCCCATCCCAGGGAGCTGAACATGTCGCCTCCGGTCCTCGCTGCGGCCACTCACAGGGTAACCCGGCCGCAGCCCGCCGGGCCGTGAACTCATCTGGCCCGCAGGGTGGCCTGCACCTCCCGGGAATCCCCGCCGCGGACCAGGACGACTGTCACGGTGTCACCGGGTCGATTGGCATCCACCGCAACCACCAGCTCCTCGGAACTGCCGATGTCGATGTCGTCGATGCCGATGATGACGTCCCCGTCACGGATGCCGGCGGCCGCCGCCGCGCTGTTGTCCTCCACCGCCACGACGAGCGCTCCGTCGCGCGCGCCGTCGGTGACCGAGCGCGCGTTCACGCCGAGCGTCGCGTGGGTCGCCGTACCGCTGCTGATCAGCTGGTCGGCGATGTCGCGCGCGGTGTCGATCGGGATCGCGAAGCCCAGGCCGATGCTGCCGCTGCCCCCGCCGGCCGAACCCAGGCTGGCGATCGCGGTGTTGATCCCGACCACAGCACCGGAGCCGTCGACCAGCGCACCACCGGAGTTGCCCGGGTTGATCGCCGCGTCGGTCTGAATGGCGTTGATTACCGCATTGGTGTCACTGCCCTGGCCGGCCAGGCGGACCGGGCGGTTCAGCGCACTGACGATGCCGGAGGTCACGGTACTGGCCAGGCCCAGCGGCGAGCCGATCGCCACCACCGCGTCCCCAACGACGAGTGAGGAGGAGTCACCGAGGGAGGCGACCACCAGACCGGGGCGCTCGACCTTGATCACGGCGAGATCGGACAATGGGTCGCGCCCCACGATGCGCGCCTCGGAGGCGGTGCCATCGGTGAAGATCGCGCGCACGGTCGCGTCGTCGCTGTCCGCAGCCTGCGACACCACGTGGTTGTTGGTGAGGATGTACCCGTCGTCGTCGATCACCACACCTGAGCCGGTGCCGCCACTGTCGCCGAGCCGGACCTCGATCGACACCACCGCCGGCAGCAGCCGCTCGGCAATGTCGGAAATCGAACCGGGTGGGCGGTTGATCGCTTCGCTGACCGTGCTGAGCTCACCGTCGGGCTTCAGCAACGGTGATTCCGCGGCTGTTCGCCCCAGGACGAAACCGGTCCCCCCGCCGACGAGGCCGACGAGCAGCGCGCCGATGAGAAGCAGGAGGGCAAGCCGGATCGGCACGTCACGCAACCGGATCCGGCGCCGTCCCGCGGCATCGGTGCTGACTCCCTCGTCCTCGGCTGCCTGGTCCAGGAAGACCGCCGGCGGGCCGAGCGCGGACCGGGAGGCTGCATCACGCCACGGGTCACGCTCGGCATCTGGCCGCCACCAGGGCGATTCGGCATCACGCCCGCCTCGCAGCCGGCTTCCCGCAGGCGCGGCAAACCCGCCCGAGCTGCCGTGGGGACGCCCGAAGACCCGGACCAACAAGTCCGCGGGGGGCGCCTGGGACGCAGCGGCCGGTTGCGGCGGCAAAGGCCGGTCGGCGGCAAAGGATTCCCACACCCCCTCGGGGCGCGCGCATGCCTGGGCGAGAGCAGGCGGCGGTTCGGACCCGCGAAGCAGCGGAGCCGGGCGGGCCGGTGGGCGGTCGAAAGCAGCGGGTACGCCGTGCGGCCGCTGAAAATGCGCCTCGTCCGGACGCTGTGCATCCGCGTCACGCTGGCCGTCGTCCGGCATGGGACAGCACCCCCTCCAGGTTGCGGCTTCAGCCTGCCCCAAGGGCTGTGAAGTCAGCGTCAGCCGCTGACTGATCTCAGCGCAGGCCGGTTGCCGCTCCGGAGAAGCGACGTGTGGTCATCGCTTCCTCGATCGAGAACAGGGCAGCGGACACACCTGCGCCGTCCTCGGTCGGCAGTTGGCGGATCTGCGATGTCGCCGATCCGGCAGAGACTGCGACCGGAGCGACCGATGCCGCGAGGACGCCGACCGTGAGCCCCGCTACCGCCCCCATGAGTCCCCGCCGCATCCGGCGTAGGCGGGTGGCGGACAGCCCCTTTCTGCGGCTGCCGGGGCCTGTCACGGCCTGGGCGCGGCCCAGGGGGCGCCGGTCGGGCGGAGCAGGCTGCGTCAGGGGGGGCGCTGAGGCTGATGGATCCGGGCCGATCTCCCGGCTCCATTGCACATTCGCGCCCTGCATGACCCAGGTCCCGGGCATCTGAAGGTCGGTCGTGAACGGGATCTGCTGCAGCCGGCTGAGCAGGCTGCCCGGGAGCTCGGGCCCGCCGGTGCCGACCAGGAGGGTCTTGGCCTCGCGCTGAGCGGCGACGTCGAATGAGCATTGCGGGCAGACGGTCACGTGCGCCATGGCGCGCGCCTGCGCGCCGGGGCTCAGCTCGCCGTCGACGTAGGCGACCACCGCCTCGAGCGCGAGGTGGAAGTCGGTGGGGACCAGGCTCATGCGGTGTCCCGGGCCTGGTTCGGCGCGAGGTGGGCCAGGGCATCGCGCAGTTGCACCCGGCCGCGGTGGATCCGGCTGCGGACCGTCCCGAGCTTGATGCCGAGGGTTGCCGCGATCTCCTCGTAGGTCAGGCCCTCGATGTCACACAGCACCACCGCTACCCGAAAGTCGGGAGGGAGGGCATCCAACGCCGCCTGGATCTGCGGGTCGAGGTAAGCGTCGGCGTACACCTGCTCGGGACTGGGTGCGGACCCCGGCATCCGCTCGGTGTCCTCGGGGAGCGCGTCGAAACGGATCCGCTGCCGGCGGCGGACGAGGTCGAGGAACAGGTTGGTGGTGATGCGGTGCAGCCAGCCCTCGAAGGTGCCCGGCTGGTAGTTCGCCAGCGAGCGGAACACCCTGACGAATGTCTCCTGGGTGAGGTCCTCGGCGTCCTGGCGGTTACCGGACAGCCGGTAGGCCAGGCGGTAGACGCGAGCCGAGTGCTGACGGACCACCGCGTCCCATGACGGGGGGACCCAGGCGGCGATGTCGGCAACAGCTTCGGACATCGCACCCCCCTCCTCGAGCCCACGTGCGGTGACGGAGTAGCCAGCAACCATGGTGCCTCGCTCCTCCCCTATCGGCGCACTTGCCGGCGATAACGCTTTGGTGACCAATCGTGTTCCGGCGCGGTGCGGGAGGCAGCCCATCGACCTGGATAGGGTCTGCACGACCGGACCAACGAACGGGTGAGGTGGCGGATGGGTAACTCGGCGAGCCAGGAGTACGCCGAGGGCTTCGGCACCGAGGACCAGGCGCTGGCCGCTGCCCGCGCCCGCTCCGAGGAGTTCGGCTGCGAGCCAGTGTCACCTGCCGCCGGGAACGCCCTGCGGTTCCTCGCTGCTGCCCTCGATGCGCGTGCAGTGGTCGAGGTGGGGACTGGTGCCGGGGTGTCCGGTCTCTGGCTGCTCGCCGGAATGCGTGCCGAGGGCATCCTCACCTCGGTCGACACCGAGGCTGAGCACCAGCGGGCGGCCCGGCAGGGCTTCCGCGACGCCGAGATCGCACCGGCCCGAAGTCGCTTGATCAACGGAGCCGCCCTCGAGGTCTTGCCGCGGCTCACCGATGGCGCGTACGACCTCGTCTTCGTCGACGGCCCGAAGAGTCAGTACCACGACTGCCTCGGCGAGGCACTGCGTCTGCTACGCCCCGGCGGCATCGTGGCCTTCGCCGGCGCGCTCGGCCGCGGCAGGGTCGGCGAAGCCTCCGCCCGTGATCCGGAGACGGTGGCGCTACGCGAGGTCATGAAGGCAGTCCGCGAGCACGAGCAGCTGGTTCCCACCCTGATCCCGCTCGGTGAGGGGTTGCTGGTCGCCGTATACCGGCCCTGACGGCTAGGGGAAGGCCTTCGCGCCCTTGCCGAGGACGACCACACCGGATTCGGTGACGTGGTACCGCTCGCGGTCGGCCACCAGGTTGACGCCGATGTGCGCATCGGGTGGTACGACGACGCCCTTGTCCAAGATTGCGCGGCGCACCACCGCCCTGTCGCCGATCTGCACGTTCTCCATCAGCACGCTGCCCTCGACGTACGCTCCGCCGTTGAGCTTGACGTTCGGTGAGATCACACAGCCGCGGACGGTCGCGCCGGCGACGATGACCCCGGCGCCGACCATCGACTCCTGCGCGAGACCGCCCTCGACGAACTTGGCCGGTGGCAGCTGCGGCGGAAGGGTGAAGATCGGCCACTCGCGGTTGTAGAGGTTGAACACCGGGTGGACCGACACCAGATCCATGTGGGCGTCGTAGTAGGAATCGAGCGTCCCGACATCGCGCCAGTAGCCACGATCCCGATCGGTCGCACCGGGGACCCGGTTGTCGGCGAAGTCATAGACCTGGGCACAGCCCTGCTCGACCAGCATCGGAATCAGGTTGCCGCCCATGTCGTGCACCGAGCCCTCGTCGCCCGCGTCCAGGCGCAGGGCCTCGAGCAGGACGTCGGTGCTGAACACGTAGTTGCCC
>Ga0136631_10000654_pt1 | contig 10815 bp, 12 predicted proteins | sample AntDrymUQ6012206_2_FD_104655 | JGI IMG/M metagenome (GOLD analysis project Ga0136631, IMG submission 104655) | Polar desert sand microbial communities from Dry Valleys, Antarctica - metaG UQ601 (22.06) | ecosystem: Environmental > Terrestrial > Soil > Desert | place: Antarctica: Dry Valley... | reverse complement strand
CGCTGATCTCACTCACCGAGGCAGACCGACAGTTCTTTACTGCCTCCTGCGGCCTACCACAACCCTGGGCGGACGAGCGCCAGACGCGCCTGTCGCACTCCTTCTGCCAGCACGTCGTGGTGTCCCGCCAACCGTTCGTCGTCTCCGACGCGCGCGAGCATCCACTGGTTCGAGAGAACCTCGCGATCCGCGATCTCGGCGTGATCGCCTACGCCGGCATCCCGCTGACCACACCCGACGACGACGTATTGGGCAGCTTCTGCGCGATCGACAACAAGCCACGCACCTGGACGAAGGCCGACCTCAACATACTCAGCGACTTCGCGCAATCGGCGATCGCCTACATCGACCAGGGCACCCAAACAACCAAACCACCACAAGCATCGCCGTGATGGTCTTCTACGTCTTCTTGTAGTCGCAGGTCCGGCACTCGCGCTCGGCTCGTCCTGAGCGCTGACGCCGCAGCGCGTGCGTAGCCCGCGCCGTCCTACCCCAGGTCGAGGCCGCCTACCATGAGGACCGGCCGGACGTGATCGTCCACGACAGCGGCGGCTGGCCCGCGCCGATCCTGGCCCGACGCTGGAAGATCCCATGCGTCCACTTCTCGCCGACGTTCGTGGCGTACGAGGGCTGGGAGCAGGACTTCGCGCCCGAAGAGGGGCCGGCCGACGGGCCGCTCCCGGCCGACGCCGCGTTCCCCGACGCCATGCGGGCGTGGCTGGCCGAGCAGGGGTTCGGGGGCGGCTTTGGAGGAGCTGATGACGTCCGAGCACGTCCTGGTTGTGCTGCCGCGTGCGTTTCGCCCGCGAGTGGAAACGGTCGGCGCGCAGAACACGTTCGTCGGCCCGATGCTCGGCGAGCGCGGGTTCCAGGGTGCCTGGGAGGCGCCTGCGGGCGACCGTCCGATCCTGCTCGTCTCGTTCGGGTCGACCTTCACCGACCGGCCCGAGGCCTACGGCGAGGTTGTGCGTGCGTTCGCGGACGGCGCGTGGCACGTCGTGCTCTGCGTCGGTCGGCACGTCGATCCGGCGGTGCTCGGCGAGCTGCCGGCCACCGTCGAGGTGCACCGCAGCATCCCGCAGCTCGACGTGCTGTCGAAGGCCGATGCGTTCGTCTCGCACGGTGGCATGGGCGGCACGCTGGAGGCACTTTCACACGGGGTCCCAATCGTGGCGGTCCCGGAGATCCCCGAGCAGCGCGTCGTCGCGCGCCAGCTCGAGACGCTCGGGATCGGCAGCGGCCTTCGGCTCGACCAGGTGACCGCGGACTGCTGCGAGCCCACGTCGACGGGCTTGCGCAAGATGCCGGCGTCGCCGAACGGCTGGCCGCGATGGAACGCGAGATCGATGCGTCCGGCGGAGCGAGCGCAGCCGCCGATATCGTCGAAGGCGTCGCGGCGGAGAGCGCTGAAAGGGAACGCGCAACCCACGTCCGAGCTTGCCGCGCCGGGTCAGCGCTGCCTTGCGCGAGCGACCGAATGAGCAACCAGGGTTGACAGATGGTGAAACGTCAACTATGGTTGACGCCGTGGCATTTGTTCCCACAGAGGAAGAAGCAGTTCCCAAGGATCCGGCTGAGGGCCTAGCTGCCGTCGTTGCGCTGCGTCTGCTCGCCGACCGACTCGAGGCCGGTCAGGTCGAGCGCGCCGTGCTCGAGGGCTGGTCATGGGCCGAGATTGCGGCGGCTCTCGGGGTCAGCCGTCAGGCGGTGCACAAGAAGCACGCGAAGCGCCTGCGCGCTCGCGGCATGAGCACCGGGAGGGGCCATGCTTGAGCGCTTCGCCCGCGAAAGCCGCCGGGCCGCGATCCGTGCGCAGGACGCGGCCCGCCTCGTGGGGGCCGAGCAGGTTGAGCCTGAGCACCTGCTGCTGGCGCTGTCGGAGGGCGACGACCCCGCCGGCCGCGCGCTGGCCGAGGTCGGTGTGAATCGCGCCGCGATCGAGGAGGCGATCGAGGAGGACCTCGTGGCGACGCTGCAGGTCGTGGGGGTTCCGCCCTCGGTCGTGGCCTCGACGCCGACCTATCCGCGCCAGGACCGTCCTGGCTTCAGCGCGCAGGCCAAGCGCGCGCTCGAACAGGCGCTGCACGAGGCGGTCCGCCGCGGTGACCGGAGGCTGGGAACCGAGCACGTGCTGCTAGGCGTGCTGCGCCGGCCCGGAGCCACGGTCGCTCGCGTGCTCGTTCGACTCGACGTCGATCCCGAGCGCTTGGCCGCGCTCGTCCAGGTCGAGGCCGCCGCACAGCGCTGATATACGGGGCCGGGATCTAGCACGCCCTCGCGATCGCCTCACGCGCCTGCTGCGCGCACAGCTGATCGGGAGCGCGCGACCCTGTCAGCGCTCGCTGGACGGCTGATCGAGCCGGGACGGCCTGTGTCAAGCAAGCGTCCCGGCCCGCCGATGAGCCCGTGTGATCCTGGGTGGGCGCCCCCGCATCGTGTTGAGCTTGGCGAGCGCGACGCTGGTCGTGTCGATGGCCGGCGGCCCCGACCGCGTCTCGGCGCTGCCCGACAGCGCGGGGACGCGCAGCTGCCCGGGCGCCAACGCGTCACCACGGACCCAGACGCTTGACCGTGCCGGTCAGGCAGCGCTGTGTCTTCTCAACGCCGAACGTGCTGCGCGCAAGCTGGCGGCCCTGGCGCCCGACGCACGACTGCGGGCCGCCGCCGAGCGCCACTCGCGTGACATGGCCAAGAACGACTTCTTCGACCATGTAACCCCGGGCGGCATCGGCTTCGTCGAGCGCGTCAGCGCCGCCGGCTTCGCGAGTTCCGGCGCGAGCCTTGCGGAGAACATTGCCTGGGGTACCGGTTCGTTGGGACGGCCGGCGATGGTCGTCAAGGGCTGGATGCGCAGTGCCCCTCACCGCGCGACGATCCTCAACCCGGCGCTGCGGCGGGTCGGCATCGGGATCGCCCTCGACGCTCCGGAGCCTGGCCTCGGCAACGGCGCCACGTACACCGCTGACTTCGCGGGTGCGAGCAGCCGGCGCACGGCGCGAGCACGCGCCGCGCGAAGCCGTCGGTCGCGCTGACCGCGGGCAGGTGAGCGGCGGTCGCGCCCGACGCTGAGCTCCGGGTACTCGAAACGCTCGCAGTCGGGTGATACGGGTACATTCGCGAGAACTCGCCCACCGTGAAATGGAGGCCTCGTGTCTGACGAGAATGTCTCGACGTTCATCCTGCGCCGTCTGCACATGTGGGGCGTGCGGCAGATCTACGGTTACCCCGGCGACGGCTCCAACGGCCTGGACCTGGCGTTTCACGAGGTTCCCGAGGTGGAGTTCCTGCAGATCCGCCACGAGGAGATCGCGGCGTTTGCGGCGACCGCCCACGCCAAGCTCACCGACGAGGTGGGCGTCTGCATGGCGACGTCCGGCCCGGGCGCGATCCACCTGCTCAACGGCCTGTACGACGCGAAGCTCGACCATGCGCCCGTCGTGGCGATCGTCGGACAGCAGGCACGCATGTCGCTCGGTTCGGCATATCAGCAGGAGGTCGACCTGCAGTCCCTGTTCAAGGACGTCGCGCACGAGTTCGTCGAGGTCTGCATGGATCCCAGGCAGGCGACGCACCTCGTCGACCGCGCGGTGCGGATCGCGCTCTCGCAACGCACGGTGACCGCGCTGATCGTGCCCAGCGACGTTCAGGAGATGCCCTACGAGAAGCCGCCACGATCGCACGGCGCCGTTCAGTCAAGCGCGGGCTGGACTGCACCGCTGGTCGTCCCGCGCGAGAGCGATCTGCGGCGGGCGGCGGACGTGCTGAACGCCGGCGAGAAGGTTGCCCTCCTCGTCGGTCAGGGCGCCAAGCACGCCTCCGAGGAGGTGCTGGAGATCGCCGACGTCCTTGGCGCAGGCATCGCGAAGGCGCTCAACGGACGCGCGGTCGTGCCCGACGACGTTCCGTTCGTGACCGGCGCGATCGGCTTGCTGGGGACAAAGCCGTCCGACGACATGATGCAGAACTGCGACACGCTGTTGATGATCGGAACGAGCTTTCCCTACTCGGAGTGGCTTCCCGAGCCGGGGCAGGCGCGGGCGGTGCAGATCGACATCGACGCCCGCAACCTGTCGATGCGCTATCCGACCGAGGTGCCTCTGACGGGCGATGCGCGGGCGACGCTGCAGGCGCTGCGACCGCTGCTGCGTCGCAAGGAGGATCGCTCGTGGCAGGAGGAGATCGCGGCCAACGTCGAGCGCTGGTGGCGCATCCTCGAGGAGCGCGCGCATCTCGACGCCGATCCGGTCAACCCGCAGCTCGTCTTTCACGAGCTGTCGGCACGACTGCCCGACCGCGCGATCCTGCTCGCGGACTCCGGGTCGGCGACGAACTGGTGGGCGCGGAACCTCCGTCTGCGAGCCGGCATGCAAGCCGCGCTCTCGGGAACCCTCGCATCGATGTGCCCCGCGATTCCCTACGCGCTGGCCGCCAAGATGGCCTTTCCCGACCGGCCGGTCATCGCCGTGCTCGGCGATGGCGCGATGCAGATGCTCGGCATCAACGCCCTGATCGATTTGGCGCTGTACGCGGATCGTTGGACGGGCGCATGCGCGGTCTGCGTGCTGCACAACAACGACCTCAACCAGGTCACGTGGGAGCAGCGCGTGCTGGCCGGCGACGCCAAGCTCGAGGCCTCGCAGAACCTGCCCGACTTCCCGTACGCGCGCTACGCCGAGCTGCTCGGGCTCACCGCGGTGCGCGTCGATCGGCCCGCGGACGTTGGCGCCGGATGGGACGCGGTTCTGGCCGCGGGTCGGCCCGCGCTGCTCGAGGTCATCACCGACCCAGACGTGCCGCCGCTGCCGCCGCACATCCGCCTCGAGCAGGCCAAGGGCATGGCGAAGTCGATCTTCAAGGGCGACCCCGATCGCGGCGGCATGATTCGCCAGGCGCTGAAGGGCAAGTTCCAGGAGTTCGTCACGCGTTCCTGATGACCCGCTACCGCGACGGCCCTCGGATCAGCGCAACCGGATCCGTCGTCGCCGTTGTTCGAGCGGACCTACCTGACGCGGATCGCCGGCAGCGCCCCCGCGAGCCGGCCGTAGTCTGAGATCTCGCATCCGTTCGTGCGCGTGAAGCGGCGGTCGACGCGCTTGCCGCCGATCGTGCCGCTGACCCGCACCCGCTGTGGCCCACCGAAGATCAACGTGCAGGCGCGGTCCTTGCGCGGCTGCACGATCAGCATGGGGACGATCCTTTGGATGCGCGCGCACGTCCTCGCGGCCGGATGGGCGATGCCCGTCGCGCGCTCCTGGCCCGACCTGCAGCCGAGCGTTCCGTGCTTGCGCTGTCCCTCGCCGTCGTCGAAGCGGATCGTCAGCGCGATCGAGCGCTTGGCCGGGGCGCTCACGGCGCGCTCGGCGCCATCGCCGCAGCCGCCGACCAACAGTGCCGCGCATGCCGCTGCGCTCGCGCATATCGCCCGCCCGCGGATCATCGCGTCAGCCCGTTTCCTCCGACGGCAGCAGGTGCCCGTCGTTGTCGACGAAGCCGTCCTTGCCGCCGACGGCGACGTAGATGAGGTCGCTGTCGCCGACGTTGCGGATGCGGCGCACGGTGGCGGCGTCGATGCGCGCGATCCCGCCCGGGCCGAGACGGTGCACCGAGCCATCGCCGAACTCCAGCTCGGCCTGACCGCGGTGGATGAAGTACGTCTCTTCCTGCTCGTAGTGATAGTGCCGGCGGCCGGCGAACTTGGCCGGCATGACGATCGCGTTGATCCCCAGCGCCTGGACTCCGAGTGCAGGCCGGATCTTGCGAAATCCACCGCCGTCGCCGAGCGCGTCGATGTTGCCGACGGCGTAGCCGTCGCCGGTTACGACCTCGTGTACCTCGTCCTCCGCCATGGCCCGCTCCCTTTGTCGCTCCGCAATCGCTCGTGGATCGTAGGAGAAGTCGAGCTTCAAGCACGACTTTTGCGTGCTACCGTCCGCGCGGAAAGGGCCGGGCGTGACCCGGCGGGGTAGTGCGGGCGTTGGCAGATCTGGGTCTTGACTCTCCTGCGCTACGCAGCACGCGAGATCACATCGGGAGGAACGGGGCATGGCAATCGGCACCGTCAAGTGGTTCAGCGACGACAAGGGGTTCGGATTCATCACGCCCGACGAGGGCAGCCGCGACCTGTTCGTCCATCACACCGGCATCGTCTCGGACGGGTTCCGCTCGCTCAGCGAAGGGGCGCGGGTGGAATACGAGGAGGAGAAGGGGGACAAGGGCCCGAAGGCGGTCAACGTCTCGAAGCTCTAGGCAGCCGCCGCTCACGGGGAGTACGAAGGGCCCGCTCGAGACGGGCCTTTCGTACTCCCCCCGCCTCTTACAGCAGGAGGATCAGCAGGATGATGATGATCAGCAGCGTGCCGAGGCCGATGTACATGCGGCTCCTTTCCGGTTTGTCGGAAGAAGCTGTACCCGCAGAGCGGCGGCGGCAGTCAGCCTGGCTCAGTGATCGGCGACGACGCCGCCTTCGGGCGTCAGCGGACGACCCTCGTCAGCCCAGCGCTGGAGCCCGCCGGCCATCGCGTAGGCGTCAATGCCGACCCCGCGGAACGCCTGCGCGGCCATTGCCGAGCGCGCGCCGAGGCGGCAGTGGAAGATGACCGGCCGGTCGGTGTCGATCTTGGCCGCGTTGGACGCCAGATGCTCCAGCTCGATGTGGAGCGCGCCGTCGATGCGGCCGGCCTCCCACTCGTAGGGCTCGCGGACGTCGATGATCTGCGCGCTGTCATCGGCGATCGCTGCCTGCGCCTGCTCGGGTGTGACCTCGATGCTGTCGGAATCGAAGATGGACGGCATGGTTGGAACCTAACGCAGGGCAGGTGGCGGTGCGGCGCTCGCGCAATCGCGACAATTGGCGCGCTCGCATCTCCGGCTGGGCACCGTACGGAGGGTGGCGTGGGATGCTGACCGGGTGATCGTGCGGCTCGCAGTTCTGTTCCTGCTGTCAGCGGGACTGCTCTCGGCGTGCGTGGGCAGTGACTCCGATCAGAACGGTCAGGCGCGAACCACGCCCGGCATCCCGAGCGATCCGCTCGCGCTCCCGGCCGGCGTTCCGGTGCGCTCCCAGGGACCCGGCGAGCGCAGGGCGATCGAGGTCATCCGCGGCTGGAGCGAGGCGTTGCGCTTGGGCGACATCGACAGCGCGGCCTCGTTCTGGGGGCTGCCGGCGAAGATCCAGAACGAGTCGGTCCTGACGCTGCGCAGCCGCGACGACGTGCGCGCATTCAACCTCTCGCTCACGTGCAAAGCGATCTCACCGCCGCCGGCAAGGCCAAGGAGTTCACGATCCTGAAGATGCGCCTGGCGCAGCGACGGGGCGCGGACTGCGGCACGGGCGTCGGCAAGCCGGCGCGCACGGCGATCCGCGTGCAGGACGACAAGATCGTCGAGTGGTACCGGCTGCCCGGCGATCCGGACTCGCCGATGCCGATGCCCGCGCCGGGACGCGGCACGCCGACCTCGCCGCCGCCGGACAGCGCGCCGGTGATCTGAGCCTAGACGTACGGCTCGCGCTCGACGACCCGCCCGCCGGCGACGGTCCTGCGGCTGGCCTGCATGAGCCAGAGCAGCGAGATCACGAGGCCGATGATGCCGACGACCATGAGGATCACGCCGACCGTACCGAGCGCGATGCCGGACACCGTTGCGGTGACCGCGAACTTGAGGATCGCACCGAGCGCGATGAGGAATATCGAAGTGCCTATGCCCATACGGCAATGTATGCCCGCTTCCCGGGGCTTCCTAACCTAAATCCGGTCCGACGGAGTGTCCAACCCGTCTCGACATCCGGGCCGTATGAACTCGGCAGCTCGATGGCTACTGTCGGGAGCGCACAGGGCCCGCCCGAACGACGCGGTGCCGGCGAGCAACGATGCCGATCCCGGGGACACCAGCGACACATACCGACCGGCTGGCTGGATCAGACGAGGCCGGAACGCGCGAGCTTACGGGCGCCGCGGCTGCGGCAGAGCGGTGGGCGGGGAGCCGGCGGACCGCCACGCAACGCACGTCGTCGATCGACTACAGCGGGCGCTTCTGCAGCCGCGCGCTGTGCGAATCGATGGCGTCGAGACCGCGGCTGCTCAAATCAAGCCCCACGCACCCCACGCGCACGTCTCACAGCAGAGGAGGTCAACGATGAGCTCGAGCCCGCGCTTCCTGCAGGGCGTCTACGACTTCGACGGCCGCGGGCTGCACGAGCCTTTCCTGCTCGATCCGCAGCTGACGTACACGGTGCCGGTCGGCAACGAGGCGCAGTTCGTGTACTTCCGCGGCGGCAACGCCAGCGCCGGCCTCGTCTGCGCGATCGTCATGCGCGACGGCGAACCGATGCGCTACTTCCCGATCGGGGCGCGGTCGAGCACGCATGTCCCCCTGCGGGTCGTGGAGGATCTGCTCGCCGAGACCCGCATCGAGCTGCATTTGGCGGCGCCCCGGGGCGCCGTCGGTCAGGTTGTCATCGACCTTGGCCTGATGGAGATCTAGGAGGATGCCATGAGCGAGAAGGACAGGCTGATCGTCGTCGGAAACGGGATGGCAGGCGCCCGTGCGGTCGAGGAGATCCTCGAGCGCGGCGGCGCGGACATGTTCGAGATCACGATGTTCGGCGACGAGCCGCACGGCAACTACAACCGCATCTCGCTGTCAAACGTCCTCGCCGGCGTGGAGGATCCCGACGCCATCTTCCTCAACCCCCTGAACTGGTACGAGGAGAACGCGATCGCGCTGCACGCCGGCGTCCGGGTCACGCGCGTCGATCCGTTCGCCAGGGAGGTGAGGGCAGACGACGGCACGGTGCACCGCTACGACAAGCTCATCGTCGCAACCGGCAGCAGCCCGTTCTTCCCTCCGATCCCGGGCTTGCTCGATGACGACGGGCGCCCACGGACGGGCGTCTTCGGCTTTCGCACCATCGCCGACACCGAGCAGATGCTCGACTGGGCCCACGGAGGGACGCGCGCCGCCGTGATCGGCGGCGGCCTGCTCGGCCTGGAGGCCGCGCGCGGCCTGCTCGAACGCGGCTTGGAGGTGCACGTCGTGCAACGCGCGTCGCGGCTCATGAACCTGCAGCTCGACGGGCAGGCCGGCGCGATCCTGCGCCGCGGCGTCGAGGATCTCGGCATACACGTCCACCTCGACACGCGCACGAACCGGGTCGACATCGACGAGAATGGCCGCGTCAAGGGGTTGCAGTTCGGCGACGGATCCGAGCTCGAGTGCGACATGGTGGTCGTCACGACGGGGATCAGGCCCAACGTCGAGCTGGCGACGGGCGCGGGGCTGACCGTCGAGCGCGCGATCGTCGTCGACGACACGATGCGCGCCCTCGACGAGCAGGACATCTACGTCGTCGGCGAGTGCGCACAGCACCGCGGGCAGGTCTACGGTCTCGTCGCTCCGCTGTGGGAGCAGGCGGTCGTGCTCGCCGAGCACATCACGGGAACGAACGCGCACGCCGCGTACCACGGCTCGAAGGTGGCTACGAAGCTGAAGGTCTCGGGCATCGACCTGGCGACGATGGGCCTCGTCGAGCCCGAGCTCGACGACGACGAGTTCGTCCAGTACGCCGAGCCCAAGCGACGCGTGTACACGGCCGTGATCGTTCGCGACGGCAAGCTCGTCGGGGCGACGCTGCTCGGCGACGTCAGCAAGGTCTCGTTTCTGATGCAGGCATTCGACCGCGGGATGGTGCTCCCGCAGGAGCGGCGCTCGCTGCTCTTCGACCTCGGTGCTCCGGCGGCGGCCACCAGCGTCGCCGAGCTCGGCGACGACGCCCAGATCTGCAACTGCAACGGCGTGACGAAGGGCGCGATCCGCGCCTGTGTGCGCGACGGCAGCCGGACGATGCGGTCGGTCATGGCCGCGACCCGTGCCGGCAGCGGTTGCGGATCCTGCAAGTCCCAGGTGCTCGAGGTCGTCGAGTGGGCCGCTGGCGGTCAGCTCGAGGACGATCCCGCCGCCGACTACTACGTTCCCAAGATCCCGCTCTCCAAGCCCGACCTGATCGAGGTCGTGCGCAAGCGGGGACTGCGCTCGGTCTCGTCGGTCTTCGAGGCGTTCGGCACCGAGCCCGAGGACCCGAAGTCCAAGCCCGCGCTCGTGTCGCTGCTGAAGATGCTCTGGGGCGCCGAGTACGAGGACGAGCGCGACGCGCGCTTCATCAACGATCGCGTCCACGCCAACATCCAGAAAGACGGCACCTTCTCCGTCGTCCCACGGATCGCCGGAGGGGTCGCGACGTCAGACCAGCTGCGCCGGCTGGCCGACGTGGCCGACCGCTACGAGGTGCCGATGATCAAGATCACCGGCGGCCAGCGCATCGACCTGCTCGGCGTGCGCAAGGAGGACCTGCCGGCGGTCTGGCGCGACCTCGACATGCCCTCGGGCCACGCCTACGGCAAGAGCTTCCGGACGGTGAAGACCTGCGTCGGCTCGGATTTCTGCCGCTTCGGCCTGGGCGACAGCACGGCGCTGGGGATCAGCATCGAGGAGCGCTTCGCCGGGCTGGAAAGCCCGGCGAAGCTCAAGCTCGGCGTTGCCGGCTGCCCGCGCAACTGCTCGGAGGCGATGGTCAAGCTCACCGGCGGCCAGCGCATCGACCTGCTCGGCGTGAGCAAGGCCGACCTCCCGGCGGTCTGGCGAGACCTCGGGATGGTTTCCGGCCACGCTTACGGAAAGAGCTACCGCACGTGCAAGTCATGCGTGGGCACCGAGTTCTGCCGCTACGGCCTCGGCGACAGCACCACCCTGGCCATCAAGATCGAGGAGCGTTTCAAGGGGATCGAGAGCCCGGCGAAGCTCAAGTTGGCGGTCGCCGGG
>Ga0136631_10000653_pt1 | contig 10823 bp, 11 predicted proteins | sample AntDrymUQ6012206_2_FD_104655 | JGI IMG/M metagenome (GOLD analysis project Ga0136631, IMG submission 104655) | Polar desert sand microbial communities from Dry Valleys, Antarctica - metaG UQ601 (22.06) | ecosystem: Environmental > Terrestrial > Soil > Desert | place: Antarctica: Dry Valley... | reverse complement strand
GTGGCGGCCACCGGGAAGGTTCGTCTCCAGCGAGACGAGGACTTGATGCCCCACATGATTGACCTCACGCCCTCGAGCCGGCGTGCCTCCTTGGCCCCGGACGCTGGGAACATAGCGCGAAGACCGCCGCGGGTAAAGGGTCAGCCGTCCTGGCCGGTGGCCTACGTCCCAGCTCGGCGAGAAGGGCATGGCGAAGTATCGGCGACGCGGTTCACGCGGGACTCGTTCTCCAACCGACAGAATCTCAGCGATGGTCGGTGTTGAACCGTCAAGAGGGGTGGGTGCTGAAGTTGAACGACCCACGTTTCGCCGTGCTCGACCAGACCGCGAAGGCGGTGGTCCGAACGCACGCGAAGGAGGTGTCAGTCACACCAAGTTTGGAACGATCCCCGCGGGGCCTCGGTAGCCGCCAACCCGGTGGCGATCTGGTCACACACCACCAGCGTGCAATGGCCTTCGATCTCGACCGATGGGCGGAAGCTGGCGCTGGTGAAGGCGACGACCCAGGTGCTCAGGGCGAGGACCCGTCTGCCGAGGACCCGCAGGGCTTTGGCGTCGTGGTCGGTGGCGTAGGTGAGCAGGACCGTTTCGGTTTCGGTGACCACGTCGGCGTCGGGGAGGTCGGCGGGGGTCATCGACCACACCGACACCGTGGCCAGGTCGGTGGGGTCCGCGCGGGCCGACGCCACGAATGCCGCGACACGGTGTCGCGGATCAGTGGTCGTCGCGCCTTGGGACATGACTCCACCCAAGCACCGGTCAACGGGCGCAGGGCGCCGACAGTCCGAGGCCCCAGAACCCCATCCCCACAAGGGGTTCCGGGTCATGACCAAGTTGTGCTGGTCCAGGCTGTCCACAACCGCGGGTCTCGAGGCTCGCTCCGCTCACACCTCGACCAACTGAGCGGCTCGCTCCCGCTCACACCTCGACCAACAGAGCGGCTCGCTCCGCTCACACCTCGCGCTCCGGGAAGACTGCCGCCGCGACGGCTGGGTGGCCCGGCTCCTGGCGCGGGCCGAGGCGGTTGCGCACGAGCGCGGCCGATGTTCATTTCGTCAGGGTGCTGGCAGGCTGGCCCCACCCGAGAGGAGCAGTCGATGGAGTACGTCGTCGGTGCGTTCGTGGTGGTGCTTGTCCTGATCCTCGTTATCGGTGCCCTGACCCGCCGCATCGACGTCACCACCTGCTGCTCTCTGGCTGACCCGGCGCGCGACCTGCGGATGCGCGCGGCCTTTGAGAACGACGCCGCCACCCGCCGCTGATGGCAGCCGAGCGGGGCGTGCGGCGTCTGCTCCCCGATTGGGTCGCCGGCTACCAACGCGGCTGGCTGCGCGGCGACCTGCTCGCCGGCGTCACCGTCACGGCGTACCTGATCCCCCAGGTGATGGCGTACGCCGAGCTCGCGGGCCTGCCTCCGGTCGCGGGCCTGTGGGGCGTGATCGGGGCGCTCCTGGTCTATGCGGTCGTCGGCACCTCGCGCGTCCTCTCGGTCGGACCCGAGTCGACCACTGCCCTGATGACCGCGGTGACGATCGGTGCGGTCGCCACCACGCCGGCTGAGTACGCCTCCCTGTCCGTCGCCCTCTGCGTGGTCGTCGCAGCGTTCTGTGTGCTCGCCGGCTTCGGCGGGTTGGCCCGCCTCAGCGACCTGCTGTCCAAGCCGGTGCTCGTCGGCTACATGGCCGGTGTCGCCGGCGTCATGGTCGTGTCCCAGCTCGGCAAGCTCACCCGCCTCGACGTCGAGGCGGACGGCGCCGGCCCCGAGGTCTGGTACGTCGTCACGCACGCGGCCGACGTCCACTTGCCTACGCTGGTGCTCGGCCTGGTGACGGCGGCGCTGATGATCGGAGGCAGCCTGGCCTGGCCGCGCGCACCGATGGCGGTGTTCGGGATGCTCGGCGCCACGGCCGCCGTGGCCCTCCTCGGCCTCCGCGACCGAGGTGTCGTGCTGATTGGGGAGATCCCGGCCGGCCTGCCCCGGCCGGCCCTACCCGACATCGGCGTCGGCTCGGTCGTGGACCTGCTGCTCCCCGCTCTCGGAGTCACCTTCGTGGCGTTCTCCGACAACATCCTCACCGCCCGCGCCTTCGCGACGGGCGACGACCGGGTGATTCCCCGCCGCGAGCTCTTCGCGCTCGGCGCCGCCAACCTCGCTGCCGGGGTGATGCAGGCGTTCCCGGTGAGCAGCAGTGGCAGCAGGACGGCGATCGCCGTGGCCGTCGGTGCGAGGAGCCAACTGGCGGGCCTCGTCACCGTCGCCGGGACGATCCTGGCGGTGGTGTTCGCGCGGCCCCTGCTCGAGCACTTCCCGAGCGCCGCGCTCGGCGCCGTCGTCGTGTACGCCGCCACCCGCCTGGTGGAGATCCCGGAGTTCCGTCGGTTCGGCCGGTTCCGTCGCAGCGAGCTGGTGCTGGCGCTCGGCACCACGGCCGCCGTCCTGGTCGTCGGCGTGCTCGAGGGCATCCTGGTCGCCATCGCCCTGTCGGTGGCCGACCTGCTGCGGCGGGTCTCGCGGCCCCACGGCTCGGTGCTCGGTCTAGTGCCCCACCTGGCTGGCATGCACGACATCGACGACTACCCCCAGGCCACCACCATCCCCGGGCTGATGGTCTACCGATATGACTCCCCGCTCTTCTTCGCCAACGCCGAGGACTTCAAGCACCGCGCCCTGGTAGCCGTTGACACGGCGGTCGAGCCCGTGCGCTGGTTCGTGCTCAACGCCGAGGCCAACATCGAGGTCGACATCACCGCGACCGACGCGCTCGAGGCGCTCCGGCAGTCCCTCACCGAGCGGGGCATCGTGTTCGCCATGGCGCGGGTCAAGAACGAGCTGCGCGAGGAGCTGAAGGCCTGCGGCATCCTCGACCGGGTGGGCACCGACCGGATCTTCCCGACGCTGCCGACGGCCGTCGCAGCCTACGAGCAGGCGACTGGACGCGGCGGCTCCATTCCCTGACCCGCCTGTTCTCGCGCGGTGACGCCCTGGTTCTCCTCATCCCACGCGGCCCGACGACTGGGCGAGACGGCTACCTCGCCGACGACGCCACCGCGACCACCGTTTATCTCGCGACCGCGGAGACGGCGGAGTCGGCCAGGTCGACGTCCTCGGGCACCACCGTCACGCGCGCGAGCTCGGCGGGCCACTGCGGGGCGTCGAACCAGGCAAGCTCGAAGACGATGCCGTCGATCGTCGCGAGGGTCGCCACCGCGCCGGCCGCCTCACGGTGCCAGGCCTTGGCCTGCACGCCGCCCACCCGGATGTCGACGTCGAGGGCGACCGCGGGCGTCGCGAGCAGGCCAACGGCACCGGCCAGGCCGGCGTCGAGGACGCCATCCTTGATCAGGCCGCGGCGGGTCAGCGAGTCCACGGGCTCGTGCAGGCTCTCCAGCGCGGAAAGGTAGGCGCTGTCCCTCGGCGAAGCCGCGGCTCTGACCCATCCGGTCGTCCAGGCCACCGACGCGCGGCTCGGTGACGTCGAAGGGCAGGGGCGCGTCCCCCGCCCGGGCGGCGGCCTCCCGCAGTTCGGGCAGGGTCAGGGCGATGCGACGGGGGAGCCCGTCGAGCAGGCTCTCGGGTGCGGGATGCGGGGTGCTGAGGTCGACGGTGGCCATCGCTTCCTTCCTCAGTGTCCGGGCAGGGTCACGGTTAGCCAGTCCCGGTGCCCTGGCTGGGGAGCCACGAACGAGACCAGGGCTTGGTCATCCTCACTCGGGCTGCGGCGGATGCCGTCGGGGTCCTGGTGCTCCTCGAGGCGGGTGACCCGGGTCGCGGCGTCGGTGACCAGCGAGCTGAGGCGTTGCTCGGCCGCCTCGGTGGCCTCCTTGCGCAGGTCGACCTCCGCGAGGGGGTGGCCGAGGGACTCCGACGCCGTGTCGTGGGAGGAAGCCGCGTCGCGAAGCAGGGCGGCCCGGTCATGGACCCGCGCGCGCATCGTGTCGGCCGCGCGGCCGGTCCAGTCGAGGGAGTCGATCTGGGCCATCAGCTGGTCGGCCAGCATCCGGACGTCCGTGCCTTGCTCACGCAGCTGACCGGCTCGCTTGCGCATCACCGTGGTGTCGCCGTACATGATCGCGTCCTCAGGGGTTTCAGGACGCTTTCCCCCGATCACGGGAGCCTAAACCGGCGATCTCCGTGCGAGTGGTGGGGGACGGTCAGCCCGATCGCCGGCTGATCTGGAAGACCTGGCTGTTCGCGACGCCGTCGCGGCGGAGGAACCCGGTCTCCTCGAGCCTTGTCAGCTCGGCGAGCAGCGTCGGGTCGTCGGAGGCGTCCACGGCCGCACCGCCGGCGACGTAGTGGGCGAGGTCGTGGTGGCCGACGACGCCGCTGGCCGAGCCGTCGTCGAAGGTCACCGTCACGTGGTTGGCCGTGTCGGCGTTCCTTCCACCATCGGTCAATGGCACCACGTCGCCGTGGTGCTCCAGCGACAGCACATGGGTGCTCTCGGGGTAGGGGCCCTGGCCGGCCACCGGGGAGCCCGCCGTCACGACACCGGTGATGTCGTAGGTCTCCTGCTGGGCGGCGAGGTGGGCGGCCATGATCCCGCCCTGCGAATGGCCCACGAGGAGCACCGGGTCGCCCGGCTCGACCCCGGCCCGCCGCATGGCTTCCAGGATGCCGTCGGCGTACGACGTGCTGGCACCGCTGACGGCCAGCAGGTTCGTCGGCATGTCCCGGACGTCGTCGTCGGCACTCCACGGGCTGGTCGCCATGTCGTCGGTGCCGGGCAGGTAGACCACGTGGACCGGGCCGCGTGCGCCGCTGATCGTCTGGACCTCGACAGTGCCGTTGTCGGGCGAGTCCGGGGTGCCGGAGAGCGCGGCGACCTGCTCGAGCGTGGCTATCAGCGCGGCCACGGAGGTGGGTGCCTCGCGGTCCGGGGCCAGGTCGTCGCGCCGCTCCACGCCGGGGGTGCCGTCGTCGGGGAAGAACCCCGCCAGCAGCCCGGCCGCGCTCTCGGTGGTCGGGTGGAACGACACGTCGCCGTCGGGGCCGATCCACGGCTGCCGGGACACCCCGGTCCAGAAGCCGTCGACGAGGCCGCCCCCGCCGTTGGCCAGGCGTTCGACGACCCCGGGGTGCTCGGTGAGCCACTGCTGGAGCGACTCCGAGCCGTTGTCCGCGGCCTCCCGGGCTTCGCGCTGCAGCGAGGGCGGTAGCACCGAGTAGAGCCCCCAGCCGAGGAGCCCCGTGGTGACCACGTTCGGCAGGCCCACGGCCAGCGTCACGCCAAGCAGGCGACCAGCGGCGTAGTCGAGGACATCGAAACTCCCCGCCACGAGCTGGTCGGTGCTCTCGTAGGCCCACACGCTCGAGCGGATCAGCAGCGCGTCGGTCTCCCAGCCGACCGACTCCACCAGAATCCCGTCGGGGCCCGTGGTCGCCTCGAGCACGGCGAGCTCGGCGTGGGCGAACGAGACCGGCGAGAGCAGCGACGACTCGAGCAGGTCACCGTTGCGCAGCACCCGGTCGCCGGTGCCGGCCCACCCCCGCATCCTGGTGCCTGCGCCGTCGAAGGCGGAGGCCAGCGCTCGGGCCCGCTCGTGGGCCACGGCGAGACCGCCCAGACCGCCCCGGAGGCCGGTGATCGGCACGGTCGGGTCGCTCATGGTCGGGTCGATGACGGTCGGGCACCGATGACGAGGCGGGCCACCGCGGCGCCGAGCGCCCCAGGGTCCGTGAACACCACGTGCACCACGGCAACGCCGTCGGCGGTGGCGGGCACCAGGGCCCGCCAGCCGTCGGCGTACAGCACCCAGGTGACCAGACCGAGGGTGCGGGCACCCTCGCAGCGCCCGACCACCGTCACCCGGAGCCGGCCGCGCTCGGCGGTGTGCAGGAGGCGGACCTGCTCGGCAGCAGCCGTCGCCCCGAGGGGCGTCCGGTCGGGCCCGGCCATCGGGTAGCGGGCGAGCAGCTCGGCGAGCACCGGAGGCCGGTGCTCGCGCACTGCCGCCGCGGAGCCGAGCAGCAGCTCGAAGGGAATGGTCAGCTCGGTGTCCGGCGCCGGACCGTGGCCGGCGGGCACGGTCACCAGGTGCTCGAGCTCGCGCGGCCAGTGGTCGTCGGCGAACCACGTGATCTCGACCTCGGGGCCCCCGCACGTGGAGAGAGCGGTGACCCGGCCCGCCCGACGGTGGTGCCAGCCGGTGAACCGGGCCCCGCCACGAGGTGCCTCCGGGCGGCGGACCCCGAGGTCGAGCCGCACCGCAACCTCGGGCGTCGCGAACACCGCCAGCGCTGCGGCGAGCTCGGCCACCGGAGCTCCCGCCGGTGTCAGCAGGCCGAGGGTGTCCAGCACGCCCGCGTCGGGCGCGGCCGCGGGGCCCGCGGGCCGATCGTCGCCCAGTGCCCTGGCCAGTCGGCAGGGGACGGCTGCGGCGTCGCCGTGCCACGGCAGCGGGGTGCCCGCCCGGGCGGCCAGCGCCTCGAGGTCCGCGACCGGCAGGGCGAGTCGACGCGGCAGCCGCGAGATCATCGACGAAGCCGGTGCGGGCGATCCGTCCATCGTGAGCGCGATGTGTGCCGCCGCGTTCACCGGCGCAGGCCTGGCAGGTCGACGTCAAGCCAGTCGCGGTGGCCCGACGGGGGTGGGACGAACCGGTCGAGCAGATCGTCTGCCCGGTCGCCGACCAGCTCACGGGCCCCCGCGACGAGGTCGCCGAGCCGGTCGTGAGCGGCGGTCATCAGGCCGAGGGCCTTCTTCTCCAGTGCGGCGATCAGGTCCTTGACCCGGTCGGTCTCGGCGGCGTGCCGCTCCAGGGCCTCGGCGGCGTCACGGTGTCGCCAGGCCGAGCGGCGCAGGGCCGCGGCTCGCTCCTGGCTGCGGCGACGCATCGCGTCGGCGGCCCGGCCCGACCACGGGCACTCGTCCGCCTGACCGACCAGCGCTTCGGCCTCGGCGACGATGTCGGCCGCCTGCTCGCGCAGGTCGGCAGCGAGGGCGCGGATGACCGTCGTGTCGCCGTACATGCCGCCTCCGTCAGTCGGGCCCGGTTTCCTCCGGGTTCCGACGTGATGCCCCGGGTCCGCCGACGACAAACGTCGGCGTCACCAGGCTGTGGACAACCGCTCGAGCGCACGCTCGATGTCGGCGGTCGGTCCCGCGAACGCCAGCCGGACGAAGCGGTGGCCGGCACGGGTGTCGAAGTCGACGCCCGGAGCGACAGCGACCCCGGTGCGGCCGAGCAGCTCGCGGGTCCAGGCCATCGTGTCCTCGGTGAGGTGGCCGACGTCGGCGTACACGTAGAAGGCCCCGTCCGCCGGGGCGAGCCCGGTGAGCCCCAGCCGGGGCAGGCCGTCAAGCAGCAGGGCGCGGTTGGCGGCATAGCGAGCGACGTGCCCGCGGAGCTCGTCGTACGACGCCTCGTCGAACGCCCGCACCGCGGCGTGCTGGGCGATGGCCGGCGGGCAGATCGTGAAGTTGCCCGCCAGCACGTCCACGGCCCGGCGAAGCCTCGGCGGCACCAGCATCCAGCCGACCCGCCAGCCGGTCATCGAGAAGAACTTCGAGAACGAGCTGAAGACGATCGCCTCGCGGCTGGTCTCCCACGCCGAACGAGCGGTCGGGCCGGCGCCGTCGAGGGTGGCGTACTCGATGCCGTGGTAGATCTCGTCCGAGACCAGCTGCACGGCACGTTCCTCGCACCACGTCGCGATGGCCGCGAGCTCCGCGGGCAGCAGCATCGTCCCGGTCGGGTTCGCCGGGCTCGCGACGACGACTCCGGCCAGGTCGTCGATCTCCGTGAGCTGAACCAGCGTCGGCTGGAATCGGGTCTCGGGTCCGGTGTCGATCTCGACCACCTCGCACCCCAGGGCCGTCAGCACGTTGCGGTAGCAGGGATAGCCCGGCCGGGCCATCGCCACCCGGTTGCCGGCCTCGAAGGCGGCGAGGAAGGCGAGCAGGAAGCCGCCGCTGGAGCCGGTCGTCACCACCACGTCGTCGGGATCGACCGCCAGCCCGTGCACCCGCTGGTGATGACCGGCGATCGCCTCCCGCAGCCGCGGGATCCCGGTGGCGACCGTGTAGCCGAGCGGGTCGGCCCCGCCGAGCAGCCGCATGGCCTCCTCACGGACCGGCCGCGGGGCGCCGGTGCTGGGTTGACCGGCCACCAGGTCGAGCAGGTCGCCGTGGGTCCGTTGACGCTCCTGCCCCGCGGCAAGCAGATCCATGACGTGGAAGGGCGGCACGTCGGCTCGCGACGCGACCGCGTACCGGTTGGGCATGCTGTGATTGTGCCGGGCCTCGCCCAACTGGGCTGGAGGGTCCAGCGGCGACGAGACGGTCGGGTCGGCAGTCCGGCGCCGATAGGATCGGGAACCAGCCCACCGATGCGAGGCGAGGCTCTCCGTGACCTTCGACGTGCACCAACTCGACACGTTCGTGCTGGTCGGTGCCGCCGTCACGCTGCTCGCCATCCTGGCCGTGCGGATCTCCTCGCGGGCGGGCCTGCCGAGCCTGTTGATCTACCTGCTGATGGGCGTTGCCCTCGGAGAGGCCGGGGTCGGCATCCAGTTCGAGGACGCCCAGGTCGCGCATGCGCTCGGCTTCGGTGCGCTCGCGCTGATCCTCGCCGAGGGAGGCCTCACCACGTCCTGGGCCGAGGTGCGCCCGTCGATGCGGCTCGGAGTGTCCCTGGCGACCGTCGGCGTCGTCGTCTCGGTCACCGTCATGGCCGTCGGCGCCCACTACCTGCTCGGCCTGCCGTGGGAGCTCGCGGTGCTGCTCGGTGCGGTGACGTCGCCGACCGACGCGGCCGCGGTGTTCTCGGTGCTGCGGGTGGTGCCGTTGCCGCGGCGGCTGGTAGGTGCGCTGGAGGCAGAGTCCGGTCTCAACGACGCGCCCACGGTCGTCCTGGTCACCCTGATCTCGTCGGGCGCCCTGGAGGAGAGCGGCGCCTTGTCGATGGCCGGCACCGTGGTCTCTGAGCTCGTCGTCGGCGTGGCCTGCGGGCTTGCGATCGGCTTCGGTGGCGGTTGGCTGCTCCGGCGTACGGCGCTGCCGGCGTCCGGGCTCTACCCGATCGCCGTGCTGTGCCTGGCCTCGCTGGCCTACGGGTCCGCGTCGGCGCTGCACGGCTCCGGCTTCGCGGCCATCTACATCGCCGCGCTGATCCTCGGCAACAGCGAGCTCCCACACCGGGCCGCCACCCGCTCGTTCGCCGAGGGCGAGGCCTGGCTGGCCCAGATCGGGCTCTTCGTGATGCTCGGCCTGCTGCTCTCCCCGGGGCGGATCACCCTGGAGACGGTCGGCCTGGCCACCGCGGCCGGCCTCATCCTCACCTTCGTGGCACGACCTTTGTCGGTGGCCGTGAGCACTCTGGTCGCCCCGATGCCTTGGCGGGAGACGGCGTTCTTGTCGTGGGCGGGGCTGCGCGGAGCGGTCCCCGTCGTCCTGACCACGATCCCACTCGCCGCGGCCGTCGAGGGCTCCGCGCGCCTCTTCGACCTGGTGTTCGTGATGGTCGTCATCTACACGCTGCTGACGGGTCCGACGCTGCCACTGCTCGCGCGCTGGCTGCGAGTCACCCGGCGCTCGGAACCGCGGGGGCTCGAGGTGGAGGCTGCGCCGCTGGAACGGATCGCGGCGGACCTGCTCCAGGTGTCCATCAGCCCACGCTCGCAGATGCACGGGGTCGAGGTGGGCGAGCTGCGGCTGCCACGTGGGGCGTCGGTGTCGCTGGTCATCCGCGACGGCCACACCCTGGTTCCGGAGGCGCGCACCGCCCTGCGGCACGGTGACGACCTGGTCGTGGTCACCCCTCGCAAGCAGCGTGAGGCCACCGAGCGTCGGCTGCGGCAGGTCTCCGAGGTGGGGCGGCTGGCCGGCTGGCTCGACGACCACAAGAAGCGTCCTTGAGGAAGCCCCGGGTCCTGCGTCACTCGCTCCCGGGGGGACTGCAGATGAAGCCTGCCTGCCGGGTCTTGACCTGCTTGCGGCCCTTGACCAGCTTCTGGAATTCCTCCCCGACCACCACCACGACGCCGAGGCCCAGCTGCTCGCCCTCGACGACCGACGTCTCGGGACCGAGCCGGCTGGCGATCAGACGCACGGCCGGGCTGCGCCGGTCGGAGGTCCACACCTGAGAGTGCGTGACCGTCGTACCTCGTGGTGCGTTGCCGCTGTCGCCTTCGCCGAAGCCCTCGTCGAGGAAGAGCTGCATCGTTCGGCCAGCCAGGCCGGAACGGCTGCTGGCGTTGAAGATGCTGACCGTCACCTGGTCCGCGTAGACCTTCTGGCCGGCCTCCACCGCGGTGTCCTCGCAGACCGGGAGGTCCTCGGCCACGGGCAGGGGCTCGGTGGCCGCACCCCAGCCCCAGAAGGCCGCACCGGCCAGCAGGGCGGCCAGGAAGACAAGGGTCAGGGTCGAGCGCGCGCTCTGCATCATCAGCGGCTCACCGCCACGGAGCTCTGCCGATCCCAGACCACGGCGCGAGTGTATCGGCGCCTCGGAACGGGTTCGGCCAGGCCGACGCCGGGCCGACGTCGGCTCGGTAAGGTGCTCTAACCCAGCGTGGACATCGGCCGGACTCCTCGGGGATCAGGCAACTGCTGAGAGGGGCCCGGCATAGCCACGGGGGAGGACCGGCGTTCTGCCGTCCTGCGCCGCGCGCTGCGCAACGGCCGACTCCGACGGGTCCTGCTCGCCTACGTGATGTTCAACGTCCAGGAGTGGGCCACCTGGATAGCCCTGCTCGTGTGGGCCCACGCGATCGACGGGGTCCGGGGAGCCAGCGCGATCGCGTTGGTCCAGCTCGTCCCCTCCGCCCTGCTCGCGTCCCCGGCCGCGGTGCTGCTCGACCGGCTGCCACGCACCCGGGC
>Ga0136631_10000652_pt1 | contig 10835 bp, 8 predicted proteins | sample AntDrymUQ6012206_2_FD_104655 | JGI IMG/M metagenome (GOLD analysis project Ga0136631, IMG submission 104655) | Polar desert sand microbial communities from Dry Valleys, Antarctica - metaG UQ601 (22.06) | ecosystem: Environmental > Terrestrial > Soil > Desert | place: Antarctica: Dry Valley... | reverse complement strand
GGAGCGTGAGTGAGACGAGGACCGAGCAGGACTCCATGGGCCCCATCGAGGTGCCTGTCACTGCTCGCTGGCGGGCCCAGACGCAGCGTGCCGTCGAGAACTTCCCGATCAGCGGAACGCCGCTGGAGCCCCGGCTCATCCATGCCCTGGCGCAGGTCAAGGGTGCTGCGGCCCGCGTCAACGGGGAGTTCGGCGTGCTCGACGAGGGCCGCGCTGCGGCGATCATGACCGCGGCGGCCGCGGTGGCTGGCGGAGCGCACGACGGCGAGTTCCCCGTCGATGTCTTCCAGACCGGCTCGGGGACCTCGTCCAACATGAACATGAACGAGGTCCTCTCCTCGCTCGTCGCCGCGGCCGGCCACGAGCCAGGCTCCGTCGAGGTACACCCCAACGACCACGTCAACGCCAGCCAGTCCTCCAACGACACCTTCCCCACCGCGATCCACGTCGCGGCCACGCTCGGTGTCGTCGACGACCTGCTCCCCTCTCTCGCGGTGCTGCGCGAAAGCCTGGCCACCAAGGCCAAGGAGTTCGCCGGGGTCGTGAAGTCCGGGCGCACCCACCTGATGGACGCGACTCCGGTGATGCTCGGCCAGGAGTTCGGCGGGTACGCCGCCACCCTGGCGCTGGCGGCCGAGCGGCTGGAGTCGGTCCTTCCCCGGGTCCGTGAGCTGCCCCTCGGCGGCACGGCCGTCGGCACCGGCATCAACACGCCACCCGGCTTCGCCGCGGCCGTGATCGCCCGACTGGCCGACGACACCGGGCAACCGTTCACCGAGGCACGCGACCACTTCGAGGCCCAGGGCACCCGCGACTCCCTGGTCGAGCTGAGCGGTGTGCTGCGCACGATCGCCGTCGGGATCACCAAGATCTGCAACGACCTGCGCTGGATGGGCAGCGGCCCCACGACCGGCCTCGCCGAGATCCACCTGCCCGACCTTCAGCCGGGATCCAGCATCATGCCCGGCAAGGTCAACCCGGTGCTCCCGGAGGCCACGCTGATGGTGTGCGCGCAGGTGATGGGCAACGACGTGACGGTGATGACCGCCGGCGCGAGCGGGAGCTTCGAGCTCAACGTGATGATGCCGGTGCTCGCCCGCAACCTGCTCGAGTCGATCCGGCTGCTGTCCACGTCGACCCGGCTGCTGGCGCAACGGTGCGTCGACGGCATCACCGCCGACACCGAACGGCTGCGCCGCTACGCCGAGTCGTCGCCGTCGGTGGTCACCCCGCTCAACAAGTACGTCGGCTACGAGGCCGCTGCGTCGATCGCCAAGGCCGCGCTCGCTGGGGGGGCGACGATCCGGGAGACCGTGCTGGCCATGGGTTTCGTCGACCGCGGTGAGCTCACCGAGGAGCAGCTCGACGAGGCCCTCGACGTGGAGAGGATGACCCGCCCGTGACGGACCCGATGACCGACGGGGCCGCCGTTCGCCAGCAGTACGCCACCGAGGACAACCTCGAGATCCGGCGCGCGGTCTGGCAGCCGACCGCGCACGGTCGTGACCCGGTCGCCGTGGCGGTCGAAGAGATCCGGGCTGCCCTGCCGCCGGGTCGGTCGATGCCCGACGTGCTCGAGGTCGGCAGCGGCACCGGGGTCTTTGCCGAGCGACTGCGCGCCGAGGTCCCAGGGATGGCGCTGCTCGCCACCGACCAGTCCGGTCGTTTTCTGGAGCTGATCCGCGAGCGTGGCGTCCCAGCCCAGCTGATGGACGTGCAGACCCTGTTGATGGGCGACGACTCCTACGACGTGGTGGTCGCGATGTGGATGCTCTACCACGTGCCCGACCTGCACCTCGGCCTGGCTGAGGTCCGCCGGGTGCTCAGACCCGGCGGCACGTTCGTGGCCGTCACCAACGGGGACGAGCACGTCGCCGACCTGCGCCGCGCGGCCGGCGGAGGCCCCTTGATCACGGCCTTCAGCAGCGAGAACGGCGAGGACGCGCTGCGGCAGCACTTCGACGACGTACGCCGTCAGGACGTCGAGACCAGGGCGGTGTTTCCCGACCACGCGGCGGCGGTGGCCTACCTGGCGTCCTCGGAGGAGGGCGTCGCGTGGGAACTGCCGGCGTTCGACGGCCCACGGGAGTATGCCGGGCACGTCACGGTCTTCACCGCCGGCTGACCCTCGCGGGGTCAGTACCAGCCGTGGCCCTGCTTGAAGTCCCAGGCGCTGCACGGGGTGCCGTAGGAGCTCGAGATGTACTCCAGCCCCCAGCGGATCTGTGACTCGGCCGAGGTCAGGTAGTCCCCCGGCAGGTCGTGGAGCTGGGTGAGGGCCTGCGGGATGCCGTAGGCCGACGACGTCGGGTTGTCGGCGTCGATGCGCCAGTTGCTCTCGGAGACGTAGAGCGAGTCGAGGCAGTCGAACTCGGTCTCCGAGAAGCCGAACTCGGCAACCAGGGCCCGACCGATCTCACGCGGGTCGGCCTCGGAGAGGTCCTCGGTCCGGGTCATGGCCTGCCCCTGCGCGGTGTCGAGCGTGGCCAGCTTCAAGGCGTCCCGACGGTCACGCCGGTCCGAGCGCGAGACCTGCTCGGTGCGCTCAGCGAGGTCCGCGGTGGTGAGCTCGTCGCGCGTACCGCTGCTGGCGACCCGCAGGTCCCCGACGGACAGCTCGGCGTCGGCGAGGACCGACGGACTGCTCAGCACGCCGCCCGAGACGGTCATGCCGGTCACGGCGACCGCAAGGCCAGAGGCGACCATGGCGCCGCGCACGAGCCAGGGCGCGGCATGGGTGCGCGTCGCGGCCGCGCGGTGCTGGGGGACGTGCTGGGGGTGCTTCGCCACAGGGATCTACTCACGGGGTCGAGGTCAGGGCGGTGACACAGGGAAATCCCTCCGGACGGACGAACGCCCAGGTCACGAAAGGGTCACGACCACAGTGACCGATGGGAGCACCTGGTGCAAACCGAGCACCACAACTGCCTCACTCCCCTGCCACAGGGGCCTCCTGGGTCACTGGAACCTCAGGAGTCACCTGTGGCCACGAATCTTCACAGCGTGATGTTCTCCAGCATCTCGGTGACCAGCGCCGCGATCGGCGACCGCTCGGACCGGGTCAGGGTCACGTGGGCGAACAGCGGGTGGCCCTTGAGCTTCTCCACGACGGCCACGATCCCGTCGTGGCGACCGACCCGCAGGTTGTCACGCTGGGCGACGTCATGGGTGAGCACCACCTTGGAGTTGGCCCCGATCCGCGAGAGCACCGTCAGCAGCACGTTGCGCTCCAGCGACTGGGCCTCGTCGACGATCACGAAGGCGTCGTGGAGCGAGCGACCGCGGATGTGGGTCAGCGGGAGCACCTCGAGCATCCCGCGAGCCAGGATCTCCTCGATGACGTCAGGCGAGGTGAGAGCGCCGAGGGTGTCGAACACTGCCTGGCCCCAGGGCGACATCTTCTCCGACTCCGAGCCCGGCAGGTAGCCGAGCTCCTGGCCGCCGACCGCGAAGAGCGGCCGGAACACCACGACCCTCTTGTGCTGGCGCCGCTCCATCACGGTCTCGAGACCGGCACACAGAGCCAGTGCCGACTTGCCCGTGCCGGCGCGGCCACCCAGCGAGACGATGCCCACCTCGGGGTCGAGCAGCATCTCCAGAGCGATCCGCTGCTCCGCGGAGCGCCCGTGTAGGCCGAACACCTCACGGTCGCCGCGCACCAGGTGGACGTGCTTGTCGGGGCCGACGCGGCCAAGCGCCGTACCCCGGTCGGAGAGCAGCACCAGTCCGTTGTGGCAGGGCAGCTCGCGCGCCGACTCGAGGTCCACTGTGCCGTCGGCGTACAGCTCGTCGAGGACGTCGGCGCTCACGTCGAGCTCGGCGAGGCCGGTGTAGCCGGTGTCGGAATCACTGACGGCCTCGGCGCGGTACTCCTCAGCGTCCAGACCGACCGCCGACGCCTTGATTCGCAACGGCAGGTCCTTGGAGACCAGGGTGACCGCGTGGCCCTCGTTGGCGAGGTTGAGCGCGACCGCCAGGATGCGGGTGTCGTTGTCGCCGAGGCGGAAGCCGGACGGCAGGGCCGTGGGGTCGGTGTGGTTCAGCTCGACGCGGACCGTGCCGCCCTCCTCGCCGACCGGGACCGGTTCGTCGAGCCGGCCGTGGCTGACCCGCAGGTCGTCCAGCGCCCGCAGCGCCGACCGGGCGAAGAAGCCCAGCTCCGGGTGGTGCCGCTTGCCCTCCAGCTCGGTGATGACGACCACGGGGAGCACGACCTCGTGCTCGGCGAAGCGTTTCAGAGCCCCTGGGTCGGCCAGCAGCACGCTGGTGTCGAGGACGTAGGTGCGCACCGCAGGCGCGTCCTCGGGGTTCTTGCGGGCCGAGCGCTTCTTCGACGAGTCCAGAGCCTGGGTCGACACGTGCTACCCCTCACCGACCGCCGCGCGCATCCCTCGCCCGGCCCTGTTCAGCACACGCAGGTGGACCGGGACCTTGCCCGAAGGCCGGGGTGCCGGCCTCCCAGCGCGCAGCGTCGAAGCCGTGCGATGCAGTCGTGAACTCTCACGAACGGGCCCTCCCGATGGTGGCGAGCTTCCCCGCTTGCCACTGCGTCGAAAGTACGCCGCTGAACCGGCCGATCCGACCCGACACGCCCGAACGCGAGGTGACGCTCAGGTGACGCGTTCGGGCCCGGACATCGACCCGATCACGAGCCGTAGCGGCGCTCTCGCTCGGCGTACGCCCGGATCGCGCGGAGGAAGTCGACGCGGCGGAAGTCGGGCCACAGGGCCTCGCAGAAGTAGAACTCGCTGTGCGCGCTCTGCCAGAGCAGGAAGCCGCCGAGGCGCTGCTCGCCGGAGGTGCGGATCACCAGGTCCGGGTCGGGCTGGCCCTTGGTGTAGAGATGCTCGGCGATGTGCTCGACGTCGATGACGTCGGCGAGTTCCTCCAGCGTGGTGCCCGCCGCGGCGTGCTCCTGCAGGAGCGACCGGACCGCATCGGCGATCTCGCGGCGGCCGCCGTAGCCCACCGCGATGTTGACGAGGATCCCGTCGATGTCGCGGGTGGCCTCCTCCGCTGCCTTGAGCCTCGCGGCGGTCGAGGCGGGTAGCAGGTCGAGGGCGCCGACGGGGTGCACGTGCCAGCGCCGCTCGGCGGCCAGCGACTCCACCGCGCCCTCGATGACGCGCATCAGGCCGGTGAGCTGCTCAGGCGGCCGGTTGAGGTTGTCGGTCGAGAGCAGCCACAGGGTCACCACCTTGACCCCGACCTCCTCGCACCAGCCGAGCAGCGGGCGGATGTTGTCGGCGCCGGCCTGGTAGCCGTCGGCGGTGTCCGCGCCCACGGCCTTCGCCCAGCGGCGGTTGCCGTCCAGCATCACCCCGATGTGCTGCGGGATCCGGTCGGCCGGCAGGAACTTCGCCACCCGGGACTCATAGGCCGGGTAGAGCACCCGCCGCAGACCGTCCTTCCACCTCGCCACCTGTCGATGGTAGCCCCGCCGATCCCGAGCCGGGACCGGCGCCGTGCCGTACCTTTGCATGATGAACGACCTGATCCGGGACAGACTCGACGACCTGCACGAGCGGGTCGACGAGGTGATCGCCGAGGTCAAGCCGCGACTGCGCGGCTGGCTCCACCTCGCGACCGCCCCGCTCTCACTCGCCTCTGGCATCGTGCTGGTCGCCCTCTCACCGACCGCACCCACCCGCTGGGCCTCGGCGGTGTACGCCGCGTCGGCGCTGCTGCTCTTCACCGTCTCCGCGATCTACCACACCGGTCGGTGGTCGCCGCGTGCTCACGGGTTCCTCAAGAGGTTCGACCACGCCAACATCTTCCTGCTCATCGCGGGCTCCTACACACCGTTCTCGCTGATACTCCTCGAGGGGCGCGCCCAGACGGTGATGCTCACCGCGGTGTGGGTGAGCGCCGGGCTGGGCTGCCTCTTCCGCATCTTCTGGATCGGGGCGCCGCGCTGGCTCTACATCGCCCTCTATGTCGGACTGGGCTGGGCGGCCATCTTCTACATCGGTGACTACGTCTCCGGGGCCCAGGCGCTGGGCGTGGGCACCGGCACCGCCGTGCTCTCACTCGCGGTGGCCGGCGGGCTCCTCTACACCGTCGGCGGCGTCGTCTACGGCATGCAGCGACCCGACCCGTGGCCGCGCTGGTTCGGCTTCCACGAGATTTTCCACTCCTTCACGATCCTGGCGTTCGTGTCGCACTATGTCGGCGTGTCTATCGCGACGTACTCCTTGCGCTGATCACACCCGAACCTGTGGTGTGACCGATGGAGGTCGAGGGGGCGAAGGTCGCGGCCGAGCATGTCGAGACCCACTGAGCCTGGTCACCTCCGGCAACCTTCGGCCGTCTTCGATCGTCGGACCGGGTGAGACCACCCGACCCGACGCCGAATCGCTGGGCGACGACCCACACGCTGGCGCAGGCTCATCATCGGGGTGGGGCCCTCGCCCTGGTCGCCGTGGCGTTCCACGCGGGTCTGGGGCTGCTCTTCGACGGTCTGCCGCGGGACACCTTCGCGGGGCGCTGGCTGGCCGAGCTGGGGATGGACGTCAGCCCAGCCACCCGGTGACGACACTGACCGCGCACGCCAGCACCACCATGGCGACGACCGCCCAGGCGGCACGCTCGCGACGCGCGGCCTGCCTCGGCGTCGCTCCCCGACCGGCCCGCGCCAGGACGCGTTCGGCCGCTTGGTAGGCCAGCGCCACCGCGGCCACTGCGATCGTGACGTGGAAGAGCGCCGCGACCGCCACCCCGGCGATCGCGGCCACCGCGTAGTAGCGGCCCCACAAGACGGCTAGCACGAGGGGCACCACCACCGCACCGGCGAGTCCGGTGAGCAGCTCGGCGACGAACCCGCCCTCGTGCATCCACGGGACGTCGAACGCCGGCCAGCTCGAGTCGACCAGGTCCACGGTGGCGGCGTACCCGAGCACCAGCACCGTCACTAGCGTGAGAGCCGCGACGGCGCGGTAGTACCACTGCACGGCCGGGGTCCACGACGTGCGCGGCCCGAGCACCAGCGACGCCAGGCTGACGGCGGCCCAGACCAGGTAGCAGCGGAGCCGGCCCACCTCGGTGTCGAACATCGCGTCGCGGAAGATCCGGTCGGCGTCGATCCGGTCGATCTCGATGCCGGGCGGCTCGGTCTCGTAGGTGCGCTCGCCGCCGGCGGCGGACACCAGGCCGTCGTGGATCAGGGCCGCGGGCAGGTGCTGCCCGGACTTGGGGACCAGCCAGGTGAACCAGTCGGGCACCGAGGTGAGGTCGGTCCGGAAGCGGCTCCCCGGCCGCGGCACGATGATCCTGACCAAGCCGTCGCGGCCCGGCACCGCCGCTAGGTAGCTGATGGGCGGGTCGAGGATGAACTCCTCCCGGCCGCTGCTGATGTCGCGTTCGAGGACGATCCTGTCGTCGGGGAACGGTCGGCGCGCGACCAGGCCGGCCTGGGGTGACTCGACGGCGTACCGGCTGCGGTCGGGGGGTCGCACGGGTTCAGCCTGGCAGGTCGGCGGGATCCGTGACCGGGCGCGCGCAGACCTGCTTGCGACAGACGTACGCCGCAGGGACGCCGTCGATCGCCGTGCGACCGGTCAGGAGCGGGATCCGGTCGTTGCCGGGGTCCTCCTCGACGACGATCACCACGGCGGTGGGATCACGCCGGGCGGCGGCCTCGAGGGAGTCCCGGGCCGGTCCGGGCGGACCGACCACCGCGATCTCGCGGGGACCGTCGAGCATCGCGACCGCCGCGGCCAGCGACCAGCCGGCGAAGCGCGGCGCATGCTCGGCGAGCGGGGCGGTGGTGGCGAGTGCCTGCTCGCCAGCCTCGCGGTGGCGTGCCGACCCGGTGAGGGCGGAGTAGGTCGTCAAAGCCTGCACCGTGGCCGAGAGCCCGGACGGGCTGGCGTTGTCGGACGGGTCCCGCGGCCGCGCGATCAGCGCCTCCGCGTCGTCGGCGGTGTCGAAGAAGCCGCCGTCGTCGGCCCTGAAGTGCTCCAGGGCGACGTCGAGCAGGTCGCCCGCGCGCTCCAGCCAGGACGGGTCGGCCGTGGCCTGTGCCAGGGCCAGGAAGCCGGCTGCTACGCAGCCGTAGTCCTCCAGCACGCCGCTGTGCGGCCCGGCCGCACCGTCGCGAGAGACCCGCAGCAGCCGGCCGGCGGGCAGGTGCGTGGTCGACAGCAGCTCGCCGGCCTCGAAGGCCGCCTCGAGGTAGTCCGCGCGGCCGAGCAGCAGCCCCGCCGCACAGAGCCCCTGGATCGCGAGCCCGTTCCACGCGGCGACCACCTTGTCGTCGCGTGCTGGCCGGACCCGTGCGGAGCGCGAGTCGAGCAACCGGCGGCGGACGTCGTGCCACCGGTCGGCGTCGTCGGGGTCCGTGAGCAGCTGGAGCGTCGAGGCGCCGTGCTCGAAGGTGCCCGCCTCGGTCACCTCGAGCGTGCGGGCGGCCCAGTCGCCGTCGTCCTCGCCGAGCGCCACCACCAGCTCGACAGGGCTCCAGGCGTAGAACTTGCCCTCGACCCCCTCGCTGTCGGCGTCGAGGGCGGACGCGAACCCGCCCTGCTCGGTGCGCAGCTCCCGCAGCAGGAAGTCGGCGGTCTCGGTCGCGACCCGCTCACCCAGGGGCCGCGGCCCGCCGTCGGCCACCGCCCACCGGGCGTAGACGCCCAGGAGGAGCGCGTTGTCGTAGAGCATCTTCTCGAAGTGCGGCACCACCCACTGTCGGTCGACGGAGTAGCGCGCGAACCCACCGCCGAGCTGGTCATAGAGCCCGCCCCTGGCCATCGCCTCCAGGGTCGCGTCGAGCATGGTGCGCTCGCCGGCCCGCAGCAGGAACTCGAGCACCATCGACGGCGGGAACTTCGGGGCACCGCCGAACCCACCGTGCTGCTCGTCGAAGTCCCCCGCCAGGGATCCGACGGCACGCTCGACCACGGCCGCGTCGTAGGTGCCGGCCACCGACGGGGCGGGGCGGTTGAGGTGCTCGCGCAGCTGGCCGGCCACCCGGCGTACGTCGTCGCCACGGTTGGTCCAAGCGTCCGAGACCGCCTCCAGCACCTGGCGGAACGCCGGCTGGCCGTGCCGCGGCTGGTCGGGGAAGTAGGTGCCCGCGAAGAACGGGTTGCCCTCGTGGTCGAGCACGCAGGTCATCGGCCAACCGCCGTGGCCCGTCATCGCCGTAGTGGCCGCCATGTAGATCGCGTCGACGTCGGGCCGCTCCTCGCGGTCGACCTTGACGCTCACGAAGTGTTCGTTGAGGTAGGCCGCGGTCACCTCGTCCTCGAAGGACTCATGGGCCATGACATGGCACCAGTGGCACGCCGCGTAGCCGACAGACAGCAAAACTGGTGTATCACGGCGCCTTGCTTCAGCGAACGCTTCAGGCCCCCATTCCCACCAATCCACTGGATTCTCCGCGTGTTGGAGCAAGTACGGGCTTGTCGCGTTGGCGAGGCGGTTGACCATTTCCCATGACTCCTGACGAGTGGTACGTGCATCATTTTCGACCAAGTGATACACGAGAGTGATACACGAAGCAGATCCCGGGGGCCTCTGGTTCAAGGCCAGCGGCTGCTCGCCGCCACGGGTGACGTCATCGAGGGAATGGTGCGGCGCGAGCTGGCCGAGGACCTGACCGCCCGGGTCGTCGCCGCTTCCCGTCCCCTGCTCGGCCGAGCGGACGTCCCCGGGCACGTCCGTGCGCTGACCTCGGCCGATGTGGTGGCCGTCGAGCGCGAGATCGTTGACCGGATCACGCAACGCGCCGAGGCCAAGGACATCACGATCGTCGAGGGTGCGGCGGGGGCAGGGAAGACCACCCGGTTGGCCGCTACCCGCGACCAAGTGCACGCGGCCGGTCACCGCATGGTCGTCGTCACCCCGACCCGCAAGGCCGCCCAGGTCGCCGAAAGCGCGCTCGGCGCGTCGTCCTACTCCGCTGCCTGGCTGCTGCACCAGCACGGCTTCCGCTGGGACGACGATGGCCGGTGGAGCCGGATCGCAGCATCGCCTCATGTTGCCGCCCGAACCCGGCCCGGGGACGTCCTTGTCGTTGAAGCGGGGATGCTCGACCAGGACACCGCCCGCACACTCCTGCATCTGGCAGACGAGACCCAGGCGAGATTGATCTTGGTCGGCGACCGCCACCAGCTCCCCGCCGTCGGACGAGGCGGCGTTCTCGACCTCGCTGTCCGCTATGCACCCGATCGCGTCACCCAACTCGACACTGTCCGGCGGTTCGCCGACCCCGCTTTCGCCGAGTTGTCGTTGCGAATGCGCACCGGCGAGAAGCCCGGCGAAGTGTTCGACGAGCTGGTGTGCCGTGGCGAAATCGTGGTGCACGCCAGCGACGTCGAGCGACAGCAGAAACTCGCGGTGCGCACGACGTACGGCGAGCTCGTGGTCGCCGACACCCGCGAGCAGGTCACCAAGATCAACGGCCTCGCGCATCAGGTCCGCAAGGCCGTCGGCGAAGTCACCGACGCAGTGGTGACCGCATCGGGCGAACGGATCGGCATCGGAGACAAGATCGCCACCCGCCGCAACGACCACGACACCGACGTCGCCAACCGGGAAACCTGGACCGTCATCGCCTGCGACAACGGTGCTCTCACCGTGAGCGGCGACTCGGGCCATCGAGAGCTGCCGCCGGGCTACGTGCGCCAACATGTCGAGCTCGCCTACGCCACCACCGCATACGGCGCCCAAGGCTCCGCCGTGGCGGTCTCCCACGTCCTGATAGGCGAGCACACCGGCGCCGCGTCGGCGTACGTCGGCATGACCCGTGGCCGGGAGCGCAACGTCGCCCATCTCGTCGCCGAGTCGGGCGAGGACGCCCGCAAGCACTGGGTGGAGGTGTTCGGACGCGACCGCGC
>Ga0136631_10000651_pt1 | contig 10841 bp, 10 predicted proteins | sample AntDrymUQ6012206_2_FD_104655 | JGI IMG/M metagenome (GOLD analysis project Ga0136631, IMG submission 104655) | Polar desert sand microbial communities from Dry Valleys, Antarctica - metaG UQ601 (22.06) | ecosystem: Environmental > Terrestrial > Soil > Desert | place: Antarctica: Dry Valley... | reverse complement strand
GCTCGGCGGATTCTGCGGTCCTGACTCGGGCATGACGGGCTCCCTCTCAAAGAGCCGGAGAGCCTTCCAGATGCGGTCTAATCAAACCCCGGATCTGTGGCGTTGAGTCAGACGCAAACCACCGCCGGCGAGTGGACCGACCTGCCGGCGCGCTGCGCGATCGTGATCGCGGGCAGCTGGGCGAGCGGATCGCACAGCACGTTGCCAAGGGCGACAAGGTCGTCGTCGCCAGCCGGCTGCGCTGGCCGGTGTGTGAGACGGCGGCGCGGCGCCGGCGTGACGGTCACTGGGTGGCGGTCGCTCACGGGTAGCCGCCGACGGTCGCGAGCGTGACGAGCGCGGTGGCGAGCACCACGAGCGTTTCGCGGCGATCCCCGGTGCGTCTGATCAGCCCCAGCGAGACGCGGCGCCGGGAGAGCGGCCACAGCGGCGCGATGCCCTCCGGCGTCAGGACGTCGCCGAGCAGATGTGATGCGCAGCCGATCGTCAGCGCGGCGCTGACCAGGCCCGCCGGCGCCAGCGTCGAGGCCGCCAGCGCGACCAGCCCGGCGCTGAGCAGGCCCGCGCGCGCACCGCGCAGGCCTGTCAGGAGCGCGACCGTGAGCGCGGCGGCGACGTACGCGATCAGTAGCGCGACCAGCTGCCCGGCGCTGATCGTCACGGCGCCGGGCAAGCGCACGACCTCGCGTTGAGTGAGCGCGAGAGCGCTCAGCGCGCCGACCACCGCGCAGAAGATCAGCGAGTGCGTCCCGACGCGATGACCGCCGAACACCCGGCCGATCGCGCGGGCGACAAGCCCGGTCACCGGCCCGAGTGCGTGCGCGAGCCGCGAGTTCGGGGTGTCCAGATCGCACAGCAGCGCGCCGCCGGCGGCCACGACGGCGCCGCACGCCTGCTCACGCGAATTCAGCTCGGTGCCCGTCAGCGGGCCCGCGAAGGTCTGCAGCGCGAGCCATGAGCTGGCGCCGACGACCATGTGCGAGCGCCACATCACCGTGCTGGCCTCTCCCCCACGTCTGGCCGGGCTGTGAATGGCTGCTGACAGATCTCGCAGGTGATCGGGCCGGCGCGCAATGTGCCTTGTGCGACACGGATGCGGCGTGGGCACGCGCAGACCGCGACGCTGAGGTTGCGTCCCGCGGTGGCGGGGGGTTCGGGGCGGCGATGCAGCGTGATCGCGTCGGCGATCGCGCTGATCGCGGGCTGGTAGCGCGCCTGGGTGAGCGCTGTGAGGCTGGTGGTGCTAAAGCCCAGCTGCGCGTCGCGCTGGACGTCGAGGCCGAGTTCGTGGGCGAGTTGTCGGTAGCGCTGGTTGTGATAGCGCCCGTCGCGGCTGGTGTCCGCGATCTGCCGCGTGAGTGCGAGGGCGTGCGCGGCCTCGTGCAGCAGCGTCGTGAAGACGTCGACGGGGCCGCGGGCGAGGCCCTCGCCGCCGACCAGCAGCTCGTGCACGAGCTCACCTGGGCCTGTGGGTTGCCAGCGCTCCGGGGCGAGTTGTCCGAGCAGCAGGCCGCCCCTGTGCCCGGAGCCTTGGCCGATCACGATCTGCACCGCGGGCAGATCGGGGTGCCGGTGGCGGATCTGCTGCCAGGCGTGCTCGAGCGCGGCGACCAGTGTCGCGGCTGCGGGTTGGTGCTTAAGCGTCAACGCTGTGGCGCTGTGCTCAGACGTCATCAACGCTCCGCGCGCCATCGACCGACCGCTGGGTGTCCGGCGCGCCGTCGGCGTGTTCGTCGCGCTGGCGGGCGGCGCGCACGCGGCGCGCTCTGGGTGCCTGCGTCCTGAGGTCCTCGACGGTCGGCGGTGCTTGGGCCTGGCTGTCAATGTCCCCGTCGACGGCGGGCAACTGCACTGCGGGGTGCACGGTCATCTCACACGTGCTGCGTCCTTGGCTGGCGATCCGCAGCAGCGCCTGACGGGTGGGCAGCCGTAGCGCTGTGACCTGGCAGAGCTGTGGTGGGGGCCCGAGTGTCGTGTGGATGACCGCTTCGCCGATCCTGAGCTCCGCGAAGGTGTCTGAGCTGACGCGAAACTCGCGGACGCGGCGGCGGCTGCCGGCGCCGGTCGCGGCGTAGGCGCTGGTTTGGTCAGTCGACTGCCACAGCGCGCTGGTGCCCATCAGCTTCGCGAGCCAGTCGCGCGACTCCGGTGCGCTTTGGCGATGCACGATGAACGCGGCGAAGTTGTCGGCCATCGACGCCAGCAGCCCCGTCTGGCCGGTCAAGGCTTCGATGTCGGCGACCGACTGGGTGACCACGAGGACCTGGCCCTCGTGGGTGCGCCCGCGCTGCAGCAACGCCAACGCCTGGTCGGCGGCGGTCGCGACGACGGCGCCGAACTCATCCAGCACGCAGGTCCACAGCGCCGCCCCGTCGGTTTGGGCTTGGACGGCTGAGGCGTGGATGTCATTGAGGATCACCGCGGTGACGGTCTTAGCCTCATCGGGCATCTGATCGACGTGCGTGCGCCACAGCACGACCGCGCGCTCCAGGATCGCGTGTGCGAGGCTGACGCCAACAAGCTCACCGGTCGCGTCGATGCGGCGCGGTGTCAGGACGGTCCGCCAGGCCTCGCCGATCACCAGATCCAACCTGACGAGGCCGCCGCCGAGCGCCTTCTCACCCTCCCGCGATGCCACAAACCGGGCGTGGCTTTGCACCCGGCGCCACAGCTCCGGATGGGCGTCTTGGTGCTGTTCGGCGAGCGCGACGACCCTGTCGAACCCTCCCAGCTGCGAGGCCTCGACCAGCAGCGGAAAGGATGGCGGCCAGTACCCCGCGACGTGCAGCACGCCGGCGACGATCCCGACATGCAAGCGCAGCACGTCGGCGTAGTAGGGCTCGCTGGTCTGAATGCCGGCCAGCACCCGCGCGACGACCTCGGCCGGCCGCTGCCCCCACAACGGCTGCCAGTGATCGCTGTCCGCTGCCCGCGGGTCAAACAAGATGAACGGCACCCCCGCCGCGGCGGCGAGGTCGCGCAGGAACACTTCGGCGGGCGGGTCGCCCTTTTGATCGACGAAGAACAGCGCCGCCCGGTCTTTGACGACCCTGGCGGCGGCCGCCCGTAGCGCCGAGGTCGTCTTGCCGCTGCCCGTCGCGCCCGCTGTGAAGATGTGGCGACCCGAGCGCCGCGGCACCCGCGGCCCATCCTCGACGCTCGTCATCGGGACGTAGGGCTCACCGGTCGGCCAGGGGCGTTCGCGGACGATCTGGCCCTGCGTGACGATGTGCACCCGCTCACCCTCAGCACGCACGACGGGCGGTTGCCAGAGCCAGCGGCGGGCCTGTTCGTGCGCGCGAAGCTCTTCCCCCGCCCCCAGATCCGAGAGACGCCAGCGCCGCCCGACCGCGCTGCCCGCAACCGTCAAGCTCGTCAGCGGCACCGTCAGCACAAGCCCAGGCCAGGCGTGGACGCTTGCGACCAGCACGTCCAGGCCGACCGCGACGCCCGCGGCGAGATACAGGTTGCGCGCAGAGACCATCGTGTGGCGCCGCAGCCACCACGCCAACCAAACGCCCGCCCCGGCGGCCGCGAGGACCACGGCCGCGTAATACGGGACGTAGCGCAGCGCGGTCGCTGTCATCGCGCATCCGTGATCGGCTCGCGGCCCGCCACCATGCTGCGTTGCAGCGCCGCGGCGTGGCGGGCCTGCGCGATGACCTCCTGCAGCGTGCGGAAGCTCAGCGCTGGCGCGTGCAGCCCGCCATCAGCTGCTGCGCGCCTGACGGCGTCGGCGACGTCCAGTCGGTTGGTGACGTACAGCACGCCGCCAAGCCCCGGATCCTCACCCGCGCTGGCCTGGGCGTACATCCGCAGGATCCCGACCAGGCGTGCGCGGACCTTGCGCTGCAGCTCTACCTCGATCGCGGCCGGGCGCCCCGCGACCCGCACCCCCAGATCGGGGCGGTGCGTCACCCCGACGCTGCCGCGCCGGTCTTGGTAGCGCACCTCACGGCGCCAGAACGGGTCCTGGGCGATCTCGTGTTCGCTCCACCACGTGTGCCCGCGAAGCTCAAGCCACGCACTCGCCCACGCGCACGCACTGCTGTGCGCCCACGTCGTCGGCGCCAGCGAGCGCAGCGCGCGCCCCGGCGGATACCCCGCCTCGACGGCCCCCGGGCGGGTGAGCACGATCAGCGACCCGTCGCCGCGGCGCATCGCGACACGAGCGACCAGCCCCGCGGCGCCGAGGCGCCGCACATGGTCGCGGGCGACGCGCTCGCTGCAGCCCATCACCAACGCCAGCGGTTCGGGCGGTGATGCACCAACGCGCGCCAGCCACGCCAGTCCGTGCAATGAGGTCGGGCCCGGGCCGACGCAATCAGCGAACGTCATCACAACCCACCGCCACCAGCGGAGCCTGGGCCGGCCGGCGCCAAGCCTTCGATCGCGTAGCGATCACCGCGCTGCCCGGCGCATACGCCAACACGCACGCGCCTGCGATCTCCTGGCCTGTTGTTGGCGGCGACGTTCGCGCTCCAAACCAACGCGAAGCGTTGACCGATCGCGTCAGTGATCACCCTGCGCCACCCGGCGCACTGCCTCAGCCGCACGCGCGGCCCAGCGCCCTGGGGTGTGGTTACGGCGCCGTTCGCGCGGGCACCGCACGCGCAGCGTGCATCGATCGCGAAGCGATCACCCTGCGCCACCCGGCGCACTGAAGGCCACCCGTCGCTCGCAGCGCCCTCTGGCTTGGGTTGCAGCGACGATCGCGCTGCCCCAGAACGCGAAGCGTTCACCGATCGCGCAGCGATCACCCTGCGCCACCCGGCGCACTGAAGGCCACCCGCCTCGATCAGCACTGTCCGCGTGCGCCAACGACACGGTTGCGCTGCCACAGAACGCGAAGCGTTCACCGATCGCGAAGCGATCACCTGCGCCACCCGGCGCACTCTCCAAGCCGGAAGCCCCTGTTATCGGCTTCCGGCTTGGCTGTTGTTGTTGTTTTTTTTCTTGTTCTTGGCTCTCCCCCACTCCCACAGCCATCTGCTGCACCCGTTCCGGCCCCGGACTCCCCCCGCTGTTGCTGCTCTGCCCCGGAGGACTGCTTGACCACCATCACGCAACAACGTGGAGGGAGGGTGGTCAAGCAGGCATCCGGGGCCAAACATGCGTGTTTGCGGGGGGTTTCCGGGGCCGGCCCCTCCTCGAAGAGGAGGGGTTCGTGGAGGGGTTTGCGGAGGGGCTCAATCAGCAGCAGACGCGACAGCGACGCTGTCCGCTCGACGTCGTCGAGAACGATCAGGCACAGCACGCCGCGCACCAGGCGGTAGGCAAGCGACACCAGGACCGCGGCGAGCATCGTGTGCTTGGCGACTGACCCGACCAACCTGGTCAGCCCTTGTGCGGGACGGCGTAGGTCTCGAGCAGCGCGGCGAACGCGGCGAGCGTGAGCGTCAGCGACGCGCAGGCCAGCAGACCAGTGCGGGGTCGCCGGTCGGGGTTGGGAAGGCGTCGTGCGAGCCAGGCGCTGGCGGCGATCGCCAGCGCGCCGTCCTCGAGCGCGAGGTGCGGCAGGTAGACGGGCAGCGTGGTCGGGTGGCGCCCGAGCGCGAGGCCGACGATGACCGGGTTTGAGATCACGAGCGCGGCGACGAGCAGATCGCCGACCCGCCGGGTGCTGGGATGCGTGTGCCAGCGTCCGGCGCTGAGCAGCAGCGGCAACGTCAGCGTCCGCGCGTTGGTGATGAAGATCGACAGCGCCTCGTCGGGCGTGCCGTGCAGCGTCGGATGCGGGCCACGGGTGGGTCCGAGCTCGGGCGACAGGGCGCTTGCTGTCGCGGCGAGCAGCGTCAGCGCGAGGATGATCAGCCCCAACAGCGCGGCGGGGTGCCGTGCGACGCGCCAGAGCGCTGGTGGCGTGCGCGTCGACGAGCAGCTGGCGCGCGGCGCGACAGGGAGGTGGGCGGTCATGGCGCGATCGCGAAGCTCAAGACCAGCCAGCGGCCGTGGCGGCGGGTGAGGGTGACGTGCGCGATCTGATAGTCCGGGCGCTCCTGATGGCGGGCGCTGCCGGTTGCTTGGGTCTTGTAGGCGACGACGACCTCGTTGTTGGCGTTCGGGGCGTCGGTGCCCAGCAGCGTCGCGGTGCTGCTCGAGCCGGCGGCCTTCAGCGCGGCAGCGACGCCGGCCGAGGACTGGCCGTCGCGCGGGGTCAGCTGCGCGCGGGCGTGGCCGATCGAGAGCCGGCGAGGCGGCCGCGCTGGGCGAGGTAGCTGTCCGGCGACCACGTCGCTTGGGTCAGCGTGTACCGGATCGCCAGGCGCACGCGCGCGTCCTGCACACCGACGACAGCGCCCGGGGCGCGCAGGCGCTGCGGTGCCCGGCTGGGCGTGCTCGGCGCGCTGGGGTTGGGAATCCCGCACGCGCTCAGCGCGACGGCTGCGACGGCCGCGGCGATCACGACAAGCCCCCGAGGCGTGGTCACTGGCGCACCCCCGTCGCCGGGCGCGGCGCGCCGCTAGGGCGCATGGTGCTCAGGCGGCGTGTGGCCGCCCGCCGCGTGGTGCGCGCGCTCGCAAGACGCGTCGTGCGAGCGGCGAGTGCTTTGACGCCGAAGTGGACGTGGTCGTAGTGCTCGGCGGCGCGGTAGATGAGCTGCATCCGGTAGCCGTTGGCGGTCTGGTTGATCAGGCCGGCGCCGTGCCACGGAATCGAGAACGCGGACGCGATCGTGGCCGCCAGGCGATCCATCTCCGGGGTCGGGGAGCGGGCGTTTGAGATGTCCGCGGCCCAGGCGTGATCGGGTGGCCCCTTGTGATCGGATGGGTTGCCACTTGAGGTCAGCGGCGTGTGCGCCGCGTTGGCGACGCGCACGCTGTCGACGCTGAGCGCCGCAAACCCGTGCTCGTGGGCATACAGCACGACGCGGTTGACGATCTGCTCGGGCGTCCCGCGCAGCTCACCCAGCGAGCCCGCCAGCACGCGATCGCCGCAACCACCCGCCGTCTCGGCGCCGGCGTTGTCGGCGTGCGGGTCGGCGATCGGCTGCGTGGCCGGCGCGAGCGGCGAGCTTGAGATCGTCGGTCCGCCGGCCCGGATCGCTGCCGCGGAGAGCTTGACGTGGTTCGCCGGCCCCCACTGGTAGGCGCGAGCGAGGGCTTGTTGCCAGCTCTCCCCCGCGCTCACGAAGATGTAGAAGTCCAACCGGCCGGGGCCTTGAAAGGCGCTGCCGGTGTCGGCGACGACAAACGGCCCCGGCCAGCCGTAGGGGTTGGGCCAGATGTACGCCAGGGCGCCGTACTGATTCAGCGCGGGGTTTGACGCGATCAGGTACGCGCGCCGGCGGGCGTTGTCGACGCGGATCCCGCTCGCCGTCGTGGTGCAGGTCGCGGCGCAGTTGGTCTTCGGTGCCTTGGGATGCGGGAAGTACGCGGTCGGGCTGTAGGTCCCCGCCGTCACCCGCGTCCCACCGACGCCCTTGATGTCGCGTGCGGCGTGCAGCTCCGCCGCGGTGACGCCGGTGCCAGCGACGCCGCCCAGCGAGCCCGGGCCCGTCCACGACCCCGGCAGCCCGGTGGGGGCGCAGTCTTGCTGCGCTCCGCCGAAGAGGACGGCGACGATCAGCGCCGGGACCATCAGCAGGACTCCGAGGACGCCCGCGATCAGCCACAGCACGCCGCTTGAGCGCTTGGGTGGCGGCGGGCTGCCCGGCCGCGGCCGGGCGTTCTTCAGGGCGTCGACGGCGACGGACGCGACCAGTTTTCCGATCAGGGCGGCCATCGTTATGCGGCGGTCCGGTCGTGGTAGGCCTGCTGCCAGCTGGGGGTGCACAACAGCCGCAGCGCCTTCCACGGATCGCCGTTTGTTTGGGTCAGGGCGGCGTGGCGGGCGGGCTGGTCGCGCCTTGGGTGATTGGAGCAGATCCAGTACTCCAGGGCGCCGAGGATGCTGCGCACCTGCCCGCGGCCACGCTCACTGAGCAGGTAGACGGTGCTGTACAGCCCCGGACGGGTCCGCAGACCGCTGATCGCGTCGATGTCGGTGTCGGTCAGCCCGAGGGGGTCGCGGCCGAACTCGAGGTCGCGGCGGTTGTTGCGAAACAACAGCCGGATGCTTGAGTTCTCAAGCAGGGCGCGGCCCTGTTCGTTGTCGGAGTCCTTAAAGAACTGCGTGGCCCATAACAGCCACAGCTCCCAGTGGCGTGAGCGCCGCGCGTACTCGTTGATCCACGCGCCGCTGGCCTTGGACGCCGTCAGCTTCCAGCCCTCCTCGATGACCAAGAACGGACGGCCCGCCCACACCCCGCTGTCCTGCAGGTAGCCCTGGACGTACAGGCTGCGCGTCTGTTGGATCGCGTGCTCGATGTGATCGACGATCGTCAGCATCAGCGCCCCGATCAGACGGTCCGGGGCGCCGGCGATGTCAAACAGCGTCAGCGGCCTGTCGGGCTTGACGGTCGTCTCATGATCGGCGATGTGCGCCAACGGCCCATCCTGGACATACGGGGTGAGCCGGGCGATCAGCGAGTGGATCGTCGCCGCGACGCTTGCGTGACGGCTCGCCGCGGCGAGCGCCTCGAGCTCTTGGGCGAGCAGCATCTCGCAGGGGCGCTCCCCAGTGCGCGCGCAGCGCGCGTACACGGCCGCGATCGTGCTCGTCAAAGGGCCTTCCTCCTCAGCGGTGAGGCGCCGCTCGTCGCCGTGGCGGTTGCCAATAAGCAGCGCGTGCAGGGCGAGCAGGAACTCCACCTTGTCGGGGCTCACCCGGCCCGGATCGGCGACGTCCCAGGGGCAGATGACATCCGTGCTGGCGCTCCCGACGTGCACCCGCGCCGACCCCGGCACAAGCGAGAGGAGGGGGTCGTAGTGGCCCTGCACCCGCCCCTCGCCGTCGCTACCGGCGATCGTGGAGCGGTCGATGATGAAGCCGCGCATGCCCTGCGCGATCGCCGCCAGCAGCAGCTTGTTGACCATCACCGTCTTGCCGCCACCGCCCTGGCCGATCAAGACGGTCAGGTAGGTCTGAAACAAGGGTCGTAGGGATCCAGGCGCTCCAACGTGCCGCCGGGGTCTGAGAAGCCGAGCATCAGCCCCTCAGGACTGCCGCAGGCGGCGGTCAGTAGCGGTGAGCAGTGCGCGATGTTGCGGTGCGCGTAGCCGCGGGTCGCGCGCAGCGGGTCGACGCCGATCGGCAGCGTGCAGGGGTAGGCGGGGACGTTCAGGAACGCGCCGCGCAGGACGCGGGCGTCGGTCAGCGACACAAACGCACTGGCGGTCTTCTTCAGGCGCTCCCCGAACTCGGTCGCGTTGCCGGTGGGCTGTCTGAATGAGACGTAGGTGGAGACCTGATAGACGGTCGCGGCGACCGTCTCCCTGAGCTCGCGATCCAGGACCTCGGCCTCTGTGAGGGCATCCTCCTCATCACTTCCCACCAGCTGGCCGCGGCGCTGTTTGTAGCTCACGGCGGAACGCAGCCGCGCCCAGCGCCGGCGCTGCGCGCCGCGCGTCCTCGAACGATCGCCGACGCGGATGTGCACGGCGACCGTCGTGGGCAACGGGACCTGCAGCAGGTGCGCCAGCCACCACGGCGAGGTGTCCTGCGGCACCGTCGCGAGATGCATCGTCTCCTCAAACGTCCCGTCGGCTGCTGTAGGAAGCGTCTGTCGCTGGCGTCGATGCCGACCGGCTCACCCCCCACGGTCAGGGCATCGAGGATCGCCTGGCGGTGCGCGGCCGCCTCATCTGGGCTCGTGGCCTGCACGATCCGTGCGACCCGCCCGAGCGCGTCGAAGTCCGGCAGGCTGCGGGCGGCCGGGTGCAGGCGCTCCCACAATCCGGCGAGGATCTCCACCGGCCCCAGCACATACGGATCGATCCCCAGGCCACTCAGCAGCCCGGCGACCTGCAACGTGTAGGCCATGCTGTCGCGGGCGGCGCGCTGATGGGCCTCCCAACCGGTGCGATGCTCGGCTCGTGGTCGGCTGCAGGCGGTCTTGAAGCGCTCCTTGAGCGCGACCTCAGGGCGCCACGGAACCGCGACCCAGTAGCGCGCCTGGACCGCCGGCTGCTCACCCTGGGCGGCAACCGTCACCGACTGGCGCTGGGCCTGCAAGAAGCGCCGCCGCGTCCGCGCCAAATCCGGGCGGGGCGGATCAGCAGTGAGGTCGTCGGTAATCGCGTGCTGCACGCGCTCGTGGTCGGCGAGCATCGCGTCGCCGATCGCGATCGGATCGACCTGCGCATACAGCGACAGGCCCTGGTGGTCGGGGATCGCCGCGAACACGGCGCCCCAGCCCTCCTCGATCACTTTGATCTGAGCGGGGTCGGCGCTGATCGGGTTGGGCACCCGGGCGCAATCGATGACCCGCACATAGCTCCCCGCGCCGGTCACGATCAGCCCGTCGGGCTCCAACGCATGAATGTCGATCAACTCACCGATCGACCCTGTCCGCGCCGCCCTCCCGCCCATCCTGCGGTCCTCGCGAGTTGCGGCGCCCGCGTGGTCTTGGCGTGTTGGGATGGCCGCGGTCATCGCGCGACCCCCACGGCAGACGGCTTCCCGTCGTCGCCCGGCCACCAGTCGCCGCGGTCCTCGGGGGCGGCGGTGAATGTGACGGGGACGCTGCGCAGCAGCACTCCGCCGCGCAGCGGCTCCGTGGTTGGGGTGTAGTGCTTGGGGCCCAGTCGCCAGCGCACGATCGCGGCGAGGTAGCGATCAAGGCCCAGCGCGTTGCCGGTCAACGGCAAGATCGTGACCGCGACAGCCGCCAGGATCAGCAGCACCGCGGTGAACGTCCAGCGCCCCGACAGCGGCGAGAAGCGCACCGCCCCGTACAGCACAGCACCGGCGCTCAGGGCCGCGGCCCACTGCCGCCACGTCAGGTAGTAGTAGCGCGT
>Ga0136631_10000649_pt1 | contig 10868 bp, 17 predicted proteins | sample AntDrymUQ6012206_2_FD_104655 | JGI IMG/M metagenome (GOLD analysis project Ga0136631, IMG submission 104655) | Polar desert sand microbial communities from Dry Valleys, Antarctica - metaG UQ601 (22.06) | ecosystem: Environmental > Terrestrial > Soil > Desert | place: Antarctica: Dry Valley... | reverse complement strand
GCACGGGCGCGTCACTCTATGCCTGTCAGCGACGTGGATCATCGCCTCACCTACCGTGACCTCAACAGGGTTTTACGAAACAACCGTCTGTCCGCGGTGATCGCCGTGGGCTCGTTCGCGGCGGGCGAGGAGCACGCGCCGCAGCGCGCTGCGGCGTTCCGGCGGCGCCGCGGCGTTCGTCTCCTTGGCGGCGTCGGCGCGGATCCACTACACTCCGCCGGGCCGTATGGCCTAGGCGTCGCCTGGGGAGGATCGGAGGTTGGGGCACGGCGGGGGCCGTCGTGTCTCGCTCTGCCAATCGTGGTTAACCGCGCTTCACGCCCGGGGGGGCGTATGTCTGACGACACTGCAATCACAGCCGCAGGCGCCGCGACCGCGGCGGCACGCATCGACATCTTCGCGGCAGGCAGCCGCCGCGCAGCCGGCGTCTCTGCCGACATGACGCGCACACGCCAATGGCGAACAGGAGGGACGTGACGTGAACGTGGTTACTGCCCTATCGATGTGGTGGACGGTCGGCTGGGTGGTCGGTGCGGTGGTGGTGCTCCTCGTCGCGGTGCTCATCCTCGCCATCACCGCACTGGCCCGGAAGATCGATGGGGAGGCCAAGCAGTTGGTGACCGACCTCGATTCGATCGCTCAAAAGACGCGTCCGTTGCACGATGTGGGCCGGACGAACATCGCCGTGATGGCGATCACACGCGGTCTGCGGATCGCGCGCGGCGAGGCGGGATCGGTGCCGAGCAGGTACCGGACGTCGCCGGGGTGGCGGGAATGATCTTGCTCCTGGCCGTGGGGACGTTCGTGACTATTCTGGCCTTGATCGGGCTTGTGATCGGTCTGGTCGTCCTCTTCGTCGTGATCTCGCTGCTGCAGGGCGTGCTCGCCCCGCTGCGTGCGATCCTGCGCGATGTGCAGTCGGCGGAGACGGCGCCGATGCTCAAGCGCGGAGTCCAGGGCACCGATCAGCTGGCCCAGACACAGCGTCTCGCAGAGGCCGTCCCCGGCTTGGCGGGCGCGTATCTGCAGAAGCTGGGTCTGCCGGTCAACACCGAGGCGCCGGCGGAGACGTTCCCGGATCCGGGTCCGTCTCCAGGGCGTAGGGGGTGGTGACGATGGACGCTGTGGTGACGGTGCTCGCGATGTCCGACAACCAGTCGGCGTGGCTGGCCACGCTCGCTGCCGGGCTGGTCGTGCTGCTGGTCGTCATTGCCCTGCTGGAGGGCCTGAGGCGCGCCGTCGTGGCGCTCAACAAGAACATCTGGGAGACGTGGGTCAACGGCAAGGGGGTCGTCCGCCATACCGGTACGACCTACTTGCTGAAGAACACGCGCGTCTCCGGCGAGGAGCTCGTCGATGAGCTTAGCCATCACGGGTAGCGAGGGGAAAGACCGATGAACACCGTCCTGATCGTCCTAACACTGGTCGAGGTCCTGCTCTTGGTTCTCGTGCTCGCCGCCTATCTGCTGGCGATCACCGGGACCCTGCAGAAGATCTCGTCGACGGTCAACCTGATCCGGATCGGGGTGCACGCGATCGACGAGCAGGTCCGCCCCATCGAGCCCGAACTGCGCGGCATCAACGGCGCGCTGGAGAAGGTCGCCAACGCGCTGACCAACGTCACGCGGTAGCCCGCGACGCCGGCGACACACCGCGGCGAGGGACGACAGCCTCGCCGCGGTCACGACGAAAGCACCCTTCACTGACGATCACGACAGTCGCGCCGGGCGCCGAGCGACATCCCCGTTCGCGACAGATGAGTTGCGTGACGCCGTAGCGCCAGTGGCCTTTCCTAGGAGATGCCTAGGTTTCTGCTGCAGCGGTACGAGAGCGAGGCCGCGAAGCGCGTAGTGCCCCCCGGCGGGGTTGCGTAGGAGCGCGCGTGGCCGTCTCGATCGAGGAAGCGCGCAGCGCCGTCCTGGAGCACGCGAAGATGCTCGGCTCCGAGGACGTCTTCCTCGACGAGGCGCTCGGTCGCGCGCTGGCCGTCGACGCGAAAGCGCACAACGACGTCCCGCCGTTCGCCGCGTCGGCGATGGACGGCTTCGCGATCCGGGCTGCGGACACGATCGACGGCGTTGCGCGGCTTCGGGTCATCGGCGAGGCGAAGGCGGGGACGGGTGCCGGCGTGACGGTGCAGCGCGGCACGGCCGTGCGGATCTCGACCGGCGCGCCGATTCCGCAGGGGGCCGATGCGGTGGTGCCCCAGGAGCGGACGAGCAGCGAGGACTCGAAGGTCGTCATCGGGGGCTAGGTCGCGCTCGGGTGCTGCGTCCGTCCCGCGGGGGAGGACATCCGCGCCGGCGAGCTCGTCGTCCCGGCGGGGTGCCTGCTCGGTCCGGCTGAGCTCGGTGTGCTGGCGTCGATGAACCTTCCTCGTCCGCGCGTCGTGCGCCGCCCCCGGGTGGCGATCGCGGGCACCGGCGATGAGCTCACGGACCCCGGTACGCTCTTGAAGCCGGGCGAGATTCGTGACTCGAACGGTCCGGCGCTGGGCGGCGCGGTCCATCGCGCGGGCGCCGAGCTCGTGACGCGGATGCGCGTCGGCGACGACCTCGAGGCGACGGTCGCTGTGCTGGGAGCCGGCATGCACGACGTGGACGTGCTCATCACGACGGGCGGCGTGTCGGTCGGCCCGCATGACCACGTCCGCCCGGCGCTGAAGCGGCTGGGCGTCCGTGAGGTGTTCGCGGGCGTGACGATGAAGCCCGGGCGCCCGACGACGTTCGCCGTCGGCGAGGACGGCACGCTTGTCTTCGCCTTGCCGGGGAACCCGGTCTTCGGCGCTGATCGGCTTTCGCTTGTTCCTCGTTCCCGCGCTTGACGCGATGCTCGGCCGCGCGACGGTCATCCATCCGGTCAAGGCTGTCGCCGACGAGGAGCTTGCGGGCGCGATCGGCCGCACGAGGGTCGTTCGCTGCCGCACCACCCTCTACGACGACGGGTGGCACGTGCGCCCGACGAAGTCCCAGGATTCCCACATCCTCAGCTCGATGCTCGACGTCGATGCGCTGGCGCTCGTGCCCGCCGATCGCGACCAGATCGCGTCGGGCGAGCCGGTCGAGATCGAGCTCGTCGGCTGAAGGAGCATCGCGGCCGGCTGACGCTGCGCCGGCAACATCCTCAGAGTTGGCCCAGCGGAGCCGAGGTGCTCCTGAAGGAGCGCGTGACGACGGCATGCGTCGTGGGAGGAGGCGATCATCCATATTCCTGTAATCTGCGCAATACATAGCTTCGATTGACGGGACACCTATATTTTGGGAGTCCTATGTCTAGACAAGGAGATCACCGATGGTAGACCAGGGAGACGCCGGCGCGCTCCATTCGTTGCTCATGAGTCGCTCCTTGACGGACGCCGAGCTGCTCGAGGCCAGCGACGCCGCGCCCGACTACGCGATCCTGCCGGACGCGAACGTCCTGAAGATCGGCGGCCAGAGCGTCATCGACCGCGGCCGGGTGGCGGTGTATCCGATCGTCGAGGAGCTCGTGAAGGCCAAGGGCGACCACCAGATCATGATCGGCACGGGAGCCGGAACCCGCGCCCGGCACCTCTATGCCCTGGCTGCCGAGCTGGGCCTGCCGACGGGTGCGCTCAACGACATCGGCACGGCGGTAGCCGGCCAGAACGCCAAGATCCTCGGGCACCTGCTCGCCCGCCACGGGGTGCCGGTCGTCGGCGGCTCCGGGTTTGGCGTGATCCCGTTGTACCTCGCCGAGTGCGGCGCCGTGGTCTTTCCCGGAATGCCGCCCTACGACATGTGGCAGCACGTGCCCAGCGAGGGCGTCATCCCGCCGTACCGCACGGACGCCGGCTGCTGGCTCGTCGCCGAGGTCTACGGCGCTCGCAGCATGACCTTCGTCAAGGACGAGGACGGCCTGTACACCGCGAACCCGAAGACCGACCCGGACGCGACGCTCATCGAGTCGATCACCGTCGACGAGCTCATCGCGATGGACCTCCCGGACCTCGTCATCGAGCGCCCGCTGCTCCAGCTCATGCGCCACGCCCGGCACGTGAGGACGATCCAGGTCATCAACGGGCTGAAGCCCGAGCTCATCACGCGCGCGCTCGCCGGCGAGCACGTCGGCACGATCATCTCGGCAGCGTGAGCGCCACCGACCGCCACGCAGGCACGACCTCCAGGAGAACGTCATGACAGATACCGACCCCAGCTTCGCGTCCAAGGACGTGCCCTCGACGCTCATGCGCCAGACGCTGCTGGACCGAGAGCTCGTCCGGCCGGCCACCGATCGCCCCGTGATCCGGCTGCTGCCGTGGTTGCACGTGGTCACGATCGGCGGCCGATCGATCATGGATCGCGGCCGCGACGCGGTCCTGCCGCTGGTCGACGAGCTGCGCGCCGCGTTCGGCGAGTACCGCATGCTGATCGCGACCGGTCCCGGCATCCGCGCCAGGCACGTCTTCGGCGTCGCGCTCGACCTCGGCCTGCCGACTGGCGTGCTCGCCTCGCTGGCGTCGACGGAGGCCGAGCAGAACGGGCATATCGTCGCGGCGCTCCTCGCCGAGGAGGGGGTCTCGTACCTGCCGCACACGAGCGTCGGCCACCAGCTTGCCGTCCACCTCTCCGCAAGTCCGGCCGCCGTCTCCAACGGCTTCCCGCCCTACGAGCTGTTCGAGTTCCCGCCCGTGATCGGCAAGATCCCGCCGCACCGCACCGACACCGGAGCGTTCCTCCTGGCCGACGCCTACGGGGCCGCGAGGGCGATCTACGTCAAGGACGTCGACGGCGTGTACACCTGCGACCCGGCGACCGCAGGCGACGGTGAGGCCGAGTTCATCCCGCGCGTCGGCGCGGCCGAGCTGCTCGCGATGGACCTCCCCTCGCTGCCGATCGACCGCCTCGTCCTCGAGCTCATGGGCAGCGCCAAGCACCAGAAGGAGATCCAGATCGTCGACGGCCTGAAGCCCGGCAACGTCACGAAGGCGCTGCGCGGCGAGCACGTCGGGACGATCGTCTACGCAGACGCGTAGTACGCCGTGGCGGCGCGAAAAATCTCGCGCCGCGCCGTCCGACCGGCGCTGACGGCGTTTCACAGGACCGGCTGCGGCAGCCGAGGGCCCAGGGCTCAGGCTCGCGCTCCCCTCGGCTGCCGCAGCGCGGGTCCGGGTGTGGGTGGTCGTGCGGGGAGTGGCCTTCGTCTGGGGACCTAACCGCGCAGGCGGATCGCGCCGTGACCGGCGGGGTCCGCGAGAGCAGGATCCGCGGGAGCGCCGGCGCGGTCCGGGGGAGCAGCGACGGGGGCTGCTGGAGCAGCGGATCCGGGATAATCCGGGCGTGCGTTGGGCTCGGCCGGGGCGGCCGGATCGCGCAGGCGGATCGTGCCGTGACCGACCGACTCGCCGGTCGGGGCGTCCGTGTGCGTCGTGGCGCTCATGGCGGCGAGGATGTCCTCGACGGCGGCCGCGGTCGCGGCTTCGAACGGGTCAGCGGTCTGTGCGTCTGCGTCAGGCATGCTCACTCCCTTCCTCTACCTAGGTGTTACTTAGGCATAGAAGCGTAGCAGCCACCGCCGGAGGCGCCGGATGACGCCGTGGACGCGGCGTTCAGGGACCTGCTCGCCGGCGTATCGCCGGTGAACATGGTCCACGGGGCGATCGAGCTCGGCGGCGGTGCAGGCGCCGCACAACGCCCGAGCCAGGCGTCCGTCGAGGCGGCGCGCAACGACATCCTCGCGGCCCTCTGGGGGCTCTGACCGATACTCAAGACCGTTCGATGACGACGATCGTCGACTTCACGACCGCCGTCGCGGTCTGGCCGGGCTTGAGGTCGAGCTCGTCGGCGGCATCGCGCGACATCAGCGACACGATCCGGTATGGGCCGCAGGCAAGCTCGACCTGGGCCATGACGCCGTCGCGCTGCACGTCGACGATGACGCCGGCCATGCGGTTGCGCGCGCTCGAGCGCGGGTTGGTGGTGCGGTCGCGAAGAACGCGGGCGAGCTCCTTGGGCGCGAGCACCCGACGGTCGCCGCGCCGCTCGAACGCGATGCGCCCGTCGCGCTCCCATCGGCGCAGCGTGTCGACGCTGACCCCGAGTGCCTGCGCGGCCACGCCGATCCGGATCCCTTCGTCCATGCATGTACGAGCCTACTCGTCGTCGAGCGCGAGCAGCCGCGCGTGGACCGTCGAGAAGCACGCGCGCGCCGGTGCGCCAGGTTGCAGCCCGAGCCGCTCGAGCTCCTCGAGCGACGACTGCGCGGTCACCGCGCCGACCCGGACGCGGATGTGCCCGTCCTGGGGGGTCAGCGTGGTGATCGGTGAGGTGATCGCGTTCACGGCGGTCCCGCACGCCCCGTCGTGTGCCGGGCGCACGCTGATCTCCCAGGGATAGACGGCGACGACGACGCGGCCGCTCGCGCGCTCGTCGGAGCACACGACGCCGCCCGCGTCGAGGACGACCTCGCTGCCGCCGCCGCGCAGCGACCGGGCCCTGCCCGGGAGGAGATTGCCGCCGGTGAGGCTGACGACGAACGCGTCCGCGGGGTGGTCGATGAGCTCGCGGGCGGTGGCGAGCTGGCGCATCGTGCCGTCGACGACGACTCCGATGCGGTCGGCGAGCGCGGCGGCGTCGCGGAAGTCGTGTGTCACCAGCAGCGTTGGCAGCCGCAGTTCGGCGAGCAGTTCCTGCAGCTCGTCGCGCACGACCCCGCGCGTGTGCGCGTCGAGCGCCGACAGCGGCTCGTCGAGCAGCAGGACCCCGGGGTCGCGCGCGAGCGCTCGCGCAAGGGCGACCCGCTGGCGCTCGCCGCCCGACAGCGCCGCCGGCTTCTCGTCGGCGAGCCGGACGATCCCGAAGCGCTCAAGCAGGTCGTCGACTCGCACGGCGCCGCCGAACGCGACGTTGGCGCGCACCGTGAGATGCGGGAAGAGCGCGTACTCCTGGAAGACCAACCCGACGGAGCGCCGCTCCGGCGGCAGGTCGACGCGCGCCGCCGCGTCGAACCACGCGCGGTCGCCGAGGGCGATGCGGCCGCTGTCGGGACGGCGCAGGCCGGCGATCGCGCCCAGGACGGTCGACTTGCCGGCCCCCGACGGGCCGACGAGCGCGACGGTCTCGGCTCCGATGCTCAGCTCAAGATCGAGCGAGAACGAACGGAGGTCGAAGGCGACCGCGACGTCGAGTCTTTCCATGACACGATGAGCTTGTAGGACAGCAGGACGGCGGCGCTGAGCACGACGAGCAGGATCCCGATCGCGAGCGCCACGTCGAAGTTCGCATCCAGCTGCTCGTAGACGGCGAGCGTCAGCGTCTGCGTCTGGCCCTGGACGTTGCCGGCGAAGACGATCGTCGCCCCGAACTCGCCGACGCCGCGGGCGAACGCGAGCACCCAGCCCGCGACGAGCCCGGCCGCAGCGAGCGGCAGCGAGACGCGCCAGAACGTCCGCGCCGGGCCCGCGCCCAGCGTGCGCGCGGCGGCCGTGAGCGTCGGATCGACGCCTTCGAACGCCGAGATCGCCTGGCGGATGTAGAACGGGGAGGCGACGAACGTCACCGCAAGCACGACGGCCCACTCCGTGAACGGCAGGAAGATGCCGGCGTTCTTGAGGTCGTCTCCGAACAGCCCGCCGGCGCCGAACGCGGCGAGCAGGCCGATCCCCGCGACCGCCGGCGGAAGGACGAGCGGCAGCTCGACGAGCGTCACGACGAGCGAGCGCCCGGGGAAGCGCTTCGTGGCCAGCAGGTAGGCCACCGGCGTGCCGAGCCCGAGGATGAGGATGTTCGCGATCGCGTTCGTCCGCGCGGTGACCTCGAGCGCGTGCCGCACGACCGGATCCGCGAGCAGGTCGGGCACGCTGCCGAGCGGGACCTCGGCGAAGAGCGCGACGATCGGCAGCGCGAGGAACGTCAGCGCGGTCCCGACGCAGAGCGAGAGGAGGGCGGCCAGGCCGATCCTCCCCGCGCGGGAGTGCCCGCCTCCGTGCACGGAGGCGGGCACCGGTACGTCCGGCTCGGCGAAGTCGACGGCCATCGCTTCGCCGCAGCTTCCGGACTAGCCCTTGGGCGGCAGCCCGAAGCCGGCCGCCTTCAGCAGGCTACGGCCGCGACCTGAGCGCACCTTGGCGATGAACGCCGCTGACTCCGCGCTGCGCTTGACGTGGCAGATCTGGTAGCGCACCGGCGGCTGGGCGTAGCGCGGCAGGCGGATCGCCTGTACGCGGTTGTTGGCGATCTTGGCGTCGGTGACGTACACGAAGCCCGCATCTGCCGAGCCGAGCCCGACCTTCGAGACGATGCTCGCGACGTTCGGCTCCTGGCTGACCGTGTTGCGCGTCAGGGCGCGCGACAGCCCGAGCCGGCGCAGCAGCTTGCGGGTGTAGTCGCCGATCGGGACGCCGGCGTTGCCGATGGCGAGGTTCTTGCCCCCGGCGCGCAGCGAGCGGACCGACGTGATCTTCCCCGGGTTGCCCTTCGGGACGATGAGGACGAGCTTGTTCGTGGCGAACGTCACGGGGCGGTCGCACTTGCCCGCCTTGAAGAGCGCCTGCGGCTCCTGCGAGCTCGCCGACGCGAAGACGTCGGCGTCTGCGCCGCGCTCGATCTGCAGCTGAAGCTGGTTGGAGCCCCCGAAGTTGTAGGTGGGGCTGGGGTCGATCTGCGTGAACACCTCGCGCAGCGACGAGGCCGCAAAGACGTTCAGCGCGCTCGCGGCGGCCGGCGCTGCGAGACCGATGGCCAGCGCCAGGATGAGCGTCGGGCGCAGCCGGCGGCGTATGAGGTTCGAGATGCTTCTCATCGGACGGCTCCGTTCTCCGGTGGTCAGTCTGGGAAGTCGGGGGTCGACAGGAACGAGTCGAGCTCGCCTGCCGCGGCATCGAGGTCGATCGGGCTCAGCAGGCCGCCCGGCGAGGCGTGGCCCGAGGCGCCCCGCAGCCACGCGAGCTGCTGCGCGTCGTAGGTCAGCAGGTGGCCGAGGAACAGCCGCGTGGATGAGTCCTCGACGTACCCCACGCCGGTGAGGTAGGTGCGTACGAGCAGCGTCTCGAGCTGCTCTGCGAGCCCGATGATGCGCGCCTTCGTCTTCACGGCGCCCTTCGGCAGGACGGTGGCGAAGTCCCCCGCCTGCGGCGCGTCCCCGCCCAGCACGGCATTCAGGCGCACGATGTGCGCGCGCTTGGCCGATGCGACGCGGTTGATGTGGCGCCGCTGCGCGGCGCTGAACCCCGTCTTGCGCTGCTTGAACGCGGCGCGGTAGAAGTCCCGGCTCACGCCCGGCGGCGGTCGCGAACGACAGGAACGCGACATCGTCATCCTGCGGTGTCGGCGCCGGCAGCTGCGCCCCGGCCGTCGCCGGAACCAGCCCGCTCGCCGCGGCGGCTGCGACCAGCCCTCCCGCACCCAAGCGGAGAAAGTCCCCTCGGTCCAGCTCGGTCACCGCCAACTCGTCCTCCTTGCGTCGTTCGTCGTAGCCGTGAAGCTAGGTATTGCCAAGGTGCTCCCGACGCAGCGTAGACCTATACATTGCCAAGGCACAGAAAAATACGTCATTTACCATCCCCCGATGCCATTGCGCCCCATCCTCCTGCTCGTTGCGCTGCTCGCCCTCGCCGCCGCAGGCTGCGGCGGCGGGGGGGACGACCGTACGAGCGACTCGCCGGGCGCCGCCACGACCGCGCCGAAGACGGCCCTCCCGCGGCTCGGCCAGCGCCCTGCCACGCCGGGCGAGATCGTCGTGTCCGGCGAGGCGTCGCCCGCAACGCACGGGCCGTACACGTTCGACGGGCGCTACGTCGTGCGCTTCGAGCAGGTGGCCCCGGAGGACCCGAAGCTCGACTTCTCCTCCCAGACCCCGTTCACCGCGGCCCTCACCCGGCAGGAGGGCGACCAGCGCGGCGCCATCGAGCTCTTCCAGGCGGCGCGCCCCAGCGGCCGCCGCGAGCTCGCGATCCGCGGCCGCTACTTCGTCGACGTCAGCTTCGGCGACTACCCGTACGTCGTCCGCTTCACGCCGCGCGACCGGTAGCGGGCGCCGATCGGCCGATCGCGCGCCCCGAGCAGCCTGGTCGCGCCGGTCTCAGCGCCTGACGTTCTCGCAGTTGGCGGCGATCACGTCGATGAACGTACACAGAGGCGGCCGGAGCTCACAGTCAGTGTGGATATGCCGGCTGGGTCTCGCACCACGCGAACGTCGCTGCTTCGCCGCCCGGTTCCTGGAGCTGGACCCCGTGCATGCAGCCGGTTGAGATCATCACTGACGATCCTCGCCTCGGCAGCCAGCAGATTCAGAATGATTGATCCTTAGACGAACCAAGCGACGCGTTCCTGAGAACGGCGACCTCGCATGCAATGTGACATGGTTATCTACAACCAGAATGTCTCCCCTTCGCCATGCGTGGTCTTTGATGACACACCTACTGAGCGCGCCTCGAATGCAAGCGTACAAGGACTCTTCGCTCCACTCAGGAGGTAGCGTCTTAAGATGATTGCTTTCAGTCTTGTCCCGAAATACTAGTACGGGCACGGAACGAGCCGTCATCCTGCGAGTCTCAACGAGTCGATGCTCGGCCGCGATGTTATGCGCTTTACTGGCGTACACAATGCTTACACCAGCTAGCTCCGGTTGCTCACGGTAGATGAGCTGGGCAGCTATTCGTGCGTCGTAGATGATGGTGTTACCGCCAGTAACACTAGGGGTCACACAGCCCAGCATGAAGTATCGCGGCGGTATCGCACGGTAGATTCCCTCGGTATGAATAGGCAGATAGCGCGAATCGCCGGAGCTGTCTATTACGGCGCGCGGCAAATATCGCGGTGTAACACGGCGTTAACAGTATGCCTTGGCGTGGCCGGTATCATGGCGGTGTGAGTGAGTCTGGTGATGGGCGCAACTTGTCGGGCTCGGCGCAG
>Ga0136631_10000648_pt1 | contig 10871 bp, 9 predicted proteins | sample AntDrymUQ6012206_2_FD_104655 | JGI IMG/M metagenome (GOLD analysis project Ga0136631, IMG submission 104655) | Polar desert sand microbial communities from Dry Valleys, Antarctica - metaG UQ601 (22.06) | ecosystem: Environmental > Terrestrial > Soil > Desert | place: Antarctica: Dry Valley... | reverse complement strand
CGGGCACGTCCGCACGATCATGGACTGCTGCTCGACGTCCTCGCGGCGCATCAACGGCGACGGCGCGCTGGGCGGCTACTGCTACGGCGGGCGCAGGGTCTTCTGCATCGTGTACTTCCAGACGAAGATCCCATGCTGACCGCGCTCGTCCTCGCGGCGCTCGTCGCGGGGGTCGCGGGCGCGTGGTCGCCGTGCGGCTTCTCGATGGTCGACACCTTCGCGCCACACGGCTACGCGCGCCGCATGCGCATGACCGTCGTCTCCTGCGTGGCCTTCGCGGTCGGTGCGCTGGCCGGCGGCGTCGCGACGTTCGGCGGGCTCGCCCTGCTCGGCCATGCCCTCGGCAGCGGCGGGGGGGCGATGGCGGCCGTCGCCGTCGCGGTGCTGCTCGTCGCGGCCGCCGGCGACGCGGCCGGCCGGCGGATCGTCCCGCAGGTGCGCCGCCAGGTGCCCGAGTCGTGGCGGCGCGTCTTGCCGGTAGCGCTCGCAGCGGCGCTGTACGGCGTGCTGCTCGGGCTCGGCTTCACGACGTTCGTGCTGTCGTTCGCGGTGTACGCGCTGGCGGCCGCCTGCCTGGCGCTCGGCGTGCCGAGCGTCGGCGTGGCGGTCGGCCTGGCGTTCGCGGTCGGGCGGATCCTGCCCGTCGTCATCCTCGCGCCCCTCCAAGCGACCGAGCGGGGCGTGGACATGGCCCGCGGGATGGGCGACCGACCCGGCGTCCTGCGTGCGCTGCGGGCGACGGGTGGGGTCGCGCTCGGCGCCGCCGCGCTCACGATCGCGCTGGGCGGCGCGCCCGCGGCGGCAGCGGAGCCAAAGCTGCTGGCTTCGAAGGGCACCGATCCGAGCGCCGCGGGCGCATCCCTGGCTTGGCAGCGGCCAGGCGGCGGCCTGTCGATTTTTCTGCGCGGCGGAACGGAGTTGATCGGGCTGCCGGGCTCCGATCCCGCGCTCGGCCCGCAGACCGTCGTGTGGCGCGACGGCAATGCGCTCGTCGTGGCCCGCCAGGACAACCTGGCCCAGGTGCTGCGGATCGACGCGCCGGGCGCAGAAGAGCCTGCGATCTCCGACCGCTGGGTCGTCTGGCGCGCTCGCGAGGACGGCGGTGACGTCCTGCGCGCCGTCGACCTCCGCGCACCCGGCGAGCCGGCCGTCGTGCTGTTGCGCACGAGCGGCGCCGCCCGGCTCGGACGTCCGTCGGTCGACGGAGATCGCGCGGTGCTCCACCTCGCGACGCGGCAGACGAGCAAGATCATCGAGATCTTCCTGCCGACCGGAAAGGGCTTCGTCCTGCGCCGGGTCACGGGCGCGCTGCTGCTCAACCCATCCGAGCTCGACGGCAAGCTGCTCTACGTCCGCTCGTCGCTGCGAAGCCAGACCGTGCTGCTCGGACCGCGGCGATCGCGCAGCGGCAAGGACGACAAGCGGCTGTACAGGACGGGGCCGAGCATTCGCCGCGACTCCGGAGTCGAGGGCCGGCGCGGTCCACACGGCCCGGGCTACGCACCACGCGGACGTGAGGGCGTCCGGACCACGTTGTGGACGACGGCGCTGTCGGCCAGCCGGGCCTACGTCACGCGCATCCTTGTCAAGAAGCGCGGCACCCGCACCGAGATCGTCAAGCTGCGCCGGCGGGGCTGACGCCCGTCCACCGCAGCGACGCCGCGCGCTGGCCGGCTCGCGGTGCGGCGGGTGCAGCAGCATGGTGAGTCGGCTGGTGCGCTGGACTGGGTTGGACGTCGTTCTTCGATCGTCTCGCAGAGCGCGTCAGATGACCCCGTTGCGGCGCAGCACCAGCACGGCGTGCACGGTCATGTAGCCGCGCCACTCGAGCTCGGCCGCAGGCGAGTAGCTCGCGAAGTCCACACGCCAGCCGCCGTCGTCCTGCTGCTCGGCGACGAGCTGCTCGAGCTCGCGTTCGACGACGTTTGCGCTGAACAGCGCCCGCACGGGCCGGTCGGGGAATGGCGCGAGGTCCAGCGCTCCGAGCGATTCGTTCTCGGCGCCGCCGGCGACGGGCAGCCGGCCGTCGGCCGGAATGAAGGCACCGAGGCGATGCAGCAGCGCGGGCGCCTCGGGTTGCGTTTCATGGACAGCGTCGAGCAGGCCCAGCGCTGCGTTGATGGCGATGGCGTGCGGGGCCGCGTCCAGGCCGGCGATCGCATCGAGGCAGTATCGCGTGGCGCGCTGCAGCCACTCGTGCGCGGCGACCGCCGGATCGCAGGCTGCCACCCGATGCGCCGCAGCCGCGACGTAGGACGTGATCTGCAGCGACGAGACGGCCGGGTCGGCGGTCGCCCAGAACGGCGCCAGAGCCGCGTCGTCGGCGACCGGCAGCGCGAAGGCCAGCCCGCCGTCGGAGAGCGACACCGATGCCAGCCAGTCACAGAGCTCGGCAGCGCGAGGACTCGTCAGCGGCGCGACGTCGGCGAGTGCCTCGAAGGCGTGCAGCGCTCCCCCAGGCTGACTCTCCGGTGCGCGCAGGTCGGGTTCCAGGCCCCAGCCGAAGCCGCCGTCGGGATTGCGGTAGCCGTCGAGCGCGGCCAGGATGGCTCCCGGGTCCTCGCTGCCGAGCAGGAGCTCCAGACGACGGCGATCGAGGGTGCGAGCGTGGCCGGCCATGAACGATACGGCGGCGGGCAGGTCGATCGGCATGCCATGAGTCTCGCAAGGACCAGCCGGCGGGCCGCGGTTGCCTCCCGCCGCCGCCGACCCTGCCACCGGATAATTTGGGTGCTGTCGCCACTTGCAAATCGCAAACTTCCTCCGAGAGGACGCCGATGCCGTACACCACCTGCCACATGTCGATCTCGCTCGACGGTTTCGTCGCTGGGCCCGGCCAGAGCCGCGAGGAGCCACTCGGCAAGCGTGGGCGCGAGATCCATCGCTGGCATCTCGGCGACGAGCGCGCCAACGACGCCGACGCGACGGCGGCCGGCTGGCTCATGCGCCCGCGCGGCGCGTACGTCATAGGGCGGAACATGTTCGGACCGATACGCGGCGAGTGGGATGAGGACTGGCGCGGCTGGTGGGGTCCGGAGCCGCCTTACAACGCGCCGGTGTTCGTGCTCACCCATCACGCTCACGAGCCGATCGAGATGGAAGGCGGGACGACCTTCCACTTCGTCACGGGCGGCTTCGACGTCGCCTACGCACAAGCGCGTGAGACGGCCGGCGAGGGCGGCGTCGACATCGCCGGTGGCGCCTCGACTGTGCGCCAAGCCCTCACCGCCGGTGTCGTCGACGAGCTCACGCTCGACATCGCGCCGGTCCTGCTCGGCTCCGGCGAGCGGATCTTCGACGGCGTCGAGTCGTTCGGGTTCGAGCCCGTCGAGGTCTCGCATTCGCCGCTGGCCACACACATCCGCTACCGCCGGGCGGGATGAGCCGATGAGTGGATAGAGCCCGCGATCTACGGCGCTTGGGCCGGAGTACACCGCGCGCAGCCGCGCGCAGGCGGCTGCGCGCGCCGCGAGACCGGTCAGTCCAAAGCGCGGATGGTTCGCGCAGGTACGCCCGCGACGAGCGTAGCCGGCGGCACGTCGCGGCTGACGACCGCGCCCGCGCCAACAACCGCATCAAGGACGGCCCTGATCTCGTCGCTCCCTCGAGGAAGGAGCCGCTCGCCCGTCACAGCCGAACCGACTGCGCGGTGCGAAGCATCCGTCGAGTGTTGCATTCGTTTGCGCTGAGCTGATCGAGCGCGCTCGCGCGTGACGAGGTGAGCGGCCCTGCCCGGCTGTGGCAGTCTCGGATCGACGGCCGCTCAGTGGCGGCGGGCGAGCGCCAGGACCTCGCGCTCGCGCGGCGTGAGCTCGTCCAGCTCACCCGTGGCGGGGCCGCTCACCAGCGCCGGCCTGGGCCACGACGCCTGGTCATCGTACGTCCGCGCCCCCGGCCGCCGGGGCGGGAAGCGGCGCCTCGCGCAGCCCGAGCCGATCGTGCAGGCGGCGCAGGGGCGCCGGCGACCACCAGTTCCAGCGCCCGAGCAGCGCCATCAGCGACGGCACGAGCAGCGTGCGCACGACGAAGGCGTCGATCAGCACGCCGGCCGCGGTCGCGACGCCGATCTGCTGGATGAAGGAGATCGAGCTCGTGCTGAAGGCGCCGATCGCGACAGCGAGCAGGATCGCCGCCGCCGTGACGACGCGCCCGGTCGAGGCGAGGCCGGCGGCGACCGCCTCGCGCTCCGGCGCGCCGGCGTCGCGCGCCTCCTTGATGCGGCCGAGCAGGAACACGCCGTAGTCGGTCGACAGGGCGAAGACGATGGCGGCGGTCACGAGGAAGTCGCTGGGCTCGACGCCGCCGTTGGGCGTGTAGCCGAGCAGGCCGGTGAGGCGCCCGTGCTGGTAGATCAGCGTCAGCGGGGCGAGCGCGGCGCCGACGGTCAGCGCGTTCATCAGGACCGCCTTGACCGGCAGCACGACCGATCCGGTCATCAGCCACAGCACGAGCAGCGTCAGGCCGCACAGCAGCGCGATCGCGGGCAGCAGTCGCGAGCCGATCGCCTGCTGCTGGTCGACGAACTCCGCCGCGGCGCCGGCAACGCGGATGTCAAACGGCGCCGGCAGGTCGCGGACGCCCTCGACGACGCGCTGGGCGCCAGGCCCGGCCGGGTTGCCGGCCGCCGTCGCGTCGAGCTGCCAGACGTCGCGGCCCAGCGACCGCGGCGGCGCGACGCGCTCGACCCCCGGCAGGCGCTCGACGCGGGCGGCGAACGCGTCGACGCCGGCACGGGCCGAGGCCGGGGCGGAGATCGCCACGACCACCGGAGCCTTCGCCGTCGTGCCGCGCTCGAGCGCGTCGGCGACCGTGCGGGCGCTCTTGTCCTTCGGGATCGCCGTGCTGTCGACCGGGGACCAGTTCGTGCCCAGCGACGGCAGCGCGACGGCGAGCATCACGAGCGCCGTGACCGCGGCGACGATGCCCGGACGGCGCATGACCGCGTGCGCGAGCACATGCCAGCGGTCCTGCGCGGCGCCGTCGGACCGTCCGCGACGTGCGAGCTTCGCGCCCCAGACGCCGAACAGCGCGCCGGAGACGACGAGGGACGCGAGCGCGGCCAGGAGCGCGACGGTGGCGCCGGCGATGCCCATCGACTTCAGGAAGCCCTGCGGGAACAGCGTCAGCGTGATCAGCGCGCAGGCGACGGTGACGGCGGAGAAGACCACGGTGCGCCCGGCGGCCGCCATCGTGGCGCGGATCGCCGCCTGTCCGGGACCACGGGCGGCGAGCTCCTCGCGAAAGCGGGTGACGAGAAACAGCGTGTAGTCGATCGCCAGCCCGAGCCCGAGGCCGATCACGAGGTTCAGCGCGAACACGTTGAGCCCGTAGAAGCGGTTGATGACCGTCAGGGCGAGGAACGTCCCGAGCACCGTCGTCACGCCCGCGGCCAGCGGCATCAGGGCCGCGCGGCCGCGGAAGAACAGCAGCGACAAGAGGATCAGGAACGGGAAGGCGATCAGCTCGGCGCGCGCCAGGTCCTCCCCCACCGTCTCGGTGACCTGCAGGCTCGCGACGGCCGGCCCGCCGACGGTGATGTCGCGCCGGCCGCCGAACGCGTGCAGCGCGGCCTGCGCGGCGGCGTCGTCGTCGGCGCGGGCGGCGAGCGTCGCGGTGACGAGACCGCGCTCGCCGGCCCGGCCGGGCGTCGCGGTCGCGACGACGCCGTCGATGCGGTCGAGCCGTTCGGCGACCGCGTTCAGGCGAGCGCGCGAGGGTGCGTCGACGAGCAGCACGATGCCCGGATCGGACTGTGTGCCGGTGGCGGCCTGGATCCGCGCGATCGCGACCTCCGAGTCGGCGCCGGGTGCGACGAAGCCGCCGGAGCCCGACAGAGCCCCGGCGACCGGGCCGCCGACGACGCCGGCGACGATGGCGAACAGCAGCACGGCGAGCAGCGTGCGGCGCGGATGGGCCCAGAGGCGATCGGTGAACATGGGCTTCATCCTGGGCAAGCAACGATCGTCGCGCATCAGCCCCGCCAAGCCCCATTCATTTGAACGTGCGCGATGAGTTGTGCAACGTTGCGCGGTCTGTACTTCGTCACCCCCGAGGAACAGGAACCGAGATGAACGAGAGAGCGGGTCCGGCCATCCTGGCCGAAGGGCTTGTGAAGCACTACGCGGGCCGCGAGGGCACGGTCGAGGCCGTCCGCGGCGTCGACCTCGAGGTGTCCGCCGACGAGGTGTTCGGCTTCCTCGGCCCCAATGGCGCGGGCAAGTCGACGACCGTCCGGATGCTCACGACGCTGCTGACGATCACCTCCGGGCGCGCCGAGGTCGCCGGCGTCGACGTCGGTGCAGACCCCGACGCCACGCGCCGCAAGATCGGCGTCGCGCTGCAGGAGGCCGGCCTCGATCCGCGGCAGACCGGCCGCGAGCTGCTGGTCCTGCACGGGCGGCTGTTCGGGCTCAGCGCGCAGGCCGCCACGAAGCGCGCGCAGGTGCTGCTCGAGCTCGTCGAGATCGAGGACGCCGCCGACCGCGTGACGAAGGGCTACTCGGGCGGCATGAAGCGCCGGCTCGATCTCGCGGCGGCGCTCGTCCACGAGCCCCCGGTCCTGTTTCTCGACGAGCCGACGACGGGCCTGGACCCGGCGAGCCGGCTGACGGTCTGGGACGAGCTGCGCCGGATCAACGCGGAGGGCACGACGATCTTCCTCACGACGCAGTACCTCGAGGAGGCCGACCAGCTCTGCGACCGCATCGCGATCATCGACGACGGGCTGATCGTGCGTGAGGGCACGCCGGCGCGGTTGAAGGCAGACCTGCGCGCGCGCCGCGGCGGGGACCAGCCGGTCACCCTCGACGAGGTCTTCCTCGACGCGACCGGCCGCACGCGCGCCCGCGCCGCGGGCGAGGTCCAGGAGGTGACGGCATGAGCGCCACGCTCGCACTCGGACGACGCTCGCTGACGGAGGCCATCCGCCAGCCCGACGCGCTGTTCATGACGTTCTTCATCCCGATCTTCTTCTTGATCGTGAACACCGGTCAGGCCGCCGAGCTGTTTCCGTCCTCGTCGACCGACTTCCTCGAGGGCCAGGGCTACGGCGCCTTCCAGCTGCCGATCACGCTGCTGCTGGCGGCCTCCTTCGGCATGGCCGCGCTGTTTCTCGTCGAGGAGATCGAGGGCGGCTACTTCGACAAGCTGCGCGCGATGCCGATCCCGCGCTACGCGATGGTCATGGGACGGCTGATCGCCGAAGGCGTGAAGTGCGTCACGATCGCGTCGCTGATCGTGCTGATCGCGCTGCCGTTCGGGATCACGATCGCCAGCGGGTTGTTCGGCTTCGTGCTGCTCGTCGGGCTGACCGCCCTGTGGGGCGTCGTCTACGCGGGCTTCATGCAGCTGATCGCGCTGAAGACGCGCAGCGCGGCGGCGACGAACTCCGGCGGGCTGATCTTCTTCCCGCTGCTGTTCCTGACGCCGAACTTCGTTCCGCGCGACATGCTCACCGAGCCGATGGAGGTCGCCGCGACGTTCAACCCGGTCACCTACCTGATGGAGGCGATGCGCTCGCTGATCCTCGACGACCTCGACTGGGAGAAGATCCTGCCCGGCTTCGGGGTGGTCGCCGTGCTCGGCGTGATCATGCTCGTGCTCAACGTGCGGATGATCAAGCGCTACGACTGACGTCGAGCAGCGGCGCGGGTCAACCCCCTCCCCCACGAGTCGCGGCGCAGCGCGATCACGCCGCTTCGGCCGGTCCGCCTGGACCGCTGCGGACCATGGCCGGTCCGCTGCGGACCGCCGCGATTGCAGCGGTTTTGCCGCGACCGGTCGCGGCTAGTGCAGTGCTCGTTGCCCAAGTGCAATCCCCAACAGAAAGGACTACGCAATGCGCTCCATGACGATGTCCCTGACCAACCACGCCCGCCTCCTCGGCGTGACCTTCCTGGCCGCCGCGGCGCTGTCCGTAGGCCTGGCCGCGTTGCCGTCCTCCAACGACGCCGGCGCCATCTCGAGCGTCGCCCCGCAATCGGCCGAGGCGTTCGAGGGCGGCTTCGACGGCGACCACGCCTGGATGAAGGTCACTGCAGGCGAGATCGCCGGCGGCGCCGTGGAGGGCATCTGCCGCCGCTACGCGCCCGGTCCGGCAGCCAGCCTCTGCCCGCGTGCGGCGCAGGTCGCCCGGGAGCTCATCGGCGGCAACCACGGCGTGTGGATCGAGGTCTACGCGACGCACGTCAACGCTGGCGTCTGGTAGCACCCCGCGCCCGCTGCCCAGCAGGAACCGCGAGGCCGGAGCGCAGCATGCGCGCCGGCCTCGCGTCCGTGCGCGGACCGCGATCGCCGATCACGGGCACAGCGGCACGCGCGGGTCGACGAAGCGCGTCTTCCTGAAGTCCACGCCCTCGGTTCGGCGCTGGTTGAAGAACGCGTCGCCCGTCGCGAAGAACTCGTTGCGCCAGGGAGCGGAAGCGACCAGGTACCACCACGCGTTGCCGCTCGAGACCTTGAACCCGCGGATGCGGCACGTGACGCGCACGGTCTGCTGCTGATCGATTGCCGGGCCCTGCTTTCCTCCCGCGATCCTGTAGTCGCCCCAGGTGCGCGCCGAGCCTCCAGCGCGTTGCGCGTAGGTCTTTTCCAGCCGCTTCGCGCGTTCGACGGTCTGCTCGAGCTCGCTCTTGGAGTCGCCGCTGAGCACGGCCGCGGCGAGCATGAACATGCCAGCGGCCGCGGCGGCCGCCAGCGCCCATCGGCGCCACCGCGGGCGATGTGTCGCCTCCCGCACGCCTCCTGCGGCCGGCACGATCGCTGATCCGGGCTTGTCTGCCGCCACCAGGTGTGGCCCGCGTTGCGGATGCATCCGGTTCAGTCGACCGGGCTCGATCTCACACGCCTGCTCCCACATCTCGGTCGTCTCGAGCGACGGCAGGCGCTCCCCGTTGAGGTAGCGCCGAACCGTTCGCGGATCGAGATACAGCTTCGACGCAAGCTCCTTGGGCTTGAGCCCCGCTTCGCGGCGAGCACGCTCGAGCTCGAGGCCGAATTGAAGGTGCGGCGGCCGCTTGTCTCGCGCGCTGTGGTCCATTCGGCCGCGAGCCTATCGGGCGCTTGGCCGGTTCCCCGTAGGGTTCGCCGGGGCGTCTGGCGGCCGGCAGCGCTTCGCTACGATCGCCGGCCAGTCGAGACGAGGAGCGCGGAGTGGCGATCGAACCCGGATTTCACCTGCTGTGGCCGACCCCGATCGGCCTGCACCGCTACGCCGACGCCGCGACCCTGAACCCGCTGCTGGTGACCGCGTTCGAGCAGGGCCGCGACGCGCAGCGATCCAAGCGCGGCGAAGAGCCGAAGTCGTTCTTCGCCAGCGACGACGACCTGCTGCACCGCGTGAAGGTTCCCGAGTGGCAGGACTTCGTGCGCTTTCTCGTGGCCAGCCTCGGCGAGACCGCCAAGAACGCGAACTTCGAGGCCTGGGGCCGCCAGGACATGGAGCTCAAGGTCGGCATCGAGGGGATGTGGTTTCAGACCAGCCGCGACGGCGCGTTTCATGACGTGCACACGCACGGCAACTGCTCCTGGTCGGCCGTCTACATCGTCCAGATCGACGAGCCCGAGCAGCGCGTGACGCATCCCGTCTACGGCGCGGCGAACGGCAACACGCGGCTCTACGGCCCGCACTTTCACGCCCTCGGCGGCGCCTTCGTCGACATCGGCAACGCCTACCTGCAACCACCGAGCCTCGACGTCGAGCCGCTTGCGGGGCAGCTGCTGCTGTTTCCGTCCTGGCTCGCCCATCAGGCGCTGCCCTACGACGGCGACAAGGAGCGCATCATCATCTCCTTCAACGCCAGCATCCACGGCACGCGGGGCGACCAGATGCACGGCTACAGCCCGACCTGAGCGCTGCTTTTCAGACCTCGAAGACCGACGGGCCCGACTTCTGCGCGCTCGTCGTGTCGGAGTCCCAGTCGGCGAGGGTGTCCTCCCCGCGGATGCGGCGGGCGTCCTCGCCACGCCCCGCGGCGTCGAGCGCGTTGGCGAGGTTGTTGCGGCTGCCGACCGTGTCGGGATGCTCGGGCCCCAGGACCCGCTCGAGCTCGGGCAGCAGCGATTCGTAGATCTCGATCGCGTCCGCGTCTCGCCCGGCGTCCTGGTAGACGATCGCGAGGTTGTTGCGCGTGCGCAGCGTGTTCGCGTGGTCGGCGCCGAGGATCCGCTCGCGGTCGGCGAGCAGCGGCTCGAGGATCGCGATCGCGTCGTCGGTGCGCTCGGCGTCCTGGAGGAGGTTGGCGAGGTTGTTGCGGCTGTTGAGCGTGATCGCGTGCTCGGCGCCGTACGCCTGCGTCTGATCGGCGACCAGCGGCTCGAGGATCGCGATCGCGTCGTCCGTGCGCCGGACGTCCTGGTAGGCGTTGGCGAGGTTGGCACGCGTGCTGAGCGTGCCCGGGTGCTCGTCGCCGAGCACGCGGCGCTGGCCGGCGAGCAGCGGCTCGTAGACCGCGATCGCGTCCTCGATGCGCTTGGCGGCGTTGTAGGCGTTGGCGAGGTTGGCGCGGCTGACCAGCGTGTCGGGATGCTCGGCGCCGAGGATCCGCTCGCGCTCCGCCAGCAGCGGCTCGAAGATCTCGATCGCCTCCTGCGGGCGCTTGGCGGCCTGGTAGGCGTTGGCGAGGTTGCCGCGGCCGGCGAGCGTGTCGGGGTGCTCGGCGCCGAGGATCCGCTCGAGGTCGTCGCGCAGCGGCTCGAGGATCGCGATCGCGTCGTTCGCGCGCCCACCGGTCTGGTAGGCGTTGGCGAGGTTGCCGCGGCTGGCGAGCGTGTCGGGGTGCTCGGCGCCGAGGATCCGCTCGAGGTCGTCGCGCAGCGGCTCGAGGATCGCGATCGCGTCGTTCGCGCGCCCACCGGTCTGGTAGGCGTTGGCG
>Ga0136631_10000647_pt1 | contig 10879 bp, 12 predicted proteins | sample AntDrymUQ6012206_2_FD_104655 | JGI IMG/M metagenome (GOLD analysis project Ga0136631, IMG submission 104655) | Polar desert sand microbial communities from Dry Valleys, Antarctica - metaG UQ601 (22.06) | ecosystem: Environmental > Terrestrial > Soil > Desert | place: Antarctica: Dry Valley... | reverse complement strand
CTCCGGCGCCACGCCGACCACACCCACAGCCGCGTCCTCGCCCTCCATAACAGTGACCATCCCACGACATTCGCCGCCGCACCCCATCCCACCTCCATACACCTACCAAAGCACTACTAGGTCGCCGCTAGTTTTCAACTAGCGCCGCTTCAGGGCAGGAATCGGTCCTGTACGATGCTTGTTCAGACATGAGGGCAACAGGCTGGAGGGTGGAGAGCGCTTGCGATGGACCGATCTGAGGACAACGCCGTCGACCGGGCCAGGCTCAAGGTCGTCCTTGGGTCCGCGCCGCCGCGCTATTTGACGGTCGCCGAGGCCGCGCGGGCATCGGGGTTCTCGCGCCGGGCGGTGTACCGCGCGATCGAGCGCGGCGAGCTGGCCGCAAGCGTCGTGTGCTCGCGGCTGCGCATCCACCCCGACGACTTCTTGGCCTGGATGGAAGGCGAAGGCCCGACGACACAGCGCCCGTCCCGCAGGGTGGATCGGATCGGGACGCGCAAGGCACCCGCCGCGGACGGCCTACGCAGCCTGCTTGCGAAGCGGAGCTCGGCGGCATGAGCGCCGAGCGCGTGCAGCGCAAAAACGGGACCGTGTGGCGCGTGCGCTGGCGCGAGAACGGCCAGCCGCACTCACGCGTCATGGGCAGCAAGCGCGACGCCGAGCTGTTCGAGGCCGAGATCAAGCGCCGCAAGCGCCTGGGCCAGCTCGCGCAGATCGACGCCGGCCGCCAGACGGTCGCCGAGTTCGCGCGCGAGTGGTGGCGCATGCACGCCGAACCGAACCTCGCCGCGCGGACACGTGAGAGCTACGCGGTCGTCTTTGACAAGCACATCCTCCCCCGCGTCGGCAAGCTACCGCTGGGCGATGTCACACCCGCCGTCGTCGCCGGCCTGAGTGCCGATCTCAAGGCGGCGGGCGTCGGGCCCGCAGCGGCGCGCCGGGCCTTGACTGTCCTGCAGGGCATCTTCTCGTGCGCCGTCACCTGGGGGCAGGTCCAGACCAACCCGGTCGTCGGCGTGCGCAAGCCCAGCGCCAAGCGCCAGCGCGCCGTCGCACCTCCCTCCGTCGCACTGGTGGAGCGGATGCGCGCGCAGATGCTCGCCGATCGCCGGCAGCGCGACGCGACACTGCTGGTCGTCCTCGCCTACGCCGGCCTACGCCCACAGGAGACCTTGGCGCTGCTGTGGCACAACGTCCGCGACCGCACGCTGCTCATCGACCGCGCGCAGAGCGACGAGGGCCCAAAGACCACCAAGACCGGCCGCACCCGCTCGGTCCGCCTCCTCGCACCGCTGGCCGCCGACCTCGCCGCGTGGCGGCTGGCGAGCAACCGCTCAAGCGACGACGAGCTGGTCTTCCCGACCACCAACGGCGGGCTGTGGCGCGACCACGACTGGCGCAACTGGCGCCGCCGCGTCTTCGACCCGCTCGCGGCTGGCGTCGGAGCGCAAGGCATGCGCCCCTACGACCTGCGCCACGCCTTCTGCTCCCTGCTGATCGCCGAGGGCGCCTCAGTCGTCGAGGTCGCCGGCCAAGCCGGCCACGCACCGACCATGACGCTCGACACCTACGCTCACGTCATGGCCGACCTGGCCGGCAGCGACAAGGTGTCCGCGGAGGCCGCGATCCATACGGCACGAGAAGCTGAGGTGTCCGGAATGTGTCCGCCCGAGGCGCCGACCCCATCACAACCCAGCCAAAACCCCAGCATTTGCAGCAAGCCGACGCCCGGACTCGAACCGGGGACCCCTTCATTACGAGTATCTGCCGCAGCGTGACAAGAGCGGACAGGAGCGGGCATGAGCGGCGTCTCCCGTCCTGCTCCTGCGGCGTTTTCGGCGGGCAGTGGGTGCCCGGACGTTACCCGGCGTGCGCGGCCTGATGTACCCGTTTCGTACCCGCACGGCGAGCTGGACCCCGCGCTCGTCCAGGGCCTGGTCGCGCGGGCAAGCGACCCCAAGCGCGAGCGCTGGCTGCAGCAGGTCCGCCGCACCGGCGCATGCCGCCATCCGGTCCGCCTGCGCGGCGTCGTCGTGCGCGGCGACGAGCAGGTGTACTCGACCACCGATGAGCCCGACGGCGCGCTCATGGTGCGCTGCGGCAACCGCCGTGAGGCCTGCTGCCCATCGTGCGCGCACGAGTACCGCGGCGACATTTGGCAACTCACCTACGCCGGCATGGCCGGCGGCCGCAAAGGCGTCCCCGCACAGGTCGCCGAGCACCCCCAGGTCTTCGCCAGCCTGACCGCGCCATCCTTCGGAGCAGTCCACAGCCGACCCGACGACGACCGGCAGCGGTGCCGCTGCGGCAAGCGCCACGACGCCGACGACCCGCAGCTCGGCGAGGCGATCGACCCGACCTCGTATGACTACGAGGGCGCGGTGCTGTGGAACTGGCACGCCCCAGCGCCGTGGAACCGCTTCATCATCGAGCTGGTCCGCGTCCTCGCCGCCCAGGCCGGCCTCAGCGAACGGGAGTGGCGTCAGCGGGTCCGGGTCGCGTTCGCCAAGGTCGCCGAGTTCCAAGCCCGGGGACTTGTGCACTTCCACGCCATCATCCGCCTCGACGGCGCCGAAGACCGCGCGACCGCACCCGGCGTGCAGGTGTCACCCCAGGAGCTGTGCGACGCGATCCGCCACGCCGCCAGCCGCGCCCGCCTCGACGGTGATGCCGGCAACGGCCAGACGACCGACATCCGCTTCGGCGAGCAACTGCACACCCGCGTCCTAGCCGGCGCCCAGGACGGCCGCGAGCTACACACCGGCCAAGTCGCAGCGTACGTCGCCAAGTACTCCTGCAAGGCAAGCCACGAACAGATCACCACCCGCGACAGCGACCCCGACCGCTGGCGCGACCGCGGCGTACCCGAACACCTCATCGCGACGGCCTCCGCCACGCTGCGCCTCACCGACCGTCCCGGCCTACGCGGCCTTGGGCGGTGGGTGCACATGCTCGGCTTCCGCGGGCACTTCGTCACCAAGTCACGCGGCTACTCCACCACCCTCGGCGAGCTACGCGCCGCCCGCGCCACCTACCGCGCCCACCAAGACCAACCACACGACGACAACGCGGTCAAGGCCGAGGACGACTCGATGTCGGTCGTCGCATTCTGGCAGTACATCGGCTCCGGGTACCTCAACCCCGGCGACGTACTCCTCGCAGCCGGCGTCGAGGCCTCCCTACGCGCCGCCCGAGAAGCGCTGCTCGATCTGCGTAACGGGCCACCGTAAACGAGCGCGCAGCACCGACGGCTAGACCTCCGCCTTCTACTCCCGAGGTAGCAAGCCCAGTGCTCGACGACGTGGGCCTACCGAGGTGACTTGCGATCGCTGCGAAACGCGCTGTCGGTCAGCCCGCCCTGAAAGAAGTCTTCGTTCAGGAAGTACACGACGCGAAACGGATTGGTGTCGTCTACGACCAGCTTGTCGTTGTCGAGGATGTCGCTCTCGGCAAGTCCTGCTGCGGCGATATGCGCCCGGATTTTGTCGAGGGTTACGTCCTTGAGGTGGCCGCGCTCGACTATCGATCTGATCCTTCGGCGTAAGCGTCCGTCAGTCTGGGCGCGCGCGGCGAGGCGTTGAGCCCCGTCTTCAGCGAACGTGACGTGCTTGCCGATCTCAGCAACCCACTCCGGGACACGAGCCTGTAGCGCGGGCGTATCGCGAAACAGAATCTCGAATTGTCGTTGATCGAGCCCCATGACGCCTTGCTCACTAACGATCAGGTCAAAACTGTCGCCGAGCGAAAACACTGGACCACCAATACGGGTGAGCGTGTCACCGAGCAGCCCGAGCAGATGGCCGGCCTTAGCCGTAGGTTGAGGGCTTGTTTTCCGCACGAACGAGATGAGCCCTTGATCCTCTGAAGGGATCGTGACCGCGTACATCCGCAATGGTCGTTTCGGCAGCGAGCCAGCACTGATCAGCGGCAACGGCGCGGTGGGTAAGACCACGGCGGCAAGTGGTGAATCAGCAACCAGCTCCGTGTCGACGGTTACTAGTGCTTCTTCGTCCTCCAGCGCCATGTCTGGGGAGTATGTGCGCGCCTCTCTCGCGCGGAAGTGATCAATCGTGACGCGCACAGCTTTGCGTAGGTGCTCAGCCACCGACGCTGCGATGTTCACTTGGCCCCCGGCAAATCCCTTGCCTTGCTTCCAGATCACGATCAGTATCAGCTCCTCCCCTACCGTCACTCGGGAGAGATCGACCGGAACCGCAACGCTCGTGGTCATTCTGGTGTCTTGTAGCTAATAAACAGACGGTCGGTAATCCGCGTAGCCGAGATCACCTGGTGTGGATGTAATGGCTGGCGGCTGAGCACGAATCCCGGCCACTGAGCCTCGCCAATCGTAACAGCGAATAGGCGCCAGCGGAAAACATAGAGCGTTGGGTTGATCTGCAGCATGTCGGACCGGACGTAAACGATCGCAAGAATGAGGAGGAAGAGGCCGTAGGCGATAAGGTCGCGCCTATGCGGCTCGGCGACAGCGACGAACGGCAGCAGGTAGGTAGCCAGGTAGCCCGCCACTTCCCTTCCACGATCCTCAACCGTTCGCATTTTGACGCTACTAGCTGCAACTCGCTTGTAGCGAGCCACCAGCGCTAGTCCGAAAGCCACTCCGACGACAGCGAGCGCGGCACAGGTGATCCAGAGGGCTCGATCCCGGAACCGGATGGCGAGGATGGCGAATAGCGGTGCATACGAGCACAGCCAGAGCCCGGTTTCAACGACGGCCGTGTTGATCCGATCCCGGCCATTGTGAGCTGCGCCTGCCATCGGAGGCAGCCTATGTCGCTTGTCTTCGGAGAGGAGCGCACGCCCACTGTACGAACATGTGTTCGATACACTAGCTCATCGCGGCGACGGCTTCGCGGCAGCGCGGAGGTGGATCGGGGAGCAAGGGGGTCGTTGCGGCTCTACAGGAAGTAGGCTCCGGCGGGAACCCGTGCCGGCGACGATTCGAAGCTACTCGGATCCTGGAGTCGTCCAAGCGCGCTGCTTGACTGCCTGAATGCCGCTACGTCCCGAGCAGATCGCACAGGCCGCCGACGTCCAGCAGACCGCCGCGCACGATGGCGCGGCGCATGTACGCGTCGTCGCGGGCCCGGGGACCGGCAAGTCCGCCACGATCGAGGCGCGTGTCTGCTGGCTGCTGAGACAAGGCGTCGATGCCGAGTCGATCGTCGCGATCTCGTTCACCCGCGCCGCCGCGGACGACCTGCGCAAGCGGATCATCGCCGCGTGTGAGACCGGCGAAGTGGCTGGCGGGGAGCCCGTCGCGGTGAGCACGCTGCACTCGCTGGCGCTGCGCGCCCTGCGCCAATCTGGCGCGCTCGGCGCCTATCCCGTCGATCCCGTCATCCTTCAGCGCTGGGAGCTGCGCGAGATCTTCGAGGCGGAGTTCGGCAAGGTCTGCGGCGTCGCATCAATCACGCGGCGTGAAGACATCCGGCGCGACCACGAGGCGTTCTGGTGCACCGGCGGCTTCGACCCCGAGAGCCTGGTCCCGCCTGATCCGCCGATCAGCGAGGACGAGCGTCAGCGTTTCCAGGCCTTTCATCAGCCGACGACGCAGCTGTACTCCTGCGTGCTGCCCGGTGAGGTAGTCGCGAAGTGCGTCGAGATGATGGACAGCGGCACGATGGATCCGGTCGAGTTGCTCGGCGTCTCCGAGCTGATCGTCGATGAGTTCCAGGACCTCAACCCGATGGACCTGCGGTTCGTGCATGGTCTCGCCGAGCGCGGGGTCCGTGTGTTCGCGGCCGGCGACGACGATCAGAGCCTCTATGCGTTCCGGTTCGCGACACCCGAAGGGATTGAGCAGTTCCCCGAGCGACGACCCGGTACCGGCGATCACGCTCTCTTCGAGTGTTTCCGGTGCGCGCCGCGAGTCCTCAACGCCGCCCAATCGCTGATTCGGCGCTTCCCCGCTCCAGGTCGCATCGACAAGAACCTGACGTCGTTGTGGGCCGCCGCCGACCCGCCCGTCGACGGAGCGGTTTGCTGCTGGACATTTGCCAGCGGGCAGGCCGAGGCGCAATCGATCGCAGCATCCTGTCGTCGCCTGATCGGCGCAGGCGTTCAGCCGAGCGAGATCATGATCCTGCTCACGTCGACGCGCTCACAATCCACCGCGATCCACGAGGCGCTCACCAAAGCCGACGTCCCGTTCTCGCCCGCACATGAAGAGGCGATCACCGACACCGACGACGGGCGCGCCGGCTACGCACTGCTATCGATTGTCGTCGACCCGCAGAACTACGTCGCCCACCGCACGCTGCTCGGGATCAAGAAGGGCGTTGGGCTAAAGACCTGCACCGACATCCGATACGCCGTCATCACCAACAACCGCAACTACCGCGAACTCTTCTACGGGACTGTGCCCGAGGGCCTCGTCTCCCGCCGAGCACGGACCGCGCTGGCCGCCGCGGCCGACATCTGCGCACAGATCTCAACCTGGAACGCCTTAGATCTGCTCGCCGACCGACTCGACGACTTCTGTCGTCTCATCGACGAGCACCGCGGCCAGGACGGCGCCTCCAGCGAGCTACGAGCCCTCCTGGACGACCTCCCAGCCGACATCACCCTCGCAGAAACGCACGCGTACCTCAGCGCGGATCGCGACGAAGACCGCCGCCGCATTCTGGAGGCCGTCGCAGACCGGCTCGGACGCCCGGAGATCACCACCGAACTTGTGCCCGAGCGCGTCCAGGTCATGACCATGCACGGCGCCAAGGGCCTGTCCGCGCAGGTCGTGTTCATCCCCGGACTGGAGGACACGATCCTTCCCGGAGAGAAGCGCAGGCCATATCCCGGCCTCGTGCTCGAAGCCGCGCGGATGCTGTACGTCTCGATCACCCGAGCGCGGTACATGTGCATCCTGACCTACGCCCGGACCCGCATCGTCTTCGGCGCTCTGACGCAGCCGCCGCCGTCACGATTCGCGTCCGCGCTCGGCACCCACTTCCAACGGCGAGGTGACGGCCTGAGCACCGATGAAGCGGCCAGGACCGCAGCCGACATCCAGCAGATGTCCTGATAGCCGGCTAGCCGTACGGGGGACTACCACCGGCTGCCGCGCGGACGGCAGGTGACAGCAGCCCGTCCGGCGGTCTGCCCGCACGAGTTGCGGTCGATGAGCTGCACGAGGCATGCGCTTACGTCGAAGCCCACCAACCGGCCTGACCTGACGGCAACCCGCGGGCTCGCCATGCCGCTTACTCCGAGTCGGCTCCGCCGGACCTTGATCGCTTTCTCAGCGGAGCCGGGCGAGGCTGTCAAGTGCAGCCCGAACGGGCCGAGCGGATGCGAGCCGCGAAGCGGTGTCGCTTGACCGCCTCGACCGGCGAAGCTACGCCGTCCCAGGTCGACCGGCGACGTGGCGCTGGTCTACGCCTCGGGGTGTCTGCTCCGCGGTGTGCCGGCCGTGCCGTGGCCGCCGGCCCGGGAGGGCGTCAGCCCGGGAGGGGCCGGCGGGCCGCAGGCAGCGGTGCGGCCGGCGGCGGCGCGAAGCGCCGCCCCTTGAGGAAGTAGAGAAAGTCTCAACGAGCCCGAGCTGGGCAGTCTGGTTGTGCGACGGCTGAAGCGGCGGGTATGGGCGACTCACGATCCGGACGGCGGGCTGAACGGGTGCGGTAGAAGCTCTCTGAGGCGCACGGTGACAAGCTGCGAGTCGAGCGGGAAGACGACGATCGCGGACGGGTCCATGAACTCGGCGAGCACTTGGCGGCAGGCGCCACACGGAGAGATCGTGCCGGCGGGGCCGGCGATTGCGATCGCGTCGAAGCGGGTGTGTCCCTCGGCGACTGCCCGGAAGATTGCCGCCCGTTCAGCACACATCGTCGAGCCATAGACGATGTTTTCGACGTTACCGGCCGTGATGACGCAACCGTCGCTGGCGCGCACCGCAGCGCCGACGTCAAAGCCCGAGTACGGCGCGTAGGCGTGATCTCGTGCCATCTCGGCCGCCTCGTGCAGCAGGCGTAGATCGTCGGCAAGCGTGGCATTTGCTCGCTGCGCGGTCATCGCTGTTCTCACAAGCCTTCCATGTGGTTTCGACGGCCGCGGACCTGGTGGCGCACGGGCCGTCGGTCACGCGTGTCCTGCTCGGGTACAGGCGAGTTCCTCGCGTAGCTGTGCGGCGTCGGGATGCCCTGAGAGGCTGTAGATGAGCCGTTCGAGGCGTTGGTGAACGCGAGGGCTTGGTGCAGATGAGACGAGACTGATCGCGGTGCGTGCGGCATCAACCGCCTCGTCGAGGCGGCCGTGCTGCGCGAGGCGGGCCTCGGCGATGCCCAAGTAGAAGAGGGTGCGGTCGCGGGGGTACTCGTCGGAAAGCGCGTCGAGACCGTCGACGAGCATGGCTTCGGCACGGCTTGGGCTGCCGGGGATGATGCCCCGTGGAACTTCGGGGCTGAGCGACGGCAGATACATCCAGTACAGCCAGGGCGGGTCGTTCTCGCAATTGCGGTGTTCCCAGAGTGCATCGGCGCGGACCAGGCTTCGCTGCGCCTCACGGTGCTCGCCGAGCAGTCCGTAGGGCTGGACGGCCCACTGTGCGAGCACGATGCGCAGCGGGGAGTTGCGGCTGGCTTCGTGCTCTGCGGCCTTCAGGAACCTGAGCGCTGCGGATGGGTCGCGCTGCCTGTCGATGGCGTCGAAAGCGAGAAATGCCATGGCATAGGCGCTGTAGTCGCGATCCTCGACCTCTCGGGCGGCAGTGATGGCGGTCCGCCAGTAGCCGCTTGCCTTGTCGGTGCGGCCGGCGTCGAACGCGACCCAACCGGCTAGCCGCGCGCCTTCAGCGACGATGTGTCGTAGCTCGGTGGCGTGCGCGTCCTTGTACGTGGCGTTCGTGAGGAGCTGCGTGAGCAGTTCAAGGTTGCCGCTCGCGAGCGGGAGGACTGGCGCGCCGCCGATCTGGTCGTCGAGGCGGGAGAGCGCGGCGACCTGCTCGCTGGCCCAGCGCACGATGTGGGCGCCGATTCGTCCGCCGCTGAGACCGCGTTGCAACTCGCTGTCGGTGTCGGGTGGGAGGTCAGGCAATCCGGGGAGCGTGGGTAGGCGTTTGGCGATCGCCAGGATCGCCGGTGGCGGTGCAGGCGGACCGTGCTCCCATGCGCGGATCGCGCCCGGGCGAACGTGCACGCCGAGTTCGTGCGTGAGCGCCGCGGCAAGCTCGTGGTGGCTGAGGCCGGCACGGTGCCGCAGGACCTGAAGCGTGCGCCCCTCGGCGGGCTGCTCGAAGTCTCGCCGGCGGCGCGCGTACTCGCGGAGCGATATGACGTCAGTGTCCATGCTCGGCCGTCGTGTTCGGCGTCGCGCGGACGCCTGGGCGCCATGGCATGCCGAGGTGCTCGCGCACCTCGATCATCGCGGCCTGGAGCGCGCCCACGTCGACATCCAGCTCCTGCTGAAGCGCGTGCACGGCGTCGCTGAGCTGTGCGACCTGACCGGCGAGCGTGTCCGGCGATCGCCAGCGCGTGATGTCCCATCCGTGCTCCATGAAGTCGCCGGGTACGTTCGTGGCGCTGGCGATCGCCCGCATCTCCTCGATCGACGCGCGATCCGGGTTGCTGCGCGCGATCAGGCGACGGAACCGGTCGCGATGAATCCCGGCGCGCGCGGCCAGCTCCGACTGGCCGAGCGCGGCATATGCCCACGCGGCGCGGCAGCGCCTGGCGGTCTCCTCAGCGCTCGGGTCGCTCACGAGGCCAACGGTATCGCGCATTTGTGCGCGCCACAGACTTGTTTGTGCGCTACGACACGCAAATGCTCTATGCTGCGCTCATACGCGCCCTGGAGCGCATTAACGCGCTCCGGAGGACCTGAAAGGAGCGGGAGCGTGCGGTTTCTGATTGAAGCTGTGCCGGGTGTCGAGCGGCAGCGCCAAGTGTCGGCGTCGGAGACGGCCCGCGCGGCGGTGATCTCGGATCGCGCCGTCAATCGGCAAGCGGGCTCGGCGGACAGCGTGGGATCGGAGCGCACGCGAGAGCGCGGCCGGCTGGGACGGGCGTATCGCTCGGGGCGGCTGGTCTGCGGCTGGGTGCAGGTCACGACCAGCGAGGACGAACGGCTCGGACTCACGAGGCAGGAGCGCCGCTTCGTGCGAGTGCGCTTCCACGAACCCATCGACGACGGGCTGCGCTCGGAGCTGACGCGGCTCATGCGTCGTCGCGGCGCCGCCGCCGGCAGGGCGGCCGAGCGCATCGACCCGATCGAGGTCGTCGTCGACGACGCCGACGCCGAGCGCGAGCGCATCGTCGGCCGCGTCCAGCCGCCACAGATCCATCACGGCCCGCTGCGCGACATCGAGTTCGCGCTGCGCAGGCTGGAGCCCAGGCGATGAGTGCGGAACCTGCGGCACGCCTGTCCGGCGATGAGATCGGAGCGCTGAAGTTCGCCGCGCGCCGCCAGCTCACCCGCTGGGCCAGCACACCGAGCCTGAGCGCAAACCAACGCACCCAGCGCGCCGCGCTCACGCGGGCCGTCCACGTCCTCCAGAGCAAGGCGTTCGCACACGGCTGCGAGCTGCGAGCGCGCAGCGCCGAAGGAGAACGATAATGGCCGGGGACTGGCGCAAGATCGATCGTGGGCTGTTCGAGTCCGCCGACGGCCGCTGGCGCATCACCAACCCCGACAAGCTCACCACCGAGCTACGCCACCGCTGGCTGGTCGCCGAACGCCGCTCCACCGGCTCGGGATGGAACCTTCGTGACGGCGACCACGCCACGCTGCGCGACGCCTGCGCCTACGTCGTGGACCATCCCGGGTTCGACGGAGACTGGGTTGTCAGGTTCCTTCTTTTCAAGAAATCAAGAAATTGAAGGAGAGAGATCGATCGTACCGGTGATCTCATAGTCATGGACGGCTTCGAATT
>Ga0136631_10000646_pt1 | contig 10884 bp, 6 predicted proteins | sample AntDrymUQ6012206_2_FD_104655 | JGI IMG/M metagenome (GOLD analysis project Ga0136631, IMG submission 104655) | Polar desert sand microbial communities from Dry Valleys, Antarctica - metaG UQ601 (22.06) | ecosystem: Environmental > Terrestrial > Soil > Desert | place: Antarctica: Dry Valley... | reverse complement strand
CTGTGTAGGCGCAGCCGGCGGCTGCGCGACTGGCGCGTGTAGATAGCCTCCCGGACGAGGGCGTGATAGAAGGCGAAGCGGTCGACCTCCTGCGGGATCTCGGTGACGAGCCCGGCGTCCAGCGCCTCCTCGATCGAGACGAGCAGCTCGTCGGCCGACTTGTCGAGAACCGCCTCGAGCAGCGACAGGTCGAACTCGCGGCCGATCACCGCGGCGGCGTTGAGGACCGGCGTCGTCGTCGCCGACAGCCTGTCGAGGCGGTGCAAGATCACCTCCGCGACGCCGACGGGCACGCCCATCCGCTCGAGCGCCTGCTCGAGCTGCGCCTCGTCGCTGCCGGGAGCGAGCTGTTGCAGCGCGCTGAGAGCTTCCGCGACGAACAACGGGTTGCCGTCGGTGTGCTCGGCGAGCACCGAGAGGAAGCGGTCGCTCACCGGTCGCTTTAGCCGGTCCGCCGCCAGCTGGGCCATCGCATCGTGGTCAAGGCCGGAGATCATGAGGCGCGTGACGTCGAGGTCCGACGGAAGCGCCGCCCATACACGCTGGAGCGCGTCGCGCGCACCGGCGCTGCGGTGGGTCGCGACAATCATCATGCGGTCCGTGTCCTGATGACTCAGGATGTGGCGCAGCAGCAGCAGCGTCGGCTTGTCGGCCCAGTGCAGGTCGTCGAGGACGAGCAGCAGGCGCCGATCGCGCGTCGCGTGGGCAAGCACCGCGGAAACCGCTTCGAACAGCCAGTAGCGGCGGTCCTCGCCGGTGCTCTCGGCGTCGCGCTCCGGGCGGGCCCCTGCGCGGTCGCCCGCCTCGGGGACCAGGCGGGCGAGCTCGCGCAGCTCGGAGTCCAGATTCTGATCCTCCAGCTGCGCGTCGTCTTGGCGAAAGAGGTCGCGCAGCGCCGCCACGAACGGCTGATAGGGCAGCCCGATCTCCTCGTCACAGCGCCCGTAGAGCACCCGCGCGCCGTCGCGCGCCACCTCGTCGGCGAACTGCACCGCCAGCCGCGTCTTGCCCGCACCCGCGTCGCCGAGCAGGAACACCATGCTGTGGCCGGCGGTCGTCGCGCTGCGCTCCCAGCACGCGCGCATCGCCGCCAACTGCTCGTCGCGCCCGAACAACGGCGTCCCGGAGCCCGGCAGCGTGGGGGTCGGCAGCGCGCGCCGCCCCTCGCCGCCGGCCGCCTCGACGCGCGGCGCGTCGACGACCGGCGCCGGTCGTACGACCGACCGTGACGCGACCCCCAGCGCAGTGCTGAGGTCCGCCGCGAATGCGCCCGCTGACGAGTGACGGTCGCGAGGGTCCTTGGCCATCGCGCGCATCATCACCAGATCGGCGGCGACGTCGATCCCCGCGGAGCGCTGGCTCAGCGACGGCGGAGGGGCCGACAGGTGCGCGTACATCACCGCGGCAGCTGCGTCCTGGTCAAACGGCACGGTGCCGGTCAACAGCTCGTACGCCACGCACGCGAGGGAGTACACATCAGTGCGATGGTCGATCTCTGCGCCGAGGATCTGCTCCGGCGCCGAGTAGTGCAGCGTCCCGACGAAATCGCCGGCCGCCGTGAACGCCATCGAATCCTGCTGGAGCTTGCTCAAGCCGAAGTCCGACAGGTAGCAGCGCTCGTCTTCGATGAGCACGTTGCCGGGCTTGACGTCGCGATGCACCAGCCCAAACTCATGCGCTGCGTCCAACGCCGCCGCGATCTGCGCCAGATACGAGCACGCGCGACCGACCGGAATGCGTCCCTCGCGATCGAGCAGCCGCTTCAGGTCGCTGCCCTCCACGTACTGCATGGCGATGAACAGCAGCCCGTCTGCCTCGCCGGCGTCGTACACCGTAACGAGGTTCGGATGCTGGATCGACGCCGCAAGCTGCGACTCACGTATGAACCGGTCGCGGAACCCCGGCTCGGACAGCATGTCGCTCGCCGGGATCTTCAACGCCACCCGCCGCTTCAGGTGCAGATGCTGGGCGCGCCACACGACCGCCATCCCACCACGGCCCACGAGCTCCTCAAGCCGGTATCCGGCAAGCTCCGGCGCAACCCCCGCGCCCACGTCGATGTCCACCCCCTAGATTTTACAGAATCGTGTCATCGCGGCGGATGGGGTGCATACTCTACGTCGATGCAGGCGATGACAGCAGCCGACCTCGAAACGTCGATCCGGTCCGATGCGCAAGCCTGGGACGCGTTGCCGGGTAACGAGAGCGGCAAGGCGCGGGCGCTTCTGACGGTATCGCCGATACGTCCGAGCTGGGCTCTGTGGCTGCGGTTCTACTTCGGCATCCGCGCCGTGTTCCCAGCGCTCGGCAAGCTCCTCGGGGGTCCGCTTCAGCGGTTGTCGTTCATCTACTTCGGTCGCTGGACGCTGATGGCGGACCCATGGGCGGACGGCGCCGCGGGCCGCGGGCGGGGCGGACGGACATACCTGCTGTTCGAGAGCAACTTCACCGGCCGCTGGGATCAGTACATCGACGCGTTCGCCTACGTGCTGGGGTCGCGCATGAAGCTGATCTGGGGGGGCGCGTACAACTTCCCCGGGCCGGTGCCGGCAGAGCCCTTCAAGCGTTACATCCGCGACAACGAGCTGCCGCTCGCGCACTACTACTGTGCCTATCCGCACGCCACCGTGACCACGATCGAGTACGCGCTGGAGCTCGATCGCCGGCTCGACTTGCTCATCGAGGAGGCAGCGGCTCGATCGCCGCGCGACTTCGCCGAGCGCTACCGCCAATTCGTAGGGGAGGTGCAACAGCTGCTATGAACCTCCGCACCGCGGTTCGGCGCGCCGGTAAGGCGCGGTATGTGAGGCGTCAGAAGGACCGTAGCTCGAACATGGTCGGCGGCGCCTATGCGCTGACCGTGCTGACGCGCGTACGCGCCGGCGCCGAAGGCATGCTCGCGGAGCATCTCGCGCGCTTCGAAGGGCAGAGCCCGTTCGAGAAGCTGCCGCGAACGCACTTCGCCCGCTTCGTGCTCGTGCCCGCGTCCGTGCTGCCCGGAGGCCCGCGCGAGCGCCACAACGGCCTCGAGCGCTGCCACCTGCTGTTCAGCGCCACCTTCGACGGCCCGCTCGAGCGCTACCTCGACGACATATGTGTGTCCGGCGCGACAGAGCTCGAGGCGATCTGGCGCTGCTGTGAAGGCTTTCCCCAGAAAGGGTTCGAGGACATGAACGCCGCCAAGCGCTACGTTCGAAGTCACCAGCTGAACACCGGGCTGTTCTACAGCGGCTATCCGGGGCAGTCCGTCGAGCACATCCGGGCCAGCCTCGATCGCCGCAAGCGCCTGCTGACCTTCGTCCTGCGCGCGCCGACGGTCGAGACGGGGCGGCTGAAGGACGAGTTCTTGCGGGACGTCGCGAAGCGAGCGACGCCATGAGGCCGGTGCCTTCGGCGGTGGTGGAAACCGCCGCACACGTGACCCTGGCGGCAAGGCGGTCGCGGGAGACGGCGCGCCGGCTGACCGATCCCCAGGGTCAGTCGCTGGAGCTCGATGACATCCAGGGCAACGTTGTTCGCGGCTACGGCATGCCCTACGCAGCGCACCTGTTCGTTCGCGTCGAGGACGCCGAACGTGGACGGCGCACGCTCTGCGAGCTCGCCGCGCAGGTGACGCTGGAGAGCTCAGGAGGCTGGCCGGGCGGGGCCAAGCCCGAGCATACGCTGAACCTCGCGTTCACCGCGACCGGCCTGCTCGCCCTGGGACTGCCTGAGGAGGTGCTGCGCACCTTCCCCGGGGAGTTCCTGCACGGCATGGAGGCTCGCGCGGAGCGGTTCCTCGGCGACACCGGGGTGAGTGCGCCGGAGCGCTGGGCACCCGGCTTACGAAGCGCGGCGCACGCCCTCGTGATGATCCACGCCGTCAACGAGACGGCCCGGACGCGGGCGGTGGCGGACGTCGACCAGCGCATCGGGGCGAGCCAGGGCGCGATCGCGATCGTGCACCGTGACCTGACCGAGGTGCTCGAGCACGCGCGGGAGCACTTCGGCTTCACCGACGGGTTCTCGCAGCCGGCGATCGAAGGAGGTCCGGTCAGGATGCGTCCGGGCGAGGGCGTCCCGGACGGCCGCGCCGGATGGCGACCGCTGAAGGCGGGCGAGTTCGTCCTGGGCTACGAGGACGAGGACGGCGGCCTGCCGGCGGCGCCGGCTGCACCGCTCGGTCTCAACGGCACGTTCATGGTCTACCGCAAGCTCGAGCAGGACGTCGCCGCCTACCGACAGCTCATCCGTGAGCACGCCGGCGCGCTTGGGCTCAACGAGGAGGAGCTCGAGGCGAAGATCGTCGGCCGCTGGCGCGACGGCACCCCCCTCGTGCTGAGCCCCGCGCGCCCCGATCCGCCGGTTGGTAACGACCCCGATCGCACGAGCGCGTTTCTGTACGGCAAGGACCCTGCGGGCTACGCGTGTCCGCTGGGCGCCCACGTGCGACGCGCCAACCCGCGCGACGCGCTCGAGGGAGGCATCGAGCGCAGCCGCCGTCACCGGATCATCCGCCGCGGGATGCCCTACGGCCCCCGGCTCGAGGACCACGATGACGGCACCGAGCGCGGGCTCGTCTTCATCTGCTTCAACGCGAGCATCCACCGCCAGTTCGAGGTCGTCCAGCACTGGCTGCTCGACGGGGATCCGTTCGGCGCCGGGGAGGACAGCGACTTCCTGCTCGGCAGCCCAAGCGAAAACGGCGGGAAGATGACGATCCCGGGCAAGCGACCGATCTTCCTCTCGCCCCTGCGGCCGCTTGTGCGCACCCGCGGTGGCGAGTACCTCTTCGTGCCGGGCGGCCGCGCGCTGCAGTCGATCCTTGCAAGCCCGCAGGCGGGTCCGCGCTACGACGCGATCCCGATCGCCGATCCCACGATCGTGTCGCCCCGGCCTCCGGCCACGCCGCTGGCGCGCAGGGTGTCGGCCGTGAGGGCGCGGGCGATAAGCTCGGCGCCCCTACTCGCCCTCATGCGGCGAGTCAGGCCGGTGCTGGAGCTGACGCCGACGCGCATCATGTTGACGCGCGAGGAGGACGTCCGCGAGGTGCTGCGTCGCGACGAGGACTTCAACGTCCCTTACCTCATTCGCATGGAGGCGATGACCGGTCCGTTCATCCTCGGGTTCAACGATTCCCCCACCTATCGTCGCGAGCGCGACGCGCTGCAGGACGCACTCGGTGGCGCACGAGACCTCGAGCGCATCGCGAAGCTGTCCGCCCAGCGTGCCAGCGCGGAGTGCGATGCAGCCGGCTCGGAGCTCGATCTCGTGACCGATGTCGCGGACCCCGTCATCGCGGCGAGCATCACGGACATCGTCGGCATCGACTGGCCGGATCCCTACACCTTGTTGCGCTGGTCACGGGCCGTCTTCTGGGAGGTGTTTATCAACCACGATCGCGATCCGATGGTGATCCGCGAAGGACAGCTGAACGCCGACGCGATGCGGCGGCACATCGACACCCACATCGCCGGCCGCAGGCAGGCGCTTGACGCCGGCGAGCCCCCGCGAGACAACGCGCTGGACCGGCTCCTGTGCCAGCGCGAGGGGCAATGGTCGGACGAGACACGGCTACGCGACTCGCTCTTCGGGGTCATCGTCGCGTGGGCGGTGTCCGTTTCGCGGGCGATGGGATTCGCCTTCGACGAGCTCCTGCGCCGGCCGGCCGAGCTCGCGGCCGCGCAACGCGCGGCCCGTACCGGCGACACGAGCCAGATGACGATGTTCCTGCTGGAGGCGCTGCGCTTCCGGCCCGCCACCGACGCTCTGCCGCGCCGCTGCCCGCATGGGGCGACGATCGCCGCCGGGACGTCACGTGAGACGACGATCCCGCCCGGAGCCGTCGTGATTGCCTCCACGAAGTCGGCGATGCGCGACCACCGCGAGGTGGTGAGGCCGTCGCGATTCTCGACGCAGCGCCCGGACGACGACAACCTGCACTTCGGACACGGTCTGCACCGCTGCTTCGGCGAGAACATCGCCCGCGTGCAGATGGCCGCGATCGCCAGCGAGCTGCTGGCACGCGATGTCAGCCCCTCGCACAAGCTCGTCCGCGCGGGACCGTTTCCGACCAGCCTTCGGCTTGCTGTGACCGGACCTGCCCTGCGCAGCGACAGCGCGCGACACAATCCGGCATAGCCGGGAAGCGGCGCCACGGGGTGGCGAGTTGCGCCCGCCCATCGTCCCCAGCTAACGTTGGACGGTGACGTCGATGTGCCATCGGGGGAGTGCGGACGCAGCACGGGATGCTCTCGAGCCCGTGGTCGTGCGCCGATCCCCCGCGGCCGTCGCCGCGCTCGCGCTTCGCCGCACCGACGTGGGCGCCTCATGAGCAGCGGCGCGGACAAGCAGCGACGTGCATCCTCGGAACCCGAACCGGGCGATGACGTCAACGGGTACACGATCAGCTCGTTGCTGGCGGTCGGCGGCATGGGACGCGTGTACAGGGCGGTGGGCCCCGACGGCAGCGAGGTCGCGCTGAAGCTCGTGAAGGCATCGGTGGCGATCGATCCGATCTTTCGCAGGCGCTTCGCGCGCGAGACCAAAACGGCGCAGCGAGTCCACCATCCTCGCGTCGTCGAGGTGCTCGACGCGGGTGAGTACCACGGCGTCCCATACCTCGTGCAGGAGCTGATGAAGGGCGGTTCGCTGGAGCAGAAGATCAAGGCAGAGGGACAGCTCGGCATCCGTGAGGCGGTCAACATGTGCACGCAGGTGGCCGAAGGCCTCGACGCCGTGCATTCGGCCGGGCTCATCCACCGCGACATGAAGCCGGCCAACATCCTGCTCGACGACGCGGGCGCCTACACCATCACCGACTTCGGCCTGGCCAAGGACATGCAGGGCACCGCGCTGACGCGGCCCGGGCAGGCGCTCGGCTCGATCGACTACATGGCGCCCGAGCAGATCCGTGGCGAGGCGGTCGACGCCGCGACCGACGTGTACGGCCTCAGCTGCGTCACGTACGAATGCATCGTCGGCAACGCGCCGTTCGCCGGACGGCAGGGTCTCAGCGTGCTGTGGGCGCACCTGCAGGACGAGCCGCCGGATCCGTCCGCTACGGTGCCTGAGGTGTCGCCGGACCTTGCTCGCGTGCTGCTCAGCGCGCTGGAGAAGGAGCCCGGTAAGCGGCCACTGACGGCGACGGCGTTCGCGCGCAGCCTTGCGGCGGCCGCGGGCGTCTGACGAGCATGCCGGCCCCGCCCAAGAGCACCTTCCCGCCGATCGCCGACTACGCGTTCATCTCGGACTGCGAGACCTGCGCGTTGATCGCGCCGACCGGCAACGTCGAATGGCTGTGCCTGCCGCGGATGGATTCTCCGAGCATCTTCGGCGCACTGCTCGATCGGGACGCCGGTGGCTTCCGGCTCGGGCCCTCGGACGTACTCGTTCCCGCGGCGCGGCGCTACGTGCCGGGGACGATGGTGCTCGAGACGAGTTGGGAGACACGCACCGGCTGGGCGATCGTTCGTGACGTCCTGTGCATCGGCCCCTGGTATCACGACGAGCAGCGCTCGCGCAGCCATCACCGGACCCCGACCGACTACGACGCCGACCACATGCTTGTGCGCACGGTCAAGTGCGTTCAGGGTTCGGTCGAGATCCATCTCGAGTGCGAGCCGATGTTCGACTACGGCGGGCTGTTCGCGAGCTGGCAGTACACGGCCGAGGGATACGGCGAGGCACTGGCCACGTGCGAGGGCATGGATCTCGACCTGCGGCTCACCACCGACCTGCGGATCGGCCTCGAGGGTCCCCGCGCCCGGGCGCGGACCACGCTAAGCGAAGGCGAGCGGGCCTTCGTCGCCCTCGGGTGGACCCCGCACCCGCCGCCGAAGGATTTCGCGGAGGCCAACGCTCTCGTCGTGCGGACCTCGCACTACTGGCAGAAGTGGCTCAAGGGCGGCACCTTCCCCGATCATCCGTGGCGCAGCTACCTGCAGCGCAGCGCGCTGACGCTCAAGGGACTCTCCTATGCCCCCAGCGGAGCCCTGGTGGCAGCGGCGACGACGTCCCTGCCCGAGACCCCGGGTGGCGAGCGAAACTGGGACTACCGCTACACATGGATCCGGGACTCGACCTTCATGCTGTGGGCGCTCTTCACGCTCGACTTCGACTGGGAGGCGAGCGACTTCTTCTACTTCATCGCCGATCTAGCCGAGCGCGACGAGAGCGAGCTGCAGATCATGTACGCGATCGACGGAACGCGAAAGCTGCCCGAGCAGACGCTCGATCACCTCTCGGGCTATGAGGGTGCGCGGCCCGTCCGCATCGGCAACGGTGCCTACGATCAGCGCCAGCACGACCTGTGGGGCGCGATCCTCGACTCGATCTACCTGCACACGAAGAACCGCGACCAGCTGCCTGAGCGGCTGTGGCCGATCATCAAGCGCCAAGTCGAGTCGGCGCTGGAGCACTGGCGGGCGCCGGATCGCGGTATCTGGGAGGTTCGTGGCGAGCCGCAGCACTTCACATCCTCCAAGATCATGTGCTGGGTTGCCGCCGATCGCGGTGCGCGGCTTGCCGAGCTGCGCGACGAGCAGACCTACGCGACGCGCTGGCAGGCGGCCGCGGACGAGATCCGCGCCGACATCGTCGAGCACGCCCTCGACGAGCGAGGCGTCTTCTGCCAGCACTACGACACGACGGCGCTCGACGCGTCGATCCTGCTCATGCCGCTCGTCCGTTTTCTGCCGCCGGATGACGAGCGCGTTCGCCGCACGGTGCTGGCGGTTGCCGACGAGCTCTCCATCGACGGCCTCGTCCTGCGCTACAAGACCGAGCAGACCGACGACGGGCTGCTCGGGGAGGAGGGGACGTTCACGATCTGCTCGTTCTGGCTCGTGTCCGCGCTCGTCGAGATCGGCGAGCTCGAGCGCGCACGGCCCCTGTGCGAGAAGCTGCTGTCCTACGCCAGCCCGCTGCTGCTCTACGCGGAGGAGATCGATCCCACCTCCGGGCGCCATCTCGGCAACTTCCCGCAGGCGTTCACCCACCTAGCGCTCATCAACGCGGTGATGCACATCATCCGCGCCGACGAGGCCGCGACGGAGCTCGCGGCCAACGCGTTCCAGGTCAACTCGACCCGCCCGGCCTGACCCGGCGCGCGCTGGTACAGGCGGCCGGACGGATCAGGACTCGGCCTGCCGGCTGACGAACCGGTCGAGCTTCTTCGGCGAATCCACGGAGATCGTCTCGGCATCGGTCTCGATCTGCCGGACGAGCCCGCCCAGCACCCGGCCCGAGCCGAGTTCGAGGAACGTCGTCGCTCCGTTGGCCACGAGCGTCCTGACGCAGTCCACCCAGCGCACGGGGCTCGAGATCTGGGCGAGCAGTGCCTGCTGGACGTCGTCGGCGGCGGTGACGAGCTCGCCGGTCGCGTTGGAGACGAGCGGCACGGCGGGGTCGGAGAACTCGACATCGGCCATGATCGTCGCCAGCGTAGTGCGGACGGGCTCCATCGCCGGGCTGTGGAACGCCGCCCCGACCTTCAGCTTCACGGCCTTGTCGGCCCCGGCCTCGTCGGCGAGGCGCACGAGCTCGTCCACCGCCGCGTCGTCGCCGGAGACCACCGTCTGCGAGGGCGTGTTGAAGTTGGCGGGCGCAACGGCGCCGGCGGCCTCCTCGCAGAGCCGCGTCACTCGCTCGGCATCCAGCCCGATCACCGCCGCCATCGCGCCCGGCTGCTTGGTCTGCGCCTCGGCCATCAACCGGCCGCGCTCGCACACGAGGCGCATCCCGTCCTGCGGCGACAGCGCGCCCGCGACCACCGCGGCGGTGTACTCGCCCAGGCTGTGGCCCACGGCGAAGTCGGGCTGCAGTCCGTGCTCACGGGCGAGGTCGACCATCGCCAGCGAGACGGCGAACAGCGCCGGCTGGGCGACCTCGGTGCGCGTCAGCTCCTCGATCGGGCCCTCGAGGCAGAGCTCCCGGATCGGTAGACCAGACTCGCTTTGTGCCTGATCGAAGTAGCGATCGATGATCTCCGGCCGTTCGTCGACGAGGTCGCGTCCCATGCCGACGCGCTGGGATCCCTGGCCGGGGAGAAGGAAGACGAGCTTTCCCATGCTTGTGCGCTCCTGACTTGAGGTCGACACTACGAGGACACGACGGGCAGCACCACGTGGGACGGGCGCCGATCGTCGTGGAAGATGGTCTGGCGGGCCGTCACGAGATCGTCGGGCCCGTCCTCGCCGAGGACGCGGCCGGTGTTCGTGTTGCGATCGAAGCGGGGAAAGGAGCTGCTCGTGAGGACGACGCGGATGCGGTGGCCGCCGAGGAACACGTTGCTCGTCGCCACGAGGTCGATGCGGTACTCGAGCACCTCTCCCGGTGTGACGAGCCGGGGCTGGTCGTAGCCCTCGCGGAAGCGCGCGCGCTGGACGCCTTCGGCGAGGATCCGCGAGACGCCGTCGGGTTGGACGTCGCAGAGCTTCACCACGAAGTCGGTGTCGCGCGCGCTGGTGGCCGCCCACAGGACGACCCTGATGGGACCGGTGACCTCCAGCGGCTCGTCGAGGACGTCGGAGGTGTAGACCAGCACGTCCGGCCGGGCCTCTACCTCTCGTTGGTCCTGCGGCCCGGCGTTCGTCTGCAGGAAACGGCCGGGCAGCGACGTCGGTCCTCCCAGCGTCGGGGCGGCGTCCGCCGGGTCGTAGACGTAGCCGTCCACCGGCTCCTCGCCCGGGCGGACGGGCGAGAGCGCCCCGCCCTCCCCGCCGGCGTTGCCGCCGCTGTGCAAGAACCACGGCGTGTCGCGGGCGCGAGCGAGTGGCCAGTCTGCTTCGTCGCGCCAGCGGTTGATCCCCATGACGAAGAGCCGCACCGGAGCGTCGCCATGCGGCTCGTCGGCGTCCGGTCGCAGCTGGGTGGAGAAGAACCGCAGCTGCAGCTCGTCCAGAT
>Ga0136631_10000645_pt1 | contig 10884 bp, 7 predicted proteins | sample AntDrymUQ6012206_2_FD_104655 | JGI IMG/M metagenome (GOLD analysis project Ga0136631, IMG submission 104655) | Polar desert sand microbial communities from Dry Valleys, Antarctica - metaG UQ601 (22.06) | ecosystem: Environmental > Terrestrial > Soil > Desert | place: Antarctica: Dry Valley... | reverse complement strand
TCATGTGGTAGAGGATGAGCAGCTGCACGAGCGCGAGCGACTCCGAGCGGTGCACCGCCGTGCCGACCCTGAACTCGCCGAGCTGGTCGGAGCGCAGGTGGCTGGCGAAGCGCATGAGGTCCCAGATCGTCTCCTCGATCGCGGCCGCGCGCTCGCGTGGGAGCGCCCCCGGGATGAAGAGGACGCGCTCGCCCCGGCGCTCGGTCAGCGTGATCTCCCCGTCGCTGCACTCGACGAACGGCGTGAGGTCGGGATGGCGCAGCCCGTCGCGCAGCGTGAGCTCGGCGTCGAGGATAAAGGGGTCGTGGTCGCTCTCCATCCGGCGGACGACCATGTCGGCGTTGCGGCGCTGCGGGCGGATGAAGGCCTGCGAGTCGGGCTCGCGGCGGTCGAGGTCGGCGAGCACCTCGTCGGTCGTGTAGCCGCGCTGTGAGCAGTCGCGGTCGACCTTCCATTGGCGCCGCAGCGGCTCGGGCGGATCGAGGTAGACCCGCACGTCGTAGGCCGCGCGCATCTCGTCGGTGTGGTAGCCCAGCAGGCCCTCGATGACCGTGAAGCGACTGGGCTGGAGATAGACGAGCGGCCCGAACGTCCCGTCGCCGTGCTGGTAGACGGGCTTGAGGATCGGCGCGCCCAGCCGCAGGCACTGCAGGTGCTGGGCCATGATGTCGAGGTAGTTGCAGTCGGGGTTCAGCGGCGTGATGCCGCGCTCGGCGCGCTGGCGGCGGTCGTACTTGTGGTAATCGTCGGTGCAGATGTGCGTCACCGAGCCCTCGCCGAGGACGCGCACGAGCCCGCGGCTGAGCGTCGTCTTCCCGGACGCCGAGTCCCCGACGATCCCCAGCAGGATCGGTCGAGCCATGTCGTCGGTCCCCTCGTGCGGCGTCGCCATGCGGACGGTAGACAGTAACGCCGCTCGTGGCGATCCGGTAGCCGGATCGTCCGCCGGTGAACCCGCGCGGCCGGTGCTTCAGGCGGCGCGCTGCTGCGCAGTCGCGAGCGAGACGAAGACCCGCTGCCCGCGGACCTCGACGGCGTGTGCGGCGACGCCGTCGCCGGCACCGAGCGGGGCGCCCGTCGCGAGGTCGTAGCGGCGGTCGTGCAGCGGGCAGATGACGGCCCGGTCGCAGACGATCCCGTCCTCGAGCGGTCCGCCGCGGTGAGGGCAGACCGCATCCAGCGCATACCAGCCGCCGGCCGCGCGGAAGATCGCGATGCGCCGTCCGTCGAGCGTCAGCGCGCGGCCCTCGCCCAGCGGGACGTCGTCGACCCGGCAGGCGTACGTCATCGCTCGCCGCCTGCCGGCGGGCCGACGAGCGCCGGCTCGCCGGCGTCGGACCGGGGCCCGTCGAGATCCTCGAACTGGCGCGGGTGGTACGGGTCGTCGCGCTCGAGCCAGGGGTCCTTCACGGCCGCCTTGGCGATCCGCAGGCGCTCGCGCAGCGCCGCGCCCGTCTGCTCGCCGAGCACGATCTCGCGCACCTTCTCCAGGCCGATGCGCGGGATGAAGTCGTACGTGCGTTCCTTGTAGTCGGCGTTCTCGCGGTAGAACTGCAGGAACGTCGTCGCTACGCGCAGCGCCTCGGCGCGCGACTCGACGGTTGCGAGGATGTCGGCCTCGCGAACGTTGCCGCCGGCCGCGCCGCCGGCGCGCACCTGCCAGCCACCCTCGACGGCGACGCAGCCGATGTCCTTCACGGTCGCCTCGGCGCAGTTGCGCGGGCAGCCCGAGACGCCGGACTTCACCTTGTGCGGCGTGTGCAGCCCCTCCCAGAGCTTCTCCATCTCGATGCCGAGGCCGATCGAGTCACCGAGGCCGAAACGACAGAAGTCGGTGCCGACGCACGTCTTCACCGTCCGCACGGCCTTCGCGTAGGCGTGGCCGGAGGGCATGTCGAGGTCGCGCCAGATCGCCGGCAGATCCTGCTTGCGCACGCCGAGCAGGTCCAGCCGCTGGCCACCGGTGACCTTCACGAGCGGGACCTCGTACTTCTCGGCGACGTCGGCGATCCGCCGCAGCTCGGCGGGAGTGGTCACGCCGCCGTACATCCGCGGGACGACCGAGAACGTGCCGTCACGCTGGATGTTCGCGTGGACGCGATCGTTGATGAAGCGCGCGTCGCGCTCCTCGCGATGGGTGTTCGCGCAGACCTCGGAGACGAGGTAGGCGAGCGCCGGCTTGCACACGCCGCACTCGCGCCCGGTGCCGCAGGCGGCGGCCACCTCGCTGACGGACTGCATCCCGTCCTCGCGGATGTGCACGGCGAGCTGCTCGCGCGTCTGCTTTCGGCACGGGCACAGGTACGCGGGCTCGTCGCTGAGCCCGCCGGTCGCCGCCGCGACGATCTCGACGACCGCCGGCCGGCACGAACCGCAGCCGGTGCCGGCGCGGGTGACCGCCATGACCTCGCGCGGCGTCGCGCAGCCACCCTCGGTGACGGCCTCCACGAGCGCCCCCTTGCAGACGCCGTTGCAGTCGCAGATCTGCGCGGTGTCCGGGAGATCCGCCGGGCCGGCGAGCGAGGCGTCGGCGAGCGCCTGCAGCGGGTTGTCGACGAGGTCGCCCGCGCGCACGGCGGCGACGAGCGACTCCGCGCCGCGCGTGTCGCCGAGCAGGACCGTGCCCACGACGCGGCCGTCGCGGACGGTGAGCTTGCGGTAGACGCCGGTCGCGGCATCGGTGACGACCGCCTCGTACTCGCCGACCGCTTCGCCGGCGCAGACGAGGTCGATCCCGGCCACCTTGAGCTTCGCGCTCGGGACCGATCCGAGGTAGGCGGCGTCCACCGACACGAGCGTCGCGGCGGCGACGCGCGCCTGGTCGTGGATCGGCGCGACGAGCCCGTAGACGAGGCCGCGGTGCTGGGCGCACTCGCCCACGGCCAGCACGCCGGGGATGCTCGTGCGCATCGCGTCGTCGACGATGATGCCGCGGTCGCAGACGACGCCCATCGAGCGGGCGAGCGTCGTCTCGGGCCGGATGCCGATCGAGACGACGACGAGGTCGGCCGCGAGCTCGCTGCCATCGGTGAAGCGCAGCCCGTGGGCGCGGTCGGGCCCGATGATCTGCTGCGTGTTGCGCTCGAGCTCGACGTCGATGTCGAGCCCGGCGAGCGCGGGGGCGAGCAGGGCGGAGGCGCCGGCGTCGAGCTGGCGCTCCATGAGCCGGTCGAGCAGGTGCACGACCGTCACCGCGCAGCCCTGGGCGGCGATCCCGCGCGCCGCCTCGAGGCCGAGCAGCCCGCCGCCGATGACGGCCGCGCGCTCGACGCCGCCGTTCGCCGCGGCGCTGCGGATCGCGTCGCAGTCCTGCGGTCCGCGGAACGGGTGCACGCCGAGCAGGTCGATCCCGGGGATGGGCGGCATGAGCGGCTGCGAGCCGGTCGCGAGCACGAGCCGGTCGAAGGTCAGCTGCTCGACGTCGTCGAGCCCGAGGATGCCGCGCTCGGCGTCGACCCAGGTGACCGTGCGGCCGACGACCAGCGTCACGTCGTGGTCGGCGTACCACTCGGCGGGGCGTAGCTGCAGCGTCTGTGGATCCTCGCCGGAGACGAGGATCTCCGACAGCCGGACGCGGTCGTAGGGAGCGCTGGCCTCGGCGCAGACGAGCGTGATCGGCACGTCCGGATCGCGATCGCGGACCGCCTCGCAGACTGCCTGGCCGGCGATCCCCCCGCCGACGATCACGATCGCGCCGCTCATCGCCTGGATCGTGGCGGATACCGGTTTCCTCCGAGTGCCGTCAGTGTTTCCAGGCGATGAACGTGCCGGATCCGGGTAGACACCACCAGGAGGCGATCACGTGGACGACGGCGCATGAGCAAGGGACTATGGGGCGCCGTCGGCGGTGGGGTGGCGTTGCTCGTCGTCGTGCTCCTGGCCATCGTGCTCGTCGTCGACGCCGCGGACGACGATCGAATCGCCGACGGGATCCGGGTGGGCACGGTCGATGTCGGCGGCCTCGACACGGCGGCGGCACGCCGGAAGGTGGCCGCTGCCCTCGCACCCTCCGTCGATCGCCCGGTCACGCTGACCTACCGCGCCCAGCGCTACGTGCTGCACCCCGCCGGCGTCGAGGCGCGGCTCGACGCCGCGGGCACGGCCGAGGCCGCGCGCCGGCGCGGGCGGGAGGGCAACCCGTTCAGCCGCGTCCTCGGCGGCGGCGGCGACGTCGACGCCACGGTCGCACCGCGGGTCTCCTACTCGCGCGCGGCGATGCGGTCCTTCATCGGGCGGGTGGCGCGGCGCGTCGAGCGCCCGGCGCGCGACGCCGACATCGACATGCGCGACGGCAAGCTCGTGCGCCATCATGCGCGCAACGGCGTCGAGATCCGCCGCCCCGAGCTCCTCAGGGCGCTCGTCGCGCGGATGGCCCAGCCGGGCCGGTCGCGCTCGCTGGAGATCCCGGTGAAGCTGATCGAGCGCCCGGACCGCACCCTCGACGACGTCGCCAGGCGATATCCGAGGGTCATCGGCATCGACCGCGACGCGAAGGTCCTGCGCCTCTACAGGCGCCTGCGCCTCGAGCGCCGCTACAAGATCGCAGTCGGCAAGCAGGGCCTGGAATCCGCTGCCGGCCGCTACAAGATCGAGGAGAAGGTCGTCGATCCGCCGTGGCACGCGCCCAACAAGGCCTGGGCGGGTGAGCTCGCCGGCAAGACGATCCCCGCAGGCGACCCGCGCAACCCGCTCGAGGCCCGCTGGATGGGCTATCACGACGGCGAGGGGATCCACGGCACGTCCGACATCGCGTCGCTTGGCGAGTCCGCGTCGCACGGCTGCATCCGGATGTCGCCGAAGGCCGTCAAGGAGCTCTACCGCCAGGTCCGGGTCGGGACGCCGGTGTTCCTGCAGTAGGGCTTTTCCCCGCCTCGCTGTGTGACCGTTCGCACTCACCCCGCGAAGGCCCGCGCGTTTGATTAAGCGTGAGGCGCAGCCACTGCGCCAGCCGACCACAAGGAGAGTGAGATGGCGATCCTGGATGTGGGCAGGGAGGCAGTTGCGGAGCAGGATGCCGTGGCGTGGACGGAGACGACCCGGCTGATGTGCGCGGCCGCGTACACCGAGCCGACGTTCGCGCAGGAGGTCGTCGAGGAGCTGGTCGAGGAGGACTACCGCGCGGTTGCGGTGCCGCCGGGTGTCGATCCGGAGCCGGTGGTCAAGCACTGCCTCGCGGCGATCCGTCGCAAGACGGTGCGCGACCGGATCCTCGCTGCGAACCTCGTCCTCGCCGTGCTGTTCTTCCTCGTGGGCGGCCTGGTGATCGGCTTCTTCGTGGCGTGGGCGACCGTCGCCTACGACCTCTGGAGCGCCACCTACGGGGTCGCCACGAAACGACTCAACCGGCACACGTTCGACCCTGCTCAAGCCCCCTCGGTGGCGAGCTCCGAGCTCGCGCGGCGCACCGAGGAGATCGTCGAGCGCCAAGGCGGCAACCTCACCGTCTACAGCGGGTTTCTCCCGTTCGTGGGCTCCGGCTTCGACCTCGGCGGATGGTCGTTCGTCATCGACCTGCGCAAGGGCAAGGAGGAGATGGGCAACCGCCTCGAGCCGGTGCCGGTCGAGGCGAAGGATCTCTACACCGGTGTGGAGAGCGCGCTTCGGGAACTCGGCATGAGCAAGCTGACGATCGAGGATGGCCTCTTCGTCAACGGCACCGACATCCGCGACGATCGTGCTCTGCTGCCGTCGCCGACCGGCCGGCCGAACAGCAGCGTGGACGATGCCGAGCTGAAGCGGTGCATGATCGCCCCGACGCACCGCGTTCGTCACTACACGTGCGTTCGAGTGACCGACTGGCGCGGCGAGCTCGTACTGTCGATGTACCTGCGCTTCGCTGTCGCGAATGACCGTCTCTTCTGCGAGGTGAGCGAGTTCCTGCTGACGCCGCTGAAGCCCGAGCTGCATCGCTGCGACGGCATCCCGCCCGATCCGGAGTTCCGGGACGTCGTGCGGCTCGCGCGGCGCGCGCTCATGGCGACGCCGGGGCTCTCGCTGCGCTCGCCGTCGGTCGTCCTGCGGCCGCTCCTGCGCCAGCGGCGGCGCGCCAAGCAGCTCAAGTGGGTCAAGCGCGACCCCTTCTTTGACTACGGCGCCCCCGTCACCGTGCTCGACCGCGTGCGCTCGTCGGACTACTCGCGCTACTTCCAGCTCCTCGACAAGGAGATGTACGTGAAGGTCCTCGAGCGCGTGATCCTCGATGCCGTCATCGATGTCCTCGATGAGCGCAACATCGACACCGGCGAGCTGGTGGAGCGCCGTTCCATGATCATCAACAACGGCCTCATGGTGGGCGGATCGCTTGAGACCGAGAACCTCGCGGTCGGTCAGGGTGCTCGGATCGCCGGCTGGTTCAACCGCTCCAAGCCTCAGACGGGCTCCGGCCCCGGTAGTGGCTCCCGCTCCGGTGGTGGCTCCCGCTCCGGTGGTGGCTCCCGCTCCGGTGGTGGCTCTGGCCCCGGAGGGGACACGCGCAATGCCTGATTCCGTCAACTACGGCATCAGTGCCAGGAACGTCTCGGCGCGCAACGTGGCCGTCGGGCACAACGCGCAGATCAACGTCGCCGCCGACGTGCCGGAAATCTCGGAGCAGCTCGCGGCGCTGCGCAGCGCGATCGAGTCCTTCGACGGCGATCACGAGGCGCGCGTGCAGCTCGCAGCCGCCGGCGAGGAGGTCGCCAAGGCACTCGAGGAGCCAGCCCCCGACAAGCAGCGCGTGCTGTCGCGGCTGTCGACGATCGCCTCCGCCGCAGGATCGGCGGGCGCGATCGCGAGCGCCGCGACGGCTCTCGCGGGGGCGGTGCAGGCGATCCTCTAGCGCAAGCGTCAATCTCGGGCGCACATCGTCATCGCGCGAGGATGGGCTCTGCCTGCGGGCGTGCCGTCGAGCATGCACAACTGACCCTTGGAGGATCGGGGTCGCTCGCTGCGTCAGTTCAGGCGGTACGGCTCAGCCCGTGCTCGCGGCCGCGTCGAGCAGCTGCTGCACGTCGGCGGTGCAGCCGCCGCAACCGGTGGTCGCGCGGGTGCGCCGCCCGACCTGGGCTACGGTCTGCAGGCCATCGCGGCGGATCGCCGTCTGCACCTCGCCGACGGTCACGACGTTGCACGAGCACAGCGTCGCGGCGGGATCGGCCGGCGCGGCGCCGGCGCGAGCGGGCTCGAACAGGTCGTCAGGGACGTCCGCGCCGGTGCGCAGCAGATCCGAGAGCCGGCGCGCAGCGCTCGCATCGCCGACGAGGACGGCGCCGGCGAGCCGATCGCCGTCGAGGACGATCCGGCGGTAGACGCCGCGGCGGGTGTCGCTGTGGACGATCTCGTCGTGGCCATCGGCGGCCGCGCCCGCCGATGTCCCGCCGGCGTAGACGTCGACGCCGCTGACCTTGAGCGTTGTCGCCTGGACCGCGCCGTGGAAGGCGCCGGGGTCGCCGGCGACCGCCGCGCCCGCGACGCGGGCCTGCTCGGCGAGCGGTGCCCACAGGCCGTAGACGGTGCCGCGGTGCTCGGCGCATTCGCCGACCGCCCAGACATTCGGCGCGCTGGCGCGCAGCGTGTCGTCGACGACGATGCCGCGGCCGCACTGAAGACCGGCGGCGCGCGCGAGGGTGGTCTCGGCACGGACGCCGGCGGCCACGACGACCCGCGTCGCTGGCAGCTCGCTGTCGTCGTCGAGGACGACCCGGTCGCGCTCGATGCGCGCCGCGCTGCGGCCGAGCATGCAGGCGATCCCCTGCCGTTCGAGGTCGCGTCGCAGGATCCCCGCGGCGCCTGCGTCGAGCTGCACGTTCATGAGGTGCCCGGCGAGCTCGACGACCGTCACCGCGACGCCCCGGGCGTGGAGCCCGGCCGCGGCTTCCAGCCCGAGCAGCCCGCCGCCGACGACCACGGCACGCGTAGCCGGCGGCGTGGCGGCGAGCGCGTCGGCGTCGCGCCAGGTGCGAAACACGTCGACGTGCGGGAGGTCGGCGCCTGGGATCGGCGGCACGAACGCGCGCGAGCCGGTCGCGATCACCAGCGCATCGTAGGGGTGGCGTCCGCCGGACTCGTCGAGCACGCAGCGCGCGTCGAGATCGAGTGCTTCGGCGCGGCAGCCCCCGCGCAGGTCGACGCGGTGCTTGGCGTACCACGACAGCGGCTGCAGCTCGAGCTCCCCGGGTCCGCACGTGCGCGCGAGCAGCTTCGACAGCAGGACCCGGTTGTAGGACGGGCCCGGCTCCTCGCCGAGCATGACGATCCGCCAGTCCTGCGCCGGGCGGCGGCGCAGTGCCTCCTCGACGACCGCCAGGCCGGCCATGCCGGTGCCGACGACGACGAGCCGCCGCGGGCGCGCGGGGGCCCGCCGTCGCACCGGCTCGTCGCGGCGGCGCAGCGGCTCCAGGCGCACGGCGAGCGCCTTGAGCTCGGGCTGGGCGGAGGTCGGGTCGACGGCGGCGAGCGTCAGCGCGTTGAGCGCGCCGGCGCCCGCGGCCGCGTGCAGCGCGCCCCAGTGAAACGGGGCGAACGCGACGCCGCGCGGCAGCGTGTCGTCGCAGCGGACCGCGAGGCGCAGCTCGCCCCGGCGCGACACGATCCGCGCGTGGGCGCCGTCGTCCAGGCCGGCGTCGAGCGCGTCGAGCGGGTGGCAGGACAATGCCGGCGCGCCGGCGGACGCGCTCAGCGTGGGCGAGTGGCCGGTACGGGTCATCGTGTGCCACTGGTCGGCGACGCGTCCCGTCGTCAGCAGCAGCGGGAAGTCGGGATCGGGTGTCTCAGCGGGCGCGGCGTGGGGGGTGGGGGCGAAGCGAGCGCGTCCGTCGGGCGTCGGGAAGCGCCGGTCGGCATACAGCCGCGGCGTGCCCGGGTGATCGCCGGCGGGCTGCGCAGGGCACGGCCACTGCAGGCCGCCCTCGCGCCGCAGCCGCGCGTGCGAGACGCCGCTGAGATCGCACGGCCGCCCGGCCGTGCAGGCGGCGAACTCGGCGAAGACCGCGGCGGCGTCCGGCCACGCGAACGCGTCGCCGAAGCCGAGCTTGCGCGCGAGGCCGGCGACGATCTCCCAGTCCGGCCGCGCCTCGCCGGGCGGCGCCAGCGCGCGGCGCACGAGCCCGATCCGCCGCTCGGAGCTCGTCATCGTGCCCTCCTTCTCGGGCCACGCGGCAGCGGGCAGCACCGCGTGGGCGAGCGACGACGTCTCGGTCGGGTGGTGGGGGTCCTGGACGACGACGAGCTCGGCGCGCTCCAGCGCGGCGCGCGCGCGCTGGGCGTCGGGCAGCGAGACGAGGGGGTTCGTCGCCATGATCCAGACGGCCTTCACGCGCCCGGCCTCGAGCGCCTCGAAGAGCGCCACGGCGGGCAGCCCCGGCTCGGAGGAGAGCTGCCCGACCGGGACGCCCCAGTGCGCGGCCATCGCCGCGCGGTCGGTGGCCTCGGTGACCTTGCGGTAGCCGGGCAGCAGATGCGCCAGGCCACCGGTCTCGCGCCCGCCCATCGCGTTGGGCTGGCCGGTGAGCGACAGCGGTCCGGCGCCCGGCCGCCCGAGATGCCCGGTCGCGAGGCAGAGGTTGACGAGTGCGCGGTTCTTCAGCGTGCCGACCGTCGACTGGTTGGCGCCCATCGACCACAGCACGAGCGCCGCTCCCGCGCCGGCGAAGCGGTGGGCCGCCTGCTCGATGAGCTCGGCGCGGACCCCGCAGACCTCCGCCGCGCGCTCCGGCGTCCAGTCGCGTGCGACTGCGCTGCACTCCTCCCAGCCGCTCGTGTGGCGGGCGACGAAGTCGTGGTCGACGAGGCCGTCGCGCTCGGTGACGTGCAGCAGCGCGTTGAGCAGCGCGAGGTCGGTTCCCGGCCGGACCGGCAGGTGGAGGTCCGACCCGCGCGCGGTCTTGGTCTCCCGCGGGTCGGCGCAGATGACGAATGCGCCCTCGGCCTGGCGGTCGCGGATGCGCGACCAGACGATCGGGTGACATTCCGCCGTGTTCGTCCCCAGCAGCAGGAAGCAGTCGGCGTGGGCGATGTCCTCGTAGGCCGGGGGCGGTCCGTCGAAGCCGAACGCGCCGCTGTAGCCGGCGACCGCCGAGGACATGCACAGGCGCGAGTTGGAGTCGACGTTGTTCGTGCCGAGAAAGCCCTTGGCGAGCTTGTTGATCGCGTAGTAGTCCTCGGTCAGCAGCTGCCCGGAGATGTAGAACGCGATCGCATCGGGACCGTGCTCGGCGACGATCGCCTGCAGGCGTGTGGCGAGCGTGCCCAGCGCGTCGTCCCAGCCCGTCGGCTCCAGGCGCGCGTCGCGGTCCTCGCGCCACAGCGGCACCGTCGCGCGGTCGCGGGCGTGCACGGCGAACGGCAGGCCGAGCGGCTTGCGGCACGTGCGTCCGCGGTTGGCTGGGTGGATCGGGTCGCCGCGGACGGCCGTCAGCTGCCCGTCCTGCACGTCGGCGAGCAGGCCGCAGCCGACGCCGCAGTACGGACACTGGGTCGCGGTGGTCTGCACTGCAGTCAGCGTGCGGGTGGCCCGTTTCCCGGTCGCGTCGCAGCGATGAACGCTGTGTGAACGCTGCGCGCGCGTCAGGCGGCTCAGGCGCGGCTCAGCGCAGTGACCACACCCGCACCCAGTCGACCTGCATGTTCGTGGTGGTCGTCACGCGGGAGCCGTACCCGGCTGCTGGGATGGTCCCGGCGAAGAACTGGCCAACCTCTGAGCTCAGGATGATGTACTGGCTGCGCCGCGAGATCGGGGCGGTCATGGACCAGATCGCGGCGTCGTCGTAAAAAATAGGAAATAGAAGGGGCTCCGGGGATGATCGTAGGTGACTCGGTCTTGTTGACGGGTGGGCGTTTGGTGGTCTGAGCAGGGTTTTGGTCGCTGGTTGCGGTTGCTGGCGGTGGTTTGGGCGATGCGCACGGGTT
>Ga0136631_10000644_pt1 | contig 10888 bp, 8 predicted proteins | sample AntDrymUQ6012206_2_FD_104655 | JGI IMG/M metagenome (GOLD analysis project Ga0136631, IMG submission 104655) | Polar desert sand microbial communities from Dry Valleys, Antarctica - metaG UQ601 (22.06) | ecosystem: Environmental > Terrestrial > Soil > Desert | place: Antarctica: Dry Valley... | reverse complement strand
CGATCGACCAACGCCCACTGCGCATCCGTCAGATCCGACGGGTACTTCCCCTTGGTTGACATAACCAGGTGTTTCACGACACGACACCAAACTCCTACCAGCCCTTCTCAAACACGCTCTCAGCCTTCGCAGACGAGGAGAGGAGCACGATGAGCGACGCTGCACATCGCCCGCCAGCCGAGGGCGACGACCGCCAGACGCTGACCAACCGCCAGGGTCATCCGGTCAGCGACAACCAGAACCAGCGCACGATCGGGTCGCGCGGCCCCGCGACGCTCGAGAACTATCAGTTCCTCGAGAAGATCAGCCACTTCGACCGCGAGCGGATCCCCGAGCGCGTCGTGCATGCCCGCGGCACGACGGCGTTCGGCTACTTCGAGGCCTATGGCACCTGCGGCGACGAGCCGATCTCGAAGTTCACCCGCGCCAAGCTCTTCCAAGAGCAGGGCAAGCGCACCGACGTCGCCCTGCGCTTCTCGACGGTCGCCGGCGGCCGCGACTCCTCAGAGGTCGTACGCGACCCACGCGGCTTCGCCGTGAAGTTCTACACCGAGGACGGCAACTGGGACCTCGTCGGCAACAACCTCGGCGTGTTCTTCATCCGCGACGCGATCAAGTTCCCCGACTTCATCCACTCCCAGAAGCCCGACCCCGTCACGTTCGAGCAGTCTGTTCCCAACCGGGCATTTGACTTCTTCAGCCAGTCGCCCGAGTCGATGCACATGGTCATGCTGGTGTTCAGCCCGCGCGGCATCCCCGCCAGCTACCGCACGATGCAGGGCTTCGGGGTCAACACCTACAAGTGGGTCAACGCCGCCGGCGACACGGTGCTCGTCAAGTACCACTGGCTGTCTAAACAGGGCGTGAAATCGTTCACGGCGGCCGACGCCGCGAAGGTGCAGGCGGAGAACTACGGCTCGCACACGAAGGATCTTTACGATGCGATCGCTGCCGGCGACCACCCCGAATGGGAGCTCAACGTCCAGATCATGAGCGACGACGAGCATCCCGAGCTGGACTTCGACCCGCTCGACGACACGAAGGTCTGGCCCGAGGAGCTCTTCCCGCTGCGGCCCGTCGGGCGCATGGTGCTCGACCGCAACGCGCAGAACTTCTTCGCCGAGAACGAGCAGATCGCGTTCGGCACCGGGGTGCTTGTCGACGGGCTGGACTTCTCCGACGACAAGATGCTCGTCGGCCGGACGTTCTCCTACAGCGACACCCAGCGCCACCGCGTCGGTCCCAACTACCCGCAGCTGCCCGTCACCCAGGCCAAGAACGCAGCGGTGCGCACGAACCAGCGCGACGGTCAGATGGCGCACTATGTCGATCCAGCGGGCGACAATCCACACGTCAACTACGAGCCCTCGCTCCTCGGTGGCCTGCGGGAAGCCGATCGGCCACGGCATGACGAGCAGGGACCGCAGATCGCCGGTCGGCTGACGCGCCAGCGCATCGAACGCACCAACGACTACGCCCAGGCCGGCGAGCGCTACCGGCTCTCCGAGCAGTGGGAGCAGGACGACCTCGTCGCCAACCTGGTCGACGGGCTCTCGCAATGCGCCCGGCGTATCCAGGAGCGGATGCTGTGGCACCTGTACATGTGCGACGACGAGCTCGGCGCCCGCGTCGGTGACGGCATCGTCATCTCACTCGACGAGGTCAAGGACCTGGCGCCGCTCGCGACCCAGACCCTCACCGACGAGGAGCACGAACGGCTGCGCAACCTCGGCAACAACGGACTGTGCGACGTCTCCGGGCACGTCATGACGCACTGCGTCCCCAACGAGCGCGTCGCCGCCGCAGACGAACCCGATCTCGCCCAGATCTAGACCGGCCCTCCGGGGAGGGCCCTCCGCCGGTACCCGCCGGCCATTCGAAGACGCCGACCTGGCGCTGCCAGCGCGGGCTCCTGCGTCAGGGTGCGAGCCTGCGGCCTGAGATCGCCGACTGCCTTCGTCGCGACGTCTCGGCCGGGCGAGCAGCATCCGCAGAGGCCTGAGGACCCGGCCAACCGGGCCGGCCGACTCCCTCCGGGCGCCCGTGCAACGGATCCAGCGGATGCGCGATCACCAGCTCGTCGCCGACCGCTGTCACGAGCATGCCGGCCACGATCGGGATGTGCAGGTAGGTGAAGGCGTCGCGCGCGAGCCGTCCGCGCTCGGCACCCGCATGCGCCAGGCGCTCCGCGGCGCGATCGGCGACCTCGTCGAAGTACAGCCAGTAGAAGATCGCCGTCCCGATGAACGCGACGACGATCGCGGCCGTGCGCGCCGGAGTCAGGGCGAGATGTGACGCCGTCGCGCCGGTGACCACGATCGTCTCACCCAGGGAGCGGCTGGCTATCGGTTCGTGCAGCACGCGCTGGCTCGCGGCCACAAGGTGGTCTACCTGGCCGATCGCGAGGATCTCGATGCCTTCGTCGACGGGCTCGCGGCGCGCGACGAGGAGATAGGGTCCGCGCAGCGATCCGGGCAGTTCCGCGTGCCGCAGGCCCTCGACGTCTTCGCCCCGACGCCGGCGGCTAACCGCCGAGATGACTCCCGCCGGGATACCCGCCGCCGCAACTCACGAAGGTCTGGTCGCTTTCGACGAGTTGCTTGTCAACGCGCAGCGTCACGCCGGCGGCGTGCGCGAGCTGCTCACGAGCACGAGACGCTGCGTCGTGCCGGCATCTTGTAAGTAAAGTTCATCGGTTCTTGCATGAGCGTGATAGACGCTCTATGTTGGTCGCTCTCCTACATCTGGGCGTAACGGAGGGCCGCCTGTAGGAGACAGCCCAGTCTCATGCCGTCCGAGACGCTGCACTGACACTCAAGGAGTGGTGCCAAATGGCACATCGCCTCCCGCCTTTCGCCCGGTCTCTCCGGACCCCCGAGCCCTTCCCGCCGTCGGAGCCCTCCGGAAGATATAGCCGCGGTCACGGTCGGTGCGCCAAGTATCACGTTCACGCCCACGCTCGGACCCCTGGCGGCACTGCCGGGCACCTGGACCGGAAACGGATTCAACGTCATCACGCTGCCCAAGGATCCGCCTGCGTTCCGCGTGATGCTCGACACCACGCAAGAGTTGCTCAAGTTCTCGACGATCGGCTCACCGATCCCCAACCGCGGGCCTGCGATCAGGATGCCGGATGCCATCGCGTCGGATGACCTCGACCTCGAGTCGGGAGACATCGTGTTCGTCGGCCTGCACTATCTCCAGCGGATAAGTGATGCCGAGACCCACGGGGCACTGCACATCGAGCCGGGCATCTGGCTCAACGTGCCACCGACCCAGTCCCCGCCGGCCGGCCCGACCGTCGTACGGCTAGCCACGATCCCCCACGGAGACTCGCTCCTGGCCCAGGGTCCCGCCTACGAACCGCAGGAGGGGCCGCCGAAGATCCCGCCAACGAGCACGATCCCATTTCTTACGGAGACCAAGAAGCCCGTCACCGGGAAGTACCTGGAGGTGTTGACGGGGGCGGATCGACCGGCGGGTATCACGAAGGCGGACATCGTTGATCCGAACCTGCTTCTCAAGAGAGCGATCAAGCGTCAGACGATCCTCAACACGACTGTGATCTCGGTCTCCACCGAGCCAGACGGGGGCATCAAGAACATCCCCTACATCGTGACGAACGCTGACGCGGTCAGCATGGAGTCCACCTTCTGGATCGAGACCGTGCGCCACCCTGGCGGCGAGTGCCACCTGGACGCCAACATGGTGCGAACTGCGCTCGGGACGCTGCCGCTCGCCGAGCTTGACGTGCTGATCATCGAGAACGTGGGCAACCTCGTCTGCCCGGCCGAGTTCTCCGTCGGAGCGGACGCGCGGATCATGGTCTGCTCGGTGACCGAAGGCGAGGACAAGCCGCTGAAGTACCCACTGATGTTCCGCGCCTGCGAATTGGTGATCGTCAACAAGATCGATCTGCTGGCGCACCTCGACTACGACATCGACCGCCTTGAAGCGAACATCGCACAGGTCAACCCAAAGGCCACGACGATGCAGGTGAGCGCGCGCACTGGCGAGGGCGTCGACGCCTTTCGCCGCTGGATCATCGGCGTGCCCGCCCGAGCCAAGGCACCGGCCTGACACACCTAGACATAACCCGTCGTGAGATGCTTGCCGCGATGGCCGTCAGGCACTCCTACGATCGCGCGGAGGGCTTCCCCCGGATCATGCCTTCGCTGCGCTGGAACGCCATCGGAGTTCTCTCAATTCGTACGCCACACGCCTCCGGCTGACTGGGGCGCTCAACTCAGCGAGCCCGAAGCCTGACCGCAACGACCGGACGCCGCCGCAGCCGCGCTCGCAAACCGTCTGCCCGCGCGCGTTTTTCAGTTCCGCGTGCCCCAACGCGTCACACCCTCGGTGAGCGCGTCACTCCGCCTCCGCATGCCGCGCAGACGCATCGCTCATCGTGGTGGCGCCCTGTGACCGGGCTCTGGCTTCCGCCGCGCTCAGCGTGATCGCCAGGCGTCGCATGAGCTCTGACCGGCCGACCCGCTCCGCTGCGGCCCGAGCAGTGGCCACACGGCGGGCGCAACCTCAGTCGCCGCGTGCCGCGCATCGTAGAGCTTTGGGTATCGGCGCTCGAGCTAGCTCTCGAGCCGGCGCTGCCGCGCGCGCATCGCCCGGTATGCGGCCAACGCGCGGGCGGCGCGACGGTTCCCGGGCGGCGGGGGAGCGATCATGAATACGCCGCATGGTCCCATGGCGGGCTCGGCGGCCATCTACACTCGCTGGGAGGCGAAGGCCTTCCGGGGCTCCCGCCCCCCGGATGCCGATGCTAGAACAGCACGAAGTGGCCGCCTACCTGCTCGAGCGCCGTCTCGTGAGTCGCAGGTCGATCGTTTCCGGACAGCTGCGGATCGTGGATGCATCGCGGCGCAATCGCAACTTCCGGGTCAGCGGCCGGCCCGGCGAGAGCTACCTGCTCAAGCAGGGACTCGCTGCCGACAGCGCGCAGACGCTTGCCAACGAGGTGGCCCTGTACCGCCGGCTGACGGCGGAAGCTGCCCCGATCGCCTCCTGCATCCCGCGCTTGTATGTGTACGACAGCGCCCGCGGCGTTCTGATCCTGGAATGGATCGCCGACAGCCTGGATCTTTATCGCTATCACGCGGCGCGCGACCGCTGCTCGCTCGTGCTGGCCGCGGCGCTCGGGCGCGTGCTCGCCGCGCTGCACACGGTGGCGCAGGACGGCGAGGCGTTCAGGCGCGACGCACCGTGGGTACTGTCGCTGCATCGCGTGCAGCTCGACGCGCTGCGATATCTCAGCGCCGCGAGTATCGAGCTCATCAAGGTCATCCAGAGCGAGGAGCCGTTCGCCCGAGGGCTGGACAAACTGCGCGACGGCTGGTGCAGCGAAACGCTCGTGCATCGCGACGTGAAGTGGGAGAACTGCATCGCTCATGCGCCGGAGGGCGCCACGCGTCTGACCCGCATCAAGCTCGTCGACTGGGAGATGGCGGGCTGGGGCGATCCCGCCTTCGACGTCGGCTCGGGGTTCAGCGACTTCCTCGGGCACTGGCTGGCCGCGGTCCCGATCGAGCGCGCGCCGGTGGTTGAGCGCCTCGTCGAACCGGCGCCGCGGCCGTTGCACTCCCTGCAACCGGCGATCGCGGTCTTCTGGCGCGCATACGTACGCGGGCGCAGGCTGCAGGAGGGGCCGGCGTCACGGCTACTCGTGCGCGCCGTCCGCTACGCGGCCGCGCGGCTCGTGCAGAGTGCCTTTGAGCAGACACAGGAACTACCGCTGATGAGCGCTCGCATCGCGTACAGTTTGCAGCTCAGCCGCGACATGCTCTGCCAACCGCGTGCGGCGGCCAGCGATCTTCTGGGAATCGCGCCGTGATCGGGATGACGGCCGAGCACGACGGCCGTGACCGCTACGAGGCCCAGGTGGTGGCTGCGCTCGACGCCGTCGACGTGCGGCAGCCGGGGGCGTTTCTGTGGTTCGGCAGGCGCGTTTCCGCGTTTGCTCCTGGGCTGCGGGCGCAGGGGGACACAGCCCTCGCGCGTCGGTTGCTCGTCCAGTGCATCCAGCAGCGCCTCTACGCTGACTTCTACCGCGACGGTGCGCCGCGTCCTCAGCCTGGGGGTCCGGTGACGCCGGCCGACCACGGCGGCGAGTTCGCACGGACGCTCTCGCAGGCCAACTGCGGTCGCGGCTCGTGGCAGGGCGGCTGGCAGGTGGCCGCCCTCGACGGGTCCACGATCGCCGTCGTGCGCCCCGACGGCCTGCGTTTGCTCGCGACCGCGGATGACTGTCGCGCCGACGGCGCGCTCAGCGCCGGCGCAGACGTCCATGTCCGCGTTCCGAAGGAGCTCTTGGGCTACTCCCCCGGCTACTACCACGCGCTGGGCGACACTCCGTCGCCAATCGGACGCGCCGATGATCGCGTGCGGCTGTCGTGGAACATCGCTGCGACAGGGGCCGTCAGCTTGGTCGCGAGGCTCACCTTTGCGCTCAACGGCGCGCAGCTGCCCTTCAGCCTCGGGCTGCCCGACAACCCGGCGCGGTACGCGCGCCGCGACACGGCGGTCCTGGTTCTCGCCAGGACGGATTTCGCGGCTGCGATCACGCTCCTGCGACCGCTGCTGCGCGCCCTCGGTCCGCACTTGGCGGACGGTGCGCCGGCGTTCACCAAGCCGCTGGCCCGCGGGCTCGCGCTCGCCGAGGAACCTGGGAACGGACAGAGCTTCGGCGAACACCGCTGCCAGCTCCTGGCCGAGGCGATCGTCGCCGCGAGCGAGCACGGCCTGCGAACCGTCGACCAGCGGCTCGCCATCGTGCGTGAACGGTTCCGGGACGCCGGGGTGAGCCTCGACGCGCCCTACCTGAGACCCGGATCGGATGATGCGTACAAGTTCTCGTAGCATCACGCCGCCCACTACGCCGCGCGCCCCGGACCCGGTCGCAACGGCGGCCGGAATTGGCGATCGTCTCGTGCGCGAGGTCGTCTGGTACCGCGGCCAATGCAACTGGGTCGGCGTCGACGGCGAAGCGGCGCATGGCGCGGGCCGCCATTGCCCGGTCCAGCGCGCACTCGGTCCCGAACTCGGCGGCGGCACCGCCGGCGTCGCGCTGTTCCTCGCCCAACTGCAGGCGGCGACTTGCGACGACGTGGTCCGGCGGACCACGCTCGGCGCCATCGGCCAAGCGCTCGCGCACGTCGACCAGCTGCCGACAGGTGTTGCCCGCGGGCTCTACGCGGGACGGCTGGGCATCGCGTACGCCGCCGCCCGTTGCGGTCTGCTGCTCGACGAGGAGGGATTCCTGCGGCGCGCAGCGCGGCTCGCGCGCGCAGCATGGCCGCGCGAGCCGCGGGCAGCCGCGTTCGACCTCGTCTCGGGGACCGCCGGCGCGATCGTCGGGCTGATCGCGCTCTCGCGCCTGCTGGACGACGAGCGCCTCATGCAGCGCGCGCAGCGACTGGGCGACGAGCTCGCGAAACGTGCCCGTCGCCATCCCGAAGGCTGGTCCTGGCCATCGCCGGGCGGGCGCCTGTTCCACGGCCTGTGCGGCATCTCGCACGGCGCGGCCGGGGCGGCATGGGCGCTGCTCGAGCTCTTCGCCGTCACCGGAGAGCGACGTCACCGTGATGTCGCCGAGCGCGCGTTTGACTACGAGCGCCATTGGTTTGACGCGCAGGAGGCAAACTGGCCCGACCTGCGCGACGTCGAGCGCCGCGAGCGGCGCGGCTCGTTCCGGTCGCCCTATCCGAGCAGCTGGTGCCATGGCGCGCCTGGGATCGCGCTGACCCGGTTGCGCGCCTGGAAGATCCTCGGCGACGACCGCTACCGCAGCGAGGCGACGACCGCGCTGGCCAGGACCGCGGCCTGCGTCGAGCGGGCGCTGATCGCGCACGGCGCCGACTTCACGCTCGGCTACGGACTTGCCGGTAGCGCCGACGTGCTGCTGCTCGGCGCCCAGCAGTTGACGGATAGCGCGCCCGAGCGCCTGGCCCTCGCCCAGCGTGTCGGCGAGATCGGCATCGGCCGCTATGCGGCCACCATCGGCGGGTGGCCGTGCGGCGTGGCGGGCGGCCTGGCGCCCTCGCTGCTCGGCGGCCATGCCGGGATCGGACTGTTCTACCTTCGCCTGCACCAACGGACCGTGCCGACGCCGTTGCTGATCTGCGTGCCGGCGCCCTGAGCAGACGTCTTGGCTGTTCCCCGCAACCTCGTCAACCTGAAGTCCGTCGGCAAGGGATACGGCAGCCGATCGGTGCTGAAGGACCTCACGCTGGGCATCGCGGCGGGCGAGCGGATCGGGATCGTGGGCCGCAACGGCGACGGCAAGTCGACGCTACTGCGCCTGATCACCGGCGCCGAACAGCCCGACTGCGGGGCGATCACCCGCGCGGGCGATCTCGACCTGGCGCTGCTGGGCCAGGAAGACGAGCTCGACAAGCACCGGGACATCCGTGCCGCGCTCGTCGGCCGGCGCGCAGACCATGAGTGGGCGGCGGACAGCACATTCCGCGCGATACTCGACGGACTGCTGGGAGGCGTGCAGCTGCGCCGGTTTCCGAACGGCATCGACAGTCCGATCGCCGCCCTGTCCGGAGGTGAGCGCCGGCGGATCGCGATCGCGCGACTGTTGCTCGACGGCCCCGAGCTGCTGCTGCTCGACGAGCCGACCAACCATCTCGATGTCGAAGCGGTCGACTGGCTCGCGCGCCACCTGGCGGCGCGGTGCGGCTCGATGCTCGTCGTCACCCACGACCGCTGGTTTCTGGACGCCGTCTGTACGGCGACCTGGGAGGTGGCCGGCGAAACGGTCCACCAGTACGACGGCGGCTACGCGGCGTACGTGCTCGCCCGCGCCGAACGCGACCGCCAGGCGGCCGCTCGAGACGACCGGCGCCGCCAGCTGCTGCGCAAGGAGCTCGCATGGCTGCGGCGCGGTCCGCCCGCGCGCACGACCAAGCCGAAGTTCCGTCTCGACGCCGCAAACGCGCTGATCGCCGACGAGCCCGAGCTGCGCGACCGCGCCGAGCTGCTGCGCTTCGCGACCGCCCGTCTGGGCTCCAAGGTGCTCGATGCCGTCGACGTCTCGCTGGCGTTCGGCAACGAGCCTCTGCTGCACGAGCTGACCTGGCGCCTCGGGCCGGCCGATCGTGTGGCGCTGGTCGGGATCAACGGTTCGGGCAAGACGACGCTGCTCAAGCTCCTCGCCGGTGAGCTTCACCCGACGTCAGGCAGCGTGGAGCGCGGCGCGACGGTGCAGCTCGCGTGGCTGTCGCAGGACACGACCGAGGTTCCGGGACATCTGCGCGTGCTCGAATCGCTGGAGGCGGTCCGCGGCCGGGCCACACTGTGCGATGGCCAGGAGATCACCGCGAGCCTGCTCTGCGACCGCTTCGGCTTTCGCGGCGAGCTGGGCCGGACGCTCGTGCGCGACCTCTCGGGCGGCCAGCGCCGCCGGCTGCAGCTCATGCGCCTGCTCATGGACGAGCCCAACGTCCTGCTGCTCGACGAGCCGACGAACGACCTCGACATCGACACCCTCACGGCGCTCGAGGATCTGCTGGATCGGTGGCCGGGAACACTCGTCGTCGTCAGCCACGACCGCTACTTCGTCGAGCGGGTCTGCGACAGCGTGTACGCCCTTACCGGGGACGGCGGGATCCGCCATCTGCCCGGCGGCATCGACCAGTACGTCGAGTCGCGCAGAGCCGCCGTCCTGGCTGCTCCCGCACCGGCGCCGACGAAGGCGCCGACCGGAGCAGGCGGCGCGACACGTGCCGCGCGCAAGGAGATCCAGCGCTTGGAGCGAGTGCTGGATCGGCTTGGCGAACGCGAGACGGAGCTTCATGCCGCGATGGCGGCGAGCGCCACCGATCATAACCGGCTGCGCGAGCTGCAGGCCGAGCTCGAAGCTCACGTCACGGAGCGCGAGCGGCTCGAGGCCGCATGGCTGGACGTCGCGGAAGCGCTCGAGCCGTGACCGCGTCTGAGCCGGCGACGCGCTACCGCATGGCGACGCGCACGCACTCGGGCGCCAGTGGAACCCCGCCAAGCAGCAGCTCAGCGTGATCCTTGCGCGCGCCCACGCTGACACGTCGCGCCCGTCCTCGAGCCCTGATCTGCGGCACAGGTCCAGCAGAGCTTGGCGAGCGCCGCGTCCGGACGCTTCGCTCTGAGCGGCGAAGAGCACGCAGCCGCGATGAGTTGATCCTTGGGCCCTGGTGGCTCACGGTGCTTTGGCGCGGATGGCGGACGTGCTGGCTCTAGCCGCGTCCCCGTGCCGTGCCGCCGTGCGCGCCGAGATCCGCAAGGAACGCGAGTACGACGACGAACCACTCGAAGCCCGTGACGGCATGCATGCCGACGTCCCACATGACCGCGTAGCCGAGCGTCGTCCACGGCAGCAAGAAGAACCCGATCAACGGCAGCAGCCAGCTGTCGAACGACCGGCTGAGGATGTCGCTGAACAGCCACACGGCGACCAGCGCCAGGCGGGGCGAGATCAGCGCGAGGAGGAGGGCCAAGCACGGCACGGAAGCTGGACGCTACGCCACCGCAGCACGACGGTGCGCGTCGCTCCCACGCGAGTTGCCGGCGGCGGTCGCGCGCACGCCCGGGCCGATCCACGCCCGGTCCGATCCACGCCTTCTGTGCGCCGGACGGTCGCGCTGCGACGTGACGGTGCATCGCTGCCGGTAGCGCTGCTGCGAAAGTGCTATTACGGCCGCGTTCGGACATTTGCTGAGTAACTTGAGATAGCGGTCTACTATCGGTGGCCGATGCAAGCCGGCACACAAATACGGCGCTACTGCCGCTTCCGTGGGTGACGGTAAGCGGGGTTGACGGGTAGCTTCGCCGGCCTGTCGCGGTCAAGCACCGCCCTTGCTGGTGGGCGGTGGAGCGAGTCGGATCGGTGGGTCTT